>Ga0326727_10002538_pt1 | contig 61801 bp, 54 predicted proteins | sample MB2enrmetagenome_FD_207643 | JGI IMG/M metagenome (GOLD analysis project Ga0326727, IMG submission 207643) | Lab enriched peat soil microbial communities from McLean, Ithaca, NY, United States - MB29MY | ecosystem: Environmental > Terrestrial > Soil > Wetlands > Peat | place: USA: New York...
GCTACATAGACAGGGTCGCTATAAGCTGGATCCTGACAGACAAACCAAGGATTATGCAAAAGGAATTGCTCGCCAAATTCAAAGAAGATCACGGTGGGCTTCCAATCTGGAACACCAAAAAGAAACTGACCGTTAAACCCAAAGAAACTCCAGTTTTTAAGCCAAAAAAAGCTCCGGCTTTAAAGACCAAAACCGCCACGCCGAAAACCATAGCCCCCCCAGTAGCAAAGCCCAGTACAAAGCCGAAAAACGCTTCAACAAAGAAACCAGCAGTAAAGGCTGAAACTCCAGCCAAAACGGAATTGCCAAGCAAAGAGGCAACTGCCGCAGAAACGCCAGAAAAAGCAAAGCCCTCGGGCAGCGAAACAACAACTTAAAATAAAGATCCCAGCTAGCTTCCTCTCTCCCTTTTTTCCTTTATTAGTGAGCCCCTTTGTTTTTCTAATAAGGCTTTTTTTGGTATGATTCCCCTTTTATTTTGTTGTTGGTTATCAAACACATACCAATCTTGGTCGATTTTTTTTGGGTTGGTTTTCTTAATTGCAGGGCTCTTTAATCGATAGAGTAGCTATTATTAGGCAGTGTAACCTTATTCTCAATGAGGCTGTTTTAGATGTCGATGGATTCAGAAGATTTCAAAGTGCCGCCTGGCAAAAAGACTAGCTTGAAGGATTTTGATTCAGGTTGGGTTCCAAAATGGGCCCAGAAAAAGGAGGATGAAGCGGGCAGAAAAGCATTAAAAGAACAGGCATCAGCTATTCTCGAGGCTAACAGGCAGAAACTGGTTGAGCTGCAAGAGTTGTTTTGGGCAAGCCACACATACTCTTTGTTGATAATTCTCCAAGGGATGGATGCAGCCGGAAAAGATAGTGTAATCGAACATGTAATGTCGGGAGTTAACCCTCAGGGTTGCCAAGTTACTTCTTTCAAAACTCCATCCGAAGAAGAACTGGACCACGATTTTCTATGGCGCAACGCGAAAGCACTTCCAGAAAGGGGAATCATAGGCATTTTCAATCGTTCATACTATGAAGATGTGCTCATCGTAAAGGTTCGTCCAGAGGTCTTAGAAAAGTCCAACCTACCTTCGGAGTTGGAAGGAAAGGAGTTCTGGAACCAACGGTATGAGGACATAAACATGTTTGAGCGGCATTTAGTGCGGAACGGCACGGTAGTGTTGAAATTTTTCCTTCACCTCTCAGTGGAGGAGCAGAAACAGCGTTTGCTTAAACGCCTCGAAGACCCTGACAAAAATTGGAAGTTTTCGGATATGGACCTTTCAGAACGCTTAAAATGGGATGATTACATGGCGGCCTACGAAGATATGGTTAACCAGACTAGCACTGAATGGGCACCATGGTATATTATACCTTCAGATAAGAAATGGGTTACCCATGCATTAATCTCTGAGATCATAGTGTCCCAAATTAAGAAGCTGGATTTGAAATATCCCGTTCTGAGCCCAGAGCAACACGCAGCTTTGGACAAGGCTAAGGCTGAACTGGAAAAAGAATAATAACTGTGTATCCAGCAGGAAACAAAGCGGAATCCCATTTGCAATGCAGAAGTAAAAAACTAGTTTAGAGCTCCAGCACTTAATTACGTACTTGGCGTAACTATGCAGTGAACATCCAGCTGTTTTCCGAATGCTTCATAGAACGCCTGCTGATTCTGGATGATACTCCATTCTTCAAAGCTGCAGTCTGAGTCTGAATAAAACGAGAGCAGCACTTGGTCTTTATTAACCTTGACAAATTCTGCTTTCTTTACAAGTCCACAGTGACTTCGGTCAAGTTTCTCGGCGAATCGGAGAAATGTGGAAAGAATGGCAATGGTGTCATTCGTTTTTTCGTCCAATCCTGTGATTTTCAGTGCTTTTTTGGAAGGTAACTTTTTCCTGTGAAAACGTGCTATGTTAGCCATTATTTGGGTTTCTCTCTGGTCAAAACCCAGAAGTTCAGCGTTGCTAATAATATAGTGAGAATGAAGCTGATGGTCATTAAACGAAAGAAAATCGCCCACATCATGCAACGTTGCAGCATGCTTCAAGAGTTCTCTCTCTGTCTCACCCAGATTGTGTAGCCCAATTTGTTTTGCACTATCAAAAAGCTGCAGCGCCAAAGAAGCCACAGTTTCCGAATGTTTCTCATCGAAGTTGCAAGATCTGCCTAAGTGCAAAACGCTCCTATTCCTCATCGGCGACTTTTGTAGTTCTCGAAAACCCTCAAAATTCGACAAATATTCAACAAGCAGACCATCCCGCAGTTCTCTGTGACTAATGTAGATTTCTTCCAAACCGAACTCTTCCATGACCGCCTCCATTATGGCTGCTCCAGCAATTATGATGTCGGCTCGATCAGGATTAATAGCAGGCAGCTTTTTTCTTTCTTCGAGCGAAAGAGAGCAAAGAATCTGCGCCAACTTTTTCAGGTTCTTCCTTGATAGAGTGAGAACGCCTCCATTGCCGTTTTTCTTGAAAAGTTTGTTCGCGATTTCTGCCAAGTTTATGATTGTCCCCGATGAACCCCATGCCCGCCTGACGCCGTATTCGAGAACTGTCGCTTTAACCACGTGAACCTTGCTGCAAGCGTAATTTTTCATCTCCTTATATTCATTGCTTTCTATGGGGCCGGTCCAGCCTTCGCCGATGAATTGAGTCGTTAGCCTAATTGCCCCTAACTTAAGACTGTTCACATAAAAGCATTCGTGCTGGTTTCCGATGGCAATTTCGGTGCTGCCACCGCCTAAATCTATGAAAATAGCTTTTTCTTCGCCGATATCTATTCCACTTGAAACCCCCAACCAAATCAAGCGGGCTTCGTCTTGCCCCGAAATCACCTGTACCTTGAGTCCTGTTTGGCTGAAAAGTTTTTGAAGGAAATCGTTTTTATTTAGCGCTTCTCGAATGGCGGAGGTTCCGACGGCTATTATTTCAGTGGCGCCATAAGTTTTGGCGAGCTCAGAGAATTTTCCGCAAACAAAAATGGCGCGTTCCATGGCTTCTGGTCTTAGCATGTTGTCTTTGAATTCTTGTTCGCCAAGTCTGATAACTTCTTTTTCTTGGCTGATGATGGTGTAAGAGAAATTGGGGTTTATCCTCACCACTAAAAGACGCACGGCGTTTGTCCCGATGTCGACAAATCCAACTACATGCTCAGCGGTTTTTACTGTCGCTTCCATACTAGCACCAATTTTCTAGCGAAGACCTTTTCAAACAAATCCTTCTTCTTATTAAAAGCCTGCTCTTCCAGCGGCGATTTTTCGGATACGCATTCCGCAATAATTCTTTTAGAGCCCACTTTGATGTTTAAACTTTTTACGATTGACTGGTGGGTGTAGTCTAAAGCATCTGCTACACGGAGAAGACTGGCCAGAATCTTTACTTTGTAGACGGTTACGCGGTCCAACGTCGCAAGGTTGTAATTTTTCGGTTTGGGCAAACCTTTGCGATGGTATCTGGCTATGCTTGCCACTATCTGTCTTTCCTGAGAGGTGAATGGCAGTCGCGTATCGTTAAGGATGAGCTTGGCTGATTCTTTGTTGTGACTCCCTCTATTTTTTGACAAGCCTACGTCATGGAGAATTGCGGCGCATTCAAGCCAGCATCGTTCCCGCTCGCTCAACTGATGCACATTAATTAAACCGTCAAAGAACTCTAAAGCAAGTCGAGTAACCTGCATGTAATGTTCAGTATCCGGCCAGTAGGTTTTCGAAATCTTCTGAGAAATTTCCGCAATTTCTTTGCAGTTTTGAACCATGGCGTCTTCTTTAGCGTGATCCTCCTCGATTATAGTCTCGAGAGATACTCCGCGAAGCAGCATCTGAGCGAAACTTTCAGGCAACCCTTTTTTTCTAAGAGCGTCTGCAGCAGCCGTGACATCATAATCTAACCGAATCAACTCAACATTAAAGGGATTAAAGCTCAAGATTGCATAAGCCGTCTGAGGGTTTCCATCGCCAGGTCTCCCCGCGCTTCCAGGATTGACAAAACAGAACCCGTTTACTTCCCTCATGAATTGATCATGCGAATGCCCCACGATTATTACATCAGCCTTGGCAGCGTCAGCAAGGGTTTTCAGCCGCTCAACTGACGTGTCATGGTAAATGTGCTCATCAATCGACTGGGGACTCCCATGTGTTACAAACAGTTTTTTGCCTGCGACTTCAAGCCTAAGTTCATACGGTAAAGAACGAAGATAGTATTCGCATGACTTTGCTAGCTCTTTTTTGGCAAATTCAAAAGCAATTTTTTTTTCGCCTTTCGCTTTGGCTTTGCTCTCCATAACCTCCAAATCATAGTTGCCCAAGATGCTTAGCACGTTTTTTTCACATAACATCTCTATCACTTCATTCGGGTAAGGACCGAACCCTATCGAATCACCCGCATTCAGAAAAATTTCTACGCCCCGTCCTTCCGCATCTTCAAATATTCTTTCTAGGGCTTGAAGGTTAGCATGAACATCCGACATAACACCGATTTTAACCTGAGAATTTGCAAGTAGTTGTTTGGTTTTTTTCCCAGGTACAGTCAATCCCGAGTTGGTTGTCCTTCTAAGTTGAACAAAAAAGCCGCTGTTTTTGGTTTCATCCCAAAGACGAATGAATTGGTTATAGTGGTCTCTTCCCTGTTCTTTTATATACGCTAAGAAGTTCAAAAGTGCCTTCTCAAATTTTGCGGTATCTTCTTTTTTGTTTCCTTTAGATTTTATTTTAGCTTTTGTTTTGTCAATGAATTTAGGTATATAATCTTCCCAGACATCGCAGTCGTGCATTTCTCCCAGTACATCTTGAAAAGCTGTTATTGTTTCTATCTCTTTTGCGAGTTTGTTTTTGTATAGTGGTGCGAAGATTTCCATAGTATAGCGGAGTTTCTTGGCGTATATTCTCATCTCGTGGTGCTTTAGCTTTTTATTTTCCAAGTAAACGTATTTTTCCATCGATAGGAAATCGTCTAGTCTGAAGGAAATGTGCCAATGAGTTTTTTCAAGCACCTGATTGGAACCAAAAGTGGCGTTTGATTGTTCTGTAACGGTTTGTTCACAAAACTTGCGAATATCCTGCAAAATGTCTGATGCTTCTAGTTTCTCCAACCCGTTGACAACGGATGATTGAATATTTTTTCTGCGGTCCTTATGATCCTTAAGCAGCGTTTCTACGCATGCTTTTTCAGTTGGGGACTTCAGATTTTTCATGTACTGCTCTATGAAGGCTATTTGAACATCAAGGTCTCTTGCATCGGCAAGTAGACGCGTGACTTTCTTTAATTGACTTACCCACTCCTCGAATTCTTTTTCAGGAAAGCAGAACCTGAAAAGGGGCAGCGCAGCTCTTAGTCTGCGGGAGGTAACACGCATTTTATGAACGTATTCAATGTCGTCGCTTTTCATCACGCCTTCAATTTGGTCTTCAAAAACTGGAAGAAGTTTTAGGAGCGTTTCAGAGCCGAATTTGCAGTAGCTTGTGTCACTTTGGCATGTTCGAGAATTAATTGGAGCGTTCATTCCAAATGCCTCTGTGCTGAATGAGCCACGCCTGAGAGTTGATGACTTTTTCGCCTTTTTTAGGTGTTACTCTCTCGTATGTCCCATCAGGCAGTAATCTTCTTGCTTTGACGTTGTCGTGAAGGTGGATTTTAAGCATGTATTCAAGGATAGCACGGCGCAGGCGTGGGTCAGGTACTGACAAGAGAACTTCAATTCTTTCGTTGAGGTTTCTAAACATCATGTCTGAGCTGCCAATAAGCACTTCCTCTTTTATATCATCATGAAAATAATAGATTCTGGCGTGTTCAAGGAAGCGTCCAACTATGGATATCACTGAAATGTTATCGCTTATTCCTTTTATTCCCGGTCTTAAGCAGCACAAGCCTCGGACGTTGAGGTCAATCTTGATTCCAGCCATCGATGCCCTGTATAAGGCTTGAATAACTTCACTTTCCTCTAAGTTGTTAAGTTTAAAAGCTAAGTAGCCTTTACCTGTTTTTCGGTGAAACCTTATTTCCCTGTCAATTCGGCCGAGAATTTCGCTCTTCAGCGTTTTAGGTGCCACAAGAAGGTGTTTGAACTCTTTTTCTTGAAGCCCGTTAATAATTATGTTGAAAAGATCTTCAAGTTCAGCTCCCACTTCGGGGTTTGCTGTTAGGTAGCCTATGTCGCCGTAAATTTTCGCTGTAACCGCGTTATAATTTCCTGATCCGATATGCGAGTATCTTATTAGTTTATCTTTTTCTTTTTTGACAATTAGGCAGAGTTTTGCATGAACCTTAAACTTGGGAAAATTATAAACGGCATTTACTCCACCTTGTCTGAGTTTTGAAACGAGAAGGATATTGTTTTCTTCATCAAATTTAGCTTTCAGTTCTACTATTGCAGTTACTTTTTTGCCTTTCTCAGCAGCCTCTATCAATGCGCCAACAACCGGCGAGTTATGATCCATACGGTACATTGTTATGCAGATTTCCAAAACATCACTATTTCTAGCGGCTTCTCTTAACAGATCAACGATTACTTCAAAGCCGTCATAGGGGTGATATAAAACAAAGTCTTGTTTGTCAATGGCTGCAAACAAATCCTTTTCAGGGGTCAGAAGTGGCGAAATGCACGGGAGAAAACTTTTGTCTTTAAGGTCGGGACGATTTATTTTTAGCATTTGCCAGAGATCCACGAATCCGAGGGGTCCATCAAACTCGTAGATTAAATAATCTGGCAAGCCTAATGCTACAGCTATTCCTTCTTTAATGACTGCCGGCACTTTCCTTTCAAATTCTAGCCTACTTGGAAAGCCCGCTTTTCTGGTCGACAAACTCTTCTTTACAGAATTGAGGAAGTCTGCTGACTCATCCATTAGAATGTCTATTTCTCCGTTTCGTGTAAGTCTAAATTGGTACGCTGTCAGGTTTTTTTCATTTGGAAAAATCAGGTCTAAATTATTTACCATTATATCTTCAACAAAGACAAAGTTATGCTCTATGTCTTGGCTGTATACGCTTTTTGGGATTCTTATCAATCTTCCAAAATCTTCAGTCGGGACATCAACTAAACAATAAAAATCTTGCTTAGCAAAGCCTGATACGTAGAGTGTAACGTGAAGATTCTCAACTGTCGCACCATCAAAGCCTTCCTTATGAATTTTGACTAACGGAAGAATGGATTGCTTGAAAAATTTACGCAAGTTTTCCTTATCTTTTACTCCTAACTGGTTAAATTTCCAAATGAAGATTTTTTCTTTCGCAAGAGCAGGAAGAAGTTCGTTTCGCCAGCAAGCAGCATGCTTTTCGATAAGAGGAATTATTTCTTTTCTTGTGGCTTCAACCTGTTCGATGGCTGTCATTCCATCCATTGATTTTTCGTCAGATCCTGCCTTGATTTTTTTCATGAGTCTGGGGATTCGTGTCATAAAGAATTCATCAAGGTTGCTGCCACAGATGGCGATGAATTTTACCCTTTCCAGTAGGGGATGCCATAGGTCTTGTGCTTCCTCAAGGACACGTGTGTTAAATCTTATCCAGCTGAGTTCTCTGTTAATGAAATAGCTTGGGTTATCTAGAAGTTTTTTCTGGCTCAAGGCATTATTTGCTTCTGGATCAAGAATATTTTGAGCTGACAAAGACCTTTACCTTGGGTTTTCATTTGTTTAGGCGTGGATAAACTATCTTGAGTTATAAAATGGTGTTGGTAACTTATCAACAGATCTATGTAAAAAATAATTCCTCACTGGAGCTAAGTTATTTACCTTCAGCGGTCGCGCTTCCTTGACAAATCGTGAGATTCGACACATTTTGTTTTGCGAACTGCAAATGTCTCATATTCGAAGAGGGGAACGTTTTTGTGCATATGGCGTTACCTGTGTGTTTCAATTGAAGAAAGTTGTCATTAAGGACTTCGAAAATAGAATATATAATCATAAATAGACTATATAGCTAAAGTCGTCCTACTCGTTACAAACTGCCACGTTTGCATCTTAGAACAGCGACTTTTTCAGTTTTTAGTTTTTTCTTTGTTGATGGAATAGTGGCGGATTAATTCATCAGTTGACCATGGCAAGCAGTCTTCGGCTTTGAAACCTAAAAGTGCTGCGTATTTGTGGATTAAATCTGTGTTTTTAGCTTCTATTTCCATAAACTCAGGAATATATCCGTAATCGCCGACGTAGCAGTCGATGTCAAAGCGCGTGCGGTCGAGTAGAGTATAGCTGACTCTGTGTTTCCGCATGTTTTCAATTACTGATAGACCTATGTTTTCCAAGATTTTCTTCATTGTTTCCAGGTTTGAAACTTCAACGGAATATTCTTCCGCCAGTTTGGCTGTTTCTGTAATGTGGACTTTTTTGTATGTTAATTCGGTTTTATCTTGTTCTTTTCTTAAGCGTAACACGTTTTTTGCATTAATTATTGTGCCATCTTTGAAGTCAAAAAGCAAGGTTTGGATTTCACCGTCGAAAACTTTTTTGGCGCCTAAACTTGTGAGGGTTTCTTCAATCTTTTTTCTGTTGACTTCTAAAATTTTGACTTCTAATTCTTTCATAAAAGTTAAGAAAGCTTTTGAGAGTTAAAAGCTTGTGCTGTTGCATGCCATCGGGGATAATTGGTGAAAATATGCTGGAGATTTAAAAATTGAGAATTATAGATATTTTTGACTTTTATGCGAATTGCAGTGATTTTATTGTGACATTGCTAGTTTTCTTGATGACTTGATGATCTAGTCCGCAGACTGGGCAGAAAATTATTTCGTAGTTGGAGAAGTTTTCAGGGTAAACATCAAATTTTCTTTCGCAGCCTACACATTTAACTTTCAACCGATGTCACCTCACTTAAATCAACCATATAGGATGGTTCATTTGGGTTAAACTCAAATGGTTCAAGTTGTAATGTTTGGCCTTTTCGGGTAGTCATTAAGTCGATTCCGCAGATTGGGCATGGCACGAATTGGTATTCTCCGACGCGGTAAAATTCAAAGGTTTCTTTGCATCCTGGGCAGGTAAAGGTTATTGAACTGTTGATTTTTTGCATCTTATTCTTTCCCGATGCTATATTTGAGCTTCCGCAAACTTAAGAAATATCTTAGTAGATTGTAGTAACTATATAGAAGATGCTCTGTTTCTATATTTGCTCATGGCTAAAACGATACAATTACATATGCCAAAACAATTGCAGCGCTTCAAAGCGTGCATTTAGAGCTTCTGTAACTTTTCGATTTCTTCTGCTCCTACGTCGATTGGTTCTTAGCGCGTGCTCTTTCTTGCTCATTTCAGGTGTCTAATCTTCTTTGTCTGTTAGGTAAGTCTGTAACTTTTTAATTTCTTGTCTGAGGATGTCAAAGTAGTTATTGAGCGTTTTTTCTTGCTGATTCACTGCCTTGTTGAATTCTGTTACGTCTTGGGCAAACTGTTCCTCTTCTAGTTTAAGAACAGTGTTCAAAGCTTGGATTCTTTTTTCGGTGCTAGCGATTCGGCTTCTGTAAGTTAAGATTGCTTGCGATATCGGCTCTTGAGCTAGATCAGGTGAGAAATTGGGTTTGGCTGTTGCATCTGACGTGTCTTCTATATCAGTCAAGTTCGTCTTTGCATTTTCCACTTCTTCTCGAATCGTGCCGAAGTAGTTCTTGAGTGCTCTTTCTCGTTCATCCATTAGTTTGTTGAGTTCCGTTAAGTCTTGGTCAAGCTGTTCCATTACAGACTTTAGGGTAGCCTTTATGGCTTGGATTCTCTTTGTAGTGCTCGAAATTCTATCCACGTGAGCTAAGATTGCTTGAGTTGCTGGCGCTTGAGCTGGAGCAGACTCCAAATCCGGTTTACCTACCTCTATGGTGGCTGCGAGTTTGGATTGGGCTTCTGTTGTTTCACTTGGGTTTATTTCTGATATAACTGTTGCTTCCATTACTTTTTCTTGGGCTATTTTGGGAGTTGGGGCTGTTGTTTGTGGTGTTGGTTGTTGAATGATTTCTTGCGGCGGCGCTGTTGACTGACCAAATGCTGGAGTAGCTGTTTCTGGGCTAGGTGTTGAAGGTTCTACGATGGGTGTTTGAGAGGTAGCTTGCGATGGTTTTCTCCTGAGGAACACAAGGAGAGATGTGAATGTGAAGAGTCCTACTGCTATTAAGAGCCATGAGAAGAGGCTTACGGAGTTTTGGACGATGTTGGGAGTTGGTGTAGGGGTTGCGGCGGGTGCTGTGTTGGTGGCTATTGTGAAGTAGGCGGTTTGGTTTTCGCCCGCTGGTACGTTTATGTCTTGGTAGGTTCCTGAGTATACTGCTGCGTTGATTGATGCTTCACCCGTGATTGAGCCGTGTGGGATTTCGAGGCTAGCTTGTATTTGAGTTGGGCTGGTGGAGTTTGCTTCTATCTGAGTGTTCTCGATTTGCGTTTGATTGATAATTTTGCCTGATGCGTCTTGCATGTTTAGGGTTATGTTTGCTTGTTGCGGTTGACCTACATCATTAATGGTTAGCCCCACTTCTACTGTGTTCCCTGGGTAAAAGATTGTTTGGTTTTGACCCTTTAAGTTTTGAATGCTGATTGATGTGATTTGGAGGTTCCATTGGGTTGTGAAGCTCAGGCTTTGCTGAATGGTGTCGTTGTCTGCTTGTATAGTGGCTGTTGCTTTCCATGTTCCTATAAGTGAACTTGTGTCTTGTCCTTCCGCGGGCAGACGGAATGAGGAGTTAGCTACCCCTGCGGCGTTCGTCGATGCAATGATTGTAGTATTTATCGGGTTAGCCGAGTTTGTTGGACCCTGAACTTTGAAGGTGACCAAGATGTCGGGTACAGTTGCGTTGTTATAGGTTACGTTTGCGTATAGTTGAATTTGGTCAAATGGCGTAAAAGTGCTGCTTGTAACATTTTGTGCGTTGGCTATCCAGAAGTTTAAGGTCCATTGGTTATTTGTCGTCGTGTCTTTTGCGTTGGTAATTTGGATTGTTTGTATTATGGCAAGGGAAAGAAGCAGAATCAATGATACGTAAGCCAGTTGGCTCTTCTTTTTTCTTCTTTGCGCGCACGCGCACTTTTTCATTGCTCCTTTCCCTCTTTTGATTATGTTCACCTAATTTTCTTGTTTAAATATTATATTGCGAATATTGCTATAATATCGATTCCACGCGCTGGCAAGGTGTGAACAAGTTTCTTGTCTAATTTCCTGTTTTCTGGCGCGCCGCTTTTTATAGTTTGACCGTGCGCTATTTGGATTGTTTTGGTTATAGCGGGGAATAAGAATAGAATTAGCAGGACAGGAATTAGTCGCTTACTTATTTTTCCTTTTTTTGGGTGTGTCATGTATGTATTTTTTCCTTTTTTGTTTTTTTAGCTTCCTTTCATCCTCTTGTTGAGGTAGTTTCTCAGTAATAATGCCCCTATGCATAGTGTAAGGTATATTGCGATAAGGACCGTGGCGGCGGCAAAGGCTAGGCTAAATGAATAAAATATCACGTTCGTATTATTGGCTCCTTTGATGTTGCCCATTACGTTGGTGCTTCCGGGTGCTTCTAATATGAAGACGGTTAATGATGGGAGTTGCTGACGAATATTGAAGATATACCACCAATGACTGGGTAAATTGTAGGTAGCCGCTCCCGAGTAAGTCGACAGTAAAATTAAGGTTTCTCCAAGGGCGACTCCGATTCCCAACAAAATCCCAGTTATAATGCCTGGCAATGCGGCGTAAAGCGTCACTAGTCTTGCTGTCTGCCACTGAGTGGCTCCGAGGGCAAAAGATGCTTCCCTGTAAGATCTCGGCACTGACTTCATGGCTTCTTCCGATATTCGAATATTCCATGGGAGAGCCATAAATGACAATGATACGGCAGCAGCCCATAAGCATTGATCCCATTTCAATGTTACAATGAATATGGCAAACCCGATTATTGCGATTACAACGGAAGGTGAGCCTGCGAGAGTTTCAATAAACAAGCGAATAGTGCTTACTACTCTACTTTGCGAAGGAGAGTATTCCGCAAGGTAAATAGCTGCGCCAACACCAATTGGCACGGCTATGAATTCACAGAAGGACACCAAAAGCAACGATCCGAGGACGTAACTTAACACGCCCCCTACTTGGCCAATCGGCTTTAACCCCCAACATATTCTACTAACATTTTGGAAATTAAGAGTCATTGAAGTGAAAAACTGCAGAGATAAAAAAGGTGTACCCATAACCACTACGAAAACCACCATCGCTACTACGATACCAACACAAGTGATTGCTGAAAGGCGTAAGCCAAGCTTCACCACGTTTTCCGTTACTACGGGCGAATCGTTTGTTTGATTTCCAAGTTTTTTTCCTTTTCGAATTTCAAGGGTTGCCGCTAAGCCGCTTAAAAGTGCGATTGGAACAGCGAAGTACATGGACGTTGAACTTGCGACAGCAATCAATACTGCTATTCCACAGGTTGCGATTGACAATTTCCAGCCTAATGAATGCCCTTCCCAAAGCAGATATGCTATAGAAAACAGAACAAGACTTGCCAGCATCATAAGCAATGAAAATATTATAACCGAAACGTAATCGCCAACTAAGATTATGGAATAGGTCATACCATTCATGCCATTGATAAGATGAATCGTACCCGGAATCAATGAGATGACTGCGGAAATGAAAAGAAGGGTTCCTGTTAACAAGTTTTCCTTTTTCTTTTCTTTAAAAAATTTGATCATTTGTGTTAACGGTGCCCTAAGGTTCATTTTTTGTTTACTCCCTCATCGTTTTACCCCGATTAGCCAAACTCATTCTTGCAGCAATATTTACTGCGCCTATCATTACAAACAGAATAAATCCTATAGCATAAATGCCCGCAGCAGGGCTACCGGTTGAATCCATCGCGCTGGTGTAACCGTTTTCCATGAGTATAGACATAGTTTTGCTTTGAATCAGAGGATTTAAAATTAAGAGAGATGGTGACTGAACTAGAGCTGGGGTAATCGTACCATTAAGTACCCAATTGAGTGCAACCATTTCGCCCATGGCAGCGGCGAGCGATAACAAAATCGCTGTGACCACCCTTGGCATTGCACTGGGCAGTAAAACTTCTCTGGTTGTCTGCCATTTCGTAGCGCCAAGTCCAAGAGATGCTTCACGTAAATCTTGAGATACTGATCTTAATGCGTCCTCTGAAATTGTGGCAATTATCGGGAACGACATTACCAGCAGAATTAGCCATCCAAATAAAACGCAGCCTTCAAATTGCATCTTGCTTGAAGTATGAAGAAAATAAGTAAATGTGTATCTGGTAGAGGGAGTGACTAAGAGGTCCCAGCCTAATAGCCCTATAACTATTGAAGGAAAGCCGTCTAAAACTTCTAGCGATGTTTTAGTCAGGTTTCTTAGTCTCATATCAGCAAATTCTGCCATGTAAATCGCGCATGGAAGCCCAATAATCACCGCTAGCACTGTTGCCCCACCTGCGAGATATACAGTTGTACCCATTGACACTAGAACTGCGTTGCCCGGACCCACTGACAGTCCATTAAATATGGAAGTTCCGTGCAAAAAGAAACCGATTACTGCAGGACCGCCCTCATATGCTAAGTAACCGATTATAGATAAAACTAGAATTATCGAAAAAGCTGCGCAGATAAACAGGATTGACTTGACTAATTTCTCCTTCAGAAGTTTGCCATTCATCTCTACTCCCCTTCTCCATTTTCCTGCGCTCTGTGGGAAAGACTGGAAACTGCAAAGATAATGCTTTTCTATTTATTATTAATAGTCTAATTAGAAATCTATTGTAGGAAAGTTATCTTTCTTCTGTCACTATAGGCTAAATTGTCTACTATAAACTACGTCGGTAAGCTAGTTATCTGCTGACCCTGAACTTATGGTTAGAACGAGAGATCGTTCATTCGAGAAAGGAGAAATAAAAATTGAATAAAATACAAAAAACAATAGCATCTATGTTAGTATTAGCAATTCTGGCATTTTCAACAGGCGCTTCACTACAATTAGTGCACGCATCAGGAGCAGCAAGTTTTTCAGCCCTACCCTGGGCTAGCGGCAACTTGGTTTCCTCTAAAACGTTGACAATCTATGGTTCAAGTACAGTTGGTCCGATTGCTTCAGAAGAAATAGACGAAGGCAACTTCGTAGCCTACTTCAACGGCTTGATTAGTGCTGGCACAATAACTTCACCCACGCTCAATGCAGTTAGTTTACAACAGCAAGGCAGTGGAACAGCTATTCCGGCATTGGCAGAATCGACAGGTTCCGCTGACGTCGGTGAAATGTCGCGACCACCAAGTGACGGTGAATTTGGAACTGTGTCTATGACCCATATGCAGCAATATGCAATCGGCGTTGACAGTGTTGCAATTGTTCTCAGTCCAGACATGACTTGGTTCCCAACAAGCCTCACCACAAATCAGGTCGCATCCCTATTCGTTGATACAACCTCTGGCACTTCTAGTGGGTCCGCTTCACCTGTAAACAGTGCGCAAATCACATGGACAGGCGGTGTAACTAACGGAACACAAGTTAACCAAGGAACACAGGGCAATACAGGCACAACGGCCTTGTACGCAACTTGGGATGACTTCCTCTCAGCAAATGGCTTCTATAGTGCAGAAGCAGCAGCTGCGGCAATAACAGGGAACCCTGGGAACGCAACAATTAACCGCGCAGTTAGAGATCCTACATCCGGAACCTACGACTGCTTTAACAACTACTTCGCAGTACCAAACGGCTACCAATTTGAGTACAAAGCACCAGAAGGCTATCCCACTCCAGGTGACACTTATTATGCAAGCCCCTCAAGCATCGCCAACCTGACCGTTGCTCTGGGTTCACAAGAACTAGCTCCATTCACTCCCTGCGAAGAAAACATTAACATCTATGACACCGTTCACGCAGGAAGCTTCGGTGGACAAACTGGTGACTACATCGGCTTCATATCGCTAGGCTACTTAGAAACCTACGGAGGCATGATCGGTCTAAACATTAAATACAACACGGCTTCTCCACCATCCGGTAAAACTACATCGCCGCTAATCGCTTACTATGGCACTTCAGGCACACAAGGATTCCCCAGCGGAAGCTCCAATCTTCCAACTTGGGGTGCAGCTGTCCAGCCAACAGACCCTAACGTTATCTACGCTTACTCTGGACTCAAAGGCGTAGCCGCTACTGGCGCATATGAGGCATGGAGATGGCTATGGGAAGTTGTACCAGGCCCAATCATAATTGCGGGTGCAACGACAGCCAATGGAGGCACATCTTCAGGTGCATTAATGGCAGCTGGAATGTGGATTTCTTACATGATGGCAGACGACACCACCATTGCAGCAACCTCTACTACTCCAGGCTCTCTAGCATCATCTATAGGCTCGGGAAACAGCAACTTTGTCCTAGATCAAAACTACATTCCACTTAGCCGTGATGACTTTACAGGCGGACCAGTAATCGACTCAAACCTGGTAGCTCCTCCCACTGGATATCCTCTGTCAACTCAGACTACGTCATATCCAAACGGAGCTGTCGGTCCACAGGACTTCTTCTACTTCGTTACCGCATACATCCACTACTGGGCAAACGGCGTCTACAACCCATACGCTGACATTTTCGCTCAAGGTACGATCACCGGTCACAGTTTCCTAGGCTTCGTTGCTGATTACATAGCATACTTCACAACCTACAACCCAACCAGCTAAACTTTGAAGGAAAAACCCAAAAGAAAGGAGAAATAAAAAATGAACTTCAAAACCCATAAAAAAGGCCTAATAGCATTGGCCTTAATTTTTTTCATGATAATGCCAATGCTTGCGGCAATCAACCTAGTACATGCAACCCCAACCGGAACAATTACTGCTGTTGAATCAGGCACCGGAGGCACCACTAACGTGAATAGCTGGTCTGTGCCTTCAACTGACGCAATCGGTACAACCGTAAACATCGACGTCTACATCAGCGGCGCATCTAACGTTTGGGGCTGGGAAATACCCACCCTAACTTGGAATCCTGCTGTGCTTACTTTGGAAACAGTGACGGAAGGTCCATGGCTAGAAACAGGCGGGGCCACATTCTTCTCAGCACCTGGCGCAATTAACGCCGGCAGCATTAGCGGCGGTATAGCTGACGCTGTCAAAACTAACACCCCCAGTTCTGGAGAAACCAGCGCAGGCGTAATGGTTACTCTAGGATTCATAACGGCCGGCTATGGCACAACTACACTTACCTTCGGATCGGCAATTCTATACGATTCAAGCACCGACTTTTCCGCAAACATTGGCCTTACAGTACCATTCACGCCTTCCGCAACCGTCCAAGTTTTGGCACCATCATTATCAGTCGGTCTCTTTCCACACGGGCAGACAAGCGGAATTATTAGTCTTACATCAACCTCAGACCCAATCGGTACAAACTTCTACGTTGACGCATACGTATCCGGCGCAACCAATAACATCTGGGGATGGAGCTTAGACGTCTCATGGGACCCAACAGTACTTGAAATGGACCCCACCATCACCGAAGGCAGTTACCTCAGTGGAAGCCTCACTGCAGCCCAAAAAACAGCAGGCGATGCTACAGATTTCAATCCTGGCTTCCCTAACAATGTCGTGGGCTCAGTTGGAGCAGGCACACTCCAAGGCGGCGTTAGCGATGCATACAATGTCCCCATAACTTCAACTGCAGGCGCAGGAGTCTTATGTACATTCGAGTTCACAGTTGTTGGCTACGGCACCGGCACCTCCACGGGCTCTCTCATCAATATATCGCCGGGAACATCAGCAGGAGCATTGTTAGCTGCACCACAACCCCCTAACTACCCACTCGTAGGAATACTAAGTAACGGCCTACCACCGACACTAACCGGCACAGAGGAGCAATGGATCGCCCCAGCACCGACAAATCCAGTAGCAGCAATCACCGTTGGTACTCCACAACCAAATCCAACCAGTGGCGGCAGCCCATTCGGCCCTACCAGTGACAACACCTTCACGGGTTACGGAATAACCTTAAACGGCGCAACATCAACAGGTGGCATAGACCAAGAACCACCAAACACTGCTTGCCCGATAACAACATACACTTGGAGCATATTGTTAATCGGCGCATCATCACCAATCACTCAAACCGGATCAAGTCCACTCTTCGTGCTTTCAGATGCTCAGATTGGAGAGGTAGTAGGAACTATAGTTGCAACCCTGACAGTAACCGCCCCAGTACCGGCATTAGACCAAGACCAATATTCACCAGGATATAAAGCTACATCACCAACGACAACCTTGGACATACAAGTTGAACAACCATATCCAGGCGGTGTCTTAGACATCTGGACACAAAACGGCGGTAACGGACCTAACGTTGACGCAAGCTCATTCGGCCCACAGCAAATAGTCGATCTCTACGCATACGTATCATACAACGGCGCTCCAGTCGTTGACAAAACCGTCACCTTCGCGATTTCAGGGCCGGACGTACCGGGCGGAACAGTCTACGTTACTGCTCAATCTGATCAAAGCGGATTAGCAATTGCTCAATACCGACTTCCATGGCAAGACAGCGACCCAACATCATACTTCGGCGAAATGACCGTCTCTGGATCAGTCGATGTTGCACAAGTAATATTGACTGACACGTGTAGCTTCTACTACGGATACCAACTCAACCTGAATAGCGTCGTAATCACAAATGGCGACACAACCTCTGGCACTCCGACTTTCAACCGATACGGCATGGGTGGAGTCGACTCAATTTCAAACGATGGAAATATCGTTGATGCAACTGTTTCAGTTACGAACACTATGTGGAACAGTCAAACATTCTGGATTTCTGCAGTAATCTACGACAACAACAACGTAGCAGTAGCACAATTCTTAGCGCAAGAAACCATCGGACCAGCAGCAGCAGAGACAAGCGCAACCCCCGCATCTGCATGGCCAACCACGAACACACAAACCTATCAGATTAGCTTAACCATTCCAACATGGGCATACGTAGGAACAGCCACACTCTACGTAAACATATTCAACAGCACCTCTCCAACAACGCTTCAAAACCCAATAGCATGGAGTCCACAGCAACAAGCACCACTAGTAATCACTGCAAACTACCCGAACAACGTAATCCCGCCATCAACAAGTGCACCAACTCAAGTGCTAAACCTCGACTTCACCGTTCAAAACGATGAGGACTCAGGCTATGCCAAAGGATACTGGGCATTAGACAACTACGTCCAAACCGTTCAAGTTTGGAGTCTCGGTTCAGGTCAATATGAAGCCGTACAAACATTCAAAGGAACCTTCACAACATACGCAGGCGCATTAAGTCCGCAAAATGGCGTAGTAGAACCTAATACAGAAACTGGAACAATGGTTGGAGAAATAGTTTCCACTTTCACTGCAACTAGCTTCAACCCAAGTGCATTGAGCGTGTACGGAAACTTAGGAACCAAAAACTACGGCGGAACAGAAACCGACATCAAGCTAGGAACTTACGCATTACAAACCGGAGACACCAACGCATATAACTGGCTCACCGCATACTTTGCAGGTATACCAGCTTCGGGTACAGGCTCCCTCAACAACATCAACTGGGGCTTTACCTACACTATAACCAGTGGAACCTCACTAGTCTGGAGCAACAACGCGGCACTCAACAGCGGAGACATCGTAACTTAGGTGGTTAAATATGAGAACAAAAATTATTGTTCTCCCTATTCTTTTTTTCTTGATTATGTCAATCTTTGCTAGTATAGCATTAGTAACAGCACAATCAACCGTTAGTCTTACAGTAACAACAAACAAATCAACTACATACGATATGTATGATCCCATCACTTTAAGCGGAACTCTGCAATACGGAGCGGCATTTCCAAGCAACGCCTTAGTCGCGATAGAAGTAGATCTTCCAAACTCTGGCGGACCTATGGTCTTAAGAACGGTACAGACTGGGACAGGAACGGTGTCTGGTCTACCTGAACAAATCACTTCAGCTTACCTGGCATCCGGTTTGGGCGGAAGCCAAGTTACTTCAGTTCAAAATGGCGAACTTGGTTACTTTACCGTATCAGTCACCGACTATGATAGTCAAGCACACAATAACATGCAGTTGGCTATTACCATTTTCGATGGGAATGGGGTTCCAATTGGCGAATCAGTGTCGACAATGTCATTGGGCGCGGGCTCGACTCAAGCAGAATCAGTAGGCATTCCGATTCCAACATTTACACATTCAGGATCCGCATATGGCTACGCAGACCTATATTCAGCACTGCCTTCAAGCGGTGGCGTTCCAATGGCGCAGGAGTTACCGTTCAAATTCACAATCTCAGGAGGCACTCCGAGTTCAGGCCCAGCACCTACCACTGCAAGCGCTACTGCAGGAGATTACAGCCTTACATTCAAGCTTCCACAAGCACAAAGCGGTGCTTGTCCAGCCGGTGCCTACCTAGTTTACGCCTCAGCATCTTATGCAAGCCAAGATGTTACTGCCAAAGCAGTTTTCAACGTGCTATTGATAGGCGACTTTGACTTCGCTGGCGTAGTTAACGGCAACGACTTATTCATCTTCGCAGCTGCATACATAAATTATTATACAGGGCAACCTTGGAACCATTTATGCGACATAAACAACGAGGGGGGACTGGATGCAACTGACTTCTTCCTGTTCGTCTGCGCATACATCCAATACTGGAGCCCCTAAAGTGGAAAAAAAAACAATACTCTGCATAATCCTACTGATTGCAAGTATGATCGCGACCATTCCAATATCACACGTGGCTCAGGCACAAACTCAACCCTCCGTTGTTTTTGATCCGTCAACGGTCAGCGCGACCCAGATTAACCAAACCTTCACCCTGAACATAGATATTTCCAACGTCCAGAATCTATGGGGATGGGCAGTTAACGTTACGTTTGACAGTGAATACGTGAAGTTTCAAAGTAGCAGCGAAGGAAACTTCCTTACAAGTCAAGTCGAGTCGACTTTTTATTTTGCCACTAAACCTACAAACTATATAGATCCATATTCAAACATAGAAACTTTGAAACTAGTAACTTTAGACGATGCAGTCTCATCATACAGCAATGGAGAAGAGCAATCTGCAAGCGGCAGTGGCGTTCTATCAACACTAACATTCCAAGCAATAAAACAAACCGCTTCAACGCCCATAACTCTCAACGTTGGATACCTCGAGGGACCACTTCCAACCAATGCATCAGTAGATGCCATCAATCCCACGATAACACCAACATCCACGTCATCTACAGCCACCGTTTCTCTTATAGTTCCCGGACCTCCAACAGCCAACGCTGGCCAGGAGCAATCCGTGCCAGTGGGAACTACAGTCATCTTTAATGGATCACAATCTGTCTCAAGCGGAAGCACAAATTACACTTGGACTTTCATAGACGGCACACTAAAAACTCTCACCGGAATGATAGCAAACTACACCTTCAATAACCCGGGCAACTACACCGTCACATTAACAGTGGCAGATTCACTTGGAACCAGCAATTCCACGGTACTGATACATGTTATAGGTAGCGCAGCAACCGCCACTCCGACCCCCAACACAACTGCAACTCAAACACCAAGTGCCTCAACTACACCAACACCGACTTCTACACTAAGCCCTACGCCTACACAAACGCAAACCACAGGCTCTCTCAACTTGCCTCCAATAGTACTAGGAATCCTGGTCATCATCACCATACTTATCTTAGCTGGATCCTTTTCGTGGCTACGAAAACAAACATAAATAAAAATAAATTAATCATACGACTTTCTTTTTTCTACTCTTAGCCCAATAAAATTTAAACTAGCGCCACGGTATCGATTGCTAAACAACAGTTAACTTTTAACCCAAGTACTTCTAATATATAGATTGGTCCCAAGACTATTGATTTATAAATATTTTACTTACCTAAGATAGAATAAGCATCGATGTATCTTCATTTTTTCACTAAGTGAAGCCTCGTGTATGCTATAAGCCCAGTAAGGCTAACCTTGGGAATGAACCGTCTTTGGTTCAAATTGGAGGAAGGTTAGGTAAAATGAAAATTAGAAAAAAATTAATTTGTATATTTATAAGTGCTCTGGTCTTGTCATGTTTAATTTCTGCCTCAGGAGCAGTCATGAACCAAACGGTAAAGGCTAATGCAAACTCGTCATTTAACTACCAATCGGCAACGCTAAGCTCAGGAGCCTTAAGCGTTTCACCTATGGCAAACGTTGCCAGCCTTTCTGATGCAGTAATTAGCGCGGTACAATCTGGCACCACCAGTACTTCAAGCATCACTTTAGGTCCTAGTCCCAACCCCATCGGTACAGATGTGAGCATCGATATCCGAATTGATAACACAGGACCCATTTGGGGCTGGACTATATCCACTGTAACCTGGAATCCCCAAGTGTTAAATTTAACACAAGTTCAAGAAGGTCCTTTCCTCGCAGATAATACGGGAGGCGGATCGACCTTTTTCGCTGGAAGCTCAAAGCAGCTATGGGATAACACTAACGGCTTAATTGACGGTGGATTAACAGATGCATTATCAATTGAAGGCACATCCGTTGAATCCTCTGGGGTTCTGGCAACTTTGACTTTTCTCGTGACAGGCACCGGTACGTCCCAGATAACTATTGCAGGAGGCAATCTGCGTGCAAACAGTACCGACTCCGTCGGAGTCAATGTAACCTGCGATAGTGCAACGATAGTCGCTACTTTGACTGCCGTTTCTTCAACTCCTTCACCTACCCCGAATACAGGTTCCTCTGCAAATCCTACCTCAACACCAACCGCAACCACAACGACCCCAACTCCAACTGATTCAACTAAACCAGCTTCGGTACCTGAATTTCCATCATGGGTAATCCTGCCTATATTCATAATGACACTCCTCGCAGTTCTTGGCTATCGCTTGAACAAAAAAAAGCTGGGGCAGCAACACAGTTTAACCCACGTTCTTTAGCATGCCAAGGTTAAGTGAAGCCTAATCTTTCAAGTAATATAACCTTACCAACTTTAGCTTAACGTTTTGACCATTTAGGCGCTAAAAAAATGAGGGGATGTCTGAAGATAAAAGCAAAGAAAAATTTAGTTATGAGCATAGTCATATGCATCTCCATTGTTATCTCTTTAATTTTCCCCTCGCTTTCGGCAGTTTATGCAGGTGAATCTTTGCTTACTAACCTAAACGCACCTCTAATCAATCAAACTGGACAGTTGCTCGCAAAATCTGGCTCGATAAATGTTAGGCCAATGGAAAATGCTGTTAATTTCTCAAATGCCTTCATTAGTGCAGTGCAATCAGGTTCAACAAATATTTCACAAATTACGGTGATGCCTTCAAACCCTATTGGCAAAATTATCAGGATTGACATTAGGATTGATAATGTCTCTTCTGGTTTTTGGGGTTGGGTCTTACCTACAATATCTTGGGACCCCGCAGTAATGAACCTTACTAATGTTCAGGAAGGCACCTTCCTAACAGATAATACGGGAGCCTCAGCTCTTTTCATCGGCAACTCACCGATTCTATGGAACAATACCAGAGGAGAAATTGACGGTGGACTAGCTGAAGCATTAAGCGTCGCAGATACATCTGTCGATTCCTCTGGGGTGCTTGCAACTTTAACTTTTAAGATCACAAACTACGGAACAAGCCAGGTAACAGTTGAGGGCGCATATACCGTTGCAAGCTTTAATCAGGCGGCCTGCTCTTACACCAATGTAAACTGCATTAACGCGACAATTGACGTTCTTTCAAACAATTCTTTACCTCTGGCATTTCCTACATGGATAATTGCACCGATAGTCATGATTCCCCTCTTTGGACTGCTTGCTTATGCATGGAAGAAAAAAACAGCTAAGACGCCGCCCAATGCTATGCATCCCTGACTAATTGCTTATATAAACTATTTAGAATTAGTAGTTTTATGTAGTTTATTTTGAATAAGCTAAATAATCACTCTAAAGCCTTAGAAGGCAGGGAAGGGCAAAAGGAAGTTTTCAAAAATTGAACAGCAAAAGCCTTAGAAGGCGGAGAAGGGCAAAAGGAAGTTTTCAAAAATTGAACAGCAAAATTATCGCTGTAGTTGCCATAATAATTATTCTAAGCGTTGCTATAGTCACTTATATCCATTATTCAACACCGGCAGCTGCCATTCAATCTGGACCGACGACCGTTAGTGTTGATCCTGCTTCAATACAACTACAAAACGCCAAAATCGGTCAAACAATACAAGTAAACATCAACGTTACCAATGTTCATAACCTTTGGGGTTGGGAACTCGACTATCTATCGTTCAATCCTCAGGTCCTAAACCTAACGCAGGTTCAGGAAGGTCCTTTCCTAAAAACAGGTGGATCAACCTTCTTCTTATCTACACTAAATGATGCAAGTTGGGTTCAGGACGGCATTCTTCCCAGTACGAATGATGCAATAAATGTAAACGCCACTACCCACGGAAGCGGCATAATCCTAACCTTAACGTTTACAGTACTAGCTGCGGGAGCCTCCCAAATTATGATAAACGGCGCAAATAACGTATACGGAACTTCTTCTGTAATATTGTATAACAACCATGAAATTGAACCTATCCCCGGCGTGGAAACTGGAGATATGCAACCGATCAACTGCACGGTAACCAACGGCCAAATAATCATAGACAATATAGCGTCATAAACACTTAGCTCTAAGAATTTACTGCTTATTTTTGGTTGACGAATTAAATAACCATTCGGAAACTCTAACACGTCTGGGCTGTTGTCTAAATTTGTCCAAACATTATGCACTGGCCTCACCGCCTGCACCAATGCCTCAAGAAAATCAACTTTAGCTAATTCGTCTATGTAAACTATTGTTTTCTAAATATTTTATTTAATAAAGATAGAATAACATCTGAGCGATTTTTTAAAGCAAGCGAGGAGAAGAGCTTCAACCGAGCCTAAGCTAAATTAAAGACGTAGTTTAAGGGAGGGTTGTTTAAATTAAATTAAAAATCAAAGTAATCGTATCCATAGCGATAATTACGTGTGTTCTTTTATCTGTGATTTTATTTTCAAGAAGTACATACGCTGATACGTCGGTAAGCGTTAGCCTAAATCCGTCTGTTATTTCTGGTCAGTCATTAAGGATAGGCGGAAACTTTACGGTATCAGCAAATATCCAAGGGGTCACCAACCTATGGGGATGGAGCCTTGGCTTGTCATGGGACCCTTCAATCTTGCAAATGATGAATTATTCTGAAGGATCTTTCCTCAGTTCTGCTGGACAAACATCCCTCACGGCTTCGCCCATAGACAACAATGATGGAACAATACAGAATATAAATGATGTATTGCTTTCACAAAATAGTGCTTCGGGCTCAGGCGATTTAGTATCATTTATTTTTCAAATTGTAGGCGATGGGTCAACGGAAATAAACTTAGCTAACGTTCAGTTGCTGGAGCCAAAATCTTCCGCATCCGATTCGAACCCTCAAATAGCTGCAACAGTAGCAAACGCCGTTTTTAATGGCGAACAATCTTTAGCAGTTCAAGCTGCTACTTCCGATCCTACGGCGACTGGAGTCTTTAGTGCAGTACTTTCAGGAACTACAACCACTTCAAGTATAACCTTGGGCCCGAGTCCTGACCCAATGGGCTCAACCGTCAACATTGACATTTACATTAGCGGCGCAGCAAACGTTTGGGGCTGGACACTAGGATCGATAACTTGGAATCCTGCAGTGCTTTCATGTAATTCAGCGACGGAAGGTCCCTGGTTAAAAACAGGCGGATCAACATTATTCCTGGCAGGCGCAGTTAACAATGCTGCCGGCGACATTGGTGGCGGTATAGCTGACGCTATAAGTTCCTCCGGCACTGCAGTAGCAACAACCAGCGCAGGTGTAGTTGCTACTTTGGCATTCACAGTCGTCGGTTATGGCACCAGCCCAGTCACTATCTCTGGAGCCGTTTTATATGCTTCAAGTACAGACACAACTGGAGTCACCGTTGTAAGCAATAGCGCAACAGTTGACGCCATTCCACCTGCTACTGGTGGGGCTACTCATATGGTGGTTTCTGCTCCGTCGTCTGCTGTTGCTGGGACATCTTTCAGTGTTTCGGTTACTGCTGAAGATCAGGATGGTAACATAGTTACTGGTTATTCTGGTACGGTTCATTTTACTTCTACTGATGGTCAGGCTGTTTTGCCTGCTAATTCGGGTCTGACTAATGGTGTGGGGGCTTTCAGTGTTACACTGAAAACCGCTGGTTCCCAAACGGTTACTGCAACTGACACAGTAACTAGCTCGATCACTGGAACAAGTGGTCTAATTTCCGTTAGTGCTGGTGGGAGTCCTCATGGCCCAATTGCAAGCTTTACACCTCAGAACGGAACCGTATACTATGTCGGTGCCACGGTTTTACTGGATGCAAGTTCCTCCACATCTGGTTACGATGGGGTCACTTGCCCAATAACAAACTACGCTTGGTTAGTTGAATATTCAAATTCCTCATTATTTGGTGCCTATAGCGGCCAACAAATTTCATTTATCGTATCAAACCCAGCATACCTCCAAATAATCTTAATAGTGACAGCGCCAGACATCACTTCTTCACCATCTTCAAGTTACACTAATACATCCACAACTTCAGCTTGGATACAGATCGAAAATGCCCCAGTTCAAAAGCCAGCAACGATTCAAGTGTTTACCGACAAGGGCGTTTATGGTCCCCAAGAGCTTGTCACAATGTATGCATTAGTCACCTACGACAACGCACCAGTAGTAGACAAAGAAGTAGCTTTCGCCGTTCTGTTTCCTAATGGGACTATATGCAGCATTACTGCAGAATCTACAAACGAAACTGGATATGCCACTTGGGCATTTAGACTGCCTTGGCCTAGCTTCGACCCACAATCACTATTTGGTAACTGGTCCATTGTGGCTTCAGTTGATGTATCTCAAGTAGTGGTAACCGGCACCGTAACATTCACCTTCAACTATCTTGTCAACATTAACGGAATCCAGCTGCCAGCAAGCGTTCAAAGATCCCAATCAATGAGCATAAAAGTTACTGTCTTAACAGATGTTCCATCTATACTATCCGTCACCATTTGCGACTCACAACAAGTTCCTATAGACTTTTCCACATCCAGCATTGCCTCTACTTCCGGAGGATCCGTCACCATTACACTGAGCTTCACGATCCCATCATGGGCTTATGTTGGAACAGCAACAGTATACGTAGATGTCCTGACTAACCTTCCAACCGATGGCGGAGTACCATTATGCCCTGAGCAAACAGCCAACTTCCAAATCTTATCTTAACTTGAAAAACAGAAATAAAGCCTTAATCCTTCAAAAAATCGTGCATAATAACACTGGAAGAAAAAACATGAATGCCAAAGAACAGATAGCTCTTGCATTAACGATAGTTTTACTAATTATAATTCCGGTTACTTTCTCAAGCGTAAGCACAGCTAGCCCTTCGAAGCCGGAGTTTAGCGCTGTTCTTTCAGGTTCTGCAAGTACGTCAACTATAAACTTAGGCCCAAATCCAAACCTAATTAACACAACCGTACTGATTGATATCAGGATTGACAATGCTGTTCCTTTCTGGGCTTGGGGCTTGCCAACAGTAGCTTGGAACGCTACCGTTCTCCAATTAATAAAAGTTCAAGAAGGTTCTTTTCTGAAAGATAACACAAATGATGATCCAACAGACTTCATAGGTAACTCGCCCGCTTTGTGGAACAATACAAGCGGAGTGATCTTGGGAGGCATAAGTGAGGCTATTGATGGTGATGATGTATCTACTGATTCGTCCGGTGTGGTAGTTACCTTAACTTTTAATATCACAAGTTATGGTTCCAGCCCCGTAACGATTGCTGGTGCCTATACAATTGCGAGCTATAGCACCCCAAACACAGTTACCGACGTGACCTGTAATAGTGCAACTGTTATTGTGACAAACGCCTCTCCAAGTGTATCTCCGACTCCCACTGCAAGTTCTTCACCAAGCACCAATGCAACATTACAGAATGCAAGAATTCAGGTCTTTACAAACAAAGGCGGCATCGCTGCTTCTGGCACAAGCGCAACTTATGGCCCTCGTGATCTGCTAGAAATATACGCTTTATTAACCTACCGAAATAGTGCAGTCCCTAATCAAGATATATCATTTTCAGTACAGAACACTAATGGAACCATAATTGCCATTAGAGATGCAGTAACAAACCAAACAGGAATTGCTCATGTCGAATACAGATTACCTGCCCCTGACCCTAATGCAACCCAAATCATTTTCGGCACATGGAAAATAACTGCCTCCTTCGAGGTTTTGCAAGTTGCAATCAGCAATTCAACAACTTTTAACTTCAACTATTTAAGCAACGTAGAAAGTTTCAAAATTCCCGCCACTATTCATAGATCACAAGTTCTGCCGATTGAGCTTACCGTAGACACTGGTCTCTTTGCAACTCCCGGTTCAGAATTAGACATAACAATATTCGACCAAGCAAACGTTCCCATAGGCTCATACACCTTCACAAACATTATGCAGATGCAAAACTTCACAGTTGTTGATGCTACAATCGCCATTCCTTCATGGGCATTCACTAGTCAAGCTACAGCCTACATATGTCTGCTAACCGCTAACGGAACAGCATTAGCTCCGGAAACTGTTGCTAACTTCCAAATTCTACCCTAAATAAAGTCGAAACTTAGAAACTCTCAAATGAAAAGGGACACCTAAAACTGCTGCCTTTACACAATAGCTTACTATTTTTTAATCTACAGTTTGTTAAAACTCTTAAAAAAGATCAAGAGAGAATACATCGCAAACTCCGTCTTAAAAGCAAAGATCAGACTCTCGGATAAACTTTTAACAAGCTACAATTTTTTGAATCTGAGATTGGGCATCCCGAATCTTACCCATAATCTGTTTCAAGTTGGATCTGCCGAACAATTCGTTTTAGTTAATTCAAAAAATTAGGGACTTAATTGAAATGTGAACTGAACGCTAAAGAATCGGCATGATCAAAAAGTTCGAAAAATCGAAAAAGTATTGTTAGCTCGGCAGAGGCTTTAACTAATCAATTGTTTTCTTAAGTCTGTTTGTGATTCAAACTTTGAAAAAAGAAAATACACAAAAATTCCATCTACAAGGAACTCTATAATTGACGTAGGCGAGCCCAGAATCCCAAGATATAAGAACTGTACAAACTGAAAGATTGCAGCTAAAATGAATATCATCAAGCCTATCAAACGAGCTATTCGATTTCTTACCCAAAACCCCAAGCCGACTAAAAGGAAGTCTATGCCCAAGATCCAAGAAACCAATCCAATGGCAGTAGCACCGGCATTGACAAGGCTGCTGATGTAGAAAGGGATTCCCGGTATCCAATCCATAACAGATACTACTGATTGGGTAGCTGAATTTGTTTGGGCGACCTGAGTTGAAGCGGCCGGATCTGTCATCATTAAATAAAGCCCACCAATGATCAGAACTACTCCAAAAGTGATGGTAAATTTAGTTAGCAGGTCGGTGATTAGAGTTCGATCATTTATATATTTTTTAAATTTTAGTATGTAACTATTTAGGTTCGATGAATAATTTTTGACTTCTCCTAACATTTTTTCACACAAGTATCGAATCGACAGTCAAATTGAGTACAATTTCAGCGATGTCACAGGCGTATTCGGCTGTTCTCCTGATGCTTTCAATAATTAAACGCGAAGTGGCGCCGTCTTCGATGTCCAGCTGAGATGATTCAACAGCCTTCTTTTCTAAGGTGACGATTTCTTTGATGCTTTCTATAATATTTTCGGCTGCGTTGTAGTCTTGCCTAAACAGTGATTCCATGGCGGTGTCAAACATTTTAATGGCAATACAGCTCATGTTCTCAATTTTTTCCACAGTATCGTCATTTAAACTGTGTTTTAGCGCCAACACGTTCTCTGCTATGTTGACAGCATGGTCCGCAGTTCGTTCTACTGACTTAATTACTAGGCGGTAGCCTAAGCAGTCTTTGTTGTTTACAAGGCCAATTTCTTTCGTTATTCGAGGGTTCTGCACTGCTGCCCTTAACAATCTAGTCACGTAGAGATTGAATCGATCTACCTCGCTGTCTGTTGATATTACCTCTTTTGCCAGCAAACTGTCGCTTGCTGTAAGGCCTAATATTGCATCTTTATGCATAGACGTTGTGATTATGCTCATTCTTCTCAAAGCGTTTTGAATACTTAATTCAGGATAGCTTAAAAGAACTTGTAAAATTAATTGAGAAGAAGTATCATTCACGATTTCAGTTCCAACAAGCATGCGCCGAACAAAAATCTTCATATCATGCCTTTGCTTTGTGGACAATTGTTGCTTATCTGCTTTAATATGAATCGAATTATACCCTGCCAAATAAGCGGACACGATCTTTCTAACAATCATATCAGTTTCATCATTCGGAGAAACCATAATTACCGCTTCATCCAGCCTTTTCTGTACTGTAGAGCCCGGGGGAACAATCGTTAACAATCCGCCTTCATCTGCGCGGAGTTTTATGAAGCTCCCCTTTTTTACTTGATTTTCAGCGATCCACCTTTTAGGTAAGGATATGATGTAGGTGGACCCCCCGGTAAACTGCACCTTTCTTGTCTCTTCATCCAGTTTTGCCTGCCACAACAATAGAGCCCTCCATTCCCTCAAGCTAATAAGCCACGATTCCCTACAGGTAAATTATATAATAAATTCCTTATCTAAACAAATTATATATTATATTATAGTCTATATCGGCTATTGAGGAAACCAATATAACACGCACATCTCCACAATGACTCCCAAGGAGAACAACCGCCTTGCCGTTAAACATTCTCAGCTACAAGTCATACAACCATAATTAAACGCTACCTTAAGGCAGGAGAGGAAAAACTTGGGGAAAGTCGAAACTAAAAAATTTAATCTGTGGTTTAAGAGCAATCACGTCCTAAAAAACGTCGACTTTCAAGTTAAAGAAAACGCTGTTACAGCCATAATGGGTCCTTCAGGATGCGGCAAATCTACACTTCTGCGGTCAATCAATCGAATGAATGACCTCATTTTCGGCTGCCGTACATCAGGAGAGATAATGCTTGATGGACAAAACATCTACGGTGAGGACAGCGGCAGCGTTTATGACTTGAGGCGAAGAATAGGCATGGTATTTCAAAAGCCTAACCCCTTCCCTAAATCAATATTTGAAAACGTAGCTTTCGGTCCCCGCATTCATAACACCGCAAAAGGTGAAAAGCTCAAAGATGTTGTCGAAAAAAGTCTTAGAGGCGCGGCGTTATGGGACGAAGTCAAAGACCGCCTAAATGAAAGCGCCCTTTCCCTTTCAGGTGGGCAACAACAAAGGCTTTGCATAGCACGCGCATTGGCGGCAGAACCTGAACTGATTCTCATGGATGAACCCTGCAGCGCGTTAGATCCAGCCGCAACATCCCGAATCGAATCCCTCGTCAGAGTCCTCAAAGAGAAATATACGGTCATTATTGTGACGCATAATTTGCAGCAAGCGATGCGAGTTTCGGATTACACTGCTTTCATGTATGTAGGCGAACTTGCAGAATTTAATGACACTAAAACTCTTTTTGAGAAGCCCAGAAGCGAGTTAACCGCAAACTACATACATGGCAAATTCGGATAAAAGCTTCAATGAACGAGTTACGCTTTTTTTGCAGATGGTTTGAAGGATGAAGACTTCTGCAGGCGGTTGCTGCTAAAAAGCTTCTTTGTGTTTATTATTTTGGATTCTGTTTGAATTTTCATAAATCTTAAGTCTCAATAAGCCGTACCGATTCTCTCGATGAACCGATGACAATTGATCCAAAGCTAAACCACAGAATCAGCCTAGTTATCCACAGCTTGGGCTTAAGCTGCTTAGGCGGCGCAATCTTCCTCCAAATCCTCGTCTTCTCAGATATCCTTATGCAAGGGTACTTCAGGGCAGTAGAAACAAACCCAACAATCCTCACAATTGAAATGACACTCACAGCCTTCACAGCAATCTACTTCGTCTATGTCTACCAAAAAGTAATCCGCACATCCCTAAAATAGGGACCACCCAACCCTCGAGACTTCACTGCCTCAAAGCGTCCAGACTTTTTCTGCACTTTTTACATGAATTTACACTTTGGCAAAGCTTTGAAGCGTTACTGTAAAGGTAGCTTTCTTAGTTAGGGGCATATAACCTTGTTTTTTAACACTTGCACTTAAGCCCTTTAAAAACGCAAACGAACGCAAACACGTAAAATGCAAGCAAACGCGTAGAGACGCAATCTGCAAGCACTTCAAACTTAAACCAAAAAAACAACCCAAAGCAGCTTGTTCAAACTTAATGTGCTTTCAGCACGGTGCTTAGGGCATAATACAGAAAGGTTATTACTTTTAGAGTGATTCAAACGTTAAGCGGAGAGAAAGAAAGGTGCCCCTCGCGTTTATTATTGGAACAGCTGGTTCTGGCAAATCCCTATTCACTGCAGCCTTCAGCGAATGGCTAAAGATGTCAAAGCAAGACGTTGCCGTAGTCAATTTGGATCCTGGCGCATTGAAGCTTCCTTATTCGCCGGATGTTGACGTGCGCAACTATGTTGATGTCGGCGACTTAATGGAGAAATATGGTTTAGGACCCAACGGCGCATTGATTATGGCGGCTGATTTAATAGCTGACGAGATTGAAAATTTAACCCGCGACATCGAAGAAGTCAACGCTGACATCGTCTTGGTTGATACTCCTGGGCAGATGGAGCTGTTTGCTTTCAGAGCAAGCGGACCATACATAGTTGATGAGTTAACAAAGGAGCCCAAAGCGTTAATTTACCTCTTTGACGCCGTTTTCTCAATCAACCCGCTTAACTACGTTTCAAACATGTTTCTTTCAGCCGCAGTTTACAACCGCTTCTTCCAGCCGCAGTTGCATGTTCTCTCAAAAACTGATTTAATACCAAAAAAGGATGCACAGGCAATTGTCAACTGGTCAGCGAACACTCGAGCGCTGGAAGATGCAATTGAAGAGAAACTTGAAGGCACAAAACGCCTATTCAGCCGCAACATGATGCAAGCCATCAACAAGCTTGGCTTACAATTTTTGTTGATGCCCCTTTCCTCCAAAACAAACGAAGGCATGACTAACATTAATACAACACTTGAACGAATTTTAAACGAAGGAGAAAAATACACCACCTGAAAACCTAAGCGCTAATCAGTGACCAGCTTGCTGCAAAGGCCCCCCGCTCAGCCCTCAAAGCTGAATCGGCACCAGCGATAACAATCGCATCATTGTCCTCAGGTGCGAATTCCTTAAGAATTTGGCCTGCTGCCTTCGGATAATCCTTCTCAATGCAATCACTGACCGATTCAATACACAAGTGACCACCTTTAAAAACGATGACTAGGGCTTTGCGTGCGCCAGCAATGATAGCTGCATCCCGCTGATCAATTCCTGACCGAACTTTTTGCCCGCTGTTTTTAACCAGAAAAGCAAAATTAAATTCAGATTCAATCAATTCATTTTTTGGAATCTCGACGCGTTTAGGAAAAATTTGTTCAAATTGCCCCCAAATATCTAAACCTTTTTTCGTTAAACTGCATCCTTCTTTTGAGGTTTCAACTAAACCAGCATTTTTAAGTCTGCTTATTATTGTGCGTACTGCTCCGTCACCAACATTGAGTTTCTTAGCAAGTTTGTTTCTGCCAAGAGGTTCCTTTGCCAAAAGCTCTAAAGCATAAAAAACATGGAATACCGTGAAGGTGGTTGACGGTCCAGGAGCTTTTTTTCCAGCGATTTCGTTTATAAACTTTTTTAGCGATACAGCCATATTTTGCCCTGCTCTAACTAAGCGTTGGTTAGCTTTTTATAATTTGCCAAAAGATTATGCAGATTAATCTTTGTAAGCAACAACTGAAACTTCAACAAGCGCACCTGCCCTTAATTCTATGCCAACTGTTGCGCGAGCAGGAAACTCTGCATCAAAATACTTGGCGTACGCATTGTTGAACTCCTCAAATAAGGCCATGGAAGAAAGATACACATTGGATAGAACAACATCTTTCAGACCATAACCTGCAGCTTCCAAGATGGCTTTTATGTTCTCCATAACCTGTCTTGTCTGAAGCGTCACGGTTTCGGCTACGATTTTGCCTTCCTTTGGATCAATAGGCAGTTGCCCTGAGACAAATAGGAATTTGCCTGCTTTCACTGCTTGACTGTATGGGCCTACTGGTTTTGGTGCTTTTTCGCTAAATATTGGCGTTTTCATGTTTTCCCTATTCTTGTTTATGTTGTTTAGGGAATAAATTGTTTTTGCGAGCAAGCATTGCCCCTTTGCTTGTTGATTAGCTGCTTGTATTGTAGAAAGCCTTTTAAGAAAAACACCGAGTAAATTATGTCCCTATTACAAATTAAACGGGAAGATTCTCATGAAAAGAAACGGAAAATACTTATTCACCTCAGAGTCAGTCGGAGAAGGTCATCCAGACAAGGTAGCCGACCAAATATCCGACAGCGTTTTAGACGCAATATTCAGCTGTGATCCCAAAGCACGTGTTGACTGTGAAACCCTCGTTATGCAGGGAACCGTAATGATTACGGGTCAAATAACCACCTGCACCTATGTTGATATCCCAAAAATTGTTCGCCAAACCCTAAAAGAAATAGGGTTCGACAATGCTAAGGACGGCTTAGACTGGGAAACATGCGGCATCTTGGTTTCATTAACTGCGCAGTCTCCAGACATTTCTAGGGGTGTAACTGAATCTCAAGGACATGAGCAGGGGGCTGGTGACCAAGGAATGGTTTTCGGCTACGCAACCAACGAGACAAAGGAGCTTATGCCTTTGCCGATTATGCTGGCGCATAAACTTGTTAAACGTTTAGCTGAATGCAGAAAAACAAAAATTATGCCTTATCTGCGTCCTGACTGCAAATCTCAGGTAACAGTGGAATATGACGGTTGCAAACCAAAATGCGTTAAAGCTGTTGTTATTGCTGCTCAAAACAATGGAATAGTCGACGATGCAACATTAAAGAAAGATATTATTGAAAAAGTAATCAAGAACGTTATACCTGCCGACATGATAGCTGAAGACATAAAATATGTCATCAACGGCACGGGCAGATTCGTGATTGGCGGAACACTTGCCGATTCTGGGCTGACTGGCAGAAAAATCATCGTTGACACTTACGGCGGAGTTGGAAGCCACGGTGGCGGATGTTTCAGTGGTAAAGACCCATCAAAAGTTGACCGTTCAGGCTGCTACATGGCAAGATACATCGCAAAAAACATTGTTGCCGCTGGCTTGGCAGACCAATGTGAAATCCAAATCTCCTACGCTATCGGTGTAGCTCAACCGATCTCTGTGTCGGTGCATACTTATGAAACTGGGAAACTGCCTGATGAGCAAATTCTTGAGTTGGTGAAGAAATATTTCGACATGAGACCTAAAGCAATCATTGACCAACTAAACTTGCTAAGACCAATATACAAGAAAACAGCGGTGTTCGGCCACTTCGGAAGAGAAGAACCAGAATTCACCTGGGAACAAACCGACAAGGCAGAATTGCTTCGCAAAGAACTAGAAAAAGCCAAAAAACCCTAAATTCTCCTGTTTTTTCCTTTCTTTTATCATGTTTCCATTATTAGGTTACTGTTCGATGCTGACTTTTCCGCCATTCGCCTCAACCAAAATTGAAAGTTGCTTCATGGCTTTTTCAAGCATTTCCATGGGTTTTTCTTCGGCTTTGGCTGCAATTGTTAAGTGAATTTCGATATGCATCTTATTTTCTGTACCCATCGGATGAGACTTTATGTAAACCCCCTTATTGGCACTCATCACTTTGTCGATTAATGGAGCCAAATTCGATTCCAACATGTTATCTAAAAACATGCTTTTTTCACAAAAAACCCTGTCGCCCACAGCTTGTTTAAGCATAGGCGCTATCGTTCCCGTAAAAATCGCTTCCATCTCCGAGGGCACACCGGGCAGGGCAAATAAAACAGTTCCTTCCAAATCTATGTGTACTCCGGGTGCAGTGCCGACTGGGTTGTTGACTGGTTCTGTTTTTTCTGGTAGGGTTGCCATTTTGACTCTGGGCGGCGTTAATTCAATTATTGTTGAGAGCTGACTTTTTCTGGCGTATTCTTCGCATTTTTCCTTAACCATCGCTAACGCTTTCTGGTTGATTTCCAATTTGCGGTTTAGTGCTTGTGCTATTCCCTCTAACGTTTTATCGTCAAAAGTCGGTCCTAACCCGCCAGTCGTGATTATGAACTGTGATTTTCGCCCTACGGTTTCCTGAACAATGTTAGCTATTTCGTCAACGACGTCTTGTACTACTGTTATGCGCTTAACGTTTACTCCGAGATCTGTTGCTTGTTTACCGAGCCAATTAGCGTTTGTGTTAAGTGTCTTGCCTATAAGTAACTCGTTGCCTATGCAGATCATTTCCATGTCCACGGTCATGATGCTTCAACTTTTATTTGTGTTTGAATCAGAATTAAAGTCGTTTTCTTTTATATTGTTTGCTTGACTCGATTATTGTTCAAAAACATTTAACGGCTTTGCTGGGTCTAGTATTTAATGTTTATATAGAAACTATGGTCAGAGCTAACAAAAAGGTTCGACGTTTTTTTTGATTGAACCTACTTTTTGCTAAGCCACCATTTGAGGTATTCTTTTCTGCGGTTTTCTTTCTCTTCTTCCGCTGTTTCTTCGCTCGACCTGTTCTTATCTCGCAAATCATTGAGTTCTTGCTGTGTCACTGATAACCCGCAGCTTTTGCAGATATAGTGCTTAGTGCCTATTTCGTAATGCATTTCTCCGCCGCATTCAGGACAGTAATTCATTTATATTCTCTCAGGAAGTTTATAGTAAATAATTTTTGCCGAGATATTAGTCTTCGCATAGGTTTGAATAATTTTAACCTAAAAATCGGTGTGATTCTTAGACGTGGGTGTACATTTTGTCGCTACTGTATTTTCCTGTGTCCATTTCTTGTTCGATTTCACGCAAAAGCAAAATACGCTTAAACGTCGGCGGATGAGTAGAAAGCAAGCTGTTTATTTTGTGCCATGTGTTTTTGGATTCTTTCTCCATCGCTAATTCCAACTCACGCTCATCTAAAACGCCAAAAATACCAAGAAATCTAAGGAATTTTCAAAAAATAAAAAGAGAGTTTAGATTGGGTAAGCTCCGCAAACCTTGCAGAACTGGATTTTGGTTTTAATGTAGCTTTTGCATTTTGGACACTGTATTCCGCCTTCCACCTTGGGGAAGACGTCTTTTGGTTTGCCGAATTTCTTGCGGAATTCTTCGTAGTAGAGCAATTGTTCTTTGTCTTGGATTTCAACGTCGTCTTTTTCTTTTATCGCTTTCTTTTTCGCTTCAAAATCCTTGTCAGAAATCATGTCGTTGAAGTATGTTCTGAGCGTTTCTGTTCCCGTTCCCTGTTCAAGCGGTGCTTTTGCTCTCCAAATGACGTCTTTAGGTATTATATCTTCGTAGGCTTTTCGAAGTATCCATTTGCTGTATTTTACACCTTTGTACGTGTTTATCTTGTATTTGATGGGTAGTTTCTTTGCCCAATTCATGAACAATGGATCCATGTAGGGTGCGCATATGGTTTCTCCAAGAGACGCGGCCATGGGAAGTGAGGAGAAGCCCATTTCAGCCCACATTTCTTTTTGCTTCTGTGCGAATTCCTTTTCAGTTAGGTGGAATTGCCATGGGTACCCGAAAAGCTCGTCTAATGCGTCGCCTGTGAACACGCTTTTTATCCCCTTAGCTTTAAAGAGGGTTAAGCCAATGTAAACTGGTAGGCTGTTTCTGATTTCCATGGGGTCAAATTTTTTGAGTGCATCCACAACTTTCGGGTAATATTTAAGCACATCTTCTTTGCCGAACTCGTACGTTTCCTGTTTTAGATGTAAGAGAGCAACCATTTTCTTTACGTATTCGGTGTCTTTTGGGTTTCCATACTTAAAAGCTAAAGTGAGGCATGGAATGTCAGGTTTGTACTTCACTGCTTCAACAGCAATTATTTGAGTGTCTGTTCCGGCTGAAAACAAGAAGCCGTCAGCCATGTTTCTCTTAACAACTTTGTTTACTAAGGTTCTAACTTCAGGCAAAAGTTTGGTGTAATCTGATGGGTCTAGCGTCATTTCTTTCCCTCGTGATACGTTGTTTGTCATTCTTCCACTATTTAAGGTTTCTCCATATGCAAACAAAAGCAAAAAAATAATAAACATATGTGAGGAAAGTAAGCAAAATACTGAACAGAGTCTCATTTGAACAACAAATAAGGCATTACCCCCTCAAAACGGCACATTTAAAAGAACAAAACTCAAACTCAATTAACACAGCCGCTCAAAACATATCAAGAGAAGGATTCACGTTGAAAACAAGCGTACTTCACATGAAGATACGGATCTCACTTCAAGAAAACATAGCAGCAGCCAAGGCAGCAATCCAAAAAGCCGCCAAACAAAAACCAGCCCTGATTGGTCTCCCAGAATACTTCACTGTTCCTGATTGCATGGCGCACTTCACCGACGCCAAGAAAATATCGCAAGAAACATGCGTAGAAACGCTAAATTTTCTTAAAGAAATCTCTGAGCAAATGTCTGATATCTATCTGCTGGGCGGTTCAGTGCTTGAAGAAGACGGCGGAAAATATTATAATACAAGCACGTTGTGGAAAAATGGTTCTCTTTTAGCGAAATACAAAAAAATAAACCCTGTCAAGGCTGAAATTGAAGCAGGCGTCGCCAAAGGCACTCAACCCGTTGTCGTTAATACTGATATAGGTAAAATTGGTCTTTTGGTTTGTGCTGACATGTTTGACCCTGTTCTTTTAAAGCAGATTGCTAATTTGGGGACTGAAATAATTTCGTTGCCTGTTGCTGCGATGGGTACTCATCCAAGCGTTAAGGGGCACCCGTTAACTGAGAAGGTTTCTTCCGACTATGGCTTGTTTGTGCTTAAAGTTGGAAACGTGTGTTCAAATATGAGGGGCGGAAGAAGTGCAATTGTTGCTCCATGGGGCATCCTCGGCGAAGTCTCCGATGCACCTGAAGATTCCATATTAACTCGGGATCTTGACATGCAGCGGCTCAGAGAATACCGTAGAAAACTCAATAAATCTTAGCCCAATCATCGACGATTCGGCTCATTTCCTCAAAGTTGTATTTTTCAAGCCAATTCTGGAAGTCAATGTTTTGAACAGCAAACCTGCAGATCTCTTTAGCGTTCTCTGAGTTATGTACTAAAAATAACATTGCGTCTAGCTTGTGCCTTGAGACGTAAGCCACAGTTTTCAGTAGCGCATTCAATTTCTCGTCGGTTGGCATCTCAGCGCTTAATTCTAAAACAACAGGCTTCTTCAGCGACGCGACAAAATCTCTTGCCAGCAAATCCACCCAGTACATAGTCAAATAATCTCTTGACGAAAGCGGCACATGAAAATAATCAACACATTCAGCTATCGCATTTAAATCTAAGCCGAATCTTTCTTTAGCAAGCACTGGGTCAGGATAAATTTCAACCGCAAAAGTCTGCTTCACCCGTGCTTTTGCTTCTTGAACAAATTTTGTTATTGTTTGTGCTCTCCATTGCGTCCAGTTTAAGCCGCTTTGTTTCCACAATTCGACGCATCTGGGGCAGACGCAGAATTCTTGGTCTGGAAAATGGTAGAGGTTCAAGGTTACGCCCATGATGTTTTCTTTGCTTAGGTCATCGATGTAGTCTAACACTTTTTTTCTGTACTCTGGGTTTGTTGGGCAAACAAAGTCAAAAGCCAAATTAGATCTTCTATTTTTGCGCAGCGCTGGACCGCTGTTCGAGACAGCAACTAAGTCTGGATTTTCCCTGATGGCTTTAGCATCGCAAAACGCGGTAATGTCATTCTGCATGCCTTTTGCTGCTGGGAAAACTTGTCCATCTGCCCATTTTGAATAGTAAACGTGAAGATCAAAGCCCTCGACTTTTTCCGGCGTATAAGTGACTAAGCCTACTTTCATGGTCTCTTACCCGATGCGCGCAAACAATATATTCTTGGTGCTTATTTAACTGTTGATTCGCATGGGCAAACAGCATAAATCCTTTATTATCATTGATACCGCTAAATGTGCTCCCTGCACAGGGCTTATCTGTGTCGGCGTTTGTCCACAGGGCGTTTTAGAGGAAGGCAAAAACAAAAAGCCACAAGTGATCAATATTGCGGAATGCACTCGATGTGACGTCTGCATAAATCTGTGCCCAACAAAAGCCATCACTATAAATCCTAGCAAACCCAAAGTGAAATAGTTACGAGGGGGAGGCTGGCATGGAACAGTTTAACCTTGCAGACAGCGCTAAATTAATCATCAAAGACAATGTACTAGCCGTAATTTCGGATAAAGCTTTAATGACTGTGAGTTCTGCAATTTTTAACGGCGGGTGCAAACAGGTTAAAGCTGTGCTCAATGTAGGCGTGCCGGAAGGGTATAATGACCGTTCCTTGCACCTTGACCCGCTGGAACTTATCACTTCATCGGCGGCAAAGCTTGGATTAACCAAAGACTATCTTGCCATGCTCACGGCTGCGAAGATTACAAATTACAGTTTAGTCTCGAAGAAAGCTGGTGATTTTTCAGTCAGCGTTGCCGCTACCGCAGGCTGCTCGCATGGTGAATCTTCGGGGGAAGAGATGAATGTTCAAGAAATCGTGGGCACAATAAATATTATCGTCTTAATCGACGGGAACCCAACGGAAAGCTGCATGGTTGCTTCGCTAATTACCGCCACAGAGGCGAAGTCGGCAGCACTGAGGGATTTTGACGTCCGAAGCAGGTACACTGGTGATTGTGCTACAGGCTCAATAACTGACAGCGTGACCATAGCATCGACAAGCCGAGGCAAAGCAGTCAGTTATGGCGGTCCAGCATCGAAACTGGGCAAATTGGTCGGGTATTGTGCAAGGAAAGCCGTTACTGAAGCTCTGATCAAGCAGGAGCCAATTTGGGCTTGCCGAACCGTTTTAGATAGGCTTAAAGAGAGGCATCTTCCGCTGGAGAAACTCGCCGCTGAACTATCCAAAGTTGACGGTTTAGCTGTTGATGAGGAGGATTTGGCTGAGATTTTGAAAAATAAACCGCTTGCTAGTGCTTATTTGTTGGCGGCGGCAAGGTTGGATGATGATTTTAAAAAGAACCTGTTGCCTGCAGAGTTTGGAGATTTAACGGAGTTAAGTAAATGCTTTGGCAACCTTGCCCATTCTCAATTGGATTGCTCTAAAGCGCCAGGTTATGATTCGGTTGATTTGCCTCCCTTCCTAAAACATGCTTTAATCAAAATTGTGATGGATGCTCTTTCAGAGAGTAAACCGAAAAGACTTAAATAACTTGCAATTTTATTCGGTAGGTAAAACAAAGTTAGAATGGGTGTATTAAACCTTGAAATTTGGCGTATTTCTGTATCAACCTGAGCCTGTTGAAGGCGTCGATTACAACTTTTATCGTTTAAAATCAGAATCTGGAATCGTTGGGAAACCTAACCCTAAAATGTACACTAATATCGCCTGCTTCGGCGACAATTACATGGCGGCGAAACGCCCAGACTGGGTCTCTGTCAGCCACGACGGACCATCTCTACGTACCAACAAAAAATACAACCTCCGCTGGGACGTCGTATGCATGACTAACCCGGAAGCCAGAGAATACAACCTAAAAATCATAGCTGAATCCGCCAAAGTGACTCCAGGTATAAGCATCAGCAGCCAACACTTTGCTGAACGCGACTTCTGCACCTGCCCACGTTGCGTTGAACAATGGCGCCAAAGCGGCTTAAACTGGGTTGACTGGAGAGCAAAAACCGTAACGGAATTCCTCAGCGAAGTCCGAGACGTAGTCAAAAATAAACCGTTATTCGTTAATTGTCTGCCTGACCCGTTGCTTGGCAAAGCGCGGTTCGGCTACGATTTTGAAGCCATGGCAGAATACGCTGACTACTTCGTTATCCCCCTGTTCAGCAAGTCTTATCCGACTCCGTGGTACTGGGAAACCATCGCAAGAGGCTACAAAAGCTTCCTCAAAAAACCAGTATTCGTAAACTTCTACGTCCGCGGTCCAAACGAAACCTGGGACACCGTCGCACCAACCAAGCAAATAATGACGGTAGCCACACGCGCAGCAAGAACAGGCATAGACGGCATAATTTTCCTAGCAGAAAAAGCCCAGTGGATACAAGAGTTCCAGAAGAATGCGGTCGCAGACAAAGAAACACGAGAATTCCTCAAAGGCCACGGCGGCGACGAAGTCCTAGAACTCTTCAACCGATGGGAAAAGATGCTAAAAGCATAGCATCCCACGCTTCTCCTAACACTTTTTTCTTATTGACCTACACTACTATTTGTGATAAAAAACAACCACAAAAATGTAATCAAAATAATTTAACTTAAATAAAATAATAGCGGGGCTACGAGAGTTTGATGTGCATGGCTCTTAGTGCGTAAGCTGCGGATGTTTTTACGGGAGATGCCGTAGGTTCCGCCTCTGCGGCGTGAGGTTCTCTTAATCTTCTTATAAAAACAATTACAGCAAAAACTAACACTAATACACTAAGCGAAATTGTTATTGAAGTGAAGTTAATCCCGATAGGTGAGAGACCTAAGAATAAACCTACAAGCCCATCTAAGCCAAAGCTTAACGCAACCGACAACACTAATTCTTCTACGAAATCAAGCTTGTTTCTATACATAAACAAAATATTAACTAAACAGTATCCCGGCAAAAATGCGACAAAAACAAAACTGAAAACGTAACGAAAAACGGCAAAGAATGAGTTGCTTGGTATAAGATAAGTTACCAGTAAGGTTAAAACTGTGAAAGCAACGATAATTTCAAGCCATCTGAGCGGTTTCAGTTTTTAACACTTCAAAATAAAAAATAAAGGAAGGAGTTTTACATGAAGGCCTTGTAGATTGGGTGAGTTTCTTCTAGTGGTCTTGTTCCGAGGTCTCCTGCAGCTGATGCAATGTATACGTCGGTTACTGCAACGGCTGGGAATACCCATTCTGCTTGTTCCGCGGGTCCAATCATTAGCCAGTTTGCGCCTGCAGTTTGCATTATCGAGTTGGTGGCGGTTCTGCATCCAGGGCGGAATTCTTTGGCGAAGTTCGCTTTAACCCACCCCATGGTTGTGACAACGTTTCCGCTGCCTAATCCTACGGGGTGACCATACTTCTCTTTCATTATGGGTATGGTTCTTACAGCAGTACCCATGTCTGGAGCGAATGCGGGAATTCCTGTGTCGATCAGAGGCTTTGTGATTCCACCTTTTGCAGCCAATGCTAATGCTTCTTCTATAACAGACATCTTTCCTTCGAGGCTGTTGTCCTTTGGATTGTCAGCGAGTACTATAGACATTTGGACTCCGCTTTCCTTCAAATTCGCTAATTCAGCATCGGTGACGCCTTTGTAAATTGAGTTATACAGGCATCTGTCTGAAAGACCCATTTTTTTGGCCATTACAGCTGCTGCCATACGTGTCTTAGGGCTCATTGCATCGAGCATTAGTGGTGCATCACTGTGTTTTGCTACAAAGTCAATATACTTCTCAAAAGCTGGCTCAGTTGTCCCAACAATGTCTAAAGCGAATTGGACACCAGTAATGTCACTTTGAGTTTGCATTGTATTAATTATTTTTTCTGCCTCTTGCGCATCAAAAATGCCTTTGTTTGCATCTTGAACCATTTTCTGGCCTAGCCAAAAGATAGAGCCAATCAGAAAAGTGGGTAATTCCCCTGGCTGGCCGCCTACCTTCGCTCTTCCTATAGTGTAGATATTTTGTTTCGTGTTGAATTTAAAGGACATTTTTCCTCATCTGATGGATTTATTTTTTAACCATACCCATAGCTTTCTTTGCTAACTCGGGGGCCTCTTCCTTGTTCTTACCAAAGAGTGCGCCTATTGCGTCAGCGTCTTCTTTTTTGACTGCAGCGCCGCCCATGATTACTGCGACTTTGCCTTTTAATCCGGCTGCCTTCAATGCTTCGTCTAGTTTCGGAAGATTGTTTTTTGCAGGCACTGTGTTTACTGAAATTGCAATTATGTCCGCGTTGTTTTCTTTTGCTTTATCAACGAAAACTTGCGGTGCAACGCTTTTTCCAACGTCAATTGTTTTGAATCCTGCGCGTTTCAGTGACCTTCTAACTGCTTCTTTTGCGGTGTCATGCATATCTGGTTCAATATTGCCTATTACGATTGTCCCCAATGGATGTTCTGGTTCAGGAGGCTCTTTTTCCATCATAGATTTAAGCCATGACATTTAAACACCTTTTTTCCTTTTTATTACTCTGGGCTTTTTATACTCGAATTTCATATTTAAGCTTGACTAATAATTTCATCAAATGCGAAAGGATAAAATTCGGAAAGACGGGGGATAAATGGTCAAAGCAACCAAAAAGCATGTCTTGCTACTGCTCATTTTCGCTTTCGCATTTATTTACCGAATAACTCTAATGCTTTGGCAAACATTCCCGCCAGGCGCTGATATCGGCTTACACGCCAGCGTCATCAACTCAATTACACAGTCTGGCAACACAAATTTTCTAACGGATTACTACCAGATGGGCGGAGGCGTGTCTTTGACTTTTCCAGGATACCACATTTTCGCTGCAGGAATAATACTGATGACTGGAATGTCCGATTATATGGCGCAGACTATTATTGTGGCCTTATTCTCTTCGCTTATTGTATTATGCGCTTTCTTGATAACTCGAACTGTTTGGACTGAATCAGCCGCTTTCATCGTTGCATTTTTAGTGGCAGTCTCACGCTTTGATGTTGAAATGCTCCTGTGGGGAGGCTACCCTAACGTAATTACCCTGCTTTTGATTCCTTTAACCTTTTACCTGTTTCTCCAAAGGGACAGGTTTTCGCTAACGCCTTTTCTTGTATCAACCTCTATTTTAGTCGGCTCAATATTTTTAACTCACTCTTTAAGCGCTGCCGTTTTCGTGGGTATAACAGTGGGCACCGTGCTTTGCGTAATGATTTCACCTAAAACGTTCGGTACATCCAGAAAAAATGTTTTTTATTGGTTGCTGCCAATATTTGGCGGAGCAGTTCTTGTTTCGCCTTTTCTAGCAAGCGCAGTGCCCGCATATTTGAATGCTAACTCTTCATTTACCGCCGTTACTGAAATTGACCGAGCATTGCTTGCAACGCGAGTGCTTCCTCTTGATATAGTGTTAGCGCTTTTTGCTTGTCTTCTGCCGTATTTTCTATTATCAAAAAAATACAAAGGACGATTTTTTTCGCTTCCCGTGTTTCTCCTTATCATGTGGCTTTTGGTTCCTTTATTGTTAACACAGGGTTACATGTTTGGGCTTTATGTGGATTACAATCGGTTTCTGTACTTCCTAATTTTACCAGTCATAATACTCTTCGCTGTGATGATTGATCACGCCTCAGGATACTTTGCAAAAACAATAGACACCTTACATGTTTTAACTAGCCAAGCGCAGAAAACAAAGAAAACTGTAAACAATCTAAGATCGAGAATCTTAAATCGGATAACTCATAAAACAATTTATTCTACCTTTTTATTGGGCTTCGTGCTTATCTTCCTCTTCACTCTTCCAATCTTTCTGACTCCTTGGCAAGGCGTTACAATTCAAAGTTTCTACCAAGTTATGAACAACCCTGGCTACCAAGCAATAGAGTGGGCTAAGCAAAACACGCCAGCTGGCTCAGTGTTTGTTTCCGATGCTCTTTATGGGTGGTGGCTTGGCGGGTTTGCGGAGCGGCCAACTTTAAGTGCGGTTTCCCCACAATATTTAACGGTTGACCAAGAGTTGGCGCCAGCCACTGTTGCTGCTAATCTACTTGACACGGATTACATAATTGATAATGGTTACATTCAAGTTAGGGAAGATGGCGGATACATCGGTAGACATAACCCCGAATTTTTAGCTGACCTTAACTGGACCCCTTTTCCCTATTCATTCTTTCAGTTTAATGATAGCGAGATTACTCTGCTTTCTCAGAATGGTGGGTCTGTTCAATCTACTGACATAACACAGATACCTGTAACTAACATGCAACTCGTCGGCGCACAAACTGATAATCCATCAATTATCGTTAACAAAGGAAACAGTGACTTCAATTACTCAGAAATTTTAACTGTCTCACAAGGAGTAACATTCGCAAATATGACCATAACAATCCAGAGTAACAATCCAAATGTTTCCTTGGATTGGGTCGATTTCATTTTAAACTCCCAAGGCGAATTTCTGCAACCGAGTGGAAACACAGTTGCAATGTTAGATGTTGGCATGAAAGAATGTGGCCAATTAATTTTTGTTGAAAATCAGCCAGAAATTTCCTCATTTAATTCAGAAAATCCATGCGTTACAGAATTATCCTACAATTTACAAGGCAAAACTACAGCAGAAATTCAAATGTTAGTTGGAATCTACCAAGTTTCCGAAAATGATATACAAAATCAAGCAAGCCTCAGCAAAACAATAACCGATAATGTTCAAACTGCCCAAAAACCAACTACCGCTTTGCCTATGACTACGTTTGACTATCAAGCAGCTATGCAAGCAAACTCAATTTCTTATATTGCAAATCGCGATTTTGAATTAAACCCCAAATTTGCTGGTGATCCCGCATTTAACCTTGTATTTATTAACAATGAAGTTGCCATCTTTAAGGTTAAAGCTAATGCTACTCTAGTCGGGGGATAGCTATAGGCCTTGATGGGTAAATTGACAGAGAGACAACTTGAAATCGCCTTTATCACTGTTTTCTCTGTACTTATTTTCATCATTTTCTACACCCAGATATCAATGAATGGCGTAGTGTTAGGAAACGACCCTGCTGTTCATTTGGAAAAAGCCCAAATCTTCCTACAAACAGGAAAAATCCCTTTAGTTAACTTAGGCTGGACCCCTCCGCTTTACGAGCTTTTGCTTGCAATGCTTATTTCTTTGAGTGGTGCAACTGGCATTGGGCAGCAGATTTTTTTAGTGAAAGCTTTAGCGGTAATAATTGATTGGCTGCTGTTCCTCTCTGTTTATTTGATTGGTAGAAGATTTTTTAACAAAAAAATCGGCGCTGTAGCCGCTGTTTTGTTGCTGATGTGTTTCCCTATCTACGAGGTCAACGCATGGGGAGGCTACACGACAGTGCTTGGTATAACATTTATTCTCTTGGTGTTTCTTTATTTAACGTTAGGAATAGAGCAATTCGGGTATCTTGTAGTCACTTTTTTTGCAGCTTTTGGTGTTGTTTTATCTCATCAGCTTGCTGCGTTTCTTGCCGTCATAATGTTACCTCCAATTCTGCTCTATATGCTGATAAAATCGAAAGGTGCCTACCTTAAAGTTGTATTGGCGTTAATATTGGGCGGAGGAATAGCGTTCTTCCTCTATTATTTTCAAGCTATGGTTCCTTATCTTGGTCTTGTCATCGAATACGTGTTTTTTGCCGAAAAAAGTTATGCTACCCAGATTCCAGCAACAAGCTTTAATTCTTTCTTAGTCAATTTCGGTTTCATAATTTTCTTTGCTTTAAGCGGCATTTTTATTTCATATTATCTTTTAAAAAGACAAAAGAAGCTGATTTTTTATGCGATATTAATGATTATTTTCTTTGTTCCTCTTTTTTTCGCTGAATCTTACATTTTTGGTTTGTACATGCCCTTTCAATGGTTCATTTACTATTTGACGCCCCCAATCGCAATTTTAGCGGCTGTTTCCCTTGTCTTTATCGAAGAAAAGTTCACAGCTTACTATGCCAAAAACAAAAAAAGTTTCCGTAAAAACGGGTTAACCATAGCGGCTGTTTCTTTAATTGTATTAATGTGTTTAATGCTCGTTGGTCGGTCAAATGTCGTGTATGGAAAAATCATGCAAGCAAGCGTTTTCTATTCGACAACCGACATAAAAGCGTATGATGCCGGAGTTTGGCTTGAACAAAACTATCCTGGCAACGCAACAGTTGTGGATACTCAAATTCCCGGCTTTTGGTTTTCAATCTTTTCTGGCAAAACCGTAATTGCTCAAACCAACGCGGGGGAAGGAACAAATAATATTGCCCAGTCCGTTTTGAGTCTTTCGTATTCAATTCAGGGCCCTCAAACTTCGGTGAAGGCTTACGAAGCGAATGGTGATATTGACGAAGAAAATTATGTCTCCATCAATGAAGTCTGGTATCGAGTGTCGGATTCTTCTACCGCTGGCGATTTTATCTCATTTATGCAAAATGACACGAATTACAAATTTGCTCTCTCTGACTTAAGCAGCGAGGTATCTTTTGATGAACAAAGTTACCCCGCAAAGATTGAGTTCTTGTACTTCAATGACTATGTGAAATTAACGGAGACACTGCTTGTTCAGAATGACAGTTACCCAATCAATGTCTCTTGGTCTGTCACTCCCTTAAACAACGACATCTCCAATGTAACATTATACTTAACCACTTATTTTGACCTTCAATTTGACTTTGATGAAGCCCAAATACCTCAATTAATGAATTGGGTCAACCCATGGAACGTGTCTTCAAAAACTACTGAAGGAACAGCTTGGGCAGTTGTTAATTTTACAAGTTCAAACTTAAAAGATAATTACATAGGTCTCTATGACGATAAAAACCAAATTGCTTTCGCCTTTAATTTTACTGATTTGCCTGATTGGGGAAACATCGGTGCCTTGGCAAGTAGACAAATAGATGCTGTGAGATTCCAATACCAATTCAACGAAGTCAACGTTAACCAGACAGTTACACGGCAGTATCAAGTTCTTACCCTTTCAAAAAACAGTTTTCCGACATTGCAGCCAAACGAACTGGAAAACCTCTTCAATTTCAAACCCAGCCAATTTACAGTATCCACCTCAGACTTTAAGGACTACATCGCAGAAAACAACATTGAATTCATCGTTTATGACAAAAACCAGCTCAATAGCAATTTGGCCAACTGCCCATTTTTAGAACTAATTTATTCCAACGACAGGTACGACATCTTCAAAATCTTAAACAATTACAATCAAACGCAAACTTGAAAATAAAGAAGAATGTTTTTTCCTAAAACCCAGAATAAACGTTTTTATTTTCACGTTACATGTGTGCAATGTCATGTAACTTAAGTTAGGCATGTGAGAAAAGAATTGTGTGTTTATTGTTTTTTGAGGGCTTTTGGGTCTTCCTGAAGCAGCTTTGGTATGTAGTTGCAGGCTGGGTCTGACTCGAACAGGTCGCCCGTGTAGTATTCAGCGCGTGTTCTGCATCCGCCACAGATTTCTCGGTACTCACAAACTCCGCATCTGCCCTTAATGTTTCTCTTGTCACGCAACTTTAGGTGCAGTTCACTTTTTTGCAGGTCATCCCAAACCTTGGTTAATTTCTTGTCTTTTACGTTGCCTAAGCGGTAGCCTTCATGGAAGCCGCAGCTGCGGTAATCGCCGTTTTCTGTTATGCCAACGTAGTTGCCGCCGATGGTGCATCTTCCGAGATAGCCCTCATTATACCAGTCCCAGAAGTCAACTGGGTTTTTCTGGCGCACGATTCTGGCGTAGAAGGGCGAGTAAACGTTGACTTTAACTTTGCCCATAAGTTTTCTTTGGATGTCGTATATTTCGTTAAAAGCTTCCTCATATTGTTCAGGCGTCGGCGCCAAGTCAGGCATATTGCTTCCTGCTCTGCCAACTGGAACCAGGTTATGGTAAACAAGCATGCGGGCTTTGTATTCCTCTGCAAGTGCTGCAGGGTGCGCCATATGCTTGATGTTATACTTAGTCATGGTTGTGACTAAGCAGTCTAGTAATCCAACTTCGGAGAGCTTCTTCATAGCGTGTACTGCTTTGTCATAGCTGCCTTTGCGGCGAATAATTTCATTTGATTCCCTGTTTCCATCGATGCTGATTGCCGTGTGAACATTATACTTTCTAAGTTTATCAAATCGTTCCTCATCAAACGCAAACCCGCTTGTGATAAGACTAATTTTCATGTCATATTTTTCTTCAGCATAAGCGATAATTTCAAAAATGTCCTTTCGAACCAAGGGTTCTCCGCCGCTAATGCCAAACCACGGCGAACCGAAGTCATGGATTTCGTCAACCATTTTCTTGGCGCCTTTGGTGTCCAGTTCGGTGTCTGCGGCATACTCTTTGGTATAACTGCAGTACATGCAATTGCCAACACAGTTTCTAGTACACCGCCAAACCACCATGTACAATGGTGACTTATTTGGAGCCATATAATGTCACGTTTGAAAATAAGATTAGTTAATGCGATATAAAACTTACTCCTATAAACCGGCTTTCCGTTTCTCTACAGAGGTTGCAGAAGGTAATCAAGTGAGGCATTTTTGCTCATCAAAAGAAAACCCGTTGCTTTTACTCTCCTACTTTTCCTTCTAAGATATGGAACATACATTAGGCTTTAGGAAAGTCTTATAAAACCAACCAGCTTTAAATTGAAAGTATGAATTAAGGAGATTATGAAAAAATGTCTAAACCAAAAGAATATTCATTGATGACTAAAGACAAACTGATGACTTACACCTTTTTTGCCGTGCTCATACTTACCGTAGTCACGGCTGGCATTTGGTCAACCGAGACTACCCCCTCAGGCTGGAACTTGGGGCTTACAGTAGCTATCTGCGCTCTAATCTCTGTCGGTATCGCCGTAGGGCTTGACGCTTTTCTGCACAAAGTTGCAGTTGATAGCCCACTTAACCTAATGTCTGCCGCTGTTTTCGGCTTCATCGTCACTGACTGCTACACACTCGGTGTCCCCGTTATGCGTACAATTGAGCTGTTTCCTCTGGAGGCACCTCAGTGTTTCGCTTTTGTTGCCATAATGTCTGCCATAGGTTTGGTCGTTTTCAAGAAACTTGTCGGGCTCTCTGGCAGAAAATACGTTAATCCTGCTGCAGCTGCAAAATTCGTCGTCATGATACCCTTCATCAACACATTACTAATAGCAGTTGACCATCTGAAAAGCTCTGCACTCGGCGTCCCTTCAATGGATGGTCCGCTCGGCTTAACTAGTGCTGTAAAAGGCAACGGCTTGTCTGGATTCGGCTACTACATGATCAACTGCTTTTCTAACTCCAGCCATAAGGCTCCGGCAACAACAACTAACAACTTGCTTATAACGATGTTTCTAGAGCAGTTCCATGACTGGGCTGGCGGAGCCTCAGCACTCGCAGTTATCATCGTTGGCATCGGCTTCTTTATTGTAGCACGCAAATATGTGAAATGGAGAATAACCTTAAGCTACCTTGTAACCACTGTAATACTGTCAGTAATTCTATCTGCTGTTTATGGTGACACAGACTACCTTGTGCGACTGCTATTCCTAACACTCATCGGAGCCTCGATATTCTTGGCGTTCTTTATGGCAACAGATCCTGCAACGACCCCACTAACCTACACAGGACAGGTAATTTTCGGAGTCGGCGTGGCAATAATAACTGTACTCATGATAACCTACCTGCAGTTCTTCGGCGCCTCCTTTATAGCGCTACTCATCATGAACTTAACTGTACCAGCGCTTGACAGAGTCGGCAAACTCAAACCCACCACCGAAACCAAAGAAGTCAAACTACCTAAGGCCCAAGTATTCGCCCCAGAAAAAGTCAAAGAATATCAATGCATGAGATGCGGCGCTTGCATGCGCGTATGCTGCCACCAACTTAGCCCAATACTGATTAAGCAAGCGTTTGATAAAATGAACGTTGATGCCATGAGTAAGCTACATGCAGATTATTGCACTGGCTGTGGAGAATGTACATTCGTTTGCCCCTCAAGAATCGACTTAAGAAACAGTGTACTCAGATCAAAAGCTATGCTTCGACAACAAGAATAAAATTCATTTCCTTTATCTTATCTTTTCTTTTCTTTTCTTTTATTTTATACTTTTAACCAAAAGTTCATTTGAAATTAGAGCTTTTCAAAGCCTTCTTTTTCTTAATGCTCTTCGGTTCTATATTTTTAGTCTCTGAAACTTTTGCATATCAAAGTTTTCAAGCATTAAGCTTATTAACATGCCACCACGTAAATAAATAAATCAAGGGATAAAAATTGGAAACACCAAAATTTAAACTAGCTGACATATTCTATGCTGTAATCATACCACTTATTCTAGTGCTACTAATCTTCGTTCTTGCAGTCTATGTCAACCCAGGCGGACAATACCATGTCTTAGGAACAACAGGCACACTCGGCACAATCGGGGTCATTTTCAGCGAAGGCTTCGCTCAAATGATCGTTCTCGGCGTCCCACTTGCAGTAGGCTTACTGTGGAACAAATGGGCTGGCGGTGCAGCAGGTTTCATCACTGGCGGCGTATATTACCTGGCAAACGCAGGGCTTTACACTGGGTACTATGAATATCTTGGAACTGCCGCTTATCACGACTTCTTCGGCGACCTAAGCATGCTCTTCTGGCTAGTCAACGCTATCATAATCGGCTACATGGCAGGAGCATTAAACAATGGATCATCGAATTTCAAACGAATGTTAGGTGCAGGCTTAACAGCTGCCATTCTAACCGCGTTGATCCAAGTGTACATGAACTACTACTGGGCGCTGAACTTCATTGGCGCTACCGCACATCAAATGGATTATTCACCACGGAGCATGGCTCATCAACTTTGGGCGGTTGCAGGAACAGGAATACACAACAGTTCAGGAGCGTTCATACCCTTAAAATATTCGGCATCGTCTGTACTGTACGGATTCACGTTAGCCTTCATTCCTAGCATTGCACTAGGAATAGTAGTGCCTATAATCTCCCGAGTAATGATGTGGTACGGGATCCAGCCGATGAGGCATCAATAAAATCCCAATTCCCTTTTCTTTTTTAGCTTCAAGGTTTCCACAGTTACTGCGAAAAATACAGTTTAAAAACAAAATAATTGTGAAATCACCGCAAAATCATAAAAGATGAAGGTTTAGGTTTGATCAGGGGCGAATTCCCACGCAATGTTGCCTTTCCAAACCTCGCCCAATTTGGTTATTCGGATTTCTCTGTCGTCAATTTCAATTAATCCCTTATCTTTTAGCTTTTTAAGCTGTTTTGGAAACACCATCTCGGGCGTAGTGCCAAATTTTTGCCTGAACTCTGTTTTGCTAACTGGCAACCGCAGGTATAGTCGAGTCATTGTCCGTCTCATCATATCTTCAGTTGTGGATTCTGAAAGTCTACTTATAGGCAGTTTTCCCGCTTTTACTGTTGCCATGTAGTCGTTTATGTTTTCAATGTTAGAGTAAGAGAACTGTTGGAGGTACCCCATGAAGCATCCTGCGCCTGTTGTCAGTATGCCTCCCCATGGCCAACCGTTGAGGCAGTTCTCTCGCATGTGCCATTCTACTCTGCTAAAGCGGTCGTGCCCCACTGCCTTGTAGCCTGCAGCAGTGAGCATGTCGTAGGCGGTTAGGTACATTTGCTTCTCGCAATCTGCATCTCCAAGGGGAGGTGAAACGCCTGTTTTAATCATTTTTTCAAGCGGAGTGCCTGGGTCCACATGTAACGAGTAGGTATCAACTTCTACGTCAAGTTCAATTGTTTTCTTTAGCGTATTGATCCAACTTTCCATTGTCTGGCCTGGAAGATTGTACATGAGGTCCACGCATACGCATAAATTCAGGTTTCGCGCATGACGAATTGCTTTTTCAACATCAGCTGCGCTGTCGGGTAAGCAAAGCATTTTACGTAGCTTATCATCAAACGTTTGAGCGCCCATATCCATCTGGTAAACGCCGTATTCGGCAAGTCTGTCAATTTTCTTGACCGCCAGCGTCTTTGAGGAACCAGTTACTTTGATAAAATACTCCTTGTTAATGTTGAAGTTTGCCTTGCAGAAATCAATGAGATCAATCATCTGCTCAGCAGCCAAAACGCTGGGTGTTCCACCGCCTAAAACTATTTCATCAAATACGCTTGTTTGCACATATTTGGTTTTAGCGTACATTTCAAGCTCTTTCTTTAGGAGGTCAAGGTACGGCTCTATCTTCACCTTGCTTGTGGCAGTGGTTGGAAAATAGCAGAAAGCGCATCTTGAATCGCAAACAGAAATCCACGGTTGAAGCTCCATCAATCTGCCTGACGTATTCTCCGTAGTCAGGAACTCAATGAAGGCTTCATAAGTTTCAGGTTTAATATCTGGGTAATCCCTGTACGTGTACGGCGGCCAATTTTCACGCGAGCCATAAACTTCTGACTTGCCTTTTTCAAGCTCAGAGTTTTTTTCCATCAAAGGTTCCTCTCTGGTTGCACGTTTAAACGGTTCGATAACATAATAAAGTTTCCGTTAAGAAGCCTCAACTTACCAGATTTTCTTAAAAGACATATTTACCACTACCACTAGAAATATCGGCAACAGGAATTTTGGACATATCGTCATCACCGTTTCTGTGAATCGGGTTGCTATTGCAGCCTTTGCCCTCTGAGGTCAGCTGCACAATAAGGACAGAAATTGTATTCTGAAGAGATAATTTTGTTGCAGACGGGACAGCTTTTCGCTATACCTGACGACACTTTCGTTGAACTTGCTGCTCGTCTGTAGCTTTTGCCATCCAAATACAACTTCTTATAAAATCTCTGTTCCCGCTCACATTGAAGCCGACATAACCAAGAAACTGGAAAAACAAACAACAAAGTACCTGTTAATATTAAATCAGGAGGTTGACTAAACCAAGTCAAGGCTAAAAGTACCAATACCCCCATAGACACGTATGGAAAACCTAGCAAGGCTTTGACTAAACAATATATTGCCTTTATACACCTAATTACCGAATTCATCGTCTATGTCTCCTGTGAAGGTAACCCTTGTTTTTTCGTGACCAAACAACAATTGCTTACGCCTCAGGTTTATGAATGAATATTGATATTCCCAAAATAATTGATCCAATTCCTAAAATAATAAACATTATTGGTGCAGGTCCACTATTCATTGAATAAACGTTATCGACTAATCCCCATACAGCTGACGAACTAATAAGTATTCCAATTAGAATAATTGCAAATCCACCGAGTAAATTATCCCTGTGTTCTTCCTTTACATTTGACATTCTAGCAGGAACTTCTCTCCCTCTCCATCATATTAGTAAACTAAATTAGATTACATATATAATTGACATTCAAGTAGAAATTCTTTCCCATTGCAACGTAATATTCTGATTTCTTAGTCTTGGCTCACATAACTGCTGTTTTGCACTTCTTAAGAGCGTGCATCCAATGACGACGAACTTGGCTATTTGCTGTTGGTAACCTCAAAAGGTTTTACATAAATTACATTCATCGCGCACATTAAGGCTCTTGCATGCCGTGATAAAATGGCGCAATTTAAAATATTAATGTCCTGCGTGGCTCACTATGATGCGGTTACCACACTTCGGGCACTCATAATAAAGGAACTTTTTTTCACTGTTATATTTAGCTGTCATTTCTTCGTAACATGAAGGGCAAAGAGGAGCTCTCTTCACAGTTTTCATGATTGAGTTTATGTTCGTCTTTATTTTAAATTTTGCGTCTACCTGCATTATAGACCTTAGATAATTCGGTAAAAAAGAAAAGGTAATTAAGGCTTATACAGCCAAACCCTATTCTTCAACAACGTTCCCCAGCTGTTACGACTAACCATAGCGCCCGCCACTTTCTTTGATCTCGAACCTTAAATCCTACACGACTAAAGGTTTGCCGTAATGCACTAGGATTGTTAACTTGAAAACGAGGGATGAACTTGGACAATCCCAACGGCGGCCAAAAATCGGCGAGAAACAACCGACCGCCTACTTGCAAAACTCGTTTTATTTCTCTCAGACCTTTCTCTTGATCTTGCCAGTGATGAAAAGAAGCTGTACTAAAAGCAAGATTAACTGATGCATCCGATACAGGTAGCAATTCAGCTTGGCTAACGTAAAATTTGGCGTCAGGCATCAATCGGCGGGCATTCTCTATCATACCCGATGCCGGATCAACACCAATAAACTGTGCTTTGGGCCAACGCATCTTTGCTTTGCGGAGCAACCGTCCGGTTCCGCAGCCGACGTCTAAAACGGTGGCAGGGGTATATTCTTTTTCAACCATGTTCAGCACACGCTTCTGAAATGGGTCGAACCAAAGCCGCTGGCCTAATGAATTCTCATAATTCAAGGACCACCGATTGAAGTGTTCAATGTCATCTGCTTTATTTCCAGTCGTGCTCGCTCCCTCAAAAGTACACTAACTCTGTGTTCTTCATTCAGTTGCTTTGCAGATATAACATTTTATGCAATGATGCTGGCAGGTTCCGTTTTTGCCGTCGCGTTTTGGAGGTATTTATTGATAAATTATTCAAGGCTTTGTTTTGTACCATTCAGCAAATTTACGTATCGCCATTGCCCTATGCGAGAAACTGTTCTTCTCTTCAATAGTCATTTCCGCAAACGTTTTAGAGCTTCCAATGGGCTGAAAAATAGGGTCAAAGCCGAAGGCTGATTTTCCCTGTTGTCTGCGTTCAGTTGTGGTTATTTCGCCTTTGGATTCGCCGTCGAAGCATTTTGGTTCGCGAAGGGTTTCGTCGCAGTAAGCTATAACTGATTGGAATCTCGCTTGCCTATCCGCCACGTTTTCCATCAGCCTCAGTATTCCGCTGTTGTGAATTGTCTTGTACACGTAAGCCGCATAAGGACCCGGAAAACCGCTCAGCGCATCAATAAATAAGCCAGCATCTTCAACAAAAATGGGCAAGCGGCTTCGCTTAAACGCGTTTACGGCGCTTGTTTTTGCGATTTCTTTCAGGCTGTCACTTTGCATCTCGTCTCCCTTCACCCGCAGCATTGCGACTGCAAAGCCGTAACTGCTTAGGATGCTGCGTGCCTCATTGAGCTTGTTAATGTTGCCTGTAGCAAAAAAGACAACCTTGCCATTGAGGCTACAGGTTTGATTATTGTTTTCTTTCCTCGACATAGCGGCCACGCCTCTCTATCTCCTTTATTTTCTCATAAACCTTTTCCGCTGCTTCCGAGCCCAGAACCGACGAGTAACCGCACAGCACCCCTTTGAAGCATTCTTCCCAGAACTGGTAATGGGTGCTCTGCAGCGCCCGCTTCATCAAATGCAAATCCACACCCTCCGCCTCCAACTCGCTGTTTTTTTCGCCTAAACCGAAGTCAACAAAAAAGATTTTGCCTTCTGGGCTCAGAATCATGTTTGATGTTGTTAGGTCGCCGTGGATTAAGCCTTGTCTGTGGAGTTTTCCGATTAACTCGCCGATTGAGATGCATAATTCCCGCCGCTTGCCCTGTGGAATCCTGTTGAGTAGCTGCTTAATCTGCTGCCCTTCCACATACTCCATCGTAATCGAAGCTTCAGCAACATTAACCATGTATATCAGCGGAGTCGGCACACCAGCTGCTTTCGCTTCATGCATCAACTGCGGCTCATGCACTGTGCGGTAACTTCGAATCTGCTCATCCAACGCCTCTGGACGATACCTTTTTGGGATTCGCACCTTGATGACCACTTTTCGACAATGCCAATCGGCAAGGTACAAGCTGGCTTCGGCACCCTTCTTAAACAGCGTTTGCTCGGCTACTGTATCCATGGGACATCCACCTTATCCACCCGCCAACGCAGCTTCACATAACTCTCATCCAAAGGCGTAACTAACCCGTGCCTGTAAGCTAAAACGCCCGTCCAAGCAATCATAGCGCCGTTGTCAGTTGCAAACTCAAGCGGAACTACACTGAACCGTGCGTCATGCTCCTCCGCGATAACGGCAAGCATGGATTGCAGCCGTTTATTGGCTGCTACTCCTCCTGTTAACAGAACCTCTTTCTTCTCAGTATGCGCCAATGCGCGCTCGGTAACTTCAGTAACCATTGAAAAAGCGTTTTCTTGAAGGCTATAACACAAATCTTCCAAGCAGCAGTCGCCCCTGTGCAGCTGAGCTGTCGCCGCAGTTAACAAGCCGCTAAGGGATAAGTCCATGCCCTTCACAACATACGGCAAAGAAACCAGCCTTTTCCCGTTAGCTGCCAACTGCTCCACGGCAGCCCCAAGCGGCAAACCCTTCCGATGCTTAAGACCTGCTTCCCGAGCGAAAACGTCCAAACAGTTCCCAAGGGCAATATCTAAGGTTTCACCGAAAACTCTGTAGCGCCCAGCCTCAAAAGCCGTCACCATGGTGTTGCCGCCTGAAACGTAAAGGGTCACTGGGTCAACAACACCAGTTTTTAGTTTTCCAATCTCAATATGCGCCACAGAATGGTTAACACCCACAAGCGGAACCTCAAGGTACGACGCCAAAGCCCTGGCGACAGTAGCACCTGTGCGCAAGCACGGTCCTAAACCTGGACCCTGAGAAAACGCGATAACCGACAAGTCACTTGGCTTCATGTCCGCCGCCGTTAAGGCGTCGCTTAGCACTTTGTCAGCAACTTCAGCGTGGTGCCTTGCTGCTTCTCGAGGGTGGATTCCGCCTTCCATTGGTATGTAGCTGTCGGATTTGTTGGCGCGTATTTCTCCGTTGAAGGCGGCTATTCCAACGCCGAAATCATCCGCTGAAGATTCTATGCCTAAACAGTAATTTTCCTCTTTTCGCTGCTTGTTCCGCATGTTTTTCATGGATTCCAAGTTTTTTAAGGGATACATATTTTTATCTGAATTCAACGCTTATATCTAATTGCATTATTTGGAATTGATACTACATGCCTAAACGTAATGACCTTGAACAGAAAGCGCTTCATTATGTCGTAAACACGGGCTATCAAGGCGTGCTTCAATCTGATTTATGGCGTGAACTAGGCGCAAGCAGCCGAGAAGGCTCACGTGTCTCCATTAAACTAGAAGAAAAAGGGTTAATCCGCAGAGAAAAAGAACTGCAAGAAGGCAGATGGACATATCGGCTTTACCCAAAAAGGCTTCCAGCATCGATAGAAACCATCGTTGACTGCCCATGCTTGCTATGCCCAGACAATGAAAGATGTGACCCAACAACTGCTCTTTCGCCTAAAAGCTGCCCCAAACTTACAGATTGGATACTCGGCTTAGGAAAAGAAGACACCGGTACTCCCGCAATTCCAAGCGCGCCAAGCACACAAAAGGATGATTCACTTGCCGAAAGCTTGGATCCAAGATAGAAAACGAGAATACTACTACAAAAAAGCCAAAGAAGAAAACTACCGCTCCAGAGCCACATACAAGCTAGTTCAAGCCAACGCGAAATATGGCTTCATACAGAGAAACGACGTAGTAGTTGATTTAGGCGCTGCACCAGGCGGATGGATTCAAGCAGCAAGAAAAATGACTGGAAAAAACGGTTTCGTTCTGGGCGTTGATTTAAAACCAATCGAACCCTTCACTCAAGAATACATTCGAACAATAATTGCAGACTTCACTGAGCCAGACATAGTTGAGCAAATACGCTCTTTTCTGCCTCGTGAAGCGGACGTGGTAATTTCTGATGCTGCACCGAACATCACTGGCGTTTGGGAAGTTGACCATGCAAGACAAATTGACTTAGCAACTAAAGCATTAGAAATAGCTCAAAGCCTGCTTAAGCCTAAAGGTAACTTTTTTGTTAAGGTTTTTGAAGGTGCCTTGCTCAACGATTTTATTGAAGCAGTAAAGAGTATTTTTGAAACAGTTAAGATGGTGAAGCCTCAGGCAAGCCGAGCTAAAAGCTCTGAAATGTACCTTTTAGCCACAGGCTTAAAATCGAAACGTGGCTGTAAACAGGAAACCTAATTTCTTCTGCTTAACTACTAATATCGTTAGGTGCAAGACTTGAAAGTCATATCGGCGGATTCTGCAGCAGCAATATTAGACCCGCAGTTTAAGCCGCTGTACCTTGTTGCTTCTGTTTCAGTGCTGGTTAATCCACCCTACAGGGAGCCATCTTTTCGGTTGGCTGAACCAATCTTTAGAGAAGTAGAAAGCGGCTTTGAAGTGATAGTGCATGAGGCTGAGCTTTGCAGAAGTTTACTTGATAAAATGAAGGCTGATGTTGTGCATTTGGATCTGTCGCTTGGCGGAGTCTCTGTTGAGGAGTTATCGCCAGTTGAGCTTTCAAACTTGCGTGCATCTAGAACAGGGCGACAAAACATTTTGAAGATTTTGCCCAGACTTAGAAAAATTGCTGGCGAAATCAAACGGATACATGATGTGGACATGTTGGCCATTGGTAAAGAAAGTGTTCCTGTCCGTATTGCGGAGTTAACGGCTGGTGCAGAAGCAATTCTATTTGCCTGCAAAAAAGCGGTGGATCAAAAAGAGCCTGTTTTGCTGGGTTTACCTTTGATGTGTCAACCAATAATCCAAGAAGACCGCGTGTATCTTTACTCGCTTATTGCGGCTGAGCATGATGTACGTGGCTACGTCGTTGACGTGGAAAGAGTTTTAACAAAGGTTAAATTCTTAGAAACGTTAAACCCTTGTGCACGAGGATTCCGCACCTTAAAAATTAAACTCATAAACTAAAAAGAGGCTTCACTCATGAAAATTGATTTGTCTTTTTGGACGAATGCTTCATCAAAACGCAAAAGAATTTATTCAATCATAATAATTTTCGTACTTGCATTCATAGTCACGGTTATCGGAAGCGCTATACCCCTTAGCCATCAAGACGCAACGTCGATAAGTAACAGTTTAAACTCGACTCTTAACACGCATAAATCCAATGGCAGCTTAACAGAATATATTTTCCTCAATAATTTCTCAATCTGTTTGGTAATGTTTATTCCCTTAATTGGGCCTATAATAGGATTTATAATACTGGGTAATACTGGCGTTGCACTTGGAGCTATAGCTTCCGTACAAGGCTATCCAGTATGGATAGAACTGATAAGCTTATTGTTAACGCCGGTGTTCTGGCTAGAATTCACTGCCTATTCAATTGCAATAGCAGAAGGCATTTGGCTGACCCGCAGACTAACGCAACGGCGATGGCGTGAACTTAAAAACACTGCGATACTAATAGGAATCTGCGCTGTCATACTTATCGTAAGCGCAATAGTAGAAGTATGGCTAATAACCGCATTCGGCTGAAACCAGAATTGACAGATAACCCTTTTCTTTTTACTCTTTCATTATTTCTAAACTTATATCTAATGCTTTAACGCTATGAGTAAGCTCCCCCATGCTTATAATGTCAACTTGCGCTGCCGCATACTTCAAAAGTTTCTCGCCTGTAATTTTACCGCTTACTTCCAAAAGCACATTGGCAAACCCAGCTTTCTTTAACATTTCGCCTGCTTCCTTAGCCTGTTTGGGCGAAAAATTATCCAGCATTATAATGTCAGCTCCTGCCTTTGCCGCCTGCATCGCATCCTGAGCTTTTGTAACTTCAACCTCAATTTTTTTGCTAAAAGAAGCGTTCGCTTTTGCTTTTTTAACCGCATCATCAACGCTTCCGACTATTACCAGATGATTGTCTTTAATCAAAACCATATCATCCAAATGCAGCCTGTGTGAGTCGCCGCTTCCTATGGTTACTGCTTTTTTATCAAAATAAAGCAATCCCGGCGCCGATTTACGTGTCGCAGCGATTTTCGCTTTAGAACCTGCATTTTCAAGTTTCTTTGTTAACGTTCGTGTGGCAGTTGCGATGCCGCTCATTCTTGAAAGAAGATTTAGCATTGTCCTCTCAGCGCAAAGAATGGTTTGGGCATCTCCGGAGATTTCCATTAATACTTGTTTATTCTTAATTTTTTCTCCGTCAGCAACTTTGGCTTTAACTTTTAATCCTAAATACTCAGCGAGAATGATTGCTTCTTCAATTCCTGCAGCTATACCTTCTTCTTTAGCTATAACCATTGCCTTAACGGTTAAATTTGGAGGAATAATTGCTTGCGCTGTTACGTCGCCTTGCCCGATGTCTTCAGCTAGTATTTGCCTGAGCTTCTCTTCCAGAATTTTTCTTGGAACAAACATATCTTGTACTGTTGCGTTTACACCTTAAATTGCTTGCTTTTTTCAAGTGGAATACGGGATGGTTAAAATAAATCCCTTACTATCTTGTTCTTATGCGGTTGCTGTTAAGCTGCTCCGAACTTGGCTTGGGCCATGTTTCCCGTATCATACCCTTAGGAAAGAGATTGGAGAAAAATGGTCATGAATTGTTCTTTTTCTCAGGCGACAAAGCTTACCAGATGCTGCAGAAAGAATTTAGAAATGTTTACAAATGCACCCCAGTATCTTGGTATGAGAATTCCTATGGCATAATCACTTCGGCCTCGCTAATCAACGTTTTATTTCCTCTTCCATTATTTAACGTCGAAAAAAACAGGCTTGAAATAAAAAATTCCAGTACAATGGAAACTATACATCGTTACTATGACCTTAGAGAAAATATTCGTGATATTGCGCCTGATGGTCTTATCGCCGACGGTGACATAAACGCGCTTAGGCTTGCGTATAAATGGGGGTTTCCCTCAGTTTACATCGCTAACATGATAAGGCCAAGCTATGGTTTCTCTGCTTTCCTTAATCCAGGCGAAAGACTGGTTGAACGATACGTGAAGCGGTGCTCAAAAATAATAATCCCAGATAATCCCCCACCCTACACTATCTCTGAGTATAGTATTGGAAACTTGGATCATATAGGATTAAACGGGAAAGTTGAATTCATAGGAAGCTTCATCGACACAACACCAATTGAAGGCTCGCAAGAACACATTTTTGCACCAATAAGCGGACCGCCGGGCGCAAGAGCAAAAATAATGAAAACTCTTCTTCCAGTCCTTGAAGAACTGAAAACTAAATGCGTCATTAGCTTAGGAACACCAGGCGAAAAAGTTACCACCAAAATTGGAAACTGCGAACTTCACACATGGTTGTCTGCAGAAGAGAGGCAGGAATGTATGAAGAACGCTAAATTCGTAATCT
>Ga0326727_10002539_pt1 | contig 61800 bp, 42 predicted proteins | sample MB2enrmetagenome_FD_207643 | JGI IMG/M metagenome (GOLD analysis project Ga0326727, IMG submission 207643) | Lab enriched peat soil microbial communities from McLean, Ithaca, NY, United States - MB29MY | ecosystem: Environmental > Terrestrial > Soil > Wetlands > Peat | place: USA: New York...
CCAGCGCGACGAACGTGTTGGGGATGCCGTGCCAGGGCGAGGTGACCCATCCGGCCATTACGGCCAGCATGATTCCGACCAGCCACTTCTCGCGGCGGGAAAGCGGGCCCATCCGCTCGAGCTCCGCAGCGGCGAATGCGCGCGCCGGAGCCGTATCGCGGATGGCCGGCCGGCACCAGCGCTTCAGCAGCCATGGGACAATCGTCAGCGTCAATAGGCCGGGCACGATGGCGCCCTCGGCCCAGCGCACCCAGGTCAGCTCGACGTGGGCATATTGGCGGGCGAAATCGGCAATCAGAGGATTGGCGGCCATGCCGGTGAGAAACATGGCCGAAGCCACGTACGTGGTGTGAAAGCAAACCAGAATCAGAAAAGCGCCGATCGAGCGCGTGGGGCCGCCCGGCTCGGAGCCGAAATCGAGAGCCACGCTTCGCGCGATGGGATAGATCACGCCGCCGCCGCGCGCGGTATCGGAAGGGATGAAGGGCGCCAGCACCAGGTCCGCGGCAGCCAATGAGTAGCCCAGGCTGAGCGGCGTGCGCGCGAACCGGCGGATGAACAGGTACCCGATGCGCTTGCCCAGGCCGGTCTCGGTGAAAGAGCGCGAAAACAGGAAGGCCGTGAAGATCAGCCACACGGTGACGTTGGCGAAGCCGGAAAGCACTTCGGCCGGCGGCACCGTGCGGGTCAATGCCAGCACGGTCATGGCCACCACGCAACTGACGCCCATGGGAACGGGCTGCGCCACCAGCGCCACGATGGTGGCCACGAATACCGCCAACAGATGATCTTGCTTTGCGTTCAGTCCGGAGGGCGGGAAGGCCAGCAGCAACGCCGCCGGAATCAGCACCGCCGCCCAGCGCAGCCAGGGAACGCGCGGGATCGAAATGTTAGGGCCGGTCATCGGATCGCCAGTTCAGTTTGCAACAACCGCTCCCTGACGGTCGCGGCTCCGAAAGCAGCAGGCCACGCATGAACACGGATGCACACAGATCTAAAACAAAAATCTTATTTGTGTTCATCCGTGTTCATCCGTGGCCATCTGTGTCGTGTTCATCCGTGGCTCGAAGTTTTCTCAGAACCGTTTCTTGAAAAGAATGTCCATGCCGACCAGGCCGTTTTCGTCTCGCTGCGCCACCACGGACCATTGCTTGGCGAAGGCCCATTCCACGCTGACCACCTGCGGGTTGCTGGTGGTGACGTCGGTGATGTACGTGAACGTGATATCGGGTGTCACCTGCTGCTCCAGGGTGACGCGCGCCGTCCCGTTGAATTCGGTGCCGGGGAGAGTGGGATCGATGCGCAGGCGGCTGACGCCGAAAAAGCGCTGCAAGCGGCCGGTGACGGGGCTCGAAATGGCTTCGCCCAGCAGCGCCGATCCGGCGGATTGCTGCCAGGCGGGCGCGGCGGTGTTCTCGCCGGCGTAAAGCGACGATTCATCGGTGGGCGTGCGGCCGGTGGCGAGCAGCGCCACGATTTCGCTGAATTGCAGCGGCGGGTCCGAGCGCGGCGTCAGGTTCAGTTTGCTGAGCGGGCCGGAAACGTTGAGCGTCACCTGGATGCCCCGGGCCTTGGTCTCCAGATCGACATCCAGCACCGGGTCGATGTTGACGGGATTGAAAAACGAGACCGATCCCTGCGAGATGCTGTACCGCGTGCCGAAGAAGACCACCTGGCCATGCGTAATATTGACGCGCCCCAGCACGGCGGGACTGGTGTAGGTGCCGCGCAGGCGCAGGTTGGCTTCCACCTGGACGTCCTGGGCGAGCGCGCTCTGCACCTGAATATCCGGCGCGGTCGAGACCTGGATATCGTAAGTGAGGCCGCCGAGCAGGCCGGGACGCGCCGCCGGCGTGCGCGCCGGCTCGGAGGATTGCGCCAGCAACGAGCTGAAATCCGACTGCGGATTGAAGCCGGTGCGCAGCACGGTGATGGTGCCGGAGAGAATGCTGGCGGCGGTGGTTCCGGTGAAACGCAGGTCCGCGTTGGCCACCGTGCTGACGCCCTCGGGATAGCGCACGCGCACTTGTACGGCGCGGGCGTGCAGGCGAAACACGGTGAGCCCATCGCCGCCGTAAACGGCGAAGCCACTGAGCTCGATTTTGCCGCCGCCGGTTTCGCCGGTGAAGCACTGGATGGAGGCGCGGTCGCCGCTGAACAGCAGAACGCCGTTGGCGTTGGAGATGCCGTTGGAGACATCGCTGATGTTGAACGCCGCGCCCGAGAATTCCAGGCGTCCGGCGATTTGCGGCGCGGCCAGGGTCCCGCGCACGCTGGCGTCCGCTTTCAGCACGCCGGAGGCGGTCAGGCCGCGATCCAGGTCATGCACCAAACCGAGGTCGGCCTGGCCGTCCACGCGCAGATCGAGCGGGTTCTTCTGGCCCAGCAATACGCGGCCGGTAACGCTGAGATCCGTGTTGTGCCCGGTCAGCCGCGCCGACGCCACGGTGACCACCGAGCCGGCCATGGTGACAACGATATCGCCGGAGTTACGCAGCGCGAACGTGCCGGGTGCGAGACCGGTGGAAGGGGCGGGCGCGATTTCCAGGCGCGCGATCCTCAACTCCGCTTTGATCGTCCGCGGATTGAGCGCGGGGCCATCCAGGCGGAGCGAGGCTTCCGCCGCGCCGTTCAGACCGGCCAGCGATCCGGCGGGCGCCAGCCACGCGCGCAACTGGGCCAGATCCACCTTGGTGAAGCGGATGGTGGCGCTGCCGGGGTAATCGTCCGCCAGACGCCACTGGCCATCGCCGACGATCGCCGATTCGGCGAAATTCGACTCCAGGTGCGTCCGCAGCGCGCCGCCCCCGGTCTCCGCCGTGAGACGCACGTCGCCCAAATCGCCGCCCGCCAATTGCAGCTTTTGGCCGGTGATTTCGGCGTGCAAATCTCGAATGCGGAACCCGGGCCGTCCGTTTTCCGGAGGGACAATGTCGATGGCGCCGCGTGCAACAACCTGGGCTGTGCCCTTAGCGCCGGGCCGCGCGGCCTCGAGGAGGTGAACCTGCTCGATCGGCATGGCGTTGGTCGAGATCTGAAACCGCAGCGCGCCCGTATCGAAGCGGTCCGGCGAATGAGCGAAACTGGCGTCCACGTGGATCTGTTTGGCGCCGGCGGAAATCTCGCCCGCGGAAAGCTCGAGCGTGCCGGCGCGGTAGCGTGCATGGCCGGCGATGCGGTCGAAAGGCTCTCCTTCTATGTCGCCCTTGGCGGCATCGAGATCGGCCTCGACAATCGGATCGCCCGCGACGCCGGTGATCGCGACCGCGGCGTTCAGCGTGCCGGTGGCCGATACCGGAGCGCCGCCGGCCATCGCGATCAGCTCGGCGAGCGGCGCGCCGTGAATCGTGGCGTTGCCGAAGATATCGCTGCGGTCTCCCGCATCCCAATCGCGCAGCGCCACGGCAATGGAGAATTGCGCCCGCACGCCTCCGTGAGCGAGCGTAGCATGATCGAGCCGGACGTTATCCGGCGAGGCTGTGACCGTGGTATCGAACGAATCGAACGCGTGGTCCGCATAGGTGAAAGCGCCCGCACGCACACGGCCCTGGATCTGCGGACGATCCAGGCTGCCTATCGCTTTGCCATCGAACACTACCGTGCTGCCGTGGAGCCTCACCGGAAGCGCCGCCGCGCGCTCGCCCAGAGCCGGCAGCAACTCGTTCAGGTCGCGCGTCTCCAGGTGGACGCTCAGCTCGCGTCCGGCGGCGCCGGAGAATGCAACGCGCGAGTGCGGCAGGCCGAGCCGCGAATGCCCGAGATCGAGAATCTCGCTCGGCGAATCCCAATCCGCGGTAACTTCGCCTTCGACCGGCGCGCTCGCCGGCGCCGGCCCGATTTCGAGCGCGGTAATCAAATGCAGCGCCCGCGGGTTGTTGAACGAGCCTTCCATTTGCAACGAGCCGCCGCCCGTGCCGTTCCAGGGCAGCGGCGCGGAGATGGCGAGGCTCGCCACGCGCCGCACATCGAGACCGGCCACCGCGCCATTCACCGTGTAGCGATTGAAGGCGCGCAGCCCGATGGCGCCGGTGTAGTTGCCGCCCAGCGCGGCGATCAAGACCTCGCGCAGCTCCAGATCGACGCCGCGCAGCACGGCCGCCGCGATGTTCGCCTCGACGGGAAACGACTGCCCGCTGAGCACGGCCTCGCCGGACAGGTGTATTGGGCGCACGGTGACACTGCGCAAATCGGAAGTGAGAGGGCCGGAAGCCGTGAAATCGTGCAATCGAATGGTCGAATCGCGATATTCCAGGCCGGTCGCGACCAGGTGGCCGGCGATTGAAACGTCACTGCCGCCGCGCCAGATGCCGCTCGCGGCAACCTCCGCCGTGCCGCGAGCGAGAAGCTTGGTTTCGAAAATGCGTTCGGCATCGCCGTTATCCAGGCGCGCTTGAAAGTCGAACCGGCCGTGTGGGTTGGTCAGGTTCTCGATTTGCCCGGCCAGGCTCACCCGCGATTTGCCGGTGGCGAGGCTGGCTGTCGTGACGTCGATGCGGTTCACTTCCAGCGCGAACGACGCGTGGATGGCGACCGCCGTTCGGGCGACGCCGGGAGCGGCGAACTCCAGCGGCTCGATGGCGATATTGCCCCGGTAGCGCGGACCGGCGGCGTCATAAGTCAGCAGCGCCTCGAGGTTTCGACCCTGCGCCGCGAATGGCACGCTGGCGTGCGATTCTACTTGGAATTCGCCATGCTCGACGCGGAAACGGCCGATGGCGAGCTTGAGAATCGTAGCCAAGGTATCGCCGCGCCGGCCCCGGGTTTTTGGTTGCGGCAGGTTGGTGCGGCCGTTCGCATCGACGATGAGGGCGATGCGCGGCGCTTCCACGTCAAGCGAGCGTATGTCGATATCGCGCTTCACCAGTGAAATGATCTTCACCCCCGCCGCGATAGAGGCGGCGCGAAACAGCGGCGGCTTGCCGGCGGCCTCGGTGCCGTGCAGGACAAAGGAATCGGCCTCCACCCGCAAGGTCGCGAGGTCGAATCGAAGCGCGCCCATTTCGGCGCGCCCGCCGGTGGCGGTCTCGATCGAGCTCACCAGCCACCCGCGCGCCTTGCCGCGAAACCACCCGCTGCGCAGCACCAACATGCCGGCCAGCGCCGCAAGCAGCGCCGCCGCGGCCACCCAAGCGGCAATCCACAGCAGGCGGCGTTTCATTGGAGCGCCTCGTCGTGATAGAGGATCGGCGTTTGCCGCCGCGCCTCGCGCATCCAGTTGTCCATCTCGCGGTCTTCGCGCTGGCCCGCCAGAATGTCTTCGATCTGGTCGCGATAATCGTCGAGCGAAACCGTTTTCGCGGGCTCAGCCGCGCGCATCTTCGGCGCCAGAATGGTGTCGAAATAATTCCGGATCTCTTCGGAAGTGATTTGCACCGCGGGGCGGAAGCGCACATCGACAAACTGCAACAACGTGCGCTGCCACAGCAGCGCGTCTCTCACATCCTGGTCGCCAATGCGATAGTGAACCAGCGCGCGCCGGTAATCGGCTTCGGCCGGATAGTAGCGCTGCCGGAAGGCGGCCAGCGCGGGCTCGATCTCGGCGGGCTGCGGCACCGGGTAGCGGCTGGTTTCGAGCTCGTGGCGTACCAGCCGCTGCTCCACCATCCGCTCGGCCGCCGCGCGCTTGCTGGCCGGGCTCAGATCCGGCGGCTGCCCGTTCAGAAACGCGGTCACGCGAATCTCGCGCTCGATGTCGCTGATGGTGATCGCGCGATTGCCCACCGTAGCCGCGATGCGGTCGATGATGGCGCCCGAAGCAAGCGTGGCGGCTAGCGCCAACAACGCCAGGCGGATGGGCGCGGCGGATCGCAACTCGAGCTTCCTCCTCAAAACGTCTGTCCTATCGAAAAGAAAAACTGAAAATGGCTCACGCTCTGCTCGGTGCACTGGTTGACAACGGCCTGGCACGGGTGGACGCCGGCGTTCACCAGGTCCTGCTCGGTCCCCTTGAAGCCATAAAAGCGCGGCGGATTGAGGTCGTAGGCCAGGTCCACGCGGAACGGGCCGACGGGAGTGCGGTAGCGAATGCCGAAACCTACCGCGTGCACCATGTAATCGAAGTCCCCCAGGCCGTCCTGCTTCACGCGGAAGGTGAAATCGCTCGCGCCGGTGAAGGTGTTACCGAAGTCGTGAAACAGAATGCCGCCGACATTCTCTCCGATCAGCGGGAACCGCAACTCGGTCTGGTTGAAGAACAGGGCGTTGCCGCCGATGGGAAAACCGGTCTCCGGGTCGCGGGGTCCGGACTGGTCCTCGGGGAACGCGCGATCGGACGATCCGCCGCCGCCGAAGAAACGCTCCGGCAGCGGAACCGCGTCCTCCCCGGTGCCGCTGTAATGGAACGCGGCGATGTTGCCGATCTCGGTGCTGCGCGCCAGCACCAGCTTCCGGCCCAGCGGGTGGTAAGTGGAGTTGCGCGCCAGCACGCGCACGAAGTCGCGCTCGGAACCGAAAATGTGCTCGGCGAAATCCACGTTGAGCGTATTGTAGACGCCCTTGCGCGGGTCCAGGGGATCGTCGCGCCGGTCTTGAATGACGTTGAAAGAAAGGAGGCCCAGCCGGACCGGTTGCGAGAGGAGCGGGATCAGCTCGGGTGAAATCTTCAGCGTGGCCTGGTTCACGTTGACCGCGCGGTAAGCGTAGCGGTACAGCAGCGTGACCGACTTGTTAACACGCTGCTTCAACTGCGTGGAGACTTCCTCGCGCTTGAAAGAAAAGGTGCGGACGTCCTTGGAATCGTCATAGCGGGCGGTGAACGTGAGCAGCAGCTTGTCGTTGCCGCGGAAGCGGGCCCAATCGTAAGTGAGAATCGCTTGTTGTTCCAGGGTCGAGAACCGCGTGCGCAGGCTCAGGCTGTGCGCGATGCCCCACAAATTCGAACGCGTGACGCCGAGCGAAACGCGCGGCGCAAACCCCGTTTCGCCGGCCGGCGCATCCAGGCAATATTCGCAGCCGCCGATGCGCGCGAATTCAGCGCCCACGCCTACCGACAGGGAGTAGCGCCGCGCTTCTTCGAGATCGTAGACCACATATTTCTGATCCGTCTCTCCATCCGGATTCTGAATCGCCATGTCGACGCGCGAGAAGACGCCCAGGTCGTACAGGCGGCGCTGGGTCTCGCTCATGGCGGTCGGCGACAGCGGATCGCCGGGGTTGAGCTGGAGGTTCTTATAAACCAGGCTGGGCCGCGTGTGCGCCAGGCCGCCCGGATTGAACAGCACCTGCCGCACGAACTCGCGGCCGCCCTCGCGGATGGTGTAGCGCACATCCACGCGGTTCGGCGCGGCGGGCTTCGAGCTCCAGGCAAAGGTGGCGTTGGGAAAGCCGTCCTGGTAATACTGCGCCAGGATCGCGTCGCGATCCACCGCGATATTGAACTCGCTGAACGGCTGATTGGCGACCGAGCTGAGCAGGGAGAGAATCCTCGTCTTGTCGAACTGCTCGATCCCGTCCACGGCCAGGCTGTTGACGAACGTTTGCGCGCCTTCGTCGATCGAGATCCACACCGCCTGCTCGCCGCTGCGGCCCTGATAGCTGTCGTCCAGCCGGTGGGTCACCTTTACGTCGCGGAACCCGTTGGACTGGTACAGGCTGACAATCGAATCCTCGTCGCGCCGCAACAGGTCGGCGCTGAAGCGGCCGTGCGGAAACTGGAGCCAGGAGGCGGTGCGCAGGAACATGCGCTCCCGTATGTCCTCCGTGGGGAAATAGCGGTTGCCCTGGATGCCGATGAAAACCAGCTTGTGCCGCTCGCCGAGGTTGACCAGGTAGTCGATGGTGGCCTGGTCGTTGACCACGCGCTGCTGCTTGAATGCGACCTCGGCGTCGAAGTAGCCCTTGGATTGAAAGTAGTCTTGCAGGTTGTGGGACCCCTCGGTGAGCAGGTCGGCATCCACCGAGTGCTCCTCGAAAATCGGCACGAATCGTTCCAGGCTGTGCTCGGACATCTTGGCGCCAATGGCGCGCAGGCGGATGCGCGGGCCCGCGTCGATCTCGATCACCGGGGCGGCGCGCTTGGTCTCGGCATCGTACTTCACGTCTTCCAGCGTCACCTTGGCTTCCAGGCGATGGTCCTTGGCGTAGAGCGCGCGCACGCCCTCGACGCCCTCGCGCAGCCGCGTCTGCGTCATCGGTTTCCAGGTGTGGACGATCCAGCGCTGAAACCCGGTGGCGCGCGCGACGCTGGCGCGGTCGAGCTGAACGTTGCCCACGATCGTGGGCGCGGCGAATCGGGCACGAACGCCGCTATCGATGTCGAAGCGGGTGTGCACCTGCTGGTAGTCGTTGTCCCAATCGAGCACCGGCGTCACGTTGCCGGCAAACAGGCCGTTCGATTCCAGCAGCTTCTTCTGGCCGGCTTCGGCCGCGGTCAGGCTGGCCTCCGTATAAGGCGCCCCGAGATCGAGCTGCGCCGCGTTTTCGAGCTGCGCCGCGCTGGGCGGGTTGGAAACCTTGCCCGTTACCACCACGTGACCGATGAACCAACTATTCTTGGTCAGGAAGCGCACCACCACGCCATCCTGGTATGGCTCGGCATCCACTTGAATATCCGCATATCGCCCCGTGGCAAAGAGCCGCTCGATACTGGAGCGCACGTCGGCCAGCCGCAACGGCTGGTTCCGCTTCAGCGGGAGGATCTGGTTGATTTCAGCCGGGTCGAGTGGTTGTTGGGCCGGCTCGAACTGGATCGCCGCGATCCGCTTCCCCTCCCAGGAAGCGTCCTGCCCCAGCAGCAAAATCATTGGCGCGGCAAGGGATAGCACGACGATGCGAGAGACGCTGGCGAACGGGCGGCGCACCAGAAACATAATAGCGTAAGCAATTCAAAGCAAGTTTGTTACCATGGGTGGGGCATGCTTCAGCTTGCCAACGCCCGCTTGCGGGCGCATGTGTTCTTAGCCTGTTCGGAACCAAGATGAATGCGGCCGAGCGCCAGCGTTATTCGCGGCAGATTCTCTTCGCTGGGCTAGGCGAGGCCGGCCAGGAATCGTTGCTGCGCTCCCACGCGGTGGTGGCCGGCTGCGGCGCGCTGGGCAGCTTTCACGCGGCGGCCCTGGCGCGCGCTGGCGTCGGCCGGCTCACCATTATCGACCGCGATTACGTCGAGCCCGCTAATCTCCATCGCCAGTGGCTGTTCGAGGAATCCGACGCCGCCGAAGCGTTGCCCAAGGCCGTCGCCGCGGCGCGCCGCCTGGAGCGCATCAATTCCTCGGTTGCCGTGCGTGGCGTGGTGGCCGATCTGACGGCTGAGAATGCCGCGGACCTGTTGGGCGGCGCCGGAGTGATTCTCGACGGCACCGACAACTTCGAAACGCGTTACCTGATCAACGATTTTGCGGTGAGCCGCGGCGTTCCGTGGATCTACGGCGCCGCAGTGGGCAGTTACGGCCTTACCATGCCCGTGATCCCAGGCCACACCGCGTGCCTGCGCTGCGTCTATCCCGACCCTCCCGCCGGCCCGCAGCCGACCTGCGAAACCGCCGGCGTGTTGAACGCGATCGTTTCCGCCGTGGCCTCGCTGCAAGTCGCCGATGCGCTGAAGATCCTTAGCGGCCACGCCGATCTGGTCCGAGCCCGCATCACCACCATCGATATCTGGGAAGGCGGTATCCGCCAGATCGATGGTCCGTCACGAGACCCCGATTGCCCCACCTGCGCCCGCCGCGAGTTTCCATACCTCGAAGAATCGGCGCGCCCTCCGGTTCGTATGTGCGGCCGCAACGCCGTGCAGGTCCGCGAGCGGGAAGGCCCCATCGATTTGGAAGAACTGCGCGCCCGCCTGGAGCCGTTAGGCGAAGTGCGCTCGAGCGAGTTCGCTCTGCGATTCCTCGTCCCGCCCTACGAACTAACAGTTTTCCCCGACGGCCGCGCCATCATTAAGGGCACCAGCGACCCCGGCGTGGCCCGCAGTTTGTATTCGCGGTATGTGGGGTAAGCGTGGGGCTTCGCGAGCCAGTTGATTCTTACTTCTTTGGCGGGCCCTCCGGCGGGTGGCTCTTGTCGGTACAACCCGGCACAGCTTCCACCTCATCTTCGGACTTGAGCAAGAGTTGCCCAGGCGAGCCGCCGAGATGCCCGAAGACGGCGTATTTCCAGCTGCCGTCCCGGTAAACCAGCTTGGCGGCGGACCAATCCACCCGTGTTTCGAACATGCCAGTGTAGATAACCATCAGGCAGCGGTCAGGCACGGATTTTCGGAGGGCAGCGGCCTTCGCATTTGTCCTGCTTCCCGAATCCCAATGGCTCCGTTCAGAGCACTCGCCGAAAACCGCTATACTCCAGTATGCGCTCCCTTGCTTTCTCGCTCCCCCTGTTGGCTGCTAGCCTGGTGTGGGCCGCCAATTCCTCCGCTCAGACGATCTCAGTGACCCTTCCCGCTGCGCGCTCGGAGAAGCCACTCGACGGCCGGCTGCTGCTTCTGCTCTCGAACGATCCAAGCGACGAGCCTCGCATGCAGATCGACGATTCGCCGAAGTCGCAGATGGTTTTCGGTGTCACGGTCGACGGCTGGAAGCCCGATGAGCCGATCACAATCGGCGACGACGCGCAGGGTTATCCGCGGGCGAGCCTGAAGGACGTGCCGGCCGGAGAGTATACGATTCAGGCCGTGCTGAACGTTTACGAGACCTTTCACCGCTCGGATGGCAAGACGGTGAAGCTGGCGCCGGATCGCGGCGAGGGCAAGCAGTGGAACCTGGCACCCGGTAATCTGCTGTCGAAGCCGCGGCTGGTTCACATAGGTCCCAGTGCGCCGCCGATCGCCATCTCGCTCGATGAGGTGATCCCGCCGATCAAGCCCGAGCCGGATACCAAGTACATTCGCCACATCCGCATCCAGTCGAAACTGCTGACCGATTTCTGGGGCACGCCGATGTATCTCTCGGCGGTCGTCCTGGTCCCGGAGGGTTACGACACGCATACGGAAGCGCACTATCCGCTGATCGTTTTCCACGATCACTTCGTAACCGGCTTCAGCGACTTCCGTGAGACTCCGCCCGATCCTAACCTGAAGCCTAACTACTCCGACCGCTTTCACCTGGCGAGTTACAACCGGATCATGCAGGAGGAAGCGTATAAGAACTACCAGTCATGGATTGCGCCAGGCACTCCGCGCATGTTGATCGCGAAGTTACAGCATGCCAATCCTTATTACGACGACTCCTATGCGGTGAACTCGGCCAATGTGGGACCCTACGGCGACGCCATCGAAACCGAGCTCATCCCGGCTATCGAGCGCCAGTTTCGCGGCATTGGCCAGGGCTGGGCCCGATTCGTCTACGGAGGCTCGACCGGCGGCTGGGAATCTCTCGCGGTGCAGGTTTTCTATCCGGAGCACTATAACGGTGCGTTCGTCGCCTGCCCGGACCCGGTCGACTTCCACGCTTACATGACGGTTGACCTGTATAAAGACGACAATATGTTCTATATTCAGGGCGCGAACAAGCGGGTGGAGCAGCCGGCCATGCGCGACTATCTGGGTCACACCTTGCTCTCGATGCGCGATAATGTCGCCTATGAAGCCGCGCTGGGCGACCGCGGCCGGTCCGGCGAGCAGTTCGACATCTGGCAGGCGGTCTACTCTCCGGCCGCGGAGGACGGCTATCCGCAGCCGATCTTCGATAAGCGGACCGGCGCGATCGACCATCATACAGCCGATTACTGGCGCGAGCACTACGACTTAGATGCCATCCTGCAACGCGACTGGTCGACGCTGGGGCCGAAGTTACAAGGCAAGATACACCTCTATGTCGGCTCGGACGACACTTACTTCCTGAACGATGCGGTGTACCTGATGGAAGACTTTTTGAAGCAGACCGGCACGGCCGGACACGGCGTTCCCTACAACGGCGAGGTTCGCTACGGACCACGCGCGGAGCATTGTTGGAATGGCGATCCCACGAAGCCGAATTGGTACTCGCGGCTGCATTACAACCAGATGTACGTGCCGCAGATCATGGAGCGCATCCAGAAGACGGCGCCGCCCGGCGCGGACTTGACAAGCTGGAGATACTGACCGGACGATCCTTGTCCGGAGGCATGGGGCCACTTAAGGTAACTCGCCTAACATGCGATCGATATCGGCTGGGCTGATGTAGAAATGAGGGGAAGTGCGCACCCAGCCGGCGCGCGGAGCACAGGAGATTCCGGCCTCGCGCAGGCGCCGCACGATGCTCCCAGCTTCCAGGCCGGGCTTGCGGAAACTGACAATTCCGGAGCCGCTGGCGGGCGTTCGTTCGCCAAGAACCTCATACCCTAAAGCCGTTACGCCGGCCGCGATGCGGTCGCCAAGATTCTGGACGGCGGGAGCGATGTCCGCAATGCCCACTTCCAGCAAGAACTCAATTGACGCTCGGAGGCCGAAGCACCCGATCGTATTCAAAGTTCCGCACTCATAACGGCCCGCGTCCTTGCGCAAAGTCATGTCGCGCGATGCGTAATCGGCGTAGCCGGCCACGTTGGTCCAGCCGAATTCCACCGGCTCAATCCGGTCTTGCAGTGCTTGGCGAATGTAGAGGACGCCGCAACCCTCCGGTCCCAGCAGCCACTTGTGCCCATCCGCTGCCAGCGCATCGATATGGCAGGCCTGGACGTCGATCGGAAACGCACCCAGGCCCTGAATCGCATCCACCAAAAAGATGCAGTGGTCGTGCCGGCAAATCTCACCGATGGTTTCGAGCGGAGCCCGATACCCTGTGAGAAACTGCACGAAGCTGATGGCCAGCAGGCGCGCGCCGTGGCAGGCCGCTTCAATCTGCTCCAGCGGGTCGGTGACGCTGAGCCAGGTGACGGTCACGCCTTTCGATTCCAATCGCTTCCATGGGTAGAAGTTGGCGGGGAACTCCTCGCGGAAGCCGACCACGCGGTCGCCGGGCTTCCAATCGAGGCCCAGCGCCACGGTCGCGATTCCCTCCGACGTGTTCTTCACCAGCGCGATTTCGGAACGTTCGGCGTTGATCAGCCGCGCAGCCGCAACGCGCAGGCCTTCGTAGGCGCTCATCCATTGGTCGTAATGCAAGCTGCCGAAGCTGGTGCAGTCGCCAGCCAGGTTTTGCATGGCCTCGGCGGCCGGCTTGGCCAGCGGCGCAACAGCGGCATGATTCAGATAGATGAGATTCCGGCGAATAGGGAACTGGTCCGCATAGCGTTCCCAGATCGGGAGCCGCTGTTCGTCCACAGGCGCGTTGGTCATTGGTTTGAAGAATCGAGTCCTTTCATGAAATCGGTGCGGCTATTGCAGCTCCTCAATCGCGCTCGCTACCTGCCGGCGAAACGCCGCCCAATCGTCCACGCCGAACAGGCGGTCATGATCGCGATCGTCCAAATGAAACGCCGCCATCCGCGTGGCGATCAGGTGCTGCGCCGACTTCGCGGCCGGCGTGCCGGATTTGGCCTGGGCCAGCCGCGCCAGGGTAACCAGCGACCGGTAATCGTCGAGACCGGCGCCGATGCGGGCGAATTCCACCGATGGCACGAGCTGGCCGTCCGGCGTAGCGTTCGCCCAGGCATAATCGTCCTCGCGGCAATCCAGCGCGTAGTAGGGATCGCCCGCCGCCGCGTTCCAGTGCCAAGCCAGGCGGAACTGCAAGCCGAACTCCTTGGCGGCTTTGTAGAGGTGCACGCCGTAGGTCCAGCGATTGCCGGCGTTGTAAGCGGCCCACCCGCCGCCGCGCTGCCGCAGCAGCCTGAGTTCCCGCTCGCCGTACAAAGCCAGGGCGGGAGCGTCGAGCGCCCGCGCGAGAATGAAATCTGGATCGCTTTCACCGCGCCCCTGCAAGCTCAATGCCGCGGTGAAAAAAGGAGGCCCCTTCGGAAATGCGCGGCGGTAGGCCTTGGCATTGTCGATGGATTGCCGGAGCGCATCGCCGGCCGGCTCGTCGCCCAGGTTCCAGTACACGGGTAGCCAGCCATTCTGCCGCGCGTGCCGCTCGATGGCGGTGTAAATCGCCTTGATAAAGTCGCTGTAATCGGTGAAGCCCGCTTCGGCCATCTTCGCCCTGTCCTGACGGTAGGAGTCCAAACCCATCACGCCGGCGCCATAGGAATTCACGGCCAGGAACCCATAGCCCTTGGCGTCCCGCATCTCGCGGTCCGCGGCATCGAAATCGAGCACTGGTTCGCCATTCGCGAAACCGCGGTACCCAACATGCGGAATACCGGAGAACATCGTGAAACCGTGGGCGCGCAGCGAACGCAGGCTCTTGGCAGTCATTTCGGAGCCGAACGCGATGGTGTCCTTATCGTCGGCGAACCAGGGTATGCCGATGCCGCCGCCCCAGGGACCCGCCGGTATGTCCGCTGCGTCCAGCGTACCTTTGCGGACGGTGAAGCGCAGCGGAATCCGCAGCGGCGCGCCCTTTTGCGGCGTGAAAATCACCTGGCCGGTGTAAACGCCGGGGCCGGCGGTAGATGGCGTGCGGACGGTCAGCCAGAATGTCCGCGCCAGCGCTTGCGGCATATTGACGGTGTTTCGCGGGACGATGAGGCGCGGCGTAATGGTGCACACCGCGCCATCCGCCGTCACGCGGCTGAGACGGTAAGAGACGTACCCGGCGTCGATCGCATCGGCTGGAATGGTGGCGCGTGGCCCGCTCAATGCGCTCACCGTGACGGCGCCGCGGCCCAGGTCCCGAAGCGGCAGAATCGACACCGTCACCGGCGCATCCTGGCCGGCGAAAGCTTCCACGGTGAGCGCGTTCGCCAATTCGCCGCGGAAGGGCGTGTCGTCATAGTACACGTCCTTCATGAAATCGCGATGGAACACCAGATACCCGCGCGCGGTGTCTTCCGCTGTAGGCTGGAGCGCATCGCCGGCCGGCCGGTGCAGCGCGCGTTTGTAGGCGTTCTCGAAATAGAAGCGCCGCTTTTCTCGCACAAGATCGAGGAAACGCGCGCCCTGGGCGGCCTGGGCCACTGGAAAGACGACTACAGCGGAAACGCTGCACGCCCAGTTCTCGCCGGTGAATTCGAGGTAAAGCTGACCGTTGCTCACGGTCACGTCGAACACTTTCTCGTGGAAGTGCGCGCGGTCGTACTTGTCGAATGTGTCGCCGGCCGGCAAGTCGTCCTGGTCCCAAAACTGAAAATACTTTTTTCGGAACGACGCGAAATCCTGGTGTTCGGAAACCACCACTTTCCCCTGCGCGCGGATCGCCCGGTCGCGATAGATCTGGTATTCGCCCCAGTATCCGGCCGGGCTGTCGATGTTGACGAAGACGCGGTATTTTCCATTCGGCAGATCCACCGCCAGGCCGCCCGATTCGATGGCGAGAGAACGGCGGTACAGCGGATCCTGATCGAACGAGTCCACCGCATGCCAGACGCGCGCATCCTTCAGCCCGTATCCGCGGCCCGGATTGTACAGCGTGTCGGGCGTGATGCCGGTGAAGCCATCCATCGCCGGTCCGGCGCCGAGAGCAAACGCGAGCAGCCCGTCGAACTGGGCCTGCCGGATGGCCGCGTCGCGCTCCAGGCGCAGCCTGGAGAGGAAGAGCGGCGCGGCGGGCGTGTCGCCGAGAGCCACCACCACACGCGTGATGGCGTCGAGCATCAGGTTGCGGCCGGGCCGGTTCCTCTCGCCGACGGCTAACCCGCGCAGGGGAACGATGAGCGTGCTCCGCCCCGGCGGCGCCACCGCGTTGTAATTCACTCTGCTCCAGTAGCCCGTCGTGTCGCGGTCCCAGAATTCGAGCGTCAGCGGCAGGGGCTCGGGCGCATTCGTGTACAGGTCCATCTCGAACAGGTCGTAGCCGGACCAGTCTTGCGGTTGGCGCATCGCGACGTAGTGTTTGTCGATGCGCAGCGCCTTTCGGCCGCCGGTAGAGTGTTCCTCGACCACCACGCCGCCGGTGAAGGGATTGCTTTCTTCGAAGGAAGTGATGAGCCTCTCCAGCGGCCCGGTGGTTTCCACCGGCTTGTCCGCGAGAGCGGCGCCGCAGGCGTAGCATCTCTTCCAGGCAGGCATGTTCCGGTAGCGGCATTTCGGGCACCGGACTTCGCCAAGACCCAGTGGGCCCGGCGGCGCAATGGGCGCTTCCTGGCTGCCCCATTCCGCTGAGTCGGTCGGTTGGACGTTGCTGCCGACGCGCTCGATGGACACGTCGTCAATCCACAGCAAACCCGGCGCACACAACTTGAATGACGGCCCGGTAAGGGTTCGTTGCGTCAGCTCGGCGACGTAAGTAAACCGCGTCCAGCCGAACGTGCCGGTCTTCTCGAGGTCGATGGGCCGGTCGTCGAACGCGAACTCAGTGGCGCAACCGCCGCCAGAGCCAATGTCGAGCCCGCGCAGGTAAGCGCCGATCGAATAACGGCCGGGCGCAAGCTCGCGTTGCTGGCCGAGGCGGATTTCGCCGGCCGCTGCGCAATCGAGCAGCGCCGAGGTGCGGCCGGTGTGCGCCACCAGTCCAACCGCGAACGAACAGCCGCCCTCGGGTTTCGAAACGTCCCAGTCCGCGAACACCTGGCCGGCGGCGTCCCGCTCCTGGAGGATTTCAAACGAAGGATTAACGGCCAGGTTGCCCGTGTTATTCGGGGCGGTGTTCTCGGTGGCTAGCGGCGCCCAGAGGATGACGATCCAGGCCAGCAGCAGAATGCGCAGGGCGGCCAGCGCCCCGCGGGCGAGAGACATGTTCCGATTATACGGTGGGGCATGCTTGAGCTTGCCCATTTTTCCTCTTGACCAACGAATACTTTCGTAGTAAGGTCTTCGTAGATGGCAAAATCAAACGAACTGCCGCGGCCCACCGATGCCGAACTGGAGATTCTGACCGTGCTATGGAGCCGCGGACCGGCCACCGTCCGCGACGTGCATTCCATCATTTCCCGCCGCCGTCCGGCGCACTACACCACCGTCTTGAAGCTGATGCAAATCATGACCGACAAGGGCCTGGTGAAGCGCGACGAAAAGCAGCGGGCGCACATTTATTCCGCCAGCCGTCCGCGCGAATGGACGCAGCGGCAACTCGCCGGCGACTTGCTTGAACGGGCCTTCGCCGGCTCGGCCAGCAGCCTGCTGGTGGGCGCGCTGGCGGCGCGGAAGGCATCGGCGGCCGAGCTGGCTGAGCTGCGCAAGCTGGTCGGAGAATATGAGGAGGACAAGCGATGACACTCGATCACTGGCTGGCCGCGCCATTGGCGCACGCGCTGGGACGGGCACTGGCGCATTTCCTGTGGCAAGGCGCGTTGCTGGCCGTGGCGCTCCGGGCCGCGTTGTTCCTGGGCACGGAGCGAAGCTCGCGCTGGCGCCACCAGGCGGCCGCGGCCTGTTTGCTGGCTCTGCCGCTGGCATTCGGCATCACACTGGCGTTGCTGCTCAGCGGCGGTCACCCGATCATGGCGCCACCACAGGCAGCGCCGCGGATGGTCTTCGGCCCGGTGATCGCCCAGGGCGCGCCAGCCGCTCCTGTCGACTGGCTGGCGTGGCTGGCGCCGCTATGGATGGGCGGCGTGATTTTGTTTTATGCCTTCCGCCTGGCGGGATGGGTGCGCATCGACCGCATGCGCCGGCGCGGCGTGTGCGCGGCGCCCGCAGAGTGGCAACAACGGCTCCGCGCGCTTGCCGCGGCCGTGCGCGTTTCGCAGCCGGTCGAGCTGCTCGAATCCTGCCTGGCCGGCGTGCCGCAAGTGATTGGCTACTGGCGGCCGGTGATCCTGGTACCACTGGGAGCGCTCGCAGGTCTGAGCGCGGAACAGGTGGAGGCCATCCTGATCCACGAATTGGCTCACATCCGCCGCGCGGATTATCTGGTTGGCCTGGCGCAGAGTTTGATCGAAGGCCTGTTCTTCTTCCACCCGGCGGTGTGGTGGATTAGCGCGGTGGTGCGCGCCGAGCGCGAGTACGCTTGTGACGATGTGGTGGTGGCGCTGCGGTGCGACGCGCGCGCCTACGCCGCGGCGCTGACCAAGCTGGAGCAAAGCCGGTGGCCGGCAGCCTATGCCGCGGCCGCCGCCAATGGAGGAAACCTGGTGAGACGCATAAGCAGACTTTTGGGTGAGCCCGCGCCCGCGCGGGTTCCGAGCGCCCGAGCCTCAGCTCTGGCGGGCGCTCTTGTGCTGGTGGTTGCCGTTGCCACCGCGCTGGTGGTGTGGCCGCCGGCCAGGAGTTTCGCGCAGGCAGCTCCGCCGGCCGAATCGACCGTGGATAAGCAGGACCAAGCTAAAGGCTCTGATCCGGCGCGACGGAGTCTCGAACAGTTGGAAGAGTTGCTAGCGGCGAAGCAAGAGGAGATCCAGGAAGCGGAACAAGCCGCCGGCAAAGCGCAGGAACTGCTCCGGCGCAATGCCGCGGAGCTCGAGCCCGCACTCCAGAATGCCGGCGGGCATCCGGATGAGTTCGCGAAAGCAGAGGAGCAAGTGCGAAAGGCAGAGGCGGCGCTCAAGGAACTGGAGTCTCAGGCGGACGAATCGCAAAAGCTCCTCGACGAGCAGCGGATGGCAACGCTCCTCAGGCAACTGGCGGCGGGGCAGGCCGGAAAATCGCAGCAACTTCAGGAACTCGAGAAGCAATTGCAGGAGCTCAGCAACGGCAAGTTCCATGAAGCGCTGCGGAAGCAGCGGCAGCAGATCGCACAGGCAGAGCTGGCTCTAAAGCAGGCCGGGGCGGCGTACGGCGATCAGTCGCTTGAGCAAATCCAAAAGCAATTGCAGCAGGCAGAGAAAGAACTCGACCAATTCAACCAGGGAGTGATGATCGGCGTGGCGCGCGCATCGAAGTACTGGGGCCAGGGGAGCAATAGCCCGCTCGCGCAGGCGCAGCCCGAATCGCCGCGGCCACAGGCCATGACTGAACTCGGGGCGGCCTATCAAAAGTGGCTGAACGAAGATGTGGCGTACATTATCACCGATCCGGAGCGGCGCGACTTCCTCGCCCTGAAAACCGACGCCGACCGCGACCAGTTCATCGAGAAGTTCTGGCAACGGCGCGACCCGACGCCGGGCACGCCCGAGAACCAATTCAAGGAAGAGCACTACCGGCGCATCGCATACGCGAACGAGCATTTCGCGTCGAGCATCCCTGGATGGCAGACCGACCGCGGCCGCATTTATATTACGTACGGCCCGCCGGATCAGCTTTCGGTTAGCAAGATGGAGAATGTGTTGCGACAGGTGTGGCGCTATACATACATCGACGGGCTGGGATACGACATCGAGGTTGAGTTCACTGACACCGGTAAGACGGACGACTTCCATATGACTGCGGCGCCGGCGTCGCGCGGGTCCTACTGGCAGGTGACGGCGAAATCCCCCGGGGAAACGCAGGCGATTGTGCAATCGCTCCGGGCCAAGGGTTTCCAGGCACTCGCGGGGCGATCTGGCTTCGGAGGTGGGGCTTTTCGCGTCGGTGCGGAGGCAGCCTCCACGTCGAAGTCCGTGATGCTGGAAACCGGGAGCGTGTTGGTGGGACCGTATCCGGATGAGGCTTCGCTCGCCAAGGCGAAAGCGGCGCTCGAAGCTGAGGGATTCCAGCCGATGCGAGCGCAGTGACCGTTCTCCATGTAGGGCGCGTGTTCTTGCGACAAGGCTGTAAAGATCGGCGGTGCAGCGAGCGCATGGAGAATCAGAGCGGTCTCAGGTGTGGTCGCCTTCACTCCAACGCCGTTGTCGCCCCGCATCGCGGCCAAAGGGCATGTCGCGAGCGCGAGGCGCTTACCAGCGCCAACTGGGTGCGAAGCGTTGTTTGAGCTCGCGTCTTTTGGCCCGATCGCAAGGTCAATGGAAGATCTCGAACCGATGCGGCGGATCATCAGCGAGCCAGGCACGCCGCCCCTCACCCCGCCCGCACCAAGGACGGTGTCAGAGTTGCGCGTTGCCTGGACCAATGACTTTGGCGGGGCACCTCCTGATGAGCATCCAGACAATTCACCAACAACTCATCTGCCAGGGGCGACTCATGAATTCCGAGCCTGATACTGTCCGCTTACGGACACTCGGACGCCAGAATCGCGACGGCAGACACCGGGTATTATTGCAAACTAATTACAAATCAGATGTTCGGCCCTGAAACTCAGGTGGCCGTGATACTCGGCAGATGTGGCAGAGGAATTGCTAGCTTCTTTCGCCAGGAGCGGCCCGTTATGTTGACATCCGTCAGGCATGCCTTCCGGGTACTGCGCAAGGACCCTGGGTTCACGGCCGTGGCCATCTGTTCGATGGCCATCGGCATTGGCGCGACCTCGGCCATGTTCAACATGGCCGATTTCATGCTGCTGAGGCCGCTGCCGGTCGCCGACCCCGACCGCGTGGTCGCGATTAACACCGCAAAGTCGGCGCCGTTCGGCAGCAACACGGCGATTTCCTATCTGGATTACGTCGACCTGCGGGACCACAACCGCAGCTTCGACGGCCTGGTAGCAGCTTCTTACGCGAAGTTCGGTTTCAGTCCCGACGCCCGCGCGTTGGCTCACTTGAAATTCGGCTACTTCGTTTCGGGGAACTTCTTCGGCGTGCTGGGCGTGCGGCCGGCGCTGGGCCGCGACTTCCGTCCCGATGAGGATCAAGTCCAGGGACGCGATGCCGTGGTAATGCTCGGTCACGATTTCTGGGTAAGCCAGTTCGGCGCCAGCCCCTCGGTTCTCGGCTCGCGAATCCGGTTAAACGGGATCGAATTGACGGTGATCGGCGTGGCGCCCGAGAGGTTCACGGGTCTCGACGTCGTGTTGCGGCCCACGGTGTTCGTCCCGCTCGCTATGTCGCCGCGGATGGCGCCGAAAAATGAGCTCGACGACCGCGATGCCGGCTGGCTCCTGGTCAAAGGCCGGCTGAAGCCGGGCGTCAACGTCGAACAGGCGCGTGCGGACGTCCAGGCGATTTCGGATGGGTTACAAAAGCTGCATGCGCAAGCGAACAAGGACCGGCGGCTCACGGCGGAGACCGAACTGCAACTTCGTGTGGATCAGGGTACCCCATTTGAGCTGCTGATCATGCTGGGCATGCTGGGGCTGGCGGTTCTGGTGGTGGCCTGCGCCAACGTGGCGGGTCTGCTGCTGAGCCGCGCGCGCGCCCGGTCGCGCGAGATTGCGGTGCGTCTGGCCATCGGCGCCGGCCGCGGCGCGCTCATCCGCCAGCTCCTGCTGGAGAATCTCTTCGTGGCGTTAGCCGGCGGAGTGGGCGGCCTGGCGGTGACGGACGCTTTCGCCCAATTCTGGCGCAGCTACCGGATACCCTCCGACGTGCCGATCGTTCTTAACATTGGCACGGATCACCGGGTGCTGTTGTTCGCGCTGGTGGTCTCGGTCCTGAGCACACTGCTGTTCGGTCTGGCGCCCGCCTTTGGCGTAACGCGTCCGGACTTGGTGCGGACCCTGAAAGCAGCCGATGCCGATAGCTGCGGCAAGCGCCGGCTCTGGGGCCGCAATCTGATCGTCGCCGGACAGGTGGCTCTCTCGCTGGTGCTGCTGTCGGTTTCGGCCGCCCTGGTGCAAGGTTTCCGCGGTGAAATGATGCAGGGAGCCGGCTTCCGCACCGATGGCCTTTTCCTCACCAGCTTCGACACGCAACTGGCCCGCTACTCCGAAGACCGGACCCAGCGGTTCTACGACGATCTGCTGCGGAGAACGCGCTCCGCGCCGGGCGTGCGATCGGCAGCCCTGGTCTCCGACGTGCCGATGGGCGGATGGGAACCCATGGACGTTTTCGTGGACGGCTTCGAGTTGCCCCCCGACAACAATCCGCTGCCACGGCTTGGCGCTTATGTCAGCGACGGCTACTTCGGCACCATGGGCATCCCCATCCTGGCTGGTCGCGGCTTCCTCGAGTCGGATCGGAAGGACACGCCGCCGGTGGCCGTGGTCAACCAGCACGTGGCGAATCATTACTGGCCCAAAGGAGACGCCGTGGGCAAGCGCTTCCACCTGGGCTCCGCCACCGGCCCACTGATAGAGATCGTGGGCGTCGCCAAGAACTCGAAGTACACCTTCGTTTCCGAGCCTCCCAAGGACTTCGTCTACTTGCCCTTCCGGCAATACCCGCGCACGACGCTGACTCTGGTTGCCGAGTCGAATGCGCGGGACTCCGGGACGCTGGCGCCGGTGCTCCGCAACGTAGTGCGCGGCATCGATCCGGATATGCCCGTGTTCGACATTCGAACCATGGAGGATTTCTTTGCGCAAATCGTGGAGAAGACCTCCTTCCTCACCAGGGTGGTAGGGAGCATGGGCCTGATGGGGCTGCTTCTGGCGGTGGTGGGTCTCTACGGCCTGGTGGCTTATTCGGTGAGCCGGCGCACACGTGAGATCGGCATCCGCATGGCCGTCGGCGCCGATCAGCGGAAGGTAGTGTGGATGGTGCTCCGGCAAGGGCTGCACCTCGGCGCGGCCGGGGTCGCCGTGGGTGTAGTGCTGAGCTTCTTCGCCTGCGGTATGGCTGTTTCGATCTTTTCAATCGTCACGTTTAACCGGTTCGATCCCTTGATCTTTGTTGCTCTTCCGCTGTTGCTTCTGATGGTCATGCTGCTGGCAGCGTGGGCGCCGGCGCGCCGGGCATCGCTGATCGATCCGATGCGGGCGCTGCGCGACGAGTGAGCGGATTACGGCCTCGCAGGGCTTCGATCGGTTTGAACGAGGTGTGACGAGGCGGCAGCGCTGAGGACAGATACGGATTACAGGCGTGATGGTCGAGGACGCCGGTGCGAGGCCCGATCTGGTCCAAGTTCGTGCCTTGTTACAATGGGTTCTCCGATGGTTGCGCACTTTCGCCCAATCCGCAAAGAAACCGTCATGTGCTCAGTCGCGGGTTGCCTGCGCGTTGCCGCGTTCGTGTTCACCGGCGACAGTGAATGCGCCGCCGGCGAGCGCTCCGTTGTCGCTGCGTACTGCGATCATCACGCACAGGAAGCTGCCAAAGGACTGGGGCATCAATGGCCGAGTTCGGAGCGTCAGCCGTAAGATCGGGCGACGTGATGGGTACCTGCGCTCCAGGCGCTCGCATGCGGAGCCGAGGCCGGCACCAATCTTCCCCCCAGTAAGATCTTCCGACGGCGGTCCAGCGCCGTCGTCCGTGATTGTCAGGATCGGATTGTCGCCCTCGCTGACGGCCTTGACGGCGATCGCGCCCGCGCGCGGCGCCCCCCCAGTCCGTGAACGATCGCGTTCTCAAGGGCGGCGATCGTCCCGAATCGATGACGAGGCTAAAACATAGCGTCATGAACAACCGCGCACACTATTCGTCGGTTGCCGCCGGCAGGAACCAGCGCGCACCGGATCATAGGCAGCTTGCGGGTAGCGGGGTTGTTCTGGCAACATCCATCTGAATGACCTTCGAGCGCCCGGTTCTGTTTTGTCTGTTGTTGCTGTGCACCCTGAGAGGCGCGGCCGCACAGACTGGCCGAGACGCGGCGCCCCCGAAACCCCCGCTCGGCCTGCCCTCGGTGATCTGGCCCGCCGGCAATCCGTACTCCGCGGCCCGCGTCGAACTCGGGCGCAATTTGTTCTTCGATCCCCGCCTGTCATCGAACGGAAAGGTCTCCTGCGCGACGTGCCATCCGCCCGAGCACGCTTTTGCCGGCGGTGAGCCACCTCCGCTCGGCGTCACCGGCACGCCGCTGCGCAGGCGCGCGCCCACCCTGATCAACCGGGCTTACGGGCGAAGCCAGTTCGTGGACGGGCGCGCGCTCACGCTCGAAGCGCAGATAGTGGGCCCGATTACAGCCGTGGACGAGATGGGAACCACACCACAGGCCGCGGCCGGCGCCATATCGGGTATCGCGGGCTATGCGCGGCTGTTCGAGGACGCATTCGGAGACCCCCAGGTCACCTTCGATCGGATCGTGAAGGCGGTCGCGTCCTTTGAACGGACGATTGTCTCAGGCAACTCTCCTTATGACCGCTTCTTGAATGGGGACAAACACGCACTGAGTCCCAGTGCGAGACGCGGCCTGGAGATCTTTGAGCGCTCCGGAGAATGCTCGGAGTGCCACAGCGGCTACAACTTCACCGATGAGAAGTTCGCGAGCCTGGGCATCGGCCCGGATGGCCACCCACCCGATCTTGGCCTAGCGGGGATCACTGGGAAACGGCGCGACGAAGGCAAGTTCAAGGTGCCCACGCTCCGCGACGTGGTCCACACCGGCCCTTATATGCATGACGGTCGTTACCGGACACTCGATGACGTGCTCGAATTCTACCGGAAAGGTGGCAACCCGGGTCCGCACCTCGATTCCCGCATCGCCCCATTCTTTCTTGATTCGCCGGCCAAGGCGGACCTGATGGAGTTTCTGCAATCGCTCGGCGGCGAGGGCTGGCAGCAGATCAAAGCGCCGGAGAAGCTGCCTCAATGACCGCCGCCTGTCGCCTATCTCTTCCCGAGCTTCAACCGCCGCCCGAGGATCATCTTCACCAGCAGATGATCGGTCCCTCCCGTCAATCCGATACCGGGCGCGAAATTGAATTCCCAGTTGGGACCGAGGTTCAGGTCGATCGCCGGCATGATGGCCTGCTGCTGGTTGCCCACCGGATCGAAACCGGTGATAGAACCGAGTGCGCCGTAGTATTCAAAACCCACGGTTACTCTTTTGGTGACATCGTAACTCACCTTGGCGTTGGGTGCGAAGGTGACTCCTTTGCTCACCTCCAGCCCGTGGAAAGATCGGTCGAGCGCGGGGTTGAGGCTCAGGTACCAGCGGCCCAATTGTTTGTCGGCTATGGGCCGAATCTCCCAGGTCCAGGTGTCGGTGGAGTAGACACGGCGCTGATAGCCGATTTCCGTGGAAAGACTCACATCCACGGGCCAATGCCAGGCTTGCGGGATCCTCACGCGCGGGCGAATATGATCGCCGACCCATTGGTAACCTTCGCCAGACCGGTAGCTCATGAAAATGTAGAAACCGGTTTCAAACCACGACGTGAAGCCTTGCGTGATCTCGATCGTTTCGTGCAGAGCATGCTCATCCGGGCGTACTCCGTCTATCGTGTCCTTCGACCCTTCGAATGTGAAGTTGGAGTGCAGTTCCACCATGGTGCGGCCGGGTGGAACCAGTTCGGAGCCGTACACTTGCACCTCATAGTTGCCCTGCGCCCGAACCACTGCGGCAGTTGGCAGGAACAGTAGCAGCATCAGTAGGGTTTGGATTCGCCTTGGAAGACCCAGCAGCGTCGCAATTCCCGATCTCACTTCCCCAAACGGAGCGCCGGGCAACGTCCCCACGGTCGCCGCGCCGGGAGTTCCGCCTCGCCGTATCTTCAGGCCGGAACTCTGCAATTGCTCCCCTGTGGACACCATAGAACCAAGCTATTTCACGCCAGCGTTGTGATCAAGTGGCCGCCCTCCCCGGTCGGCGGCACCGCGGAGGGTGATTGAGCAAGCCACGCATCCTTGACGCTGGCGTATCCGTCGCAAGCGGGCGCGCCGGCCGCCGACTGCTGACGCTTAGAAGATAACATCCAGGTCGGCGGTGAATCGCCGGCCGCGTTGCCCGAAGAAGAGGCCATATGCCGGATCGGCGATGTTCCCGTGGAAGGTCTCCGGATTGAAGTGGTTGGTCATGTTGAAGACGGTGATGGACGGACGGATTGTGTATTTCGGACTTAGTTTGATGTCCTTGGAGAATCGTGAATCGAGCGAAACGAAACGGGGGAATCGATTGGCATAGGGCAAGCCAACGTAGTTCTGATACGCGTCGGTCACTGCGTACGGGAATCCGCTACGATACTCGAACACCGGGGCGATCCGGACGCCTAGCGGAAGCTGGATCAATCCCCAGGCCAGGAAGCGATTCGGCAAGTCCGTGGGCAGGTTGCCGGATTGGTTGTTGTGGATGATGGGAACGGGAAAGCTGCCCAGGTAGCTGGCGAAGTCATTCAAGTCGCCGCGCGCCCCACTGCGGACGTATGAGAAAAGCAGCTCGCGCCGGTCGTTCAGTCGCACCCGCGTGGTCACTTCGAACTGCCGGTAAAGGGATTTTCCGGTGCCGGAAAGCAGGTAGGAGCCGGTATTGGTCGCGGGATCCGGCGCCACGGTGTTCATGATTACGAGTCCCGACGATGCGCTCTGCATATAGCCGATGCGGAGCTTCAGATACCGGGTAAGCGGCTGTTCGATCTGAACGCTTCCGCTCGCGCTGCGCGGCGAGAAGTTGCCGGCAGCCGGTTCCTGGAAGACGAACGGGTAGCTCGTGCCCACCGTGCCCAGTCCGTTTTGATAGAGAAACGGCCCGGCCGAGACTTGGCCGCTGGAGTCGAACATGGTAATTGCCCGAGCGGGGTATTGATTGAATGCGTAAACGTTTAAGGGAACCCGGTCGTAGAACAATCCGAATCCGGCGCGAAGCATCGTACCCGCGCCGGGGAAGATATTCCAGGCAACTCCCACCCGCGGCGCCACTCGAAAACTCTCCGACACCTCTTGCGACTCCGAGCGGACGCCCAAATCCATAGCCAGGTGCGGCGTCACATTCCAGTGATCCTGTCCGAAGAAGGCATACTCGGTATCCGCGCGGCGAAATGGCTGCCCGCCGCTGAAGGTGATGCTTTCGATCAACTGATTTGTCGAATTCAGAATGTCGATCGGATGTTCGGTAACTTGGCCGTTATCGGTACTCTCGGCAATATAGGAACCAACCTTGAAGTTGTGCGTGCCCAGCCAGTGGAAGGCTTTGAACGTGAAGACCGGCGTCCAACCGAGACGTGAAGCCGTGCGGCTCTGTTGCGCGTAGTAATTCCCGGCGTTGCCCGCGGGCGTCATAATCAGATCTTGCGATCCCAGGCCCCACACCCGCGCGTCGAAGCGGGTCGCTGAGAACGTGTTTTCGAGGAAAGACGAGCCGATGGTGAGCCGGTCCGCCAGGGTAGCGGTGTAGTTATGTGTGCTGGCATCGGGCGTGACCGGCTCCGGATTGAAAGCGTTCATGTTCACGAAGTCCAGGCGCTGGGGAGCGACGTGAACCGTGGCGGTCACCAGTTGTTTGCTGGACGCGATCCAGTCGAATTGCGCGAACGAATTGAATCCCTCGGTCTTTTTCTGGTTATAAGGAAAGGGTTGCTCGAAAACTTCCGTCTTGCGCATCTCGAATTCGAGTCCTTCCGAGAAGTACAGCTTGTTCGCGATCAAAGGACCTTCGACGTTCACGCGCGGCGTTGCATCTTTGAGTCCGCGCATGTGGTAACTGCGAATGCGGAAGTCCGGGAACGGATCGTTCAATTCCCATTTCCACTTCTCGCCACCGCGGCGCGTCTCCACCGAGACCAGGCCGGCGCCGAATCGTCCGTACTCCGCCAGGAATGGCGTCTGATAGAAGTTGAGCGTTTCCACGCTGTCGATCGGCACTGTCAGCCCGAACTGTCCCGTGGCGGGATCGGTCACATCGGCCGAGTTCACGATCAGCGCGCTGCGATGCTCGCCGGCCGCCGAAAGGATGAGACCGCCCCCCTGATCGCGAACCACACCCGGCAACATCGGCAGAGCGTCCGCCGCAGTAGCTGGCCTGCCTGGAAGCTCCGTGACGGTGTGCACATGCAGGTCGCTCGGCGCCGAACCGCCTTGATCCAGGGGCGTGGCCGTGGCTTTGACATCCACGCTATCGTGACGAGCCAGCACCGGTGTCAGCGTCAATTCGATCGATGCGGGAACCGGCTGCGATAGGTCCACATCGCCCTTCCGGGCCGTTTCGAAGCCATCCTTGATGGCGGCGATTTCATAGCGGCGCGGTTCCAGTGTCGTGAATCTGGCTTGCCCGCTCCGGTCGGTCACGGCGGACGCGACGGTGGCCTCGCCGATCTTCAGCTCGATTCGCGCATTGGAAACGGGCTGGTTCGATGTGTCGACCACCGACACTTGCAAAACCAAGTCCGCTGGCGGCGCGGCAGCGTGTGCCGCGAGCCGAGATAGAAGCAGCGCTGCGCACGCCAATCCCCGTAAGCGCATCAGCTTGCCCATTTTGAGTGCAATTACAATGCTCTACGCACCGCGCGTAACCGGGGTTACGACAAAACGCACGCCGCGAGAAAAGATTCAGTCTCGATGGCTGATCCGGCTGAGGCGACGCCTGCCAATTACTGCGGATGCCAGGTCATATCCACGCGCACCGGGATGTCGTTCTTGATCGGCACCGTGAGCAGCGACGGTGGATCGATCTTGAAATCGGATAGCGTTGCCGGTATTGTTCCCGCGATCCGAACTTCGTTGCCATGGACTTCGCGTTGGAACGGAACCTGCTTATAGCGGGCGGTCTGGCCGGCGAACTGAATCTCCAGGTCGCAATGGATCGTCGCGGATGTGATTTCCGTTTCGGAAACGGCCACGCGCACCGTGACCAAGGGAAACTGCGCGCCGCGCGTTACTTGCAGCATGTGAAGATCGCGATTGCTGTCGCCCGAGTCAAACGACTTCACCGGCGCGGCGATCAGGAAATCGCATTGTCCGGCGTGGCAAACACCCTTGCCGCGCGCCTGGTGGCTGACCCCCACGCTCTCGTGCAGAGGGTGAGACACATGATAGCTAAGCGTCGATTGCCCCAGAACCCATTGGCTATCCGCCCCCCAAAGTATGGGAGACACCAGCAGCCAAAAGGCCGCCAGAATTCGCTGATTCATGAGATTCACCCTAGAATTTGAACACCACCGACAGCATGGCGGCCCCATACGCGATGGCCGTCACCGTCCCCACCGCCCCATGCGCGCTGGCGATGCCATGCACCTTTTCCCCGCTGCTTCGTTGCTCATAGGCCAGCGCTCCCAGAATCGGGGTCAGGATCATACCGGGCCCATGAATAAAGGCCAGCGCCTTGTGCACGCGGATGGGACCGCGGGTTTTGGTTCCCGCGATCTTGGGCGCGAAGATGGCAAAGGAAGCAGTCGTTATATACAAGCCCGCCGTCACCCCGCCCACGGCGGCATGTAACTCGCGCCCGGATGCCGTGCTATTTCTGCCGGCCGCGCCGTTGGAGAGCACCAGTGTGGCGACCAAGGCACCGGCCGTAATCAGGCCGAGCCGCTGATGGATTTTGAGCATGTGCGACCGTTTGTCCAGCCGCATCTGTTCCGCGGCGTTTCCCGCAGTTTGATCCGCCGGGAATCCAAGGTCATTCAGGGATGGCTCGGCCGGCTTCTCAGGAGACTTCGCCGCTGGCTGCTGACTACTCTGAGCGACTGCATCCAGTTTCCCATCCAGAACCGACGTTTCCGATGCCACAACTGTTGCAGATGGAATTTCCACCGTCACGAAGCCGGAAGCCTCGAACTTTAAGCGGTAGTTGCCCGGCGGCAGCGTGAGCCGGTAAACACCGTCCGCCCCCGAGGTCGCGGTCTGTGTCTGGCCGGCGTCTGTACTCACCGCCGTCATTCTGGCGCTCGCGACCGCCGCGCCGGATGCATCGACAACCTTGCCCGTCAAGGTTCCCGTTGCAGCCGTCTGAGCTGCTAGAAACGGAGCCAAGGTCGCGCACAAGCAAACCACAACCAGGCGCCGGACTCGACCAAGCCAGCCGCAGACGTTATTCCCGATCATCCTTCACCCCTCCACATTACCTTCAGCCAAGGGCGTCCGTCGACAAATCCCGGCCCCTCTCGGTAGTATCCTCGGTCCGTTCGAAACGCAGCGATTGCAGTTCGCACCCCGAGATCCTGTCAGTCGGGCCTCTCAAGGCAATTCTAGACCCAGTGAAGTTTGATCCTTTCGAAGTGCCGATGTCTTCGACAGCGGTCTTTGGCGGTCCGTCAAGTGCCAATTGGGCCATGCCGGGAAAATCCAAAACCGGCAAAGGCTTAGCCACTTGTGTTCGAATGAGCGCCGTGAATGCGCGCTGAATTATTCAACAGCTACTGTCCACCCTAATGGGTGTAATCACGCACAACCGAGGGGGTGATGGGCATGGTCACCCAACGATTCAATCCTGACCGGAGGTCCTTGGCCCTGGGAAATGCCCGTATTTGTTAGGAAAAACAGTTTCGGCCATATGCCTGCTTTAGGTGGCCCAGCGGATGTTGACGACCCAGGCATTCGGCCTTCGGTTTTAGGCCTCGATGCAACGGGCGGCTGTTTAGGAGGCGATTTTGGGTTCCTTTTCGAAAGCTCTGCCGGTGCTCCCGATCTTGGCGCTTTCATTTCTCCTAGTGCCTCAGCGGGGGACGGCGATCCCGGCATTTTCGCGGCAATACCAAACATCCTGCATGACCTGCCACATAGACTTTCCGAAACTGAACGATTTCGGGAAGGCCTTCAAGGACGCGGGATTCAAGTTTCCGAAAGACGACGAGGATATGCTCAAGGTCGCGCCGGTGATGCTGGGCGCAGAGGCGCTGAAGCAGAACTTTCCAAAGTCCGTGTGGCCGGGGTCGATTCCGGGAATGCCTCCCATCGGACTGCGCTTCAACACTTTTTTCCAGGCAACCGGCGCTAACAGAAACCAGTTCGCCGTGCTCACGCCAGTCGGAAACCTGCCTCAGATCATACCGGGAACGGATTTTGCCAGCGGTTTCTTCAGCATCTTCACGGCCGGTAACTTTGGCAGCGGGATCGCGTTCTGGGTCGACGACGACATTAGCGTCGGAGGAGATAACAGTGCCGGCAGTCTCGGCGACGGGTACCTGAAATTCGTGGACGCCGGCCGTTTTCTGAAGCTTCCGAAAGACTCCCTCAGCGTGCGCGTGGGACAGTTCGAGTTGGACCTGCCCTTCACCCAGGCGCGCAGCTACAACCTGAGCCCGTACGACATTTATTCGCAGGCCAACATTGGCGCGATGAACTCCATGGTCGCCTTACAGCAAAATGTCAACAACCAGTTCACGTTTGCCAACGCGGCCAAGGGAATTGAGCTGAGCGGAGGGCACCAATACGGCGGATATCACTACTCCGTGGCGGTGGTCGATCAGAATACCACCGCCGTCGATCAGCCCGCGAATACAAGTCCCTACGTACCCTCCGCGACCGGGGGCGCCAACGGAGGTGTCGGTTTCGGCTCCGACTCCAGTTTCAAGAATTATTACGGGCGCTTGTCGTATCGCTTAAATCTCGAACGCGACTCGGAGAGCCGGCACTCGATTCAGGCCGCTGGGGCGACCGGCCCGCGCGACCACTCTTACATCGGCGTCGGATCGTTTTATCTGTACGGGAAATCGCTCCAGCAATTCGCCGGCATCACTCTCCAGGGCAATAACACCACCCTGCAAGTGCAGGAACCCTACTACCGGACCGGCGGCGATTTGAACTTCAACTTCCGCAAACTCAATGTTTACGGGCTCTACATGTTCGGCCGGGATAATAATTTGTTGCCCATAGACGCATCCGGGTCGCTGATTGTCCTACCTCTAACGTCGGCTTCGCCCCTCCCCATCGGCTTCGTTCAGAGCGTGCCCGCGAAGTTCAACGGCGGCTTCGCGCAGGCCGATTACATGGTTTTTCCCTGGCTCATGGCGATTGGCCGCTGGGACGGTGTTCATTCGAGCGCCGATCGCATCAACGGCCTGGCGCTCTCGACATCGACTCCGTACTTCGGGCCGCTCGATTCCACGCGCAACCGCTACACCCCAGGCTTGCAATTTCTGATTCACCCGAACATCAAGTTCTCGTTTGAATATCAACTCCGGCCGCAACAGTCGGTCGTGATTCAAACCAATCCCGCCACTGGAGCGTTGACCGCCGTCAATGCGTTCCGTGTCAACACGGCTCTGTTCGGCCTGGAATTCGTCTACTAGTTCTCAAAGGACTCAACATGCACACCCAACGAACGACGTCGAGATTCTTGAACCTGATAGTCCTCCTGCCGATCGCCGGCCTGGTAGCTCAGGCCGGCGACATCACCGGCAAGGTCAGCGGCGGTAAGGGCATTTCCGTTGTATACCTGGAAGCCATTCCCGGCAAGACCTTTCCGCCTCCGGCGAAACCGCTCGAGATGGACCAAAAGTCGCTCCTGTTTCAACCGCACCTTCTGGTGGCGCCGGTCGGAGCCACCGTCGAGTTCCTCAATAGCGATAAGGTGGCTCATAACATTTTCTGGCCCGCCATCAACGGAAACAAAAAGCTGGGCCACAACCTGGGAACCTGGCCGACCGGCGAAAAGCGCGCATTCAAGTTCGATACTCCCGGCATCGTTCCGCTGTTATGCAATGTCCATCCGGAGATGTCGGGTTTCGTGATCGTCACTCCCACGCCGTTTTACGCGGAGAGCGACGCATCCGGAAGCTACAAGATCGCCGACGTTCCGAACGGCAGTTACTCCGTCACGGCGTGGCGCGAAGGCATGAAGGTCCAGACCAAGCCGGTTACGGTTGCCGGCGACGCGACCTTGGATTTCGCGCTGTCCAAGTAAGCTTGCCCGAAGCGCAAAGACCAAGCCATCGTGCTGAATCGATTCCAGGATAAGAAAGTCGACCGGGAGTGGTTAGACACCAATTTCCCGTGCATGATGGCTTGCCCGGCGGGCACTAACGCTGGCCGTTATGTGTCTCTGATTGCAGACGGGCGCTTTGAGGAAGCCTATCGTTACGCGCGCGATCCGAATCCGATGGCAAGCATTTGCGGACGCGTCTGCGCCCATCCGTGCGAGACCGCCTGCCGCCGTGGCGAGATCGACAAGCCGATCCAGATCCGCGCGCTCAAACGCTTTCTGACCGAGCGATACGGTCCGGAGTCGCGGCGCCCACTCGAAATCCGGCGTGCGCCGGCAGCCAAACTGCCGCATCGTGTCGCCATCGTGGGCAGCGGACCGGTGGGGCTTTCGGCGGCGCACGATCTGGCGCTGATGGGTTACTCGGTGACCATCTTCGAAGCGGCTTCGGTGGCGGGCGGAATGCTCAGCCTGGGAATTCCCGAATACCGCCTGCCGCGCAGCGTGGTGGATGCGCAGATTCGTGAGATCCTCGACACCGGCGACGTGACCCTGAAAGTGAATCGGGCTGCCGGGCGCGACTTTACCGTCCGGCACCTGCGCGAACAGGGATTCGATGCGGTGGTGATCGCTGTCGGCGCGCACCGCAGCCGGGACCTCTCCATTCCCGGAGTGGATTTGGATGGCGTGCACAAGGGCATCGACTTCCTGCTGAATGCGAACCTGGGCTATCGCTTCACCATCGGCAAGCGCGTAGTGGTGATCGGCGGCGGCAATGTCGCCATGGATGTGGCGCGTTCGGCGGCGCGAGAGGTTCTCAAGCAGCATCGCCCCGATGAGGCCGTGCCCAATGAACAGAACATCAGTGCAGTAGCCACCCACGAAATGATGGACATCTCGCTGTCCGCGCTGCGCTTGGGCGCGCGCGAAGTGAGCATCGTCTGCATTGAGCGGCGCGAACAGATGCCGGCCGCCCTGGAAGAGATCGAAGAAGCCGAGGTGGAAGGCATTCTCATGCGGGACGGGCGCGGCCCCAAGCGCGTGATCGGCCGGGACGGCAAGGTGACCGGCCTGGAGACGGTTCGAACCTTGTCGGTGTTCGATTCGAGCGGCAGATTTAGTCCCACGTTTGAGGAGAACAGCGAATCCGTCATCGAGTGTGACACCGTTATCCTCGCCATCGGACAGGCTCCGCGGCTCGACTTTCTGACCGCCGAGGATGGCGTGGAGATTTCGGGACGGGGATTGATCGTAGCCGACCGAAACACTCTGATGACCACCGCGCCGGGTGTGTTTGCCGGCGGAGACTGTGTGTTTGGCCCCCGGCTCATCATCGACAGCGTCGGCGACGGCAAGCGGATCGCGTTGGGCGTCGATCGATATCTGACCGGCCGGGAGCGCCCTGAGGCCGAGATCGACGTGGAAGTCTTCGATCATCATCACATGGCGATCGACTACATGAATCTTAGCCGCCAACTGGTGCCGATGCTCCCTCTCGATCGCCGCACCGGTGTGACCGAAGTCGAGATCGGCTTCGACGAAGCTTCCGCGATGCGGGAGGCGCGCCGCTGCCTGCGCTGTTGGATCAACACCGTCTTCGAAGGGAATGAGCCGGACGGTTCCCAGTGCGTCCTGTGCGGCGGATGTGTCGACGTCTGCCCGGAGAACTGTATACAGCTTGTGCCGCTGGAATCCATCCAGTTCACGCCCGAAGTGCTGGAGGAGATTCAGGCCAACTCGGCAAGCTTGCGCGTGGAACTCGACGACGTGGCGGCCGAAGAGCTGGGAGTTATCACCGGTTCGGCAATGTTGAAGGATGAAACCCGCTGCATCCGCTGCGGTCTGTGCGCCGAGCGCTGTCCGGTGAGCGTGATCACCATGGAGGCCTATTCGATGCGAGGAGCACAATGAGCCAGGACGCCAAGCAACCAGAGGGCGCTGAAAACGATGCCGCAGTCAGCCGGCGGCAGGCTTTCGTCAAACTCGGAGTCGGTTCCATCTGTGCGGCCTGCGCGGGCGCGGGTGTGTTTGGTTACGAGTTCCTGTCGCCGAACGTGCTGTACGAGCCATCGCCGGTAGTCAACGCGGGAAAGCCGGACGGCTATCCGGCGGGATCGGTGACGCAGGATCAACAGGCGGGCGTTTACATCGTGCACGGCCCGGAAGGCATCTACGCGATGTCCGCCGTTTGCACGCATCTGGGTTGCCTGACCGCCTGGAAGCCGGAGCTGGGGATTGTGGCGTGCCCATGCCATGGCAGCAAGTTCACCCGCGAGGGCGTCAAGATCGAGGGCCCGGCGCCGCGCCCCTTGACCTGGTTGCGGGCCTGGATCAACGAGGATGGGGATCTTTTGATCGATCGCTCGGAACCCCTCGCTCAGAAGCAGTTCGTGAGGACCTGACGTGGCCAATTCACTCGCCGAACAACTCGCAAACTTGCGCGATACTCGCGTCTGGCGCTCCATCTTCCGCAGCGGCTTCGGGCCGACCAACCTGCACCGGGCGCTGGCTGTCCAGCAGAACGTGTTTCTGCATCTGTCCTCGGTCAAGATCCGGAAACGCTCGCTCGACTTTCACGTCACCTGGTTCCTCGGCACACTGAGCATGGGCACTTTTTTGATTCTGGTGCTGACCGGCATTCCCCTGATGCTGTACTACCATCCTTCGGTACCGCAGGCTTACGCCGACATGAAGGACCTGCGGTTTGCGGTTTCCGCCGGCGTGTTCCTCCGCAACCTGCACCGCTGGTCGGCGCACGCCATGGTGCTGCTGGTTTTCGCGCATATGTTCAAGGTGTTTTACCGGGGCGCCTACCGGCCGCCACGCGAGTTCAACTGGGTGATCGGCGTGGTGCTGTTGATGCTCACGCTGTTCCTGAGTTATACCGGCTACCTGTTGCCGTGGGATCAACTGGCGTTTTGGGCCATCACCGTGGGTTCCAACCTGATCTCCGCGGTGCCGGTGTTTGGGACCAAAATCCGCTTCCTGGTTCTAGGCGGCCACACGGTGAATGCCAATGCCTTGCTGCGATTCTATGTGCTGCACTGCGTGGTTCTGCCGCTGGCCGCCACCGTCTTCGTGGCGATTCACTTCTGGCGGATTCGCAAAGACGGCGGCATCTATTCAGGGGAGAGCAAGAAGCCATGAGCGAGCCCAAGGACTTCGTCGCGGCGATGGATTCGAACAGCCGCAAAACCCCGGTGCGCGTCGCATTCGTCACGCGGCGCACGTCTCCGCACGTGAAGGCACACGACGACGACACCGTGATGACCTTTCCGGAAGGCCTGTTTCGGGCGGCGGTTGCGATAGAGGTGTTAGCGCTGACTCTGGTGGCGATCGCGCTGCTGTGGGACGCTCCGCTCGAAGGGCTGGCCGATCCGACCAAGACGCCCAATCCGGCCAAGGCGCCCTGGTACTTCCTCGGCCTGCAAGAGCTGCTGCATTACTTTCCTCCGGTGGTCGCCGGCGTGTTGATTCCGACGCTGGTGATTCTCGGGCTGATTGTCATCCCGTACTTCAAAATCAACATCGAGGCCGAAGGGCTGTGGACCCGCCACAGGACGGAACGGCTTCGGATCCTTGCCGTGGTCACCGCGGTCTTTGCGGTGTTCCTGGCCGTCTTTCACGTTTATGCCGTACTCATTCCAACGTTGCCGATCGCCGCGTTGATGTTCTTCTCCGCCCGCGGTACGCCAGCATCGGGCCGCTTTCAAGCCTGGCTGGCGTCGAAGCCGCTTTCCTTTTGGATCATGTCCTGGTTTCTGGTGCAAGCCGCGATCCTCACCCTGATCGGGACCTTCTTCCGCGGCCCCGGTTGGTCCTTCGTGATGCCCTGGAGCGGCCAGATATGAGCGGTGAGAGATGAGCCTCCCTAAGAGAGTCCGTTCAGCCTGGCGATATCTGTTCGGCGACTCCGCAAGCGCCTTCGGAACGCTCAGCGCGGTGCTCCTGATCGTGCTCGCGATCGTCCCGGCGAAGGATTATTTCCGGGAATGGCTCGGATATCAGAAACAATATCTGCGATTGATCCACGGGCGCGGCGACGCCACTTCACTCAGCCGCCGCTTTCAGGGGGGACTGCAGCAAATCTGGATGCCGGAGTTGGGCGTGGTGGACCGCTGCACCACATGCCATACGGCGCTCAAGGAAGCCAGCCTGGCCGACGTCAAGACGCAGCCATTTCGGCCGCATCCGGCGATCCCCCACAAGCTGACGGAATTTGGTTGCGTGATATGCCATCGCGGACAAGGCGCCGCCACGACGGTTGAAGAGGCGCATAGCAGCACCAAGTCATGGGAAGAACCGATCCTGCCGGCGCGGTTTCTGGAGGCCTCCTGCGGCCAGTGTCATCTCGACCGGCCAATGGGCACGCCGCGGCTGAACCAGGGGCGCGATGCGCTTGCCCAATATGGCTGCGTGCATTGCCACACCATCAAGAGCCCGGATGGCGTCGTCATGAATGGAACCGATGCTCCGCCGCCCCTGCAACACATTGCCGATAAGACGACCCGCGAATGGATTGCCGCCTGGCTCAAGAATCCCCAGGCTTATGCCGGTTCGGCCACCATGCCGAACTTCCAGTTGGCGGACGATGAGACTCGCGACATCTCCGCGTTCCTGATCGCGCAGAGCGCGCCGTATCGGACCAATACAGCACCCGAGCCGGCGCCGAGCCAGGATGCCACCGCGGTACAGGAAGGCACCAGCCTCTACGGCGAGGCATTCTGTTCCTCCTGCCACGCGGTACAGAATGCCGCTGGAATGCTGGTTGGCGGCAATCTCGGCCCGGAGCTTACGCGCGCCGGTTCGAAGGTGAAGATCGACTGGCTTGCCGATTGGCTGCGCGACCCCAAGACGTACGACCCAGATACGCGGATGCCGCATTACCGCTTGGGCGCCAAGGAAGTGGGGCTGCTGATCGGGTTTCTTTCCAGCAAATCCGACTCGGATTTTCTCGGGACCACTCAGCTTGCCCCGGCAACGCCGGCGCAGATCGAGCATGGGAAGACATTGGTCATCGAGCGCGGTTGCGCCAATTGCCACGCCATCAACGGCGTGAAGAAGCCGGAGAACTTCGCCCCGGAACTGACCCTGGTAGGCAGCCGGCCTCTGGAGAAGATTCTGTTCGCGCCCGGCGTGCCGCACACGCTGGCGGATTACATCGGCGCCAAAATCCGCCAGCCAAGGTCGTTCGGAAACGCGCTGAAGATGCCGCAGTACACCCTGGCGTCGCAGCAAATAGATGCGCTGGAGACGGCCCTGCTCGCACAGACCCAACTGGCGCAGACGCTGCCCGCCGCTCTGCACATTCCGCGGTCCGCAGCTTCCAATTACCGGCCCGCCGGCAAAGCCGGTCAGCTCATCGACGATATGCGCTGCTTCAGTTGTCACAAGATCGACGGGCGTGGCGGGGACATGGCTCCGGAACTGACCTGGGAGGGAAGCTCGGTGCAGCGTGCCTGGCTGGTCGGCTTCCTGAAGAATCCGAATACGCTGCGCCCGTCCCTGATCCGGCGAATGCCCAAGTTCGGTGTGACCGATGCCGAAGCCAACACTCTGGCTGACTACATTATGACGGTCTATCAGACGCCGGCCTTCGATCAGGAGACACTCGATTCGTCTCGTTTTACCTCCGCCGACGCCGAGCATGGCAAGGAATTGTTCTACGGAAAATATGCCTGCCAATCCTGCCACATCGTCGATCCGAATAAAGATAAGGGATACATCGGTCCAACCCTGACGCAGGTGGGAGCGCGGCTCACCGCCTCCTGGATCTTCCATTGGCTAAAGAACGCGCAGAGCCTTCGCCCCGGCACTCTGGAGCCGGTCTGGAACATGAATGACGAAGACGCCCGAGCCGTGACGGCATTCCTGGTGGCGCAAAAGAACGCGCCCCGTAAGGAGGTAGCTCAAAAGTGACCCGGGCATGGTTGGGATGGATCGTGCTGGCGCTGGGCATGACCTGCGCCTGCGCGCGGCGTGCGGCCGCGCCCGCGGAGGCACAGCCGAAGGCTTTCGGCTCCGCGGTGGTTCTGGTGAGCGGCGACAAGCAGGCGGCGGGCGTAGGATCGGCATTGGACCAGCCGGTCGTCGTCCAGGTGAATGACGATAAGGGAACAGCCGTCGCCGGCGCACTCGTCGGATTCGCCGGAGCCGGAGGCGTGACCTTCGATCCCGATCACGGATTGACCGGGTCCGACGGACAATTCAGCACCAACGTAAGCCTCGGCGGCATTCATGGGCGGTATCAAATCGTCGCTGCAACCAGGGATGCCTCGGGCAAAACCGCTGAAATTCGCATCGATGAAATCGCGCTGGGATACCAGGAGACGCTGGGAAAGCAAGTCAGCGACATTCACTGTGTGCGCTGTCACGATTCCGAGTCGACGCCGCAACGCGTGTCCAATCACGACAACCTGACCGCTCAGGCCCATGCCTTCACCAATGGTGCGACACTGAATGCGATGAGCGACGCGGACCTGGCGGCAATTATCAGTCACGGTGGCGCCGCGCTGGGCAAGTCCGCCGAGATGCCTCCTTACGGCAACACGCTCACCAAACCGGAGATGGATGCGCTGATCGGCTTACTGCGTGCCCTCTCCGATCCTCCCTATCGGCCGCAGGGGACCTTCAATGCGGGCAAGTAGCGCCCTGTGCTGCGCCTTGCTAATGCAAGCGGCGGCGGTGGCACAGGTGCTCTCGCCGGAGGAGATCCGCGATCCGGAAATCAGCGCTCTGCAGCGGAAGTATTTTGCCGAATTGAAGCTCATCACCAAGGCGGCCGCCGCGCACAGTTTTCCGTACCATTTCTATTTCAGCCGGACGTTGGATATTCCCGAAAAGGCGGAACAGGGAAGCGATCAGCGCTCGGTCCAGTTTGACCGTTACCAGGACCAGACCGTTCTCAAAATCACCGGCAACTATTTTGCATCCTATTCCGTGGAACTGATGAAGCCGGAGGAGCGTGCCCGGCAAACTTACGAGGATGTGATGTTCCCGCTGCTGGAGGCATCCGTCAAGGCGCTGGAGAATGCCGACGCGCCCCAGGCCTTTGCCTTTGAGATTTCCCACCACGTGCGGAAGAAGGTCCTCGGCGTTTCATCGGAAGGCGTCGAAAACGTAGTGCTGATCCTGCCCAGGGATTCAGCACGACGGCTGGTAGCGGCAGCCGGTCCCGCGGCGCGCCAGGCTGCCATTCTGGAAGGTAAAGCGTTTCTCAACGCCGTCCCCATTTCGTTTTGGCCGCGGCCCGAAGCGGAAGTCGCCCAGGCGCAACAGCCGCCCGAGAAGGCCGTCCAAGCCCCACCCGCGCCGGCGGTCCCACGGCGGCCGGCCAAGGATGCCGGCACCTACACCCGCCTCACGCAAATGCCGGCCACAATCCAGGCTCAACAGCCCGCGCCGGCCCCTCCTTCGGTTGATGAGTCTCCTTCCCGGGATACCTCTCCCGACGCGGTGAAGAACTTACAGAGCTCGTATCAGCCCGACCTCGACAGGATGGTCCAGGAACTCAATGCGCAGGCGCATTTCGTGGGCTATGCTCCGCCTGCGTTCGTCCCATTTCACAAGGGTCTTTATCTGCAGCTCTCGGTTACCACTACACTGCCGAAGACCGCTGCCGGTTCGCAGTACCGGTTGTCCGCGCTGGCCTTCGATCGGCACATCGCACACTTCATTCGTCCTGTACTCGAGTACGTCAAGGGCCGTGAGGACTTCGATGGAATCGACTTCAGCACAACCGTGAGATTGGACGGAGAACAGTCCTCGGACGGCGGCACGGTCGCGGTGGAATTCATCTTCCCGCTGAGCCTGCTGCATACTTACGCCCAATTCGACTGCACCGGGCAGCAATTGATCGACGCGAGCTACGTCCTGATCAACGGCGAGCGAGTCAGCATCAATCTGCAAATGGCCGAAGCCGGCTCGTGAACCTCCGCGGCCATGCACCCTCTTCCTGTTGCTATTGGTCAAACCCGGATGGCGAGGTCACGGTTCCGATCGAATGACGGCTCGGTCGCGAATCCGCATCCGGAAATGAAATCTGCGTTTGTTATTTTGGCCTCGGCTGGCTCGCGGCCGGTAATGCTGTCAGCACCGCGCCATAAAGCAGCAGAGAAAGGAAAAGGGCTCCAGTATGGCCCTGCTGAAGGTCTTGCGCCACCAGGCGATAGCCACCCAGGAACATGGCCGGGTACATCAGGTGCGACAACTCCCAGCGGTTCCAGCGCGAGCCCGCCCAGGCGAGTAAGAGTGAAAGGCCCGCCAGGACGCCCGTGCGCAGCGTGGCACAATACGCATGGCTGGCGCCGGCACCGAGCACCAGACGATAGGCCCCGGTCAGAATACCGGCCGCGATCCCGGATACCAGCCAGATAAAACTGGCGGCAACCGCAATGCGAAAGGCCCGCACGTTCCACGAAAGACGGCCCTCGCGGCCGTAATGCATCGCCAGGGCGTAGGCGACGGCGTTCGCCGCCATACCGGTCCACAAGGCCACCTGCCGCTCGCCGGGCCACGATGCCGAGCCCAACAGCTGGTTCGCCGCTTCCTGAACTGCACCCGACGCGGCCAGCGCCAACAGCAGGTAGATTCCCCCATGCACTTCGAGCGTCAGCCGGCCGAAAGAGCCGCCCGCCCAGATGCAGGCTATCGCCAGGGCGAACCAGACCCAGGCCGCCGTCCCGCTGGAGAGCAGGATTCGACTCCCCGCCAACGCCAGCAGAATCCCGAAAGTGGAATAGGTGAAAAAGTTGCGGCTGGAAGTGCCTTGCCGCTCCAAAAGAACAAAAGACACGATGTAGCAGGCCGCTCCGCAGACCAGCATGACCACGGCCATCACCGGCGCCATTTGCAGACCGCCGCTGAGGCTGACGGCGAAGGCCACCGCGCACTGAGCCGTCTCAAAGGCGGTGAATGAGAAGCCCCGAAACAGCGTCCGGACGATGGTGCTGGAGAGGTAAATAACGAGCAGCACCACTTGCGCCGTGAGCATCCACGGATGGGGAATGGCTACGTAGCCTTCGGGCAGGCCTCGCGCGTTCGTCACCAGCCAGGTGGCCAGCAGAACGGAAAGATCCGCGGCGGTGGCTCCCAGCCAGCGCTCGCTCAACCAGTGTTCCAGGCAGGCGGAAGCTTCGATGGCCGCAGCCACGGCGAGAAACAGGAACGTGAACGGCAGAACGTCATGAGTGGCCAGCAACAGAGCGGCGGCGGTTCCCAGAGCGGCCAGCGTGGCGAACGTGGAGACGATCAGCAGGCTCTTGCGCCACGAAATCGCCATGCCGAAAACCGCGAAGAGCAACAGGACCGCTGCGGCCATCCGGGGGTCAATCGCGTGGAAACGTACTGTCGCCTCCCAAAGCAAGGGACAGAGCACCAGGACGGCGGTCAGACTGTCCAGCGCGGTCTTCAGCCGCTCCGAAGCCGGAGTTCGAGCGGCCCACACGAGCCACAGCAGAGCGTAGGCGATCCCGGTGGCAATTCCCGCCCTCGCGGGCAGGGTGCCGGATTCGGTTAAGGCGCGCAGCAGGTATGCGCCGGCCAGCCCCAGAAGCGCCCTTCCTGCAATCGGCAGTATGGCGGGCATCCGGGCAAGCGGATGGTTGGCCGGAATTTCGGGCACGCTCGACGCCGGTGCCACGGGGGCGCTCAGGCCGATGCGCTGCTCGAGATACGCCACGCGGTTCGTGAGGTCACGGACCGCGCACTCCAGGGCCTCCCACTCCGGTTGCGGCATGCCAACTTCCTCAGATTTCGCGATCCTTTCCCTCCCGCCAGAGCAGTGCGGACAAGGCAATAATAGGACCAAAAGGCCCGCTTAGATCCAAACTGGTGGGTTTTCAAGGGAATATGTAGGGTTTCGCAACATTTGAATCTCGGGACCGTCGGGCAATTGGGGCAAGACACACATCAATGGGGGCAAATCGCCATTTGTGCGCCCCCGTTCGCCCGGTGTCTGCATCGTGCGTTCTTTGTGCGTGCCACTCCGATCACCCCAACAACCGGTACTCCTTTAACTTCCGGTACAGATTCCGCTCGCTGATCCCCAATATTCGCGCTGCGTTCCCCCGATGCCCGTGGCTCGATTCCAGCGCCCGCCGGATGTGCATCACCTCCAGCTCCACCAGCGTCGGAAACTGGCCTCCGTCCACAAGTGATGCGGCTGGCGCCGCCAGGCCCGCCAGCCCCGTTCCCCGCACCGACTCCGGCAGATGCTCCGCCCGAATCTCGCCGCCCTCGCACACCACTGCCGCCGCTTCCACCGCGTGTAGCAGTTCCCGCACATTGCCCGGCCACCCGTGCCGGCGCAGCTCCTCCAACGCGCTCTCGCCCAATACCTTCCCCGTCCCGTACCGCTCATTCAGCATCTTCACGAAACGCCGCGCCAGCAGCTCTATGTCGCCTCCGCGCTTGCGCAACGGCGGAACCTCGACGGTGATCGTGCTCATTCGGTAGAACAGATCTTCCCGGAACAGCCGCTTTCCCACCATCGCCCGCAGATCCCGATTCGTCGCCGCCAGCACCCGCACATCCACCCGGATCTCGCTCGTCCCTCCCAAGTGGCGGAACGCCGACGTATCCAGCACCCGCAGCAGATTCACCTGCGTGGCCTGGCTGATCTCCCCGATCTCGTCGAGAAAAATCGTCCCTCCGTGCGCCACCTCGAACAGCCCCGGCTTGGCCTTATCCGCGCCGGTGAACGCGCCCCGCTCGTGCCCGAACAGTTCGCTCTGCAACAGGTTCTCCTGCAGAGCCGCGCAGTCCACCACCACGAACGGTTTCGCCTTGCGCGGGCTGAGCGCATGAATCAGCTTCGCCACCCGCTCTTTGCCGCTGCCCGTCTCCCCCGCGATCAGCACCGTCGAATCGCTCGGTCCCACCAACTCCACCAGGTGCAACATGCGGCGGAATTCCGGACTCTCCCCTAAGAAGGATGCCGTCTGGTCCGGCGGCGTCAGCGCCCGCTCCAGCAGACTCGTCCGCTGCTTGAGCGCCCTCCGCTCGATCGCCCGCTGCACCCGGATCTGGATCTCGTCGAGCGGGCATGGCTTGGTCACATAATCGAACGCCCCGTCGCGGATCGATTCGATGGCGCTATCGATGGATCCGTGTCCCGTCAGCATGATCACTTCGATCGACGTGTTATGCCCGCGGATTGCCTTCAACGTCTCGAGGCCATCCATCTCCGGCAGCCGGAGATCCAGCAGCACAACCTCCGGCTCCCACTGCTCCACTCGCGCCACCGCCTCTTCCCCCGACGCCGCCGTCACAACCTCGTGACCCAGCCGCCGCAGTTCGCCCGCCATCACATTCCGGAATGCCGCATCGTCATCCACCAGCAGAATCGACGCCGTGTTCTTCACGCGGCCCCCAGCGCCGGCAGCACGACCTCGAACGTCGACCCCCGGCCCACGACGCTCTCCACCCGGATCTCCCCTCCCCACCGCCGCACGAAATTCAGCGAGAGGAACAGCCCCAGACCCGTGCCGCCCTGGCGCGCGCTGAAGAACGGTTCGAAGATGCGCTTCTGGTCGTCCTCCGCGATGCCGCACCCATTGTCGATCACGCGGACCCGCACCTGCTCTCCCGCCTCCGCTTCCACGGTCACCTGCCCGCCCGCCTTCGATGCCTGCACGGCGTTCAGCAGCAGGTTGATCAGCGTGTGCTGCAGCTCCGCTTCGTCCGCGCGCACGTGCATCCCCGCGGGCGCCGGCCGCACCTCCACCTTGACCGAATGCGCCCGCGCCGTCGGTTCGATCAGCCGCGCCACCTCCGCGATCACCGGTCCCAAATCCACCACTTCCCCCTGTCCCCGCTGCCCCCGCGAGAGCCGCAGAAAGTGCTGCGTGATCCCGCGACAGCGCAAGATCTGCTCGCGCGCGATCGACGCGCTGTTCTGGATCCACGCCTTGTCGGTCCCGTCGCCCGACGTCTCCCGCAAGATCCCTTCCACGCACGTCAGCACCGTGGCCAGCGGCGTGTTCAACTCGTGCGAGAACCCCGACGCCAGCGTCCCCAGCGACGCCAGCCGGTGCGACTCCGCCAGGTGCGCCTCCGCCGCGCGCCGGTCAGAGATGTCGCGCCATACTTCCACGACGTGCAACAGTTTCCCCTGGGAATCGAGAATCGGCGAGGCGTGCACCTCCTCCCACACTACCTTCCCTTCCGGCGTGCGCCGCTCGCACAGCCGCACCTGCCGCGCCCCGCTTCCCAGGCAGGCCAGCGTCGGACAGTCCTCCACTGTGCAGCCACCTGGCGTCAGTTCGCGGCACTGGCAGCCCAGCACCTGCTCGCGCGAATGCCGTGCCCGCTCCAGAAACGCATCGTTGGCCGCGATCACGCGCCGCTGCGCGTCCAGCACCACGATTCCGTCGTCGATGCTGTTGATCACCGTCTCCAGCCGCTCCCTCTGATGGCGCACTTCCCCCACCAGCCCCGTCACCGAATCGGCCATCGTGTTGAACTCGCGCGCCAGCCACGAAATCGTATCGCTGCCCCCGGCCGGCACGCGCTTCTCCAGGTCCCCTCCTGCGATCTGCCGCGCCGCCGTCTCGAAGCGTTGCAATCGCCGCAGCACCGCCACGCGGATCACCACTCCGATCGCCCCCACCAAGAGCAGCGTGATGGCAGCCGTCCCTCCCACCATCCAGCCCAAGTCGTGCGCCATCTCCTGGCTCAATTCGGTCGTCCGGTAATCCAGAATCAGGACGCCGTTGATCTTGTGGCTTGGATCATGGCAGCCGTAACACTCCGCCCGGTTGCGGATCGGCACGACCGTGCGCAGCACCTCGCCTTTGCGCGCTTCGATCACCCGGCTCGAGCCTGCCTGGTCGGCGGGCACCTGCAACTCCCGCTCCGCGCCCGCGCGGTCCAGAAGCACCAGTCGCTCCACCCAGCTTTGCTTGCGGAAGCTTTCCATCATTTTGGCGATCAGCGTCCGGTCGTTCTCGATCATCTGGTGTTCCAGCGCCACCCGCATCAGATCGCCCTCGGCCAGAGCGGTCGCCCGCGCCCCCTTGAGCAGAGATCGCATGTGGTGCTTGGAGTATAGGTAGGCGCCGCCGGCACACGCCAGCACCACGGCCGCGGTTACACCTACTGCCAGACCCACGGTCGTGCTGGCGAACGACGGCTTTGTTCCGCTGGCCAAAGGTTCGCTCGAATCATGTCACATCCTGCCGGAAGCGTCAACGCCTGACGCCCTGTCAGTGACATTCTGTCAGTGATCCGTCGCCGGCCGTTGCAGTCTCAGGCACTTGCGCGTTGGCCGCCCGCATGCACCCGGCCGGCTTCGAGAAGGAGACCGGCTCATGGAAATGTTGCTGATGGGAGCTGCTCTGGCTATGTTCGGGCTGGCGGTGTCCTGCCTGGCCTTCGGTGCGGCAACCCGCGAAGAGCCCGCCATGGAACCAGCGCCCGCCCTGGGAAAAGAAGCCGTGAAGGCCGCGGCTATCGATGCACGATTCTTCGCCGCCGTCCCGGCCCTGCCCGTGGCCGCCGCCAACCGCGTTCCGATCGAAGCGTTGCTCTTGCAGATCGAAAATCACGTTCGCCTGGAGCAGGCGGCCGCCGCATGCTTCCTTGAATCCCCTAGCGCCGGCGTGCTGCACGGCAGAACCATCTCCCCACTGGTGAATTGACATGATTGACGCCGACCTCTTGAAGGGCCTGTCACCGGCCGAAGCCGAACGCGTGCTGGCGCTCGGCAAGCGCGTGCTGCTCACCGCCGGCGCGGAGCTCTTCCACCTCGGCGACGCCGCCGGCAGCCTCTACCTGGTCGCGCGCGGCCGCATTCGCCTTACTCTTCCGATGGAAGTGCGCCATCACGAGGAGGACATCCTGGTCGAAGAATGCTCTTCCGGCCAGACCGTCGGATGGTCGGCCCTGATTCCTCCCCACCGTTTCACCCTCACCGCCGCGGCGCCACTCGAAACCGAAGTGATCGCGCTCGACCGCGAAGCGCTCAACGCCTGCTTCGCCGCCCATCCCGATACCGGCTACGCCGTCTCGCTCAACCTTGCCAGCGTCATCGGCCAGCGTCTGCAACTATTCCAGGCCATGTGGGTCCGCGAAGTCCAACGGATGGTGGAATTGCGCTGTGCGTAGTGGCGTCCTGCTCTTGCTGCTGTCTGGGGTAATTTTGCCGGGGGCGGACGGACCCAAGACTCCGCCCGCCCCGGCCGGGCCGGAACGGATCGAAGTTCCGCCCCCGCCCTTCTCCGACGGCATCTTCCCCTGCACCAACTGCCACGCCGGAATGCCCGTCGACCGCACCCGCCGCGAGCTCACCGGGATGCACACCGATATCGTTCTCAAGCACGACGAAACCCACCGCTGGTGCCTGGATTGCCACGATCCCACCAATCGCGACTTCCTTCACCTGGCCAGCGGCGAGCGCGTCCCGTTCGACGAATCCTATCGCGTCTGCGGCCAGTGCCACGGCGAAAAATACCGCGACTGGCGCGCCGGCGTCCACGGCCGCCGCACCGGCAACTGGAACGGCGCCAAAGGGTACCTGTTGTGCGCGCACTGCCACAACCCACACCAGCCGCGCTTCGCGGCGCTGGCTCCCAAGCCTGCGCCGCAGCGCCCCGACCGGAGCATGAAATGACCGACGCCGAGAAGCCCTCGCGGCGCATGTTCACCGCCAGCGCCGGGGCCGCTTTCGCGGGCATGGTCCTCACCGCCTGCGGCCCCAAGCGGCTCTACGAAGTCCCCCAACACAAGCTGAAAGCCTCCATCGCGGAAATGGAGCGCCGCTACAAGGAACAACTTGGCAAAGACATCCAGGTCTCCGATCAGGGCCCGCTCCCAGGCGTGCATTTCGCCTATGCGCTCGATATTTCCCGCTGCATCGGCTGCCGCCGCTGCGTCTATGCCTGCGTCGCCGAAAACAATCAGTCGCGCAACCCGCAGATCCACTGGATTCGCGTCTTCTCCATGGAGAAGGAAAAGGGCGTCGACTTCACCCACGCCAACCCCTACTACCATCCGCCCGAGGTCCCCGAAGAAGGTCACTTCTACGTTCCCGTCAGTTGCCAGCAGTGCGAGAATCCGCCCTGCACCAAGGTTTGCCCCACGGGCGCCACCTGGGCCGAGAAGGACGGCATCGTGGTCATCGATTACGACTGGTGCATCGGCTGCCGCTATTGCATGGCGGCCTGTCCCTACGGCGCGCGGCACTTCAACTGGAAAGCGCCCGCCATTCCCGCAGACGAAATCAATCCCCACACCCATTACCTCGGCAACCGCCCGCGGCCCAAGGGCGTGGTCGAGAAGTGCACCTTCTGTATCCAGCGCTCGCGCGATGGCCGCTACCCCGCCTGCGTCGAGGTCTGCCCGGTGGGCGCGCGCAAGTTCGGTAACATCCTCGATGCCAACAGCGAGATCCGCTACATCATCGAGCACAAACGCGTGCTCGTCCTGAAAGAGGAGTTGAACACGGTCCCGCGATTCTTTTACTTCTATGCAACCTGAGAGCGCAGTCAACAGCATCCGCTTGTTCGGCGGATTCGCGCGTGGCAGCCTGAAGCTGATGCTCCGCGGCAACCGGATGTATTGGACGTGGCTCGCGTTTCTGGGCGCGCTGATCGTCTCCGGCGCGCTGGCCTATTCCCGGCAGGTCGAAATCGGCCTGGGGCTCACTGCCATGCGTGACCAGGTGAGCTGGGGCTTTTACATCGGCAATTTTACGTTTCTGGTGGGCGTGGCGGCGGCGGCCGTGGTGCTGGTGATCCCGGCCTACATTTACAACTGGAAACCCATCCGCGAGATCGTCATCTACGGCGAGTTGTTGGCCATCAGCGCCATCACCATGTGTCTGTTGTTCGTGCTGGTGGATATCGGCCGCCCCGACCGCTTCTGGCACCTGATTCCGCCCTTTGGATTTCTGAATTTCCCGAGCAGCATCCTGGCCTGGGACGTGCTCGTGCTGAACCTGTACTTCATCTTGAACTTCTCGGTGGCCACCCACATCCTGTACCGCGCCTTTCACGGCAAGCACTATTTCAAGAACCTTGTGGTCCCGCTGGTGCTGCTTTCCGTCCCCATGGCGGTCGGCATTCACACGGTGACCGCGTTCCTGTACAACGGCCTGGCCGCGCGCCCCTACTGGAACAGTTCGATCCTGGCGCCGCAGTTTCTGGCATCGGCCTTTTGCTCCGGTCCGGCGATTCTGCTGATCGTGCTCCAGGTGCTGCGCCGCTTCACACGCTTCGAAATTCAGGACGCGGCCATCTGGAAGATCGCCGAGTTGATGGCCTACGCCATGTTCTTGAACCTGTTCCTGCACGGCGCAGAAGCGTTCAAGGAGTTTTACTCCAACACGCAGCACCTGCTGTTCACGCGCTACTGGTATTTCGGCGTGGGCGGGCACCACACCCTGGTCCCTTATGCCTGGAGCGCAGTGGCGCTGAACCTGCTCGCGTTCGGATTGTTCATCTCCCCGGCCGCGCGCCGCAATTTTCTGACCCTGAACATTGGGTGCCTGGCCACCTACGCCGGCGTGTACATCGAAAAAGGCATGGGGCTGATTATTCCCGGCTTGACCCCGGACACGCTCGGCGAAATCTACGAATACTACCCGACGGTCACCGAGCTGCGCGTCGCCGCCGGCATTTTCGCGGTGGGATTCCTGCTCTTCACCCTGATGCTCAAAGTTGCGGTACCGATCTCGCTGGGAGAGTTCTTGGACAAGAAGGAAAGGCCAATCCGTAGCGTAAGCTATTGATTCTAAGATGGCGGTGAGGGTGGGATTCGAACCCACGGAACCCGCAAAGGTTCAACGGTTTTCGAGACCGCCCGATTCAACCGCTCTCGCACCTCACCGTGTTGTCGAAAAAAGGGTGGCAAGGCCATTGTACCAAAGCCGCCGGCCGACTAACCGCTCGAAGCTAGTGCGCACAAAGAACCGAACGAATTGCCTTGCCGGCTTCGCGCGCGCCGCCACCCTGTTGCGTTCAATAAGCGGTTTGATATATCGTACGGAAACAACCCGAACCTCGGCGGATTTCTGGGCCGCGCCCGCCACGAGGTGAATCAAGTGCATCCCTGCAAGAAAAAGGAAGCCTAATCCATGGGAATTGGGATTCGCATTGAGCATTTGCGCAAGATATATAATTCGCCGCCGCCCTCCGTGGCCGGCGCCCGCGGTTTTTCCTTCGGTCCTGCCCGCACCGGCGGGCGGAAGGAGAAGAAAAAGAAGATCGAAATCCTGGCGCTCGACGACGTCTCGCTGGAGATCCCCGCCGGCGAAATCTTCGGCCTGCTAGGACCGAACGGCGCGGGCAAATCCACCACCATCGGCATTCTAACCACGCGCACCGAGCCCACCAGCGGCCGCGCCTTCGTCGGCGAATTCGACGTTTGGAAGCAGCAGGTGAAGGCCAAGCGGCTGATTGGCGTGGTGCCGCAGCGGCCCAACCTGGATTTCGCGCTGACCACCCGCGAGGTGCTGCTGTTCCACGGCGCTTACTTCGGCCAGAGCGCCCGCGAGCGAGCGCGCCGCGCCGATGAGCAACTGGAGAAGTTCAAGCTCACCGACCGCGCCGGCCAGATGGTCCGCGAACTCTCCGGTGGCCTGATGCAGCGGCTCTCCATCGCGCGCGCCATGATGCACGATCCTGAAGTGCTGTTTCTGGACGAGCCTTCGGCGGGTCTGGATCCGCAGACGCGCCTGATGCTTTGGGAGATCGTGCGCGGCTATGGCAGCCTGGGCAAGACCATCGTGCTGACGACGCATTACATGGAGGAAGCCGACGAGCTGTGCCAGCGCCTGGCGATCATCGATCACGGCAAGATCATCGCGCTGGGGACGCCGCGGGAGCTGAAATCGTCGATCCCCGGCGGCTACGTGTTGCGTGTGCGTTTCGACCGCGCGCCGGAAGAACTGCTGCGCCAGCTTCGCGAACTGCCCGGCGTGACCGAAGTGCACTCAACCGATTCGGTGGCGGCCGATGTTTACGCCGACCGCGGCGGGCCGCTGGTCGGGGCGATCGTCAACGCGGCGCAATCGGCCGGCGCCGAGCTGCACGACGTACACATTCAGGAACCGAGCCTCGAAAACCTGTTTCTACATCACACCGGAAGGAGCCTGCGCGAGTGAACTGGAAGACGTTTTACGCCCTGCTATCGCGCGACGGTCACGTGGCCCGCCGCAGCCTGGTCATGGTGCTGGTGCAGAATCTGCTCCAGCCGCTGCTATTCACCTTCGTTTTCGGACGCATCCTCACCTCGGGCGGCATGATGAGTGCGCGGTTCAAAGGCGTGCTGCTGCCTGGCATCATCGCCATCAGCATGGTGATTGCGGGCGTGCAGGCGGTAGCCATGCCGCTGATTACGGAGTTTCAATTCAGCCGCGAGATCGAGGACCGGCTGCTGGCGCCGATTGAAAACGGCTGGCTGGCGGTGGAGAAGATTATTGCCGGCATGATCCAGGCGCTGGTGGCCGGCCTGGTGGTGATCCCGGCCGCATGGGTGACCATGGGTTCGGGCACCAACATCAGCTTCGCGCATCCGTTCGAGTTCGCCGCGTTCTGTCTGCTGGTGGCGCTGCTGGCCGCCGCCGGCGGGCTGGCTCTGGGTTGCAGCGTGGGCGCCACGCAGATCGGCCTCATGTTCAGCATCATCCTGACGCCGATGCTGATGTTCGGCTGCGTGTATTATCCGTGGTCGTTCCTGAAAGCCTTCCCCGGCTTGCAGTACGCCGTGCTGCTGAACCCGGTAGTCTATGCGAGCGAGGGCCTGCGCGGAGTTCTGGCGCCGCAAGTGCCGCACATCGCCACGTGGATCACCGCTTCCGCGCTGGCCGCGATCGACGTTGGCATGATCGCGCTCGGCATCAAGAAATTCCGGAAGAAGGCGGTAAGCTGAGGAGGGCTTAGGTAGCCTTTGATAATGCCGACTGCCCGTTCCAGACGACAGCGCGAATCGGCGGCATAGCCGGAGATCTTCCGCTCTTTAAAGGTCGACCCGTCGAACCCAAGCCCGCTGCTGTTTGATTCAATCCCGCCTGGTGGAACCGCTGGGCGTGTCGAAGAAGTGTCAATTCCCTTGACGATTCCCGGGAAGGAGGGCTCATCGCTTCTCGGGACATCTCCTCTGATTCAATTTACGATCGACAACTGGCCGGGGCACAAGCATGTTGCAGCGTCACGCCACGTTTGGGAGCCCTTGGGGATCCTATGGGCGGGCCAAGACACTACGCCATCCGTGCGGCTGAACATTGAGAAGGACCCCGTGGCGACGGTCTGTTTCGAGCGAGTCGATTAATACCCGACGAAGAACCAGTCCTCCATCCCGCACCGTTATCTTCAGTATAGTGACGTAACTCACGCCGCGCCCACGAATACGGTGCGACGCGGGCATTTTACTCCTTACCTGACCTGAACCTTGGAAGTACAATAGCGCCAGGAGTAACTGAAACTAGCCTGCGCCCGAATGTGCGAAGTCACTATCGCGTAACAGTTTAGTTCCAGGGTGCAGTTACAGAGGAAATGCGATGAAGGTTCATCTGCTCACCGGCGCTGCCATTGTTGTTCTGGCGGTGCTCTCCGCCGGCTTCCCATTGTCGGCCCAGCCGGTCATCACCGGAGTGCAGAATAACTACAGCTACATTCTGCCCAACCTGCCCAATTACGGCATCGCCCCGGGCAGCTTATTCATCATCGTCGGCACCGGGTTGGCGAGCCCCGGGAGCCAGGCGTTTCCTTTGCAGGACCCCAGCAAGACTCTGCCTCTGACCCTGAACGGAGCCAGCGTATCGGTCACCGTGGACGGCGTGCCCGGTCCGAACGGCTCGAATAGCGTGACCACGCAGCCTGCTCTCTACTACGCCACGCCGACGGCAATCGCGGCCGTGCTTCCCTCGACCACGCCGGTGGGGACGTCGGTGGCCGTCACGGTGACCTACGGCCTCGTAACCAGCCTGCCGTACTCGACCAACGTGCCAAAGAGCGCCTTCGGATTCGATACATACTATGGATCGGGAAGCGGCATGGCGGCAGTGACCGACAATATCAGCGGCTACCTGATCGATCCCAGTTGCGATGCGGACATCGACGCTACCAAAAAGTGTATTCGATCCGCGCAGCCCGGCGAGACCATCGTCTTCTGGGGTTCGGGCGCCGGCGCCGATACGAACAACGACGACCGCAACCCGCCTGTCAGCATCGACAATCTCAATTACATCACTCAGCTCTTCATCGGCGGCGTTCCGGTGCCCATCGTGTATCAGGGAAGGTCGCACTATCAGGGCGTGGATCAGATCGACGTGACCCTGCCGCAAAACGTGCCCACCGGGTGCGCGGTTTCGGTAGTGGCGGTGAGCGGCGCCGGCAGCGGTGCCCTGCTCAGCAATACGGTGACGATTCCGATAGCCGCGAACGGCGGCGCATGCAGCGACCCGTTGCAACCCATCGGCTCGGCCGAGGCTGCCACGCTAGCCGGCCACGCGTTGGTGAAATTCGGGTCCCTCTCGCTGGCCCAGACCACCAACACGGCGGGAATCAGCAAGACCGCCAGCGCGCAGTTCGCCAGCATCCTCGGAACATGGCTGTTTGCCTACCTGGACAATGCGCTGCCGTCGCTAGGAAGCTGCGTCGTCTACCAGCAGCCCACTGAGCCTCCGCCCGCGAACAATCCATTTAATCTGCAAGGGCTGAGTCCGGGCACGGTGGATGTCACCGGACCAAACGGCACGCAAGCCTTGAATGCGGCGCCGCCCAGTCCCGGACTATACACCGACGCTCTTACGTTGGGATTCATTCCTCCCACCGGCGGGTCGTTCACCTTTGCGGGCCAGGGCGGACCAGACGTCGAGGCGTTCAACGCCGCGCTCAATTTTCCCAATCCGCTGTTTTGGACCAACGCGAGTGCGGCGAGCGCCATCACCCGTTCCCAAGGTGTCACCGTCAACTGGACCGGCGGCGATCCCGACACCTATGTCCAGATCACTGGCAGCGTGACGACCGTCGGGGTCACCGTCTCCTTCACGTGCGACGCTCCGGTTAGCCCCGCGACATTCACCGTCCCCGCCGCCGTTCTGCTGGCGCTGCCGGCGGCCAGCGGCGGGATCGCGGTCGACAATTTCACCCTCCCCACCAGCTTCAGCGCGACCGGTCTCGATTTCGGATTCGCGGCCTCCCACGTATCGGTCTTCGAACCCGCCACCTACCAGTGACGCTCACTGCAATAGACTATAAGCATGGTTCGCTGGGAGTTGGCTGTGGCGCTGTGTCTCGCCGCGCCGGTGTGGGCGGGCGAAGCCGACAGCCTGGCCCGCGCCATCCGCGAGAACAGCTTCGACCGCGAGGAGTGCTACCGCGTCCGCGATCTCAGCCTGACCGTCGAAGACATCAAGATCTATCTCACCGACGGCCACCTGATCTTCAGCCGGCCGGTGGGCGGCCAGCGCATCGCGGCGGTGTTCGTGGCCGATGTGGAAGGCGGCGACGCCGAGGTGATCCTGCTGCCGCCCGACCGCGCGGAGCGGCGCTCGCTGGCTTCCTACACCCACTCGCCCAACCTGGACGAGCATTTCCGCACTGGAATGTTCGTGTCCACCGGCGGCATGTATGAAGCGATTCTGGCGCAGCTTCCCTCCAATCCCGCCAACCGGCGTACGCCCGAGATCGGCGCCTTGCTGGACGAGCAGTTCACGCCCATGCTGCGCAACCTGAGCGCCAGCTATCAGACCCGGCTGGTGCTGGATCTGCTCAATCGCACGGCGGCGAACCAGGGCCTTTTTGCCTCCGTGCTCGACAGCCCGACCCTGGGCGCCTTTGACGTGGTGTACGATCCCCAAAGGGCCGAATCCATCGTCGCCGGCCAGATGACCAGCCGCGACAACCGGCTGTTCCTGGATGCCTGGACCAGCTTCCAGTCGCGATCGATGCGCAAACAGACCGCGCCGCGCGGGCCCGATCTGGCGCTTTCCGATTACCGCATCGAAGCCGCCATCGGCGGCGATCTGGAGTTGAAGGCTACCACCCGCGTGAAAGTGCGGCCGTCCAGTTCCGGCGTGCGCGCGGTCGAGTTCGACATTACGCCGCTGATGACCGTGACCTCGGCCACGGTGGATGGGCGGCCGGCCGAAGTGCTGCAGCGCGAATCGCCGCGCGGCAACGCCATGCGCGCCGGCAACGAAATGTTCGTGGTGGCTCCCGCCGAGCCTCTGGAGTCCGGCCGCGACTACGAATTCGTATTCGAACACTCCGGCAAGGTGGTCTTCGACACCGGCGATCGCGTGCTGTTCGTCACCGCCCGCGGAGACTGGTATCCGATGCACGGCCTGCAATTCGCCACCTACGATCTGACCTTCCGCCATCCCAAGGATCTGGACCTGGTGGCGCCGGGCGAAATGATCGGGACCCGCGCCGATGGCGACAGCCGCGTCACGCATTTCCGCGTGCGCTCTCCCATCCGGTTCGCCGGCTTCAACCTGGGCAATTATGCGCGGGCCCGCGCCGAGCGGGGCGGTTACGTGGTGGAAGTCTGCGCCAACCGCGCCCTCGAGCGGAGTTTGAAACCGCCGCCCGACATGCACATGCAGAATGTGACCGTCACGCAGAATCCGCGCAGGATCGGCGGGGTTCTTGCAGAGCCTTTCCCGGCGACGGCCTCCGGCCCGCTCGACCGGCTGCAGGAGATGGCCACCGGCGTGGCCTCGGCTCTCGAATTCATGGCCGCCAGATTCGGGCCCCCGGCGCTCAACCGTCTCACCGTATCGCCCATTCCCGGCACGTTCGGCCAGGGTTTTCCCGGCCTGATCTATCTTTCCACGCTGAGCTATCTGAAGACCGTGCCCCGCAGCGCCGGCAGCCTGGCGCAGGCGCAGGAACTTTTCTTCCAGCAGGTGCTGCAGGCGCACGAGACGGCGCATCAGTGGTGGGGCAACCGCGTCACCACCGGATCTTATCGCGACAACTGGATGATGGAAGCGCTGGCGAACTACTCCGCGCTGCTGTATCTGGAGAAAACCAGCGGCGCGCACGCCGTCGACATGATACTGGACAGATACCGCACCGAGTTGCTGGCCAAGGGTGAAAACGGCCAGCAGGTGGAATCCGCCGGCCCCGTCACGATGGGGACGCGTCTGGAATCCTCCCTGGATCCGGGCGCCTGGCGGAGTGTCACCTACGGCAAAGGCACCTGGATCGTTCATATGCTGCGCCGCTATCTGGGAGACCAGCGCTTCTTCGCCATGCTGGCCGAAGTCCTCAAACGTTACGATCACCAGGAGATGTCGACGGAGGACTTCCGGCGCGTGGCGGCGCGTTTCACTCCGCCGGGTTCCGACGATGGCGATCTGGAGACCTTCTTCGATACTTGGGTTTACTCGACCGGTATCCCCGCGCTCAAGATGAGCTACAGCGTGAAAGGCACGGCGCCGGCGCTGCGACTGACGGGCACCGTGACGCAAACCGGCGTGGAAGGCGATTTCGCCGCGCTGGCGCCGGTCGAGATTCACCTCGCAGGCGGTCACACCACCACGCAATGGGTGCGGTGCGGCAGCGAGCCGGCTCCGTTCAGCGTGGCCCTGAAACAGCCTCCGCTCCGCGTGGCGCTGGACCCGGACCGCGCCGTACTGCGGCGGTGAGATGAATCCCTCGTCACAGCTAGTGGGTACGCTGGCGCAGGGGAGTACTAAGGATAGAGTTCGAAGAACCCCATCGATGCCGTAGGATGCAAGTAGTGTCTGAGAATCACATTGCGGAGGACGTGCTGGAGGGGTACGTCATGGCCCGGTTGAGCGAAGCGGAAGTTGTTCCTGTGGAAGAACATCTGCTGATTTGCCAGCGCTGTCGCGAGCGCGTGGCATGGCTGGACGACTTGGTGGACTCGATCCGCTCCGCCGCCCGAGCGCCTCAGAGGTTTGGGATCAAACGCCAAGACTGACACTTGGTTCTGCCAGCCTATAGAGGAACGCTCCTTCGCGCCGATGAGATTCCAGGGGGAAGAACGCCTTTGGAATCGATCGGCGTGATTCAGTCAGCGGACCTTTCGCGCGAGCCGAACCGGACCATGTCCGTGCTGGTAGCCGAGGATAATCCGGTATTCCAGTCCATGCTCAGGAGCATGCTCACCAAGTGGGGGTATGAAGCGCGCGTCCTTCCGAACGGCCTGGAAGCGTGGGACGCGATGCAAGCCGCCGACGCGCCGCGCCTGGCCGTGCTGGATTGGATGATGCCGTACATGGACGGGGTAGAGGTGTGCCGCCGGATCCGCACCGCGGCGCGCGAACCTTATGTGTACGTGCTGCTGCTGACGGCCCGCACCGAATCGCAGGACCTGGTGGAAGGCATGGAAGCGGGCGCCGACGACTATCTCACCAAACCATTCAACGCACAGGAGTTGCGCGTCCGCCTGCGCGCCGGCCGCCGCATCCTGGACCTGCAGCAGCAGTTGATGGAAGCGCGCGAAGCGCTGCGCGTGCAGGCCACCCACGACGCCTTGACCGGCCTCTTCAACCGGGGCCGCGTGCTGGAAATCCTGGCCACGGAAATCGCGCGCTCCGAGCGCGAAATGCGGCCGCTGGCCGTGCTGATGGTGGATCTGGACCGCTTCAAGCAGATCAACGACACGCTCGGCCATCAGGCGGGAGACGCGGTGCTTCGCGAATCGGCGCGCCGAATGCAGGCCGCCACGCGCCAATATGACGCTTCCGGACGCTATGGCGGCGAGGAGTTCCTCATCGTTCTGCCCGGCTGCGGCGCGCGCGAGGGCCACGCGCAGGCCGAGCGAATCCGCGAGGCCTTTGCCCGCGCGCCATTTGCCGCCGGCGCGGACTCCCTGGCCGTAACTTGCAGCATCGGCGTCTCCAGCCGCGATGCCTGCGCCGCCGGTGACGCCGACCGTCTGATCCGCGAAGCCGATGCGGCTCTCTATGACGCCAAGAATCGGGGCCGCAACAGCGTGGCGGCATTTATTCCCGCCGAGCCTTCCACGGAAAGCCTGGCTCTGACGAAGCTCGCCAGATTCTCGGAAGCGTAGGGCGTGGGTGGGCTCCGGTTAGGCCGATCGGGCATATTCGGCAAACGTTAAGAAGGGCCAGAGCCCGGCGCTCTGGCCCCGGTTGTCTCCGAATTACATTACCGTGTCGCGTCGGCGGCAGCGATTGGAATCATCTGTGCGACTTCCCGCTCTTCGGCGGCGTTGGTCTTGTGCGGAGCATAATACAGGACCACGCCGATATCCGGCAGGCGGATTTCGCGCACGGTGCTGCCGCTCTTGCTGCTATCGATCACCAGTACGGCACGGCCGGCCGCCGACGGATTGTGGCTCGTGGGCAGCAACTGGGCCACCACTTTTCCGTTTTGCATCAGTTGTAATGTGTTGCCGGTTTTCACGCCCTCCAGGTTGAAGGTATAGTTGCCCGGCTGCAAGGCCGCCGTGCCCCAGCGGACTTCAAACGGCAGCGAAAACTTCCCTTGAAATGCTTGAGCGTTCGCAACTCCGGCTCCCAGGCAGCATGCCAGGACCCCCAGTGCCAAGGTGCGAAGCAGTGTGTTGTTTCGAATCGACTTCATGACGAACCTCCTTGTTCGTTGTCAGGCAACCCTCGAGTAGCCTTCACTCTGAAATGCGCAAACCGGTCGCGGAAAGGGTAAGCGGAGGCAAAAAATAATTTGGCGTGGAAGGCGTTTCACCGGCCGTGCAGTCGAATCGTGTGCTGCGCCTTCATGAGCACCCGCCTCTCGGATAAAAAGTCGAACGTTGGATGTTTCCGCTTACCTTCACGGGCTCCAGTTCGAACGGCCGACATATCCTTATCGCCGATTCATCGCATTCTACCCGGACAGTTCGTGCATCAGCCACGCGCGAGCGAGTCTCCAGTCGCGCTTGACGCTTTCCGGGGAGATCTTCAGCACTTCGGCGGTTTCCTTCACGCTCAGGCCGGCGAAAAAGCGCAGTTCCACCACTCTGGCCTTGCGCGCATCGAACTGCGCCAGCGCCTCGAGCGCGTCATCCAGGTCCACCAGCCGGCTGTCCAGTTCGGGCAGAACGTCGACGGATTCGTTCAGATCCAGCCGCTCCACTCCACCGCCGCGCTTGCGAGACCCGCGGGCCCGGGCCGCATCCACCAGGATGCGCCGCATGATTTGGGCGGAAATGGCGAAGAAATGGGCCCGGTCCTGCCAGCTTACACCGCTGGCTTCCACCAGCCGCAGGAACGCTTCGTTGACCAGGGCGGTCGGCTGTAAGGTGTTTCCCGGTTGTTCCCGCTGCAGGTAGCGCCTGGCCATGCGGCGCAGTTCTCCGTAGACCAGCGGCATCAACTGGTCCAGCGCGGCGCGGTCGCCGCCGCGCCAAGCTCGCAGTAAATGTGTGACCTCCGTCCCTTGGGAATCCATGCAGCACAATTATAGGCCCAGCCCGCAACCCTCTCCGCGATTTTCACCGGGCGGAAAGGAAGCGAAGGAGATGAACAGGGCCTCTATTCATGCGCGCGGTTTATGCATGCGCAGTTTATGCATGCGCGCGAGAGACCGGGAGCCTTGCGTGATATAATCCGCACGGACCTGTTATGGATCCTGCCCGTTGGAAGCGCGTCGAGGAGATTTTCCGGACGGCGTCGGAACGCGAGTCGGGAGCACGGGCCGCATTTCTTGCGGCCGCCTGCGCCGAGGACGAAGAACTGCGGCGCGAGGTGGAATCCCTGCTGGCCCAACCATCGGCGGGCGGCATGCTCGACCGGTCCCCGTGGGCGCCCGCGGCAGACAGCCACGATATGCCTTCGGACATGACCCAGCCAGCCGTCGGGCAGCGGGTCGGCCATTACGAAATCCAGGCCAAGCTCGGCGAAGGTGGCATGGGGGCTGTGTATCGAGCCTACGATACGAAGCTCCGCCGGCTGGTGGCGCTCAAGATCCTCCCGCCGGAGTACGCTGCCGACCCCGAGCGGCGGTCGCGACTGCTGCGCGAAGCCCGCGCCGCTTCCGCGCTGAATCACCCGAACATCGTCGGCATTCACGAAGCCGGCTCCGATAACGGCGTGGACTTCATCGCCATGGAGTTGGTGGAGGGCAAGTCGCTGAATAAGATCATCCCTGCCGAGGGCATGCCGCTGAAGGAGGCCCTCGACTATGCGGTGCAGATCGCCGGCGGGCTGGCGAAAGCTCATGCGGCGGGCGTGATCCATCGCGATCTGAAGCCGGGCAACATCATGCTGAGCCGCGACGGGCTCGTAAAGCTGCTGGATTTCGGTTTGGCCCGGCGGGTGGAACTAGGGCCGGGACGCGACGCGACGCTAACGATGGAAGGCCAGATCTTGGGCACGCCTTCGTACATGTCTCCGGAGCAGGCCCAGGGCAAAGCAGTGGATGTCCGCTCGGACGTGTTCAGCTTCGGCTCGGTGTTGTACGAGATGGTGACGGGGAGCCGGGCCTTTGAGAAGGGATCGCACATGGCCGCCATGGCGGCGGTAGTCGAAGGGGAACCGCGGGCGCTGCCGTCCAGCGTGCCGCGCGATCTGGAAAGAATCATCGCGCGCTGCCTGCGGAAAGACCCCGCGCAGCGCTTCCAGCACATGGACGACCTGAAGGTGGACTTGGAGGAGCTGAAGCGGGAATCAGACTCGGGCCAACTCCCCGGTCGCTCCACGCCGGAGCCGCGCCGCTCGCGCCGGCTGCTCCGGATAACCGCCATCGCAGCCGCGGCGCTGCTGCTGTCGGCTGCGGTGCTGATCTGGCGGCTGCGACAGACGCCGGCCACCGCTCTCAAAGCGGTGCCGCTAACTTCCGCTTCGGGCAACCTAATCAGTGGATCGTTTTCTCCGGACGGCACCAAAGTGGCCTTCGACTGGAACGGCGAGAAGCAAGACAACTACGCCATCTACGCGAAGCAGATCGGCGCGTCGGGCCCGCCGGTGCGGCTCACCACGGGCCCGGCGGCGGAGTATTTCCCCACCTGGTCTCCGGACGACCGCTGGATCGCATTCTTTCGGCAACAACCGGCCAATTGGGCGATCATGTTGATGCCATCTCTCGGGGGGCCGCAGCGCAAGCTCGCGGAGATAGTACCGTACTCGTCCCTCTCCTGGACACCGGACGCAAAGTGGCTGGCGTTCAGCGCTGGGGATTTGGCACAAGGGCCGCATAGCATCTGGGCAATCGACGTAGACACCGGCGAGCGTCGCCGCTTGACCACGTTTGTGACCCAGTCCTCAGGCGGCGAGATTGCCTTGGGTGACTACAGCCCGTCCATATCGCCGGATGGCAGCTCACTGGCCTTCGCCCGCCAGGTGAAGGGTTACGTTTTCGAGTTCTACACGCAACGGCTGACGCGGGATCTGTGGCCGGAGGGGGAGCCGGTGAGGGTCACGGACCGGCGCTACCCCTTAGTGTTGGGCATCGCATGGACCGCCAATGGCCGCGAGATCGTGTACTCGGCGGGCAGCAACGGGGCGGAGAGCCTCTGGCGGGTCCCCGTGTCCGGACAGCGGGCTCCGGAGCGCCTGCCCTATGGACTCCCGGCCTTCGCCATATGGCCTGTGATTGCCCGCTCACCACCCCGCCTTGTATACACGTACTACCTCTGGAACGAGAACCTCTGGCGTCTGGACACCCGCACAGGCGAGCGCAAGATGCTCATCGGCTCGCTGTATAGCCAACAATTGCCGGACTACTCCCCGGATGGGCGCAAGATCGCATTTCAATCCAACCGGAGCGGAAACATGGAGGTCTGGACTTGCGATGCGGACGGGTCCACCTGTACGCAGATCACATCCTTCGACGGGCCGGCGTGCGGGACGCCTCGCTGGTCGCCGGATGGCCGCTGGCTCGCTCTGGACTCCCGTGTGGAGGGGCATCCCGAGATCTACCTGGTGGCCGCGGACGGGGGCAAGCCGCGACGCATCACGGACCACCCCTCCAACAACATTCTTCCGAGCTGGTCGCACGACGGCCTGTGGATTTATTTCACCTCCGACCGCAGCGGACGATATGAAGTCTGGAAAGTCGCAAGAGACGGCGGCGAGCCGGTCCAGGTGACGCGCTCGGGAGGCTTCCGGACATCGGAATCGCCCGACGGCAAGTACCTCTACCACACCAGGTCGCCGGGCACGTTCAGCCAGGGACTATTCAGGATGCCGGCGCAGGGAGGCGAGGAAACGCAGGTTATTAAGGGTCCCGTGGAAATGCATTTTGGGGTGGCCGCAAAGGGCGTCTACTTCCAGCGGGATTCTAAGACGATCCAGTTTCTCGACGCCGCTAGCGGCAAGGTCCACACCATAGCGACGGCGGACAAGGAGGCGTCCGGCCTGTGCGTTTCGCCGGACGAGGCCTATGTGGTGTATGGGCAAACGGACCGGAACGAAGGAGGGTTGATGCTGGTGGATGGTTTCCGATGATCCGAGGCGCAGAGCGGACGTCATGGACCCGGGCGCCGCTCGCAAGTGGTTATGCGCGGGCGGTTTCCATTTCGGCGCGGGCTTTGGCGACGGCGGCCAGGAACTGGCGGGCGCGCTCCGTAATCGCGTCGAAGCGCCCTTCTTTGATCAAACGCGCGTCTACCAATTCACCGCCCACGCCGACTGCGCACGCGCCGGCCTT
>Ga0326727_10002541_pt1 | contig 61766 bp, 57 predicted proteins | sample MB2enrmetagenome_FD_207643 | JGI IMG/M metagenome (GOLD analysis project Ga0326727, IMG submission 207643) | Lab enriched peat soil microbial communities from McLean, Ithaca, NY, United States - MB29MY | ecosystem: Environmental > Terrestrial > Soil > Wetlands > Peat | place: USA: New York...
GATCTGGAGTAAGGCGGCGGTTTTGGATAGTGCCGGTGATCGCACGCGCAATCCTCTGAAAACAGTCTGAACATATTCTTGACTGAAGCAGTATATACATTCCTTGTACATTGTCAATTTTACTTCGAGGTTTTGCTTTGTGATGGGGCTGGTGGCGAATCTGACCCACTGCATGGCACTTGCCGGAGCTGTCGGGAGTGTCTATTATTCAGGGAAGTTTGGAGTGAAATACGTCAGTTCAAGCTTGATTCACTTGCGGTTAATGGTAGACTGAGTAACAAATGACGAAAATCGCAAATGAACTCATTCAAAGGAGAGCCCATGAAAAAGATATGTATTCTCTCGGTATTACTTTTTATGATCGCATTAACATCACGATCATGGTCCGCAGATATAAAACCACTTAAACCCGGCCCGAATGATAAGTGTCCTGTTTGTGGCATGTTTGTGGCAAAGTATTCAAACTTTGCCTGTCAGATTCAGTTCAATGACGGCACAGTTGCCTTCTTTGACGGTCCCAAGGACATGTTTACCTATTATCATAATCTTGGGCGATACAATCCACGTAAGAAGCAAACCGATATCGCAGCTATATTCGTAACCAGCTACTACAATCTTTCCATGGTGGACGGCTTAAAAGCATTCTACGTTATTGGAAGTAACGTGTACGGTCCTATGGGACGCGAGTTGATTCCCTTTGCTAAGGAATCAGAGGCTCGTGGCTTTATAAAAGACCACAAAGGGAAATTAATTCTTCACTTTCATGATGTTACTCCGAAAGTCCTGAAGACGTTAGATTGATTAATTCAAATCTTTGATGTAATTTATATAGAATGAGGACCAAGGTTGACAATATGTTACAACAATGCATTACTCCCAAGCTTACAACTGTATTTGCCACTATCTGCTTTATACTGATGAGCACAGTCTCCGTTCATGCTCATGACACGGCTTCAGCAAGTGTCCCAGAGGGCAACACCGGCGTAACTACGCACTGGCTACCCTATGAGAAACACCGTGTCGTTCTTGTCTCTTCGTTGCAAGAGTTTTTTAAGGCACGGTAAAGGCTTCATGCTTTTGTGAACACTTCACTCAAAAGGTGTTAGAAATCTTCTTTCTGGTCTGGCACTACATGAGCTTCCTTGAAAAGAACATAGTTTTTTTGACATAGTGAGTCATCAAGATCATACCGATATGACTATACGACAGAGGTTTTCAAAATCAGTTCCCCGACTGCCCCCACTTAGCCAACTCATCCAACACATGATTTACCAGCGTCTCGAATTGGGCTGCAACCAGCGGAGAAAGCTGTTCTCCAAACTCCAGCGACGCCGGCTGTATCCCCCACAGGACAATGTCCCAGGGGATAGTTCCCAACAGTTCTGCGGCAGCCAGGAGGTCAGACAAGCCTGCCTCGTCCCTTGAAAGTTTGGCCATAAAGGCGCGTGGCACCTGATCTCCTGCCAACCGTATGAGCGTTCCAGGTGTGCTGCCGTTTCTGACTGCATCCACAACCAAGAGCCGTTCCACGCCTTCCAGTAGCGACAGGAGTTTGATGCCGAGGGTGCCACCATCCACAACTCTCACCTCCGGAGACAGACGGAATTCCCGCTGCAGCCGCTGAACGACCCGAACTCCGATACTATCGTCGCTCATATATGGATTTCCGATGCCTAGCACGAGAATCGACATTCCAGTCTACCTGTCGCCCAGTTGTTTGCCCGGAACCAGATAGTTCTTCACATAGTCTTCGACTGCTTTCTCAAGTGGCGTTATCTCCTGGTTGTACCGCGACTGACGCAGCTTGGCGATATCGGCGCAGGTATGGTATTGGTAGGTTTCACGGATAGCCTCCGGCATGTCGATATACTCGATCCGTTCCGGCCTGCCTAAGGCACGGAAAATGGCGGCGGCAAGACGGTTCCAGCTATTTGCTTGGCTGCTACCGATATTGAAGATACCGCTTGCCTGCTGGTTGTCCAGGAAGTGCAGCGTCATGGCGGCAGCGTCCTTGACGTAGATAAAGTCCCGTTGTTGTTCGCCATCGCCATAGCCGTTCCGATGGGATTTGAAGAGGCGCAGCTTCCCGGTGGAGTGGATCTGCTCATAAGCCTTCAGCACCAGCGAGCGCATCTCCCCCTTGTGATATTCGTTCGGGCCGAACACGTTGAAGTATTTCAGCCCGACGATCCGGTCCAGCAGGCCATTATCCCTTGCCCATACATCAAAGAGCTGTTTGGAATAACCGTACATATTCAGAGGGTGAAGCTCATTGAGTCCGGCATCATCGTCGCAAAAGCCGCCGACGCCATCGCCGTAGGTAGCCGCGCTGGAGGCGTATATAAAGCGGATGTCGTTTCGAACGGCATACAGGGCCAGTTGCTTGGTGTAACCGAAGTTGTTCCTGACCAGATAGGAGGCATCCTGCTCCGTCGTAGCCGAACAGGCTCCCAAGTGGAGAATTGCTTCTATTCCGTTGCCGCTCCCAGTGGTCGTTGTGATGAGCCGATCCTCTGTTACCAGGCGAAGGAAATCATCCTTTTCCAGGTAATCCAGAAATCTGAGCGCAATCAGGTTTTTCCACTTCACGCCGGAAGCAAGATGGTCCACCACCAAGATGTCGTCCCGGCCGCGCCGGTTCAACTCATGTACTACAGCGCTGCCGATCAGGCCGGCGCCGCCTGTTACGATGATCATCGAAAATTCCTTTCCGATTTGCCGGCGAAATGCATCCACTGCGAGGCAAAAGACCTCGGCGTATCCATACTTAATATGTGCAAGCACAATGGTTCGGGTAGATTTGTAAGTGTACGATATAAAACTATTTTAAGGCGCTCAAGAGATTTTAAGCCATACGCTTATCTCAACCGTTTTATTAGTGCTCAGAAGAAGGTGGCGTTCAAGGTGCTTGAGTAAATCCAAGCTATTGACAGTGACTCGTCATCGCTTAATAGCCTCAATGGAAGCCGCTCGTTGCTCAAGCTTGGCGGCATCGACATCCCTATGGGTTATCCTGTATATGCCAGCTAAATTTTTGAGGGCCACGGCTACATTGGGGTGATCGGGACCCAGAACCTTTTCATCAATTTCCAGTGCGCGTTTGTAGAGCGTCTCGGCCTGGGCAACGTGGCCCTGGTGCTCGTGAACACTCCCCAGGTTGTTGATGAGAGCAGCGACCGTGGTGTTATCAGGACCCAACTTTTTTTCATACATGTTTAACGCTGATTGGAATAGCGGTTCGGCCTGCACATATTTGGCCTGATTATAGTAACCGATTGCCAGGCTGCACAAGCTAATGCCAACAGCGCCCGCTTCGTTGAGATAAGCGCTTTGTTTGGAAATTTCCAACGCCTTTTCCCCAGCCGCCACTGCAAGGTCGTACTGCCCTTTTTTTGAGAAGTCCCTGGCTTGCTGATTCAATGTCTCCCATTCCGCAAGGTCCGACTGGTCCTTGCCGGAGAGCTCCCTGCCTTGCTGATCCAACAGTATACCACCTGGACCATGCCCGAATGTAGCGGCTGAAGTCAAAATGACCAGCACCGCCGTCATCGGTAAAATTCTTATGAGTCCCATTGATACCTGCCTCCTTGGAGCGCACGTCCACGCTACCGATTTTGGATTATTTCGGAGCCGGCTCCGTCACCATGCCGAGCCGCTCGATCCCGGCACCCTTGATGTCGGCCATGATTCTGACGACCTCGCCGTAGGGGACGCTCGCATCGGCCTTGAGGAAAACCTCTTTCTTGGTCCGCGAAGCGAACAGGTCGGTCAGCTTGGAGCGAAGATCCCCGGCAGGGGTCTCCTCCTTGTTGATGAAGACCTTGTTGTTCTTGTCCACGGTGACCACGACCGTCTCCTCCGCAGGATTCATGGCCTTGGTGTCGGCCTTGGGCAGGTTTACCTGCACTCCCTGCTGCATCATCGGCGCGGTCACCATGAAGATGACCAGGAGCACCAGCATGACGTCAACCAACGGGGTGACGTTGATCTCCGCCATCGTGCCCCTGTCGTCGTTCTGTCCGCCCATTGCCATAGGTTATTTCCCCGCCACATTTCGTTGCACTATGTTGAGAAACTCGGTTGAGAAGCTGTCCATGTCCTTGATCAGTACCCGGATCTTGTGCTGGAAATGGTTGTAGGCCATGACGGCCGGAATGGCGGCCACCAAGCCGATGGCGGTGGCGATCAGCGCCTCCGCGATGCCCGGGGCCACCACGCCCAGCGAGGCGGAGCCGGTCTTGCCGATCCCCTCGAAGGCGGTCATGATGCCCCAGACCGTCCCGAACAGGCCGATGAACGGCGAGGTGGAGCCGGTGGTCGCCAGGAAGGTGGTATATTTTTCGAGACGGGTGATCTCGGAATTGGTGGCACGGCGCAAGGCGCGGGATACGTTTTCGATACCGCCCAGATCGGTGCTGAGAACACTGGTGTCGGCCTTGCCGCTCCCTTCGACAAACTTGCCCAACTCGCCGTAGCCCTCGTTGAACAGTACCGTCAAGGGCGAACCGGTAAAACGGTCCACCTGGGAGGCGATGGCGTCAAAGCGTTTGGATTTCCAGAAAAAGTCCATAAAGCGCTCCGAATCGCTGTTGGCTTTATGGATCTGGAAAAACTTGAACATGATGATGGTCCACGACAGGACCGAAAACCCGATGAGAATAAGCAGGACAATCCTGACTATAATACCGGTGCCGAACAAAAAGCCCACAGGTAACACCTCCAAGAAAGAAGCAGTACTTCAATAATACTTAAAAACATAATAATATCATTGAGATTAAAACAACTCGAACCACTTGGCGACATAAATTTTGCTAGAGAACGAAAAGAAGAGACTTGAAGGCTGTTCCAACAAGTATCTTCTCACTGGAACCTTGAACGATTATCCCGCAGGTTCCGCCCCTTTTGTGCCTACCACAGTTATGAATTTCTCCCTGAAGGGAACCAGGCCGGATCTGTGATCGGCAGTATCCAGGCAAATAGAAGGGAGACACCGACCTGGTACACTTTAAAACTTACCAAGATGACAATTTTCCGTCCTTCAACTATCCTACCAGGATAAACGTGCCGGCGCCGAAAGCACCACCATACAGGTTGCTTGTCGTCGCATGACTGGTCCAGGTTACGCCGTCATCGGAAGATGTCAGAATGAACCCGGTGCTGTTGATGCCTATAGTATTGCCCACGACAATGTACTGGTTGTTGGCATAGGTTACGCCGACCAGATTGCCGGTCGTGCCGGATGACCGGGATGTCCAGACAACACCGTCAGGAGAGGTGAGGATCGTGTTCACCCCTACGGCAACAAATGTATCGACACCGTAGGTGATGCCGTACAGGTTGTTGGCGGTGCCTGAATTCCGGGGAACCCATACAGTGCCGTTGGAGGAGGTCATGATGCCGCCGGAATCGCTTGCAATAACGAATTCATTGTTACCGTAGGCAACACTGTAAAAGTATCGAGTCGGACCGTACAGTTGCGTTGACCAGGTGGTGCCATCAAGGGAGGTCAGAATTGCGCTGGCCCCGACCGCCACATAGGTGCCATTGCCGTAGGTTACGCCGGTTAATTGGGCTGGCGCACCGGAGTTCTGCCCGTTCCAGGTTTTGCCATTGTCAGTGGAGGTGAGAATGGTGCCCGCATCCCCCACGGCAACAAATTGCCCGCCGTTGACGTTGGCGAAGGTGATTCCATACAGGGAATTTATGGTGCCTGATGTTTGAGCGGCCCAGGTTGCGCCGTCGGCAGAGGTCAATATTGTGCCATCCTGACCAACCGCAACAAAGGTGTTATTGCCGTAGGCGATGCCGTTCAGCTCCTTGTTCGCTGCCACTGATACCGGGCCGGACCAGGTGCCGCCATTATTGGTAGAGGTCATCACCGTTCCGTTAACCGTTTCGGTAAGAGTGGGAGAAGACCCGCTGTCGCCACAACCGGCAAGAGACAGGATCAAAGCCATAACCATCATTATTCGTATCATTGCGATCCTCCTAAAATTTCATTTCCAGGGTGACCCGCGCTTCAATGGGCTCTTCCTGATGCGTGTGGATATCGTTCACGCCGCCGGGCGGTTCACCGGGGAGCCGTGAGGTGTAGTAATAGTCGATATTGCTGGTTTTCACGTTAAAGATGTTGAACACATCCACGAAAAGCCGCCACCTTTCAAATGGCTTGTCATGGAACTTGTAGCCGACACGGCCGTTGACAATCGTGCTGGGGCTTGAGCGAACGCTGTTGTCGTCGATAAGGGGCCGCGCCCCGAAGTAACGGAGACGGAGGCTGCCGAAAAAGCCGCGGATATCGTCGATGGTGGCGCCGGCGGAGATGACCCCTTCCGGAGAACCGGGGATGTAGGAGCCGAAGGGATCATCTTTATAGTGGGCATAGGAATAGGCAAAATCGGCGTCCAACGTGAACCAGGGAACCGGCGTGTAAAAGTTCGCCCATTCGACGCCATAGCGGCGACTCGGATAGCTGGGCGACGTGACCCCGTGGTCGCCGTCAAAGGTAAGCTCCGAACCGATATTGAGGAACCAGAACGTCAGTTCGTTCTGCAGGTGCGGGATTACGGCTGTACGGGTGCCGACCTCGGCTCCGTAGGCTTTGACCAGCGGGGTGACCTTGGAAACCGGCTGACCTGACGCCGGATCGACCGTTTCGGTCGCTCCACGCCCGTCATTGCTGTGGAAGCCGTAACCGCCGTTGACAAAGAACTCCGTCTTTTCCCAGGGACCGAAGATCATGCTCAGTTTGGGGCTGGCGAGGAACGCATCGGCATGGCCTGAATTCTGTGGGATATTGGCGTTCACCTGCCAGTGATAATAGTCGCCGCGCACCCCTGCCACGGTCCGGAACTTTTCCGCCCACTTAAAGCCGTTCTGATAATAAAAACCGATGCTGGTCTGCGCCACATGGTCATGAACGACAGTGGCAATCAGATTCGTCGCCTGGGTATTGTACAGACTGACCGTAGGAATATTGTCGTTGCGGATCTGCACACCGATGGTGTTGTCCATATCGTGGCCGGCCAGCTTGCCAAGCCATGTCTGGCTGGCCTTCAGGCCGGTAATGATCCGGGTGTCCTCTTGATGGAACTGGTCTCCCTGGGCGGGATTATCCAGAAAATAGGTAAAGTCATTATACAAGTCCATGCCATAGGAGATAAGATAGCCGGTCACCTTGGTGACGGAGCTTTCCTCCGTATGCTGCCAGTTGCCGGACAGGCTGTACCGGTACGAATTCCCCTGGTCGCTGGGATCGAGCGTCCCAAAGCGGGATATCAGACCTTCCGCGATGGCACGGTCCGCATCCTGGTTCGTGGCGTTCCATTTGCCGTAGTACGCCATGGCGGTAATGTCGAAGTCATCTTGTCCGCTGTTTTGGCTGAAGCGAAGCACGCCGTTGATCTTCCGGTAATTGTCCGGATTGTCCCATGGCCCGTTATTGTGCGACAGTTCCAGCCCGTAGAGCAGCTTGCCCTTCAGCAGATTGCTGGAAACGGCGGCGAACAGCCGCTCATAGCCGTCCGTGCCGACAGTTGCCGAAGCGATGTTCTGCCTCAATTCGTTGACGTAATCCATATGCACCGCGCCGGCTGCGGAAAAATCCCCCTCTTCGGCGTAGTACGGTCCCTTGCGGTACTGGATGCCGCTGATCAATTCAGGCATCAGGAAGCTCAGATCGGAGTAACCCTGGCCGTGGGCATGGGTGGGCATATTGACCGGCATCCCCGCCACCGTGGTCGCCAAGTCCGTGCCATGGTCGAGGTTGAATCCCCGCAGGTAATATTGATTCGCCTTCCCTTCGCCGCTGTGCTGACTGATCACCAATCCGGGGACCGTTTCTAACAGTTCTCCGGTACGCAGTATGGGCCGGTTTTCCAGCTGTTTTGGCGTTACCGTTCCTTCAGTGGACGAATCTGCGCTGCCGATCAGGTTCTCAGCCGAGTCGACCACCTCCACCGGCGCCAGCGTCTGCACGCCTCCGGCAAAAGCGGTCATCGGAAAAGCCGCCACGATAACCACCAAGAGTCTTCGGATACCTACTTTGAATTGTTTGAACAACGCCCGTCTTCTGCGCACCGTAGCCACGAATTACCTCCTATAAAATAATATTCAATTCAATCGAAACTTGATCGGGACATCGACCCATGCCGCAATGCGGTTGTTGCCGCGCCGCGCTGGCACGAACGTCCAGCGCTTTACCGTTTCCACGGCGGTCTCATCGAGTATCCGCACCCCCGAGGTTTTTTCCAATACCACATTCTTCGGTTGCCCTTCGGGAGAGACGAGTACCCGGACTACGGCCGTCCCTTGCAGCTTTAGCTTTCGGGCGACAGCGGGATACGGAGGAACGGGGTTGTTCAGGTAGCCGGCATCGTAGCTCGGTCCGATGACCGTTCCGGTGTCGTTGCTTCCTAATGTAGCGCTCCGCGGGCCAGATGACGTACCTGAAGCAACAGGAGTGGTGGGTGCGGCCGCTGATGCCGGGACCGAATAGAGAGAAGCCGGTTCCTTTGCTTGAGGGGAAGCTGCAATGGGGGAGACCAGAGATGGAGGCGCTTCAACCTTTTGCTTTATCAGGCTCGGCGCCACGGGGCTTTCGCTGACCGGCTTGGTTACTATGACCGGCGTCGGTGGAGGAACCTGCCGATGCTTTACAGCCGCATTTTTTTGTGCCGGTTTCGGTAGAGCCTGTGGTGTGACCGGCATTACATGTTCAGGCGGTGGAGGGGGGACGACGAAAAATTCGATAGGCGGTACAACTCTATGGTTCGTTATGTCTCGGGCAATTTTAAGAAATGCGTATCCTACCAGGGCATGGAGTGTCAGCGAGACCATTACTGCGTTCATTATGGGGAGATTTTGTCCCTTCAATGCGCCCATCATACGGTTTCCTAATCGTTATAGTGCTACAGATATGTTCCAATATGCACACATTGTGTTACTAAATAATTATTCGTGTTACCTGGCAATGAAATAACCCATCAGATAATTTTTGTCAAGGCTTTGTCATGTTACGTTATTGCAAACTGGCGGCAGCAAGAGCACGGCACACGGTATTATTTGTTGCCATATAGAGGTCAATCGAATCATTCAGATCATAGGCGTTACGCACTATTTCATCCGTAAGAACGCCACCGGGTTCTCCTTGAGCAATCAACTGCCCGTCTTTCACCAAAAGAAGCCGATCCAGCATGGCCCCCATCCCGATGTCGTGGAGAGACATGAATACGGAGACTCCTTTTTCTCGGACAATATCCTTGAGAAGCCGATACAAATCAAATTGGTACTTGATGTCGAGGCTGGCAAGAGGTTCATCCAGAAGCAACACCCTGGCGCCCTGCACCAGTGTCATGGCAATATAGGCCCTTCTTCGTTCACCGCCACTCAAATCAGCAATGTGTGTCTTTGTCTTTCCATGCAGACCTACTATATGAAGCGCTTCATCCACGGTGAGCGCCTGGGACCCTTCTTGGGGATACTCGCCCATCCTGACGAGTTCGCCAACACGAAATGGAGCCTGCAAATCAAGTATCTGGGGAAGGTAGGCTACGAGTTTTGCCCTCTCTTGCCCACGGAATGAGCCTATGGCGCGCTTTCCGACCATTACTTTCCCCATCTGAGGAGAAAGAAGCCCTGCCGCGAGTTTGAGAATCGTTGATTTCCCTGCGCCATTTGGCCCCATGAGGCCGACCAGTTCGCCTTCAGCCACAGAAAACGACATCTGGTCCATAAAACGTTTAGAGCCGTAGGAAAAAGAAACATTTGCAAACTCAAGCATGGTCATCGGTATCATCTCCTGCAACAGCAGTCAGTGGGTCTTTCTTTGGCCCAAAAGAAAAATGAAATAGGGAGAGCCGATCAGCGCGGCAATAACCCCGGCGGGGAGTTCCAATGGCGCTGCAACGGTTCTGCCGACGGCGTCGGCGAAGCACAATAAGGTTCCACCTGCAACTACCGAGAGCGGCAGTACAACAGATGCGTCGGAACCGACATGACGCCGGACTACATGGGGGACGACAAGCCCTATGAATCCAACGACACCCCCCATGGAGACGGATGCGGCAGTCATGAGCGAAGCTGCAATAAAGAGAAAGAGTCTCTCCCGTGTCGGGTTGAAGCCAAGACTGTGAGCTATATCGTCTCCCAGCGTCAGGGCATTCAGACCTTTCCTTCTTGTGAACGCAAGGCCGAACCCGGTTAGTATAAAAAAGAGGCCAACAGGAAGCACTCCCCAGTCAACCAGGGAAAGGTCGCCGGACATCCACAATATTGCCCTTCTGAGTCCGTCATCCACGGAAATGGTCATGACCAGCATAAGTACCGCGGAGAGGAAAAATCCGATGCCCACGCCGGCCAGAAGAAGCCGTTCCGGCTGTAATCCTTTCCATCCATGTCCCAGTATGACAACTGCCATGCCTGTTGCTATTGCACCGGCAAACGCCAGTAGCGGAACACTCAACGTGAACAGGGAAATGCCAAACATAAGCCCGAACGAAGCTGCCAGCGATGCGCCGCTGGAAATGCCGAGAATGTAAGGATCTGCAAGGGGGTTGCGAAAGATCCCCTGGAGGATGGCACCCGATGCCCCAAGAGCACCCCCCATGAGAATTGCTACGGCAGTCCGTGGGAGTCTGATGGCAAGGAGCGTCCGGCACGTTTCGCTATCCATACTGAAAGGGTTCAGCAGCCGTGGACCACTGGCGACCGAAACGACAATGATGCACAATGAGGCGGCACACAGTGCCGCTGCGACGAGGAAGGTTGCGCCGCGATCACGTTTCATGGCATTCCCTTGCAAAGGTCGAGTTCCTTCATGCCTGCCGGTATCCTCGGCCCAGGTCGATACAGCGCGTCACCCATAAAGCAGACCCGACCCTTTCGAACCGCCTCAAGCATGCCGATCCTCTTCAGAAACCCTTTGGAAAGGGTCCTCATGTCATCATGCCCTTTGCCGATGAGGATCAAATCAGGTTGGCGTTCGATGACCGCCTCCAGCGAAAAACGGGGATAGGCAACTTTCGCATCGGAAGCGATATTGATTAATCCGCTCATCTTCATGGCATCATCCAGAATCGTTCCCGGTCCGGCAACGATCAGAGGGCTTGGCCAGATGACAAAGAGCGCCTTTCTGCCCCCACCGGCAGTGCCAGTTTGTGATGATTTTTCCTTGTGCGAGGTACTGACATCGCGGATCGCCGTCTCAATTTGTTCGGCAAGATGATCGGCGGCAGGTTGAGCGCCCAGAGCCCGGCCCATCTCCCGTATGCCGGCCGGCAGCTCGGTCAGACGCCTGGACTTGAATATATGTGTCGTAATGCCAAGCCTGGCAAGCCGTTCAGCTATGGCCTTCGGATTCCCGTCGCTGGTCATGACCACCATATCCGGTTTCAGGGCAACGATCGCCTCAATGGACGGATTTGCCATGCCGCCGATCTTCGGCTTGGTGCGCGCCTCGTTGGGGCGATCGCATACCGTGGTTACCCCAACCACCCGCTTGCCCAGGCCAAGCGAGAAAATGATCTCCGTCATGGCCGGGGCAAGCGAGACGATTCGCTGCGGAGGAGCAGGCGAACTGCAATAGGCAGCCTGGGTCCACCCACAGAGGACGAGCAGGCAGAATATCAATCTCCTTATGTGACACACCGGCTGTAACACTAATATGACACCTTTACACCGCCAAATGCAGATATGCCGGGAGTGCCATAACCGGCTGCCTCTTCATATGACGTGTTGAAGAGATTGTCTATCCTCACAAAAAGCGAAAGATTCTTGCACACAGCATATGACCCTTTCAGATTTACGAGGGAATAGGCCGATATGTCTTGATTCAAAGATGAATCAAATCGCTTGGAAACATAGAGGTATTCACCGATTACCGTAAATCCGGCCAGGGTATATTCAATGGACGAGGTAACTTTATTCCTTGGGCGAAGTGAAAGAAAGGCCCCGGTGTCTTTGTCAACTGCGTCAAGGTAGGTGTAGCCGGCATTCAATTTCAGGTTGTCCAACGGAAGGGCCGTTAACTTGATTTCAACACCATCGGTCTGGGCTTTCCCGATATTGACGGCAGTAAATGTATTGGGGTCCGTCTGGATGAGATTGCGGTAACGTTGCCAAAACCAGGTTGCGCCGATCACCAGTTTTTTGCCCAAAAGGTCTTTTTCTACTCCGATATCATAGCCGGTATTTTTTTCCGGCTGTAAGCCAGGGTTGCCGTAGTTCGGGTAATAAAGCTCGTTCAAAGAAGGCGCCCGGAAACCGCTGCCGAGATTCGCCCTGAATCTCATTTCCAACGGCTTGACGTAATAAAGCGCTCCGGTCCGGTAAGTTAAGGCGTCGCCGAACATTGAATGGTCGTCATAGCGCAAGCCGGCGTTGAGAATCAGGGTATCGTCAACCAAGCCGAGTTTGGCGTTGAGGTAGCCGGCCTTGTCGTTAATTGACTGGTCGAATGACCCCTCACTATTGGCAGATTCGTAGCGGTAGGCAAATCCCCCCGTAATTGTTACGGGGTGCAGATCAAGGGTGTGCTGCCAGTCCAGGAGTTCGGTGGTCGCGTTGATCCGGTAATTATTGTACGCGGTGACAGGGTCTGTTGCGTTTAGGTTATCCTGAAGGTAGGAGAGCGTCAAACTCTGTTCGTACTTCTCCCAGGGAAAGATTTTCCCTGTGGCGGCAACGAGATAGTTTTCATGCTTTTGGACATAGTTCAGGGTGTCCACCGGTCCGGCACCAAAGGTGTAATTGTCAAGATTCGTCCTGTCCGTCCCGTACCTCAGGTTAACTTCGACGGATGCGTTGTCGGTCGGGGTAGCGCCAAGCCGAGCCGATACCGACTTATTCGTATCCCCGTTTGGCACCGAGCCGTTCTTGGCTATCGGGATACCATCCGTGTCGAGATATGTTGCGGAAAGCCGATAATTTACTCTGTTTGTCCCACCGGAGACCGAACCTGCTGTCCTGACGGTGGAAAATGAGCCCCCTTCCACGCTGAGGTCGGCTTTCAGCTTGCCTTCTCCTTTTTTTGTGATGATATTCACCACGCCGGCCATGGCCTCCGAGCCGTAGAGGGTGCTTTGTGGCCCCTTGATGATTTCTATGCGCTCAATATCTGTTGTCAGCAAACTGGACAGATCTGCGGAACCGGTTGTCGGGTTGTTGAACTTGATTCCGTCAACCAGCACCAGCACCTGATTGCTTCCGCTGCCGCGCATGAGCAGGGTCGCATTCGTGCCGGGTCCACCGTTCTGAACGACCTGGAGATCCGGCTGAAACCTGAGGAGGTCCACTACGAAGGGAACCCCCTTTTTCTCGATATCGGCACGGGTAATGACGGTCACATCCTGAGGGACGCTTTCCACAGGTTCTTCCCAGCGGGAAGCGGTGGAGACGACTTCCGGAAGGACAACAACGGGTGGTTCGGCAAAGGCCGGGGCTGACAACAACAGTACGCACAACAGGGTTACACTTCTCTTCTTCATGACATTCCTCCCTCGAAGTTACGAATGGAGCGGTCTTCCGGCTCAGGGCCACCTACTTGCCCGCCTTCCCAGGATAATCCCAGTGGCTGTTTCGCCTTGCGGCGACGGGCTTTCGTTCCCATTACGGCTGCGGGGCAGCGGGGGAATGGCTCCATTGGGAGCTTCACCCCTCTTCCTCACCTCCATTCGGTGATAATTCTGGTGCTTAGTGTTTTACGTTCTCCTTCTTGAAACCGTTCTGCTTACCCAAAGCCTCTATTACCGCTTCATACGCCGCTTTCCCGATCAGTTCGCCAATCCTGCTGTGCCCACCGGTATAGGTGACCTTTGGCCCCGTGGTGCCGCTGGCTATTATGATGCTGTCCGTGCCGGTTCCGGTTGCCTGAACATTTTTGGTGTAGCTGCTCGGCACCCTCAAGTCCTCAAATGCTGCCGTCTTGGCCTCGGTTATGGTAATCAGCGCCCTTGCCATGGCTCCGTCGGTAAGCCGGGCATTGGTGAGGATAAGTATATTTACCGTCCCTTTCGGTACATCTCCCTCAATGTTTGTCCCTTCGTCAACACTCGTCCGCTGGGCGTTTGTTTCCGCGCCCGCGGTAACCAGGGCAGTGACAATGAATGGTTTGAATACCTTGGTGACGACGGCAAGGTTATCCATATCGGCGGCAGTAGACATCTGAGCGACATCTTCCCGCTTTAAACCGAGATTTTTAGCAACCTTCTCCTGGATTTTTCTGACATAGACATTGCCGCCAAATTCATGTTTTGTCTGCATCTCCTCATATACCTTCATCCACAGTTCCGGATGTGCCGCATGGTTAATCGCTGCCTGCGCATCGGTAAAACCGTCGGTTGTGGAAAGAGTGCGCCGCTTTTCAGGAAACCGGACAATCAGGGTTTTTTCCCATAAACCGTCCCGGACATCTTTAGTAACGAAGGCTTTTGCTTTAATATCCTGTGGTAGTGAAATATCAGCCGCAAACACCAGTGTGGGGAACAGCAGGAGGGCACCCAACAACCATAAGGTATATTTCTTCATCAATCGCCTCCATGTATCGGGTTTAGTCCGCTTAGCAGCAGTTCATACTTTTCTTTAAACGCTACGTGCAATGAAAAGGCATAAAAAAAGTCCGCATGGGCCAAAGCGGCATGCGGACTTTACGTATTCAAAGTCTGTTAATGGTTTCACTCTCCCTTTACCACGGGGAACTGTTGAGTGTTGAGATCATGGCAGGTCTTCTGGCTCGCGATTCATCCTCCGGGCGCCTTCCCAGTCTTTCGACCAGTGGCATCATGCCCTTTGTCCTCGCTTACAGCGGCGGGTCCGCGGGGGATTTACACCCCTCTTCCCTATAAAGCCCTTGCGGGCACCGTGATCCGATATTCAGTTTTTATGCAAATAACACATGGGTTGGATAGCACAGCCTGACTTTGAGTGTCAAGCTGGATTGTCTATAGCAGCGAGTTCCCCACTTGCTGATTTTCCATTAGGGTCTTTTATTTTAAACAGAGGCTGAACCGTCTTCAAAAAAAATAAATTTTAGTATCATCAGCTAGATATTTTAACAAGAGGGCATAAACCAGCCGACAGGTTCAAGCACAACACAGAAATTTTATTTTTTGTTTTCCTTATGAATTGTCAAGTGCTGGGCCTCGTGGTTTGTTGCATGAGCATTTTGATGCCCCATAACCGATTGAACCTGCCCTAACACAATCAGAATCCCAAGAGCCAAATCCCCATGACCGATTGTTGCGACTGCCACAGTCAAAGCCGTAATATGAACCGCCACGTTAATAATTTTCTGGAAGACGATGCCGATCATGATTGAAGTACCTCCATGTTTGTCTTATATATAATATCTTTTGTCTTACAATAATATGAAACATGTTGCTTGTCAACATATTATATGGTATAAAATAAATTATATGTAAGACGCTGGAGGCCCTATGGAAGGCAAAGACACTAAAACACAGCAATATACCTTTCGGATTCCCACCGATCTCAAAAACGAGCTGGAACGCGTTGCAGCCGCAGAAGACCGTTCACTATCCAAACAGATTATTTATTGCCTGCGGAATTTTTTGCGGGAGAGGACGACGAAAGATTGAAAATTTTGACCAGAGCGGTTCTGTCGCCGAGCCGCCGTTATCATTTGGAAGACACGTATTGTTGACAAAGCACACAATTAGCTGATATCATTTATTTTATTGACTTAACTCAACAAGAAATGCTATGGTCAAGGTAACCTTTCACCTGTAATTTTTATTCCGGATTTTATCCGGCAGGTATCCACCCAGACTATACGTCTGTTTGGAGTCGTTCTCGGCAGCAACCGGGCCAGGGATCTCATCGAATGCACACCAACGGGATACATGCGTCCAGCAAGTATCCTTTCTTATTTCCCTCCAAGGAACCAATGCCGACTGAAAGAAGCTGGTCAAACTGGGCAGCATAAATCTCAACGGTCGGCGAATACCTTCTGCAAAAACCCCCTCGAGATCCTTACCTTATGAAACCTGGCAAGATAGTCTGAGACTTTTTGCCAGGACATCCCCTCACCGCGCAGTCTTTCGACCACTGGTCGTAAATCACCGTGCAGGCGGTCTTGCTTGGGCGACGCCTTGGCTTTAGACTCAGCCTTAACCACGGCAATTCGTGCCGATGCGACGACCTCCAGGTCGTCCGTAGTCTTTAATCTCCGGTTGCAATGCAACCTGAAGCGTTTATCGATCCCATAGAGAAAAGCCTGATATTGAAGCTTGCCGTCAAGTTCCACCTTGTTCCCCACCTTACGGGCTTCATTCTGTAGGAAGACAATCCTCTGCCGCTGCTCCTGGTGGCATTCATACCGTTCCCCCTCCGGCTGGTTGATATACCAGCGCAGGAGCTTATCGGCTGTTCTTGACGAAAATGGCCTCATATTTTTTGTCCTCCACACTGTCTCCTGACAGTGTCATCAGATGATGGAAACATCATCGGATGCAATGTGGTGGAAGTCAAGCAAAATAGCCATTCAATGGCTATCACATGCCAGGCTCCGCCGTTTTTGTCGAACGACAAAAACGGCGGAGCCGTCGCGCAAAAGCGCGTAAACACGGTTGCCAGACCGTCGCCGGTGACAGGGCCAAAACTGGACGTTTTTTTCTGTAGCAGGTGCAAAAGCAAGCACCGTAAAAAAAGCTTTTTCTTAACTGTCTGTCCCACCGGGGGGTCTATAAATTCCGGCACTCAATAAAGAGCCACAGTGAGCCCCAAATACGTCAGAGATCAATCCGCTTTCGCCCAAACGGGACACTCCACTGATGTTTAATATAGGAGGGTGAAGTTCCCCTCACTATCTAACGACAGAAAGGGATGTCCATGAGAGGTAGTATTAGAGGACAAACACTGCATTTGTTAAACTCCTCAGGCATCAAGTGTATTGGAGAGAGCAAGTTCAGTGCAAAGGATAGCGCCAGAATGGCGCTTGTAGCCGAGGGACGAGGTGGCACCTCCACTGCCATTGCTGAGAAGACCGGTATACACTCAATTGGAACTAAGGACAATTATCTCGATAAGTGGCAGGAAATCGGCCGCTTTGCCAAGGAGTCAACCGGTCTTCGGGACCTGGAAAAACTAACCACAGAAAATATACGTGAGTTTCTGGCATACAAGATTGAGATCGGAGTCTCCTATTCCCATTGGAGCGGCTATGCCGCTGCGGTGGGCAAGCTTGAAAATGCCCTGAACGGCTATGCGGACAAATATGACCGGGGCAATGAGTACAACTTGCGAGCGGCGATTATCGAGTTGAGGCCTGAGGCGCGGTTCGAACTGCCGCGGTTCACTGGGACCCGCAACTACGAAAACCCCGGGCAACTTGCAAGTTCAATCGGCAACCCGGAGTTCAGTTTGGTTGCCGAAATACAGCATCAAAGCGGTCTCAGGGTCGCAGGAGCCTCCTGCATCGGCGCCAAGCAATTGCGTGGCCTGTCGCATGATGTCCATACAGGCAAAGCAGTCGGCCTGGTTGCCTATATCGGTAAGGGAGGCAAGCCTGGCACTGCGCTGTTGCCGCCTGAGACTTATCAACAACTAGCGAAACATATCAGTGAGCACGGCCAACTGAAGGTTAGTGTTGACGGGTACCGACAGGCTTTGAAGGCTGCGGCGATGCAGACAAGTCAGCAGTACAACGGGAGCCACGGCCTGAGGTGGAACTTTGCCCAGGAAAGGTTTTCCGAGCTGCAATCAGTCGGGGCCTCATACGAAAATGCTCTTGGCATTGTCTCGAATGAGTTGGGACATAATCGTATCGAAATTACCCTGCACTATCTGGGCCTTTAGATCAATCTGACCGACCGGAGGATTTGCGCCCCTCTTGTTTTGGCTTATTAGCAACAAAAAGCCCGCACGTGACCGGATTGACCGGTTGCGCGCGGGCTTTTTCTGTTTTCGGTTGGCCCATTGCCAAAAACGGGACACCTGACTGATGTTTAATATAGGAGGGTAATTTTATGCGCTCTCCGAAACCTGACCATGATGAGAACAGGCTGGGAGACTATGTCGGGCAGACAATTGACACATGACATTGATAACCGTTACGAGGTGCTCAAACTGAAAGAGTTTGCATGCAGGATAGTGGCTTGCGACAACACAGTTCGTAATTGGATCAAAAATGGAATACTGAAGGAAGGAGAAGATTTCTTCCGAGCGGGCCGTGACTACCGATTCCCCTGGAGCCGTGAGCATTTGGAGCGGTTGATGAAGAGGCTGGCTCCTGTGCCTCCGCTGAAGCGACCAAGGATGGTCACCACGCGGCAAAATCGTACTCGATTGAAATTTCGTGCTTGATGGTTAACACCTCCGCAGGTATCCTTGCACGGCAAACGAAAATCAGCCGAAAGGGGGTAACGGAAATGAGAGGCTCATAGATGAAGAAAGCAACTACCACAGATGCAATGAAACCGTGGCACCGAAAACCTTCCTTCGGCAGTCTATACCTGACGAAAGGATCGAAGTACATTTACGTCTCGATAAATTATTTCAAGCAGCGGCTCCGCTGTCCCACTGACCTGGAAGACACTCCCAAAAACTGGGAGGAATTGTGTGATTTCCTGAAGGAGGTCGGCGAAAAGATCAGGAACCGGACATTCCGGTTCGCGAAAGCATTTTACTGGGTCGATGAGAAAACTAAAGAGCATTTCACCATGCTGGAAGGCAACGATTACAAGCCGGAAGCTGAACACATCCTAATCGGCGACTATGCGCGGGACTGGATGACTCGCAAAATCCCGACCTTCACCTCGGTGACCAAGCGGGAGTATTATTCCAAGGCGCTCAACTCGAGAGTCGTGCCTTACTTTGACAAAAAGTCATTTGCCAGCATCACTTGTGATGAGATTGAGGCGTTCATCGACAGCCTGAAGCGGAAAAACAACCCGGAACTTGATTTATCGGTCAAGAGGATCAAAAACATTGTCTGTCCGCTGGCAACGGTATGGCAAGCTGCTTGCGACGACAACAATTGGACGCTTCGTAATCCATTCTCCTGTGTTCCGGCAAAATATGGTGAACTCAAGGACAGGGCAATGCAGAAAAAGGAGCACATTGCAATGTTGAATGACGGCAGTGAGGACACTACCTCCAGACGGGACATTTTTCTGCTTGCGGAATGGGAACAGCACCGGTCAGCAATCGACCCTCATTATCATCTGGTGCTGGAACTGCTGCTGAGGGGGGTTATCGGCAGCGAACTCGAAGGGCTCCAGAAAATCGACGTAAAGGGCGACTCAATCGTTATCAGGCGCTCGGTTGTTCATGAAAAAGACGGCAAGCTCCACCTGAAATTCAAGCCCAAGAACTGGTACCGGAAAAGGGAAATCCCGCTTACCGACAAGATGAGGCCGCTTGTGGCGGATGCGATGGCCAAATCGACATCGACCAGCATGATCCACTTTGAAGATGGGATAGAATTTCCTGCTAACTCATTCCTACTGACCATGCTGGACGGCAGCCCGTTCAATTATGATTCATTCCGGGACTTGGTATGGAACAAGGCAATGAAGCGGACGGGGCTGCCCCACAGGATTCCCTATGCATCGCGGCATACCTTTGTACAATGGGCGCTCCTGGTAGGGGTCAACAAAAGCAGGCAGGTGGACCTGATGGGACACAGCACCAAAAAGATGATTGATGAGGTTTACGGCAAGTATCGCAAAGGGCTGATTGACGAGCGGGAGCGCATCCTGGATTACCTCGGCGAAGACTTCCTGTCTGTAGAGGAGTTGAAAACGGCCTTTCCGGAGCGATATCAAAGAAAGGTTTCCGTGCCGGTAATTCCGCCCCGGATAACAAAAGCCCCTGACGTTGCCATCGCTTTTGGTCAAAGCTTTGGTCAAAGCCAAGGGCTGTATGCTGATAACTATTTGTAATAGTTATCGTTTATTGGCGCGCCCGGAGAGATTCGAACTCCCGACAACCTGGTTCGAAGCCAGGGACTCTATCCAGCTGAGCTACGGGCGCATACCGAGGTCAGGATAACTGAACCGCTATGCTGACGGTTGCCGAAGGTATCAAAGTGCCGTTTGTATCATACACTTGAATGCTCGAGAGAGAAAAGTCACTCGTGGAGACGGTCGTCCCTGAGGCAATCACGCAGTTTACAACCGCAAAATTGCCGGAACCAAAGCCGGTCGTGTTTACAATACCGATCGAGATCTGGGGAGACGTCGCGGAAGGAGTGTAATTGGCAGCAGAAAGACTACCGCCAGCCCCCCCGGCCAAGGTCACCGACCCCGACGCGTCATTGGTGCCGGAGAGAGCGGCCGGCGACACTCCGGGCGGCAGATTGATGATAAATTGAACTCCTCCCGCCAGGGTGCTTGCGGGAAGGCTCGGTATGCTCAGCGTGAGCGTGGCTTTGGCGGGGCCATTTACCGTAACCAAAACCGGGCTGGAAGTCGCTGAATTGTTTGCCGCATCATATGCTTTGGCCGTCAGGCTATAGGTTCCGTTTGGCACAATCAAAGTATTCCAGCTAAAATTGTAGGGAGCGGTAGTTGTTGTGGCCTGCAAACTCCCGTTAATGTAGAATTCAACCTCAGTTACGCCTACGTTGTCACTCGCACTGGCAGTGATTGCAACTGTCCCGTTCACTGTTGAGTTATTGGTAGGAGCGCTTATAGAAATAGTTGGTGGTGTCGTGTCAGTTGTTCCTCCGCCTCCACTCCCGCCTCCCCCTCCGCCGCAGCCCAAGGCCGTGGCAACCAGAAGAGCAAGAAGTATGCGTGCAAGATGTCGTATCGTCATGGTTTTAGCCTCCATGGTTGTAAAGGTATCATGTGCCGCAATAGTAGCATAGGAATTCGTTTAATTAAACAGCGCCGGTTCCTGCCGCAGCCGCAATGGCGCGTTATTTGCCGTAACGGTCGATGAAGCCCTGCACCTGGCGGGCTGTCTCGCTGGCCCGGTCCAACTCCAGGTAGCGTCGCCACGCCTTCAGCGCCTTGTCCATGCGGTTCAGATCAAAGGCATTGACATATCCGACGTTATAGAGACTTTCCAGGTTGTTGGGCGCTATTTTGAGCGATTTCTCAAAATTTGCCAGGGCTCGCGTAAAGTCACCCTGCTGGCGATACATGGCCCCCTGGTCGTTGAGCACGTCCGCATCGTCGGGGTTGAGCGCCAGCGCCCGGTCATAGGCCTCAATGGCCTGCTGGGTCATGTCACCGTCGTAATAGGCATTTCCCAGGTCACGCCAGGCGGCCTGGCTGTCCGGTTCCTTTTGCGTTTTCCGGAGCGCCTCGGCAATGCGGGTGCGGACATCTTCGTCGTTCTGGTGCGTGCCCTCCTTCGTTGCATCGCTGCTGTCCGGCGTTTCCACCTCATCCTCCGGGACCGCCTCATTTTCAAACAACGGGCAGGCCCGTTTGGCTGCCAGATCGAGCGCCGATCCGGGGAAAATGGCTGATAGCGGCCCGCCACCCTTCATGCGCGCCAACCTTTTCCCGTCCGGTCCGATGATGTCTATGAGTTCCAGAATATCGGTCAGTTCGCTGCAATCGATTTCATAGTATTCAAGATGGAGCCGATACTGTTTTTCACCGTATTCTGCGGCGGCAAGCTTGCGCTGGGGTTCACCAAAGGGAGTAAACCTGAGCCATACGGTCACCCTGCCCAACGGAGTCAGCTTCAGCGAATCCATGTCGAGGGCGACGTCATGGTGCACAGTACGGGCCAAGGGCCGCCATTGGACAGCCGAGGCGCTTACCGGCGGAAGGGCGTTCAAGGATGCCGTCAGCACCATGAGACTCAGAAAACGGTGTACGGTCGCTCGTCCTGTTTTCACGTGAATTCCTCAACATTTTCAGGGGTAAGCTGGCTACGCCATTGTACTGGAGCATGGTTTGTTTTCAACTGTTTTTTTGCTGGTGACTCATTTTTAGCCTGGCGCTTCCGGCTTGACGCCTCTACTGTTTTAAGGTAGTTTCCAATAGATAGGGTGAATAGGGGAGGCGCCGCCGGAGATGCGCGTAATTGCGGGAAGTGTGCGGGGGATGAAACTTGCGGTGCCCCGGGGGATGCAGACGCGGCCAACGGCCGACCGGGTCAAGGAAGCACTATTCAGCATCATTACGAGCCGCCGCGAACTTGAGCAGGCCCAGATACTTGATATCTGCGCAGGAACCGGGAGCCTGGGGATCGAGGCCCTCAGCCGGGGAGCCGGTTTTTGCTGCTTCGTGGAACAGGACCGGCCCGTACTGGCGGTACTGGAAAAAAATCTTGAGGCCACCGGTTTTACCTCCCGGTCGCAGATCGTTGCCGTTGATTGCCTCAAGGCTTTGCGGCTTCTGGCAGCGAGGGAGCGGCGCTTCGATGTGGTGTTTTTTGATCCTCCCTATGCCTCGGCTCTTTACAACACCGTGCCGGAGGCGCTGGGTGGCCAGTCCCTGCTGGCGGAAGACGGGCTTCTGATCGTGGAATGCGCGGCACGGAATCCCCTGCCGGAACGTCTGGGAATATTGAACAGGGTTGACCGCCGGGTTTACGGTGACACGGCGCTGGAGTTTTTCTCGCTGGAGGGCGCATGAAGAAGATAGCTGTCTATCCCGGTTCATTCGACCCCATTACCTATGGTCATCTGGACATCATAAGCCGGGGATTGAAGATTTTCGATGAGGTGGTGGTGGCGGTGGCCGCCAATTCCCAGAAGAATCCCCTGTTTTCCATCGACGAACGGGTCGGCCTGATCCGCGACGTGTTCAAGGATGAACAACGAGTGGTGGTTGACACCTTCAGCGGCCTTCTGATAGATTATGTGTCTTCACGTCAGGCACACGTGATCATCAGGGGGCTGCGTGCCATATCGGACTTTGAGTACGAGTTCCAGATCGCCCAGATGAACAGCACGATCGGCCAGGGTGTCGAGACGTTGTTCATGATGACATCACTGCAATACGGCTACCTCTCCTCCTCCATCGTCAAGGAGGTCTGCCTGCTGAACGGCAACATCGACCGGTTTGTGCCGCCGGAGGTGAAGGCCGCCCTGAGGTCGAAACTCGGAATCGAGTGAACGGCCGCCCATGGGGAGGCGCCAAGCGGAACCAAGCGCACAACTGAGCAGAACCATCCCGGCGTTCAAAAACCCATCCTTTTTAGCCTGCAAGCGAGGTGCGTACCATGATCACACGGGACATGATTATCGCCGACATTATCAGGCAGCACCCCGAAACGCTTCCGGTATTCCAGCGCTATCGTCTTGACTGCTACGAATGCCAGATCGCCGACCTCGAAACCATTGAACATGGCGCCGGTGTTCACAAGGTTGCTATCGTCGAGCTGCTTGAAGCGTTGAACAAATCTCTGATATGAACTCCGGGCTCAAGTTCGCCTGCAGGATATTCCCCTTGCGGATTCCGCTCCATGAATGATTTTGAAAATTACGCCAATTATTTCCCTGTTGGCCTGAAGGTCGGCGTCGGCATCCCCCTGGCGAATGCCGAGGTGTTCCGTGACTGGGCAATAATTCACGAGATCGACGAGGATTTCGTTTCCCTCCAACTTTCCCGCGATCAATTACCCCTCAATGTTTCCCTTCACGTGGGCCAGATTCTCGATCTGCGCGGCGGCAAGGATGACAGCGGCTACAGTTGCCGGGCCATTATCGTTGCCGAAGGTCCTGTCCGGGAGATACTTCTCCGCCTTATCGGCGAGATCGTTTCCGACGAACTGCGGGAGTTCTACCGTATCGATGCCTTTTTGCCGATCAAATATTATATCTCCTCCGGGCAGAACGTGGACACGCTCAAGCAGGAGTGGGTGCAGCGCCGCGAGCAACGCCAGGTCATCGATGCCGACCGCAAGCACAAAGACTGGGACAGCAGGCTCTTGCTGGGCAGTGCGGAACTTCCGCCGGAACGGCGGCTTGAGCAAGCCAGGGACGCCTTGGGAGAGGATGGGGATCAGGTCGAGGATCACGGTGACACATGGGACACCATCATACCGCTGGCCGCCAACATCAGCGGCGGCGGGGTGCGCATCACCACCCACCAGCAATTTGAAAGCGGCGACTACGTGTTGCTGGAGATACTGGTTCCCATGCCGCGCCGCATCGTGGACATCGTGGCGCGGGTCATCACCGCCAACCGCAACTACGCTGCCGGCGGAGACCGCGAATACTACAACACCGGCATGCAGTTCGTCTTTATCGACGAGCGCGACCGGGACGCCATTGTCAATCACATCTCCAATGTTCAGCTCAAGCGGATACGCCAGTTGCGTGAACAGTTCATATTCCGCGACGGCCTCCCTGCCGGGAGTGAAGAGCAGGAGGCGCCGTCCCAGTTCAACTGGGCAAGCTTCGGAAGGTGGCTTGGCTATACCCTTGTCTTCCTGATGATCATAGTGCTCATCGTTAATTATTTCAGGCATTATGCCAAGGAACACCCCAAGAATGAGATCGAGGAGATATTCGAGGGGGGGATCAGGAAGTATCTGGAGCAGTTTAAGTAATTTTTTATTTGGTGATTAGCGCTCATCTTCCGCCAAAAGGTTCCCCCCTTTGGAAAAGGGGGGCAAGGGGGGATTTGGTTTTAAAGATCAAAGGTAAATCCCCCTTTGCTAAAGGGAGACTTGATCGTCAAAGGGAGATTGACGCTAATCTGATTTATTTTATATTGAACGCGACACGAGCCCGGACGGATAACGTCCGGGCTCGTGTCGTTGTGCGTCTTGCACCAGGGGGCGGAAGCTACCTCGCGACCGTCTCTCCCTCCGCCAGCAGCAGTTCGCTTGCCCGGCTGATGAACCCGGCCGATGGTTTGTGGCAATAGATGCCATACACGTCAGAAGCAGCCGAAACCCCGCGCAGGAAGACATAGATGGCACCGCCGCAATGGGTGTCGTAGTCGTATCCCGGCAGGCGCAGGCGCAGCATCCGGTCGAGCGCCAGGGTATAGAGGTGATACTGGAGGATGTAGGCGTGCCGGGCCATGGATTCCCTGAGTCCGTCCGGTCCGTATTCTTCCCGCCGATAACCCAGGTGGTTGGATTTCCAGTCGATGATGTAATAGCGGCCGTTGTGCTCGAAGACCATGTCCATGAAGCCTTGCAGCATGCCGCGCCCCTGTTTGAAGCTGAGTCCCGCCAGGACCCGGCTGAAATCCCCGTGAATACGTTGGTCGAGCAGACCGTCGAACAACGCCCCGAGTACGTCGGCGGAGAGCTGCCTGACGGGCAGGAAAAACTCCATCTCCACTCGCCACGACCCTGGTTGCAGATTGGAGAGGCAAAAGGCCGGGTCGTCAGGACAGAGCGCCGCCCGGGTCACATCCGTCACCATGGCGCTGACTGCCGGAACCCAGCTTTGGTCGTAACCGTTGGCCCGCAGGCGTTCGGCCGCAGTCCGGGTGATGGTTTCGGGCTCAAGCCGGGCATAATCCAGCCGCTCGAAGATCTCGTGCAGACAGGTGCCTGACGCTGCGCCACGGGGAAAATCGAAGATGCCGCCCTGCTCGCGTTCAGGGGCCTCGTCACCTCCCGCGTCCGAGGTGGCGCCCGCTGCAAGGGCGTCGTAATCCTGGGGTTGAATGGGGCGTTCCCCACCGCCGGCCAAGGAACTGAAACTGGCGACGCGCCAATCGACGGGGATGGTGGCGGTGAACGGAGGGCAGGTCAGCGGCAGGTCACCTCCCGTTGCCTGCCGGTACGTGGGAGTCGGCTCAGGCGACGGCATTATTTCGGAGCCGATGCCGGGCGCCGCGCTTTTCAGGTTCTGCAACGCCGCCAGGATGGCGGCATCGTTGAGCCCCTTCAACGGCGGCGCCCCAGGACCGTGAATCAGGCGGAACAGTGGGGAGGCATCGGCTTGGCTCATGCCCCCCCAGACGACGTAACAACGGAATTCGGCCCGGGTGAGGGCTACATAAAGCAGGCGCGCAGCCTCCCCATCCCGTTCCCGGCGGGTCACCTGTTCGTGTTCCTCCTGGAGGTCGGAGCCGAGATCGAGCGTCAGGTTGCCGTCCGCGTCGTGGAAGATTACCCGTTCGGGGGTGTCCGAGGGAACGTCCCAGGCATAGGGGAGAAAGACCAGGGGGTACTGGAGCCCCTTGCTGGCATGGATGGTTGCGATCCTGACGGCATCGTCGTCCGTCTCCAGACGCAGCAGGGCGGTCTCGTCTTCGGTGAAGCCGGTGATGCGCCGTTCCAGCCAAGCGATAAGGGATTCAATGGCGTCATCACCCTCCTGGGCGAACTGGTGAAGCAACTCCACGCAGTGAAGCAGATTGGTCAGGCGACGTTCTCCATCGGGCAGGCAAAGGAGCCGTTTCCGCACCCCGCAGGCATCCAGCAGGAACGAGGCCAGGGACATGACACCGCCGGCGTGGTACGCTTCCCGCAGGCCGTGGAAGCGCTCCAGCCACAGATTCCATTCCTTGTCGTCGTTCTGCGCCGCGGCAACCAGGTCCACATTCAGTCCCCCCAATCCCCCCAGGAGCGCCTCGGTTACCAGCGGCTCCCGGTACGGTTCGGCGGCGGCCCGCAGGATGCGCAGCAGGTCGAGGGCCTCGGGCGTCTCGAAGATGGTCCTGTTCCCCTGTTGTACCGACGGGATGGCGCGGGCGTTCAACGCCTCCTGGATCAGGTCGGCCTGGGTGTGGGTGCGCACCAGCACGGCGATGTCGCCGGGAAGCAGGCTGCGCTCCTCTCCGGCGCTGCGGAGAAGGTGCGGTCCCGTCAGCAGGCGGGCGATCTCGGCTGCCACAGCGTCCGCAATCGGTCCGCGCGCTTCGCCTTTGGCAGTCGTCTTTCCCGGCATGCGGGGATAGACCCAGAAGCGTAGGGGGGTGTCGTCGGGACGGCCATCCACCAGCAACGCGTCCTGTGGGTCGCGGCCCGGCTTGACCGGCCCGTGGCCGATGGCGTCGCAGAGGAATGGATTGTCGGCCGTGAAGAGTGTGTTGACCCCTTGGACCAAGGCCGCTGACGAGCGGCGGTTGGTGTCCAGGCTCCAGCGCATGGCATCGTCCACGGAACGGGCCGCCTCCAGATAGGCGAAGAGGTCGGCGCCGCGAAAGCTGTAGATAGCCTGTTTGGGGTCCCCGATCAGAAACAATGGATATGACGGCGGGCCATTCGTGGCAGTAACCCCCGCCAAACGCCCGAAAATGCGCCACTGCAACGGGTCCGTATCCTGGAACTCGTCGATCAGGGCCGCCTGGTAGCGTTCCCGCAGCCTGGCTGCCAAGTGGTCGCCGCCATCGCCTTCCAATGCCCGGTACAGGTCCAGCAGCAGGTCATCGTAACTGCGCAGGTTGCGCAACCGCTTGCGCCGGGGCAACTCTTCCCGCAGCCAGCCGTGAAACCCGGCCAGGTGGTGGCCCCATTCTTCTTTGAAGGTGCGATCCGCGTGCCGGATGGCCTCGTGCAGATGCTGACAGAGCTCGAAGAACGGGTGTCCGGGCGCTTCATTTCCCTTGGTGGTCCTCTTCTCCAGGTTTTCTCTGGTAAAGAGCAGCAGCCTGTCGCAGGTCATGGAAGGGGGACCGTCGAACCACGCGTCCACGTGAGCGGCCGCAGCCTCGACCTGGGCCGGTTTGTAGCTGGCCTGGTGGAGGCCGGGGCGTCTCAACAGGGCGAGGATGAGCTCCCGCTCTCCCTTCCAGACGGAGGCTGCCTGGTGAAAAAGCTCGTCGCGCCGGGCGGCGACGGCATTGAAATCCGTATCTTCGGTCTCAGGCACGATGCGCAGGCCGGGCGTCTGGACATGCCCCCTGAAAGGCGCCAGGAGCGATTCCGGGGTGCACCCCTCCGCCACCAGCCGCTCCAGAAAGGCGTCCTGGCGGGCCAGGAGGGTGGTGCGCCAGAAATCGTCGGCTGTTTCCTGCACCAGCGCCGACTGGTCGGCCGTCATATCGGTGTCGAACAGGGAACCGCTTTCAAAGGCATTCTCCGCAAGTGCCCGCTGGCAGAAACCATGGATGGTGTAGATGGCGGCATCGTCGAACGAATAGAGCGCCCTGGTAAGCAAGCGAACCGCATGGTCCCGTTTGCGGCAGCGTTTCAGCAACAGCGCTTCCAGTTCGTCCCCCCCTTTGGCGCCCGTTGCAAACAGCTCCAGCGTTGTTGCAATGCGCCGGCGGATGCGGTCGCGTAGTTCGGCAGTGGCGGCTTTGGTATAGGTCACCACCAGGATGTTTTCGGGACGCAGTTCCCGTTCAAGCAGCAGCCTGATGTAGAGCGCCGCAATGGTCCAGGTCTTGCCGGTGCCGGCGCTGGCCTCGATCAGGTTGAGGCCGGATAGGCCGATATCTCCGGGGGCGAGCGGCTTCATGGGGTGCACTCCTGCGTCACGGCCAAAAACGGCCTCCAGACCTGTTCGGCAAGCTGTTTGAATTCGTCGCCCAGCGGATCTTTGCGTCCGAAACAGAGCGCAAAGGCCGGGTCGGCCGACTCCGGCCTCAACCGGCTGAACGGGGCGCCATACCAGCATCGTTCCGCCTCCTGCTGCCCTTTGCCCAGAAAGCCGAAGGAGGTTTCGGGGAAGAAGGGGAGCGGGCGACGCAACCCGCTGCCGTAGATGTCCAGCAGTTCCCGCAGCAAGCGTGGGGCATCCTCTAAAGGGGGCAGGGAGAGCATGCTGTCGCGGCATACCAGCAGGCTTTCCCGCGGATAGCCCCCGGCCCCGGCGCAGCAGAGCGCCAAGTGCTCTATCCATAGGACAAGCCGGTCCCTGGCCCTGATCCGTGCGCAGCGATAGCGCAGCAGCCGTTCGCCGCGGATGTCGGCCAGAGTCCCGGAAAGCCTGAATGTGCCCAGTTCCAGGGAAAGCGGCAGCGGTTCCAGCGGGGCGGAGAGATAGGGGGTGAGCCGGTCGCTGAAGGTGCGCGCCTCACCCAGCGCCCTGTCAAAGGCAATCTGCCCGGCGGCCAGCGGCGGAAGCCGGGAAGCGGCCCGGGCTGCGGCGTAGAGATCCCGGCAATCTGCTCCCTCCAGCAAATGCGCCACCATCTCCTGCTTCAGGTTGAAGCCCTCCAGGGCATCCAGGCTGAATGCTTCCCGCTCCTCGGCCTCGCTGCCGGGCCTGACGGGGCGCACCCCCAGGCGGCGTACCAGGAAATAGGCGGCTGGATTGGCGAAGAAACGGATCAGGTCGTCCAGGCCCACCTCGCGCCAATCGTCGTCCGGTTCCGCCAGGCTCCCCTCCATGAAGGGAAGGGGCCGGAGACCGGCGGTTCGTCGTGCTTCCAGAGCCTGGCAGGTGCTGCGCGAATAGCTGAACAGCGCCCTGTCCCCAAGGGGTGTGAAATAGGCCGGGTTGAAGCCTTGCAGGCGATGGCGCGTCTCCACCGCAGGGGCGGATGGTCCATCGTCAGCTCCGTGGACAACAAACCCCTCCCTGATATAGTCCAGCAGTTCGCTGACGGTCACCGACGGGGGAAGTACGCTGTTGTCACGCTCACCCTGGCCGGTATAGCTGATGTAAAGGCATTCCGTGGCCGACATGAGCGCCTCAAGGAACAGGTAGCGGTCCTCGTCCCGGAGCGACCGGTCGCCACGACGGCGTTTGCCGGCCAGCAGGCTGAAGCCGGGGGGGCGTTTGACCCGCGGAAAGACGCCATCGTTCATGCCGGCCAGGCAGACCACCCGGAAGGGGATGCTGCGCATGGGGAGCATGGCGCAGAAGGTGACGCGCCCCCCCAAAAAGCCGTAAGAGGCCCCCGGCCGGTCGAGCAGGGTCGTGAGATGGTCGGTCAGTGCCTCCGGGTCGATGGAAGCGGAAAAGCCGCTTCGCTCCTGCATATCCCTGAGTTGCACAAAGGCTTCGTGCAGCGCTTTGAGGCCGGTGTCCGTCGTCTCAACGGGGCTGAGCAGGCTGTCGGCAACCAGCGCCAGGCAATCGGCCCACTCCGCCAGGGTGTGGGGGCGTACCAGAAGAGCGGCCGCCTCCCGGACGCGGCCCATGAACCCGGCCAGCTTGCCCAGGGCCGCGGCCCGGTTTCCCTCGATGCCGGGAAAGGGGAGCATATCCCCGAAGAGCCGGTTATTGTCCGGGGCCAGGGCATACCCCAGCAGCATCCGGTCCAGGGCGGCCTGCCAACTGTTCTCGGCAAAGGGGGGAAAGCCGAGCGAAGAACGATGGTCCCGGTCAAGCCCCCAACGGACGCCGCTGTCCAGCAGCCAGGAGCGGATATCCTGCAATTCGGCGGCTGTCAGGGAGAATCGCGCCATGACGTGGGGCGCCTCCAGCAGTTCCAGCATGCTGTTGACGCCGAAACGACCGGAGGGAAGGGCCAGGATGCGCAGGAATGCCTCGATGGCCGGATTGTCGCGCCGCTGGCTCTGGTCGGCAATGGTGTAGGGGATTCCTGGGCGGTCGCCGCCGGCCGCGCCGAACACGGCCGAGATATAAGGGGCATAGGCCTCGATATCCGGCGTCATCACCACGATCTGGCGCGGTTCCAGGCCGGGCAGTTCCTGGAACATGGCCAGCAGGCTGTCGTAGAGCACCTCCATTTCGCGCATGGGGCTGTGGCAGCTATTGACCCGGATGGAACGGTCGTTGGCCGCAACAACGCCTTTTTCTGCGTTTCCGGTGCTCCTGTCGCGCAGTTCCAGGATATCGGCCTGAATCAGGGAGAGGAGACGGGTGTCTTCCGGCCGGGGAACCGCTTCATCCAGATCCTCCGTGTCGGCGCCGCTGTCGAGCAGCATGGAGAAGAACTCCTGGCCCAGGGTGCCAAGGGAGGAGAGGAGCGGATTGCCGGTCTCGAAGTATTCGGCGGCATCCACCGGCAACTCCGGGCGGAGCAGCAGATCGGCCTGCCGTTTGCGCGAGATGATGTCGCCCCAGTATTCTCCGCAGGGGTTGAGCAGATAGAAGCGCACATCGGCGATCCGGGTAAGGAGCGAGATTGCTTCAAGGTGGAAGGGGGGCAGGTAGGAGATGCCGAACAGATTGAAGCGTTCCGGCAAGCGCCCCGCGGGGATGGGGCCGGCCGCCAGCCGCTCCCTGAAACGGCGCAGCAGCGCGGCGCGGTGCTGTCCGGGAAACTCACGGGATACTGCTTTCCAGAGCTGCGGCTGCCAGCCTTCGCCATCTCCCCGGTCCCAGGCCAGAAGCGCCTCGGGACGGAAAATGGTGTACTGGTCAAAGGTGTCGGCAATCGTACGGGAGAGCTGCAACAAAGCCCGGCCATCCCGGCGTCCGGAGCAGTAGCGGCGCAACGGCTCGAACCCGGTCCTGTCCAGCAATCCCGGCAGGGCTGCCATGATCCGCCAGGCCATGACGTCGGGGGCAAAAGGGGAGGGGGAGGCAAGGTCGGGCAGCACGGCGCGGAAGATATCCTCCAACTGCTCGTTGGGAAACGGGAAGCGCAGGTTGGCGGAAACGCCGTTCAGGCGGGCCAGTTCCATGGCTATCCAGCGGGCCATGCCGGAACTTTGCACCACTACGGTATCCGGGGCCAGGGGTGAACCGGTCTGTACGGCAAAATCGGCCGCCATGCGGCCGATGAGGCGGTGCAGGGAACTGCTGGTGATAACGTTGAGCATGCCCATGGCAGCAAACTATACCGGAAATTGGAGGACAAACAAGGGGGAAGTGCGGGATGTCATTCCGGTTCAAATCAAAGATGACATCAAGGCGGCGAGGATCGAGGCGACGAAGGCGTACAGGCAAGTACGTTGAGGAGCCGAAGACGAGCCAACGAAGATGCCGCTTTGATTTGGGATTGGAATCAGGGCGCGATCAGTGGCAGGGTGGGAAAATAGGTCCGGTATCGGGTTGCGTCACGGGTCAGGAGCGTCAGGCCTTCGACCGCCGCATGGGCGCCGATGAAGAAGTCGGGTAGCGGTGAATAACGGGTTCCTCCCAGCTTGCGATAGCGCAGGAAACATTTTCCCGCCAGAAATGCGGCCTCCCAGGGCAAGGGTCGCCGCTCGAAGATATCCGGCCGGAGCGCCTCGTCCAACTCCTCGATACGCGTAAAACCGATGGAGACCTCGGAGTATACGATTGGGTTGATGATCAAGGCTGAGCTGTCGGCTGCCCGTTGCAGTTGCCGTGAAGACCACTCGTACCAGGTGGCATCTTCCTCCAACAGGTCGAGCAGCACATTGCTGTCGACCAGTACACCGCCATTCATTCCTCGCCCCGGGTCAGAGCCATGATCTCGTCGGTCGTCATCTTTACCGTGGCCCGCCCTCGCAAGGTCTCGACCAGGCGTTTGCCCCTCGTTGGCAATTCTTGTGACTTGCGCAGAACGACGGTGTTACCCTCGACCACGAATTCAACCTCTGATTGTGAGGCTATGCCCAGCTTGTGTCGAATATCGCGGGGTATCGTTACCTGCCCCTTGCTGGTTACCCGCATGGCACTTCTCCTTAAATGTAATACTTTAAAAGGTATTACATTTGGTGCCGCTGAGTCAAGATTTTTCAGGGATGCTTAGCATAAGCAACCACTCCCCCTCATTTATTCATCCAAAACAAAAAAACAGTACGTCGGCATCCTGTCAAAACGAGCGGTTTCGTCTTCATCCAGATCGTTGTATCCCCTGCCACCACGACCCCCTTAGCAAGAAAGACATTGTCGTTGCTCTGGCCGGCGTGTTATACATAGGGTACACCTGAACCACAGGGCTCACCCCTGTGGTTTTTATTTTCCGAAATCAACCTTTACGGCTTTTTATCCACGAAAGACACGAAATTACACGAACGGTCGAGGCGATGCAGTGTATCGGCGGCTCATTCCAGTTACTATAGAGTCATCTGGTTTTGTTCGTGTTTTTAGTGGACAACTGTTGTTTTGAGGAGTTCGATCCATGTCTTTTGAATCCCTCGGCCTGCGCGCCGAACTATTGAGCGCAATCGCCTCCCAGGGCTATGCCGCGCCGACTCCCATCCAGGCCGAGGCGATCCCGGTGATTTTCGAGGGATGCGACCTGCTGGCCGGCGCCCAGACCGGTACCGGCAAGACTGCGGCATTTGCCCTGCCGATCGTTCAGATGCTGGGTGAGGATTCCCCCCGGCAAAAGCGGCGGTTTCCGCGTGCGCTGGTTCTGGTGCCGACCCGCGAACTTGCTGCCCAGGTCAGCGAACAGATGAACAATTTTGCCCGGCGCCTGTCGCTGCGCTCCACGATGATCTACGGCGGGGTGACCATCCAGGCTCAGGTCGAGCGGTTGCAACGCGGCGTCGATATCGTGGTCGCGACGCCGGGCCGGTTGCTCGATCATGCGGAACGGGGCACCGTAAACCTCTCCCGGATCGAGTTTTTGGTTCTTGACGAGGCAGACCGCATGCTCGATCTGGGGTTTATCGACGCAATTAAAATGGTGGTGGAATATCTGCCGGCCAAGCGCCAGACCTTGCTTTTTTCGGCAACCTATTCGAAGAGCATCAAACAGCTTGCCGACGAATTGCTCGATCATCCGCGGCGAATCGAGGTGGCGCGCCGCAATATCGCCGCCGACGCGGTGACCCAGGCGGTTTATGAGGTGGAACGAAGCCGCAAACGGGAAATGATCTCGTTCCTGATCCGTCAGGGGGGGTGGAATCAGGTGCTGGTCTTCGCCCGCACTCGCTACGGCGCGGACAAGCTGACCGAGGAGTTGCTCTTCGACGGGATCAAAGCCGCCGCCATCCACAGCAACAAGAGTCAGTCCATCCGGACGCGTACCCTGGCGGAGTTCAAACGGGGTGAATTGCGCGTGCTGGTTGCGACCGATGTGGCGGCGCGCGGACTTGACATCGAGCGCCTGCCGCACGTGGTGAACTATGACCTGCCCCAGGTCCCTGAGGACTATGTGCATCGCATCGGCCGCACCGGCCGGGCCGGAGAGGACGGGATCGCCCTCTCGCTGGTCTGCCCGGAAGAAAGGCCGCTGCTGGCCGCCATCGAGAAGTTGCTCACGTATGCCGTCCCTCGCCGGACGATTGCGGAATTTCCGCAGGTAGCGGCCAGGCGGAGTGTCCGGGTGAAGGAGTTCAAGCAGGCCGAAGCATTGTCAAAGGCGAAGAAGACACAGGACAAGAAGGCGAAGGCACCGGCACAGGGTGCGGCCTCCCGGCGGGGTAAGGCCGTTGCCGAGCGTCCCGCACCCAAGACCGGCCGTCGGGGAAGCAGGATGAAATAGGGACACCCTCGCAATTATGGGGATAAATAAGGAGTGTTCCTGTTTATTGGGTGGGGATGAGTGAAGTTATCAAGACAAAAAAGTACCCCATCGCTCTTTCATGACTCGCGTACCTCCAGTCGCAGCCCCTCTATCTTCTCAAAATCCCGCCGGTTGGATGTGATTACGGTATAGTCCAGAGAAATGGCTGTCGCAGCAATTATCAGATCATGGGCCCCCACCGTGAAACCACGCTGAACAAGCGATGCCCATATTCGGGCGTAGATGCGCGCGGCCGCCACGTCAAACGGGAAGATCGGAAGCAACTCGATTACCTTTTCCACAAAAGCCTGTCGTCTGAGCCTGCGGGTTTCGTTATCCGCCCGCTCAACGCCATGAAGCAGTTCGGCTACTGTCACCACGCTGATCCCGAACGGTTCTTCTTCCCGGCCGGTAATGAGGCTCTCGACCATCCCTCGGTTTCTCTCAAGGGCAATGATCTCGCTGGAGTCGAAGATTATTCCCACGATATCGCCCTCGGCATGGGCGGTTGCGAGTTTACCGCAGTCATGACATCGGCCTCGAACTCCTTATCATTGCTTTCAAGGTGGGGGAGATGTCGCATGATCTCGCGCAGGTCGGCAAGGGTTGCGACAGAGCGGAGCGGTTCCACCGGCACAAGGGAGGCCGCCGGTTTACCACCGCGGATAACGGTATAACGGTCTCCCCGGTACTTGATATTGTTTAATAGCTCTGAAAAGTTTCTGACCGCCTCGGTCGAACTGATGGACACTTGCATATCTAATCTCCGTAAAATATGATAATCATATTTTACATCAATTACAGATAACCGCAATGGGATATTGTCACTTCGACGGCTGGAGAGAATTCTTTGAATGAACGTTGAGAAGACAGTTGTCCACGAAAAGCACGAAATGACACGAACAAACCAAGAAAATGCTATTATCTAACAAATTCAACCGAAATAGATGCTTTGCTTTTGTTTGACTTGTTTGGATTTGTTCGTGTTTTTCGTGGACAAAAATGCCGTTTCCGGTTTTGATCCGTTTATTCCAATTCCAAATCAAAGCGGCATCTTGACGAGGCCTTCGGCCTCCCTCTTGCGGGGCGCCTTCGCGGTCCAATTTGCTTTGCAAATTGTCGTTGGCTCGTCCTCGGCTCCTCAACGTACTACCTGTACGCCTTCGTCGCCTCGATCCTCGCCGCCTTGATGTCATCTTTGATTTGTAACCGGAATTACGAGCTTCAGAGAACAAAAAAGGGCCCACATCATGTGAGCCCTTCATGGGTCAAGCTTTCATCAAATCATGTTCCGGATTATGCCAGGTCCTGGACCCCTTGGTAGATGATGTCGAACAACTCGGGTATATATTGCTCCGCGATGCAGGAGAAGGCGATGCGCAGGTCGGTCTTGGTGATGGAGATGGCGCCGACCCCGTACTTGTCCAGCAGATGGACCCGCAATTTTTCGGCATCCACCGTTTTCAGCTTCAGACACATGAAGTAACCCGAGTTGAACGGGTAGTAGGTCCAGGCTGAATCGTATTTGCCGCTGTTGAGGACTTCCTTGGTTTTCAGGGCACGGCCCTTCATAACCTGGAACTTTTCCTCCTTTTGTGCCAGGAAATGGGGCGAACGCAGCGCCTCGATGACGAATGTCTGGGAGGGGTGCGGGCAATTGGAGATACGGGCGCGGATGATCCCCATGGTCTTCTTCTCCAGGGCGGTCATGACCGGCGTGTTTTCGTATTCGTTGCCGTCGGCGAAGGTGATGAACCCGGTACGGAAGCCCCAGACGAACTCCTCCTTGGTGGCGCCGTCCAGTTTGACCGCAAGGATGCGCGGATGGAGGTTGGCCAGCTTGCCGAACAGGGACTCTTTGAGGCTCTCCTCGTAAAAGAGGCCGAAGTAGGCGTCGTCGGTCACGGCAACGATGTTGCAGCCCGATTCGGCCACCTCCTTGATGGCGGCCACCAGGGCATCCCCTTCGGCCACGGTCGGGGTATAGCCGCTGGGGTTATTGGGGAAGTTGAGCAGGACAACGGCCTTGCCCTTTTCTTCGGCGCTGTCCTTCAGGACCGCCTTGAAGGCGTCGATATCGTAGCCGCCGGCCACGGTGAAGGTCGGGTGTTTCTTGACGATTGCACCGCTACAGGTGCCGAAGGTCAGGTTGTAGTTGCCCCAGAGCATGTCGGGGAGGATCAGATGGTCCCCCTTGTCGATGAACAGGTCGGAGACGATGGAGAGGCCGTGGGTCAGCGCATTGGTAACGATGGGGTTGCTGAAGTGTTTGCCCTGCAGGCTGGGGTTTTCCCGCAGTTGCTTCTCCCGCCACAGGGAGCGCAATTCCGGCTTGCCGGCAGGGGGGGCGTAGGGGAAGATATCCTTGGGATCAAAGGCGGATAGCTTGTCCTGGATGCACGACAGGAACATCGGTCCGCCGTTCTCGGTGGCGATGCCGATGGTGGCGTTGAACTTGTGAGCCTTTTCCTTGGCTTCGGCCGACTGGGTCAGAATGCCCTTGGGGAAGAAGAGGTTTTTCCCGAGATCGGACAGCATTTCCAAAACATGAGGGCTGTGCTGGGCAAGCAGGTCGTTCAGTTCTTGTGCCAATGGGTTCATTGATTCCTCCTGAGCAAATTTGAAAGATTGTCTCACACAACCTGAAAACCGAAAATATAATTGAACAGCACCGGTTCCGCTTTGTCAATAGATAAAAACGGGACACGAGACGGCGCCGGGTCATCCTGTCGTTGATGAAAGGCTCGCGATGATGTATGGTTTGAGCCAATGACTATCTGCTGAAAAGGAGCTTCAATGATAAAAAGCATGACCGGATACGGCAAGGGAGAAGCGGCCGGCGACCATGGGACCTTTACCGTGGAGATCCGCTCGGTCAACCACCGCTACGGCGAGGTGTCGGTGCGTATGCCGCGCGGTTTCATGGCCTTGGAAAACGAGGTCAAGCGGACCGTCTCTGCGCTGCTCAAGCGGGGCAAGATCGATGTCTTCGTGCAGTGGGAGGAGGCAATGGTCGGCGAATCGCTGCCCCAGGTTGACTCGATCCTGGCGCGGGCCTACTTCACGACGTTCAACCACCTGGCAGGCGAGCTGGGACTCCTGGGCCAGGTGCCGCTTTCCCTGATTATCGCCCAGAAGGGAGTCCTGCGGGAGAACAGCTCTGCCCTTGCGGAGGAAGATTACCGCAAACAACTTATGTCCGCGCTCCAGGCCGCCGTGGCGGCGCTCGACGCCATGCGGACGAGGGAAGGGGAGGCGCTGGCAGCCGATTTATCGGCCCGGCGTACCCAGGTGACGGAATGGACCGCGTTGATCAGGGAAAGGACCCCGGCGGTGGTGGTCGAGTACCGTCAGAAGCTGAAGGCGCGCCTGGAACAGCTTCTGGAAGGGACGGAACTGGACGAAACCCGTCTGGCCCAGGAGGTGGCCCTGATGGCCGACCGATGCGACGTGACCGAGGAACTGGTGCGTCTTGCCAGTCATTTTACCCAATTCGACGAGGCGCTGCGCCTGCCGGAGCCGGTGGGGCGCAAGCTGGACTTCCTGATGCAGGAGATGAACCGCGAGGTCAACACCATCGGTTCCAAATCCAGCGATGCCGGAATCACCACGCTTGTCATCCGGATCAAGGCCGAGATGGAGAAGATGCGTGAGCAGGTGCAGAATATCGAATAAAGAGGTTGTTGAAAAACAGCCATCTCGCCGCCGTCCTCAAAAGCCGCCTTGTGCGGCGTAGCGTTGCTACGCCTCCGCGGGTCTTTCTGCGGGTGCGACGATCTGACTATTTTTGAACAACCTGGATTTTCCAGCGGCCCTGAATCCTATTCATACTAATCGACATAACGCATGAATTATGAGGGTAAAATGGGCGGGTCTTCGTGTGGAACCTTCCTTTTGCCGCTGTTCTGTGCTACCATCTGCAAAATCCCTGGGAAGGACGTTCCATGAAACGCGAAGGCCTGATCCTGATCATCTCTGCCCCCTCCGGGGCCGGCAAGACTTCCCTCTGCAATGAACTTTTGCAACGTTTTCCGGCCATGAAAGAGTCGGTCAGTTACACGACCCGGCTGCCGCGGGCCGGCGAGGTGGAAGGCCAGGACTACTTCTTCGTATCCCGGCCGGAATTCGAATGCATGGTGGCCGAAGACGCTTTTGCCGAATGGGCCGAGGTGCACGGCAACCTGTACGGGACGGCATTGAAGACCCTGGAAGAGGCCCGTCGCAACGGCGTCGACCTGGTGCTGGATATTGATTGCCAGGGGGCGATGATCCTGAAGGAACGCCTTGACGGCGGCGTGTTCGTGTTTATCCTGCCCCCCAGCATGGAAGAGCTTCGCAATCGCCTGGAAAGCCGTTCCTCGGATGCCAGGGAGGTGATCGAGCGCCGCATCGTGCGGGCCGCGGACGAGATCAAGGAATGCCGCTGGTACGATTACATCGTCGTCAACGACAGTTTTCGGGATGCTGCAGAGGAATTGTCCGCCATCGTACTGGCGCAACGTCGCCGCACCTCCCGGATGTTGGAGCAGGTGGCGAAATTGTTTGATATTTGACGTAAAATAAGGTAAGAATACGGTCCCATTTTATTGGCAGCAGGAAGGAGTAACATATGGCACGGGTAACAGTTGAAGATTGCCTCGAAAAGGTGGATAATCGTTTCCTACTGGTCATGCTGGCCTCAAAGCGGGTCAAGCAGCTTTATAAGGGGGCTCATCCGCTGATCGACCCGAAGAACAATCGTCTTGTGGTGACCGCGTTGCGTGAGATCGCAGCCGGCAAGGTCAGTTTCGAGATCAGCAAGAAACAGCAGGCCCGCTAGGCAACCTGAACCGGGGTGAAATCGCACATGGAGCGGTTTCACCCTTTTTGTATCCATTTCCCCACACTATCCACCCATTTTTGTCCTGCGAGTAGATGACGGCGCATGATCAGGCTTAACGATATCATCGACAAGGTAACGGCGTACAACCCGACGGCTGATCTCAATATCATCCGCAAGGCCTACGTTTACTGCGCCAAGGTGCATCAAGGCCAGACGCGCCTGTCGGGAGAGCCGTACATCATCCATCCCATGGAGGTGGCCGGCCTGCTGGCGGAGTTGCGTCTGGACGTTCCCAGTATCGTCACCGGCTTCCTTCACGATACCATCGAAGACACCTTGACGACCTACGACGAACTTGGAGAGATGTTCGGTGAAGAGGTGGCTCAGTTGGTGGACGGAGTCACCAAGATCAGCAAGATTCACTTCAAGACCAAGCAGGAAAGTCAGGCTGAAAATTTTCGCAAGATGCTCCTGGCCATGGCCAACGACATCCGCGTCATCCTGGTCAAGCTTGCCGACCGCCTGCACAATATGCGCACCCTGGAGTTTCAGCCCGAGACCAAGCAGCGCACCATAGCCCAGGAAACGATGGACATCTACGCGCCCATCGCCAATCGCCTGGGGATATCCTGGTTCAAGGTGGAACTGGAGGACCTGTCGTTCCGCTATCTCAATCCCGAGATCTACTTCGACCTGGCCCGCAAGGTCTCCCTGAAGAAGAAGGAACGGCAAGCATACGTTGAGGAAGCCAAGTCGATCATCTCGGAAAAGCTTGCTTTCCAGGGGATCCATGGCGAGGTGTCCGGTCGCAGCAAGCATCTCTACTCCATCTACCGCAAGATGGAGAAACGCAACGTGGAATTCGAGGAGATCTACGACCTGCTGGCCATTCGCATCCTGGTGGAGGACGTGCGCGAATGCTATGAGGTGTTGGGGGTGATCCATTCGGCCTGGAAGCCGATCCCGGGACGTTTCAAAGACTACATCGCCATGCCCAAGGGGAACATGTACCAGTCGCTGCACACGACGGTCATCGGCCCCCACGGCGACAGGATGGAGGTGCAGATCCGCACCCACGAGATGCATCGCGTGGCCGATGCCGGCATTGCGGCCCACTGGAAGTACAAGGAGGGCAAGGGGTACGACGAGAAGGAGGTCAAGCGCTTCGCCTGGCTGCGGCAGCTGCTGGAATGGCAGCAGGAGCTCCAGGATTCCAAGGAATTCATGGATTCGGTCAAGGTTGACCTCTTCCCCGAGGAGGTCTACGTCTTTACCCCCAAGGGGGACGTGAAGGGCTTTCCCAAGGGCTCCACGCCGATCGACTTCGCCTACAGCGTGCACAGCGACGTGGGGCATCGCTGCGTGGGCGCCAAGGTTAACGGCAAGCTGGTGCCGCTCAAGTACGAACTGAAGAACGGCGATATCGTCGAGGTCATCACCTCGCCCCACCACACACCGAGCAAGGATTGGCTCAAGATCGTCCACAGCTCACGGGCCCGCAACCGGATACGCGCCTGGATCAAGATCGAGGAGCGCAAGCGGAGCATCGTGCTGGGACGTGAGATCTGTGAAAAGGATTTTCGCAGATATTCCCTAAATCTGCAGAAGATTCAGAAAACCGGCGAGTTCAAGAAGATCGCCGCGGAGTTCGGTTTTGCCGGGGACGACGACCTGTTGGCGGCGGTAGGCTATGGCAAGGTTTCCAGCGGCCAGATCATCGCCAAGCTCGTGCCCGCTGAAAAACTTCAGGAACGGACCGAGCGCAAGGAGTCACGTCTCTCGGCGGTCATCAACAGGCTCAAGGGCAAAACGTCCAGCGCAGTGGAGATCAGCGGTGTCGATGACGTCCTGGTCCGCTTCGCCAAGTGCTGCAATCCGGTGCCGGGAGACGAGATCATCGGGTTCATCACCCGCGGCAAGGGTGTCGCGATCCACACCGCCGACTGCAAGTTCGCCCTGGAAAGCGACCCGGAGCGGCAGATCGATGTGGCCTGGAACAAGATCAAGACCGCGTCCCTGCCGGTCAAGATCAAGGTCATCTGTCATGACGTCAAGGGCATCCTGGCGAACATCACCATGGCCATTACCAACTGCGAGGCCAATATCGCCAGCGCCCAGATCCAGAGCACCATCGACCAGCGCGGGGAAAATACCTTTGAAGTGAATGTCACCGACCTGGCGCACCTGCGGAAGGTGATGAACGCCATCATGAAGGTCAAGGGAGTCATCAAAGTGGAGAGGTTGAGACAATGATATGTGAAACAGTTGCGACAGACAAGGCTCCGGCTGCGATCGGGCCGTATGCGCAGGCAATCAAGGCCAACGGAATGCTCTTCTGTTCCGGTCAGATACCCCTTGACCCGGCAACCGGCGAGTTGGTGGCCGGAGGAGTGGCGGCGCAGACCGGACAGGTGATGGAGAACATTGCCGCGGTGTTGGCAGCTGCCGGCACGGGGTTTGGCCAGGTGGTCAAGACGACCATCTTCCTGACGGATATGGGGGATTTTGGCGTGGTGAACGAAATCTACGGCCGCTGTTTCGCTGATCACAAGCCGGCCCGTTCGACCGTGGCGGTCCGGAGCCTGCCCCGCGGGGCCCTGGTTGAGATCGAGGTCGTCGCCCTGGCATGATGCCCGGAAAAGGAGGTTGCTGAAAAACAGCCATCTCGCCGCCATCCTCGAAAGCCCTTTTGTGCGGCGTAGCGCTGCTACGTCTCCTCAGGGCATTCTGCGGGTGCGACGATCTGACTGTTTTTGAACAACCTGGGTTTTTCATTAGCCTGCAGGGGCCTGAAAACGACAAAAAGCCGCGGACACCTCGTGTGCCACGGCTTCAAATCTCGGACTGATCAGGCGGCTTGCGGCGCCGCAACGATTAGAGCGCTTTGGTGATAAGGCCGGAACGGATGCAGCGGGTGCAGACCTTGATGGTTGCGACCGTGCCGTTTTTGACGGTTTTGACCTTTTGGATGTTCGGGTGCCAGACGGTACGGGTCTTGTTGTTGGCATGGCTCACGTTGTTGCCGAAGCTGGGGCCTTTTCCGCAGATTGCACATTTTCTCGACATATGGTTATGACCTCCACTATAATTGCTGAAAAAAAGTTTTTAGCAGATTAATTGGCCGGTTGCAAGGAAAAAATGGATTATACATGAATATCATCAAGGCCTTCATAACGCTCGTCATTATCCTGCTCATTGTTGTTGCGGTCCTGTTCATCGACTTTACCTACAAGACCTTTTCCTACCGGCAGCGGCCGGTCAAGGCCGATGCCATCGTGGTGCTGGCCGGGGGCAAGGGACGGATCGAGGAAGGGGTGCGGCTGTACCGGGAGCAGCAGGGCGGCCATCTTTTCCTGATCGGAGTCGATCCATCCGTCCGCAAAGGGGACCTGTACCGTCCCCGGGCCGGAGACCCCTCGTCCGAAGGGGTGGTGCTGGAAAACGCCTCCCGCAACACCCTGGAGAACGCCATCTATGGCCGTGATGTCATCATGCGTGCCGACGTCCGCTCGATCGTGCTGATCACCTCGCGCTACCACATGAAGCGGGCTGCGATCCTCTTCCGCAACGCGCTGCCCAAGGATGTGGCCATCTATCCCTACCCGGTGGACAGCAAAAACCTCAAGGAGGCGTGGTGGAGCCACGGCGGCAGCTTTCACCTGCTGTTCAGCGAATTCTACAAATACTGCATGTTTCGCTTCTTTTTCCTGCTGGTGCCCGGTGAGTTGCGCGACGGTATCCTGCCTGTCCCTTCCGGCGGCTGAGGCTCTTCCTGAGAGGCGTGAATGGTGAATGGTGAATGGTGAATGGTGAACAGTGAGCAGTGAACAGTGAGCAGTGAACTGTGAAGACCATAGATGTGAAAAGCGAGTTTTTTTAAGCTTCTTCCATTCGCCATTCACCATTCACTATTCACTATTCACAAGGTCCAAAATTTCTGCTACAACAAAATTTACCTCAGCCAAAGCCCGAAAGGATCATTACATGCGTTACCTCAGCACGCGCGGCGGCATTCAGCCGATTCCCTTCAAGGATGCCGTCATGATGGGGCTGGCCACCGATGGCGGCCTGCTCCTGCCCGAATCCTACCCCCGGGTCACCCCGGAACAGCTCAACGCCTGGCGGCGGCTTTCCTACCCGGAGTTGGCCTTCGAGATCATCTCGCGTTTTGTGGACGACATCCCGCCCGCCGGCCTGAAGGCGCTGATCGACCGTTCCTACTCGACCTTCACTCACCCCGAGGTGACGCCGGTGGTGAGGCAGAACGGCGTCTACATCCTTGAGCTTTTCCACGGTGTCACCCTGGCCTTCAAGGACGTGGCCCTGCAGTTTTTGGGGAACCTGTTCGAATACATCCTCGCCGAGCGGGGACAGCATCTGAACATCGTCGGCGCAACCTCGGGAGATACGGGTAGCGCCGCCATCCACGGCGTGCGGGGCAAGAAGGGGATCAACATCTTCATCCTGCACCCCCACGGCAAGACCTCACCGGTGCAGGCCTTGCAGATGACTACCGTCACCGATGCCAATGTTCATAACATCGCCATCCGCGGCACCTTTGACGACTGCCAGGACATGGTCAAGGCGCTCTTCAACGACCTGGAGTTCAAGGAAAAGCACGCTCTCGGCGCGGTCAACTCAATCAATTGGGCGCGGGTGCTGGCCCAGGTGGTCTACTACTTCTACGCCTGGCTGCGGGTAACGGAAGAGGGCTCCGCCCCGGTCTACTTCTCGGTCCCCACCGGCAACTTCGGCGACATCTTTGCCGGCTACGTGGCCAAGCGCATGGGGCTTCCCATCGAAAAGCTCCTGCTGGCCACCAACGAAAACAACATCCTGACCCGCTTCGTCAACCAGGGCGATTACTCCCTGGCCGGCGTGGTCGCCACCCTGTCCCCCTCCATGGATATCCAGGTAGCTTCCAACTTCGAGCGCTACCTGTTCCACCTCTTCGGTGAAGATCCGGGCCGGGTGCGGGCGGCCTTTGCCGAGTTGAAGGCAAAAGGGCGGATTACGTTCAATAGCGACGAGATGGAACAGGTTCATCGCGACTTCTGCTCAACCTCGGTGGATGAGGCGCAGACCCTGGATACCATCGGCAGTTTCCACAAGGAGACCGGCTACCTGCTCGACCCCCATACCGCGGTCGGCGTGCATGCTGCCCTGGGGCAGCTTCCCGGCGATGCCGTTCGCGTATGCCTTGCCACGGCCCACCCAGCCAAGTTCGGCGCGGCGGTGGAAAAGGCCATCGGTGTGCCGGCCCCGGTTCCGCCCTCCATTGCCGCCCTGGAAGGGATGCCGACACGCTGCGAGGTGATGGATGCCGATCTGGCCGCAGTCCGTGCCTACATTGTGGCCACCATCGGATGATGGTTTCCGTGAGAGGTCAAGCTGCACGGCCCCTCTCCCTGCTTCATCTTGCGTCCGGCTTCCCGGAATTTTATACTTGCATCGGACAGGGAAATTGTGGGATAGTTAGCGCACTGAAGGACGCGAATGCGCCCTTTTGTTGTCTGGACGAACTTCCGGCGTCGTGCCGGAAGGCATCACCCTGAAGTAGAGTCCAAAATACATGCGGGAATAACTCAGTGGTAGAGTGTCAGCTTCCCAAGCTGAAGGTCGCGGGTTCGAATCCCGTTTCCCGCTCCATAAAAAACAAGGGGTTAGGCAAATTGCCTGACCCCTTTTGATTTGTTGTGGGACACTTTTTGGGACACTTTGTATAAAAGCCATTCCGAGATGATCTGCTCTTCTTTTTTAACCTATCGTAATATCGCTTAACCCTCCCCCAAAAAAAGTGGATCATTATGGCACGCCGAATCACAAAATTTTATCTATTGCATATCTATTACATAACGGTCTGTATTTCCAATGTAAATTTAATGCTTAGAATTGACAATAATGTCAGAATATAATATAAAATAAATAATAAAATCAAGTTGTTATGAAATTTTTTTGTTGACGCAGTGGTATATCCTGATTAACCTAGAACAAACAAACGGAACTCGTTCAGCGATATTTTATACAATTTATTAATTAGAAAGGAACCCACATGATAATGATTCCAGAGAACAAAAAAAAGCTGAAACAGCTTGAAAACATAATCCTCAAATACGCACTCAATAATACTAATCCTCCGTCTACTGATGTAGCGTTGCAGCTATATCACGAAATGGACATAGATGAGCTGATGTTCGCTCTGGATCAACCCGCCATTTTTGATTTAAATCTTCTGCAAAGCATCAAAATGACAACAAAAGAGTTCAGAGAAGCTCAAAAAGAAGCTCTGTGGCTGCATGTTATGTTGATAGCTGAACCAATTCTTAAAAATCGGACTACACGTATAGGAGGTAAAAATGCCTAAAATGTTATCAATTGTGTCTTTATTGACATCGCTAGATATTAGTCGTACGACCTTTCATCGACTCAGAAAAAATGCAGGTTTTCCGGCCCCAGTAATAATGCACGGCAAAATACAACGCTGGTCGGAAGAAGATGTTGAAGCTTGGCTATCAAAAAGAAGGGAAAAAGGAACCCCCGAGGCAATCTGACTGTAATCAGACTACTTCGGGGGCCGAGCGGATGGCCACACAACAAGGTATATGACCGATCCTGAGTTGGGGAACTCTGATCTTCATAATACCACACCCTGCTAATTGATTCAAATCGATTCAGCACGGCCAACCGCTCTCCTATATCTGGGGAGCTCTTCATGCTCACGAAAAAACAAGTACGACTTCTGGACGAAATCGTCGCGATTGAGGCCCAGGAGGCCCGAGACGTCGGCGCAATCGGCTATATGGCCCGGATGTTGGTCCAGGCGACCATGCCACATAGTGACCCAGGAGATGTGCCGGCTTGGGGCCGCCGAAATGGGCATTTGTCATTGGTGATGCAGCCGGGAATGACTCTAAGTCATGACGGCAAAACTAAGAGCGTAGGGTTGCCCTACGGGAGTCTACCCAGGCTCCTCCTGGCCTGGGTGTCGACCGAGGCGGTTCGGACGCGTGAGCCGGTAGTAATCCTGGGGGATACGCTATCGGCATTCATGTCGGAGTTAAGACTTGTGCCGACCGGTGGTCGCTGGGGCACGATCACCAGGTTACGAGTCCAGATGATGCGTCTATTTTCGGCGTCGATTTCAGTTACTTTTGATGGCGACGGACGATGGAGCAATAGCGGGCTCCGTATTGCGGATGACGCCCACCTTTGGTGGCATCCGCAACAGCCACACCAGGCAATGTTATGGCGCTCGGCTGTAACTCTGGGTAGCAGATTTTATGATGAGCTGGTGGCAAATCCAGTTCCCGTTGACATGAGAGCTCTTCAAGCTCTCAGACGCTCTCCCATGGCCTTGGATATCTATACATGGTTGACCCACAGGATGAGCTATCTGCGGGCAGACACCTTGATACCGTGGCCGATGCTAGCAATGCAATTCGGGGCAGATTTCGGCAGGTTGAGTAATTTCCGGGCTGCATTTTCTGATTCATTGCGTCGCGTGCTGCTGGTCTATCAGGCAGCGGTAACGCCAACATCTGATGGGTTACAGTTGCGGCCATCGCGGACGCACGTCCGCCGTGCATAACCCTGTGGAGCACAAATATTCTCAACGCATAAACGGTAGCACAATATGGTTTTGGCTGCGCATAAACGGTAGCGGTCACTACGCATAAACGGTAGCGGATGACCCCAGCAAACCCGTGCCAACATTGGGCTGGAAGGGCGTCTCCTGTAGTTAGAATCTCCTGTAATTAAAGATGCCTGTAGTAGGGCTAGAAACCTGTGGAAAAGTGCGCCGGAATGGCCGGAAAAACCCCCGGCCCCGGCGAGATAAAAAAGTCAAAGGCAAATGTTGAGAAAAACAAACAAAAACAGGAGGAAACCATGCAAAACCTTATTACTGACGTAGGATTTGGTGACGTAAAATTTCTGTCGGACGGCATACCCCAAAAATTTCCCACAATCATCATTCCAGAGCCCATCAGCGCCGGCGGGATCGATTTCGGCGAGAATACGGCACAGGTCTACGAGCATGGAGGCTTACGCTACATCGCAGGCAACGACGCCATAGCGGCTATCAAGGCTGGCGCCGAAGGCGGAAACATCCAACGGAACACCACCTGGCTTGTCGGACGTATGCCGATCCTGACCCGGCATGCCGCTTACCTTGCCGGCGTTGAAGACATGAAAGACGCTTCGTTGACTATAGGCCTTCCCCTGGGTGACTTCCGCGCCTTGGAGGGGAGAGTCCGGGAGGTCCTCAAGCCGCTGTTCGCCGATATAACCGTCTTGAGCCAAGGCGTCGGCATCTTGGCCGACCACGTATCGCGCAATGAGCACCCAGGATCAGGAACCATCCTGGACATCGGCTTCGGGACCGCCATCGTGCTCACCTACCAGGACGGGAAGCCAACGAGGGCCGGTAGCCAACAATACGCAGGAAAAGGGCTCTCTGAAGCCGCCAAAAGGCTAAAGAAGCGGATTCACTCCCTTACGGGTATCGACATACCTCTACCTGAGGCAAATACCTACGTTGTTCAAGGAGGCGGTGTGTTTCGAGGCAACGGGAAAGAGATAGATCTGACACCACACATCCATGAAGCCTTGGGCCTGTATACAGAGGAGTTGGTGAATCTTCTCTTCTCGAACCACGACACAGCCCTTAATCGAGAAAACACCATCATCTTGGGCGGTGGCGGTGCCTACCACGTGGAGAGGTACCTGAACGAGTCGTACGACGGCGAGATCATCGTACCGCCCTGCCCCGAATACGCCAACGTCAGGGGCTACGGATACCTGATCTGCGGGAAATAACCGTCATGTCAAAAACCGTCAAAATCTCGTTTGATGAAAACGATCCATTGTACCAGTTCCTAGTCCAGTATGGGGCGCGGTTCGGTCATGGCGGTGCCTCCATTACAGCCCGCCTGCTGCTTGATGCTGCGTTCCAGTCCCAACCACCAAACCCATTTGGGGTTACTGCTACTCTTCAACTGCAACCGGCCTCAAAAATTGATAAAGACGGTCTTGATGTCAATAACGGCACATTAGAGTTGCCAGCAGAGCCTTCGGCATTAGATAGCAGACAGACACTGCTCGGAGCAATCAGTGAATTCCAAAACAGCCTCTAAATCACTTTAAGATTGGAGCCAGCATGAATGTTTACGATGCCTTTATTTGGATGGACGATAATCATGATCTCATCACAAACAAAAGTAGTAAATATAATATCAATTTTTATGATGCGCTCAATATTGGATATGAAGCTGCTTTTTGTTCATTTCAACTAATTATAGACAAAAATCTTCCACTTGTAACGTTACAACCAATTTTTAACAAATTTTATGATCAATTACTTTTGGCATCTGGTTATGTAAATCGGGAGGCTAAACATGTCTAATCTGGAAAAACTTAAGGAGATTAGAGGAATAATTGAGGCCAAGGCACAGGCCGGCGACAAGGTGGCCAAAATGTACCTGGCTGCAGATCGTCTGCGTGAAGCATTCGGTCTGCGAGCAAAGGAAAGTCTCATGACCTCGAAAGTGTATGAAAGGGACGGCCGCCAGTATCTCCAGGTAGAAGGTTCAAAAGGTGGCCGGACAAGAGATTTACTAGTGAAAAACAAACAGCAGCAAAAAGCAGTACAACTCTTAATTGAAACCGCAAAAGCACTCGGTTCCGGAACTGGTCGGATCATCCCTCCGGCAATGAGTTTGAAACAAGCTTATCACGCACAGCGCAATCTCTGGGCCAAGCTCGGCGGTACGCGTCAGGCCGGCGAGATAATGAGCCAACTTGGTGAGCCACCTTTCCGCTCTGGTTTCTTCAAAATAGCTCTGGCAGCTCTAATTAGTTTTATCGCTAGTACTGCTCAAGCTGACATGTCAACGGAAGCAAACAATCTGTTCTCATTTATGTCGGGTGTTACCGGCAATCCTAACATGATGAACATGAATCTGATCATGCCTCTGCTGAATAGCAATAAGCAAATGACCAGTTTTGACGGTAAGACCAAATTCAGCACGAGCATGTTCAACAGCTCCGGATCGCCTCTTCTTGTTGTGCAGGCGCTCCTTTCAACCGCTACCGGCGACCTCACCAGCATAACGGTCAGCCAGGATCCGGCGGGGACAGGCAACATAACATCTGCGACTGTCTTTCCCATACCTGGTGACGGAAAGGGCCAAGTGATCACGAGCTTTTGCCAGGAAGGATATGTACAGTGCGACCCCGGTACAGGGCAGAACTGTCAATTCCGACAATGGACGGTGGACCAGAACGGAGTCATGGGGGCGACTGCCGCGTCCTCGGTTCCTCCGGCCCCAGCCGTTACGTTAAACTCGACTCCATCCGGAGCGGGGTCGATAAGTGCCCTGTCCGGATGCTACTGCTTCGATTACATCTGTTCGAAAAACAACAACGCATTGATCAATATCGATGATATCGCAGCCTATGCAGGCGGGTCGATAGTGGCGGCGTATCTGACCGGGGCCAGGGGAACTGCGATAACCGGTACGAGCAATACCGGGTCGGGCCAGATTACCTATTATGGCACAAAAACGGCGAGCAACGCCCCAGGTAGCAACTTGAACTCTAATCAGGCTGAAGCCATGCCTGTCATGTCAAACCCCAATGTGACCAATCTTCAGCAGTATTATAGCGACACCAGCGTCCTTTCCTCAATGGCTTCTTCGGCGCTGGGAGCTCAACAGACCACGCCCAACTCCATGTATTCAATTGTATCCAACATGTCCTCTTCGTCGGCCGGCACGACTCCGTCGTGTCAGAACAGCGACAACATCGCGGCTGTAACGGTGCAGAGAAGCGACTCTCAAAGTGGCACGGCTGTCCTTTGCGTTGATGAGGAACTTGCAATGGTATTGACCCAGACCAACCCGACTAGCTGGGCATTCGGAGAGCAGGATTTTGGGCCGGGCGCAAACTGTAGCGGAGTCATGGGCAACAATTGCGGCGCCATACCGTTCAACTCGGCACTTAACACCTATGGCAGGCTTCTTGACACCTATACTTTCAGCCGGCCGGCGGCAACCTACAACTATCAGATCACGTCCGTGACCGTAAATACATCGCAGAGCGGCGCCGGGTGTAGCCCGGCTAACAGCACGACGATGTTGACCTGGAATTCTACGCAAAACGTGGGAACGCCGGATGTCGCATGCACTACTCTCGATTGTGGTTACGGCGGCGCTCAGCAGCCCACGGTATCCTGGACCTGGGACGTGAATTACCTGTCACAGGAGATACAGGAATCCCTGGTTAATGGATGCCAGACCTATGACAACAATCCCAATTGCACCCTGATGTCGGTAAGCAACGACGGCTGCCCTCTCATGCTTAATGGTATGACTTCCGGCACCTGCTCACAGACAAACATAACTTTGCAAGGGGAGGACGGCTTGCCGAACCTGACGGTGCAACGACCATATCATGTGCAGACCAGGACCTATAACTGCACGAACACGAATAATTATGCCAATGACATCAACACAAATATTGTGGGCGGCAGCAATACCGTTATAAACAGCGCAAAGGCACTGCCGGGGTCCCAGATGCAGATGCAGTACAGTGACGCATCTGGAAAGAGTTACACTGGTAGTATCCCTGGCCAGCTGTCCACTGCTACGTGTCCTCAAGTCTGCGAGACGAAGATCCCAACGCCTCAATCAGCCCTGGTCGGCACAGGAGCATCCAAGTCGGCCCAACTCACAACGCCTGCCACAGATGAGGAGGCGTATCAATACTTCTATCACGACTGTACGCAGGATAGTTCCGGCAACTATACCTGTCCTACGGACCCCACACAGCAGGAGCAGATAGTGGCTCCCTGCGGCTGTTCGACGGACTTCGGAGTAGCAGTTAGCTCGCTTATGTCCGCGTCACTCGCGAAAAATGCGATCTGCTCTTCGGTGACCCAGCCATGAGGCGTGTGGTGGCGGCGATCGCCGCGTGCATAGTCATGGCCATGGGTGCTGCACCTGTTTTCGCAGGTTCACTATCGTGCGATACGACGGATTTCACCGGTTTTTTCTTAGGGCCTGACGGCGCTTCTACCTATGCCATCACCTCTCAGTCTCTCACGTGGGAGGATGCGAGCACGTTAGCTTCGTCGGCAGGTGGAAGGTTGGCGGTAGTAACTTCCGCCACGCTCAATAGTGCGCTTTATACGTCGCTGAATGGCGATTTCGCCAATGGCGGCCTGCCGCCCGCTCCGATGGCGTGGATCGGGATGTTGAATGCCACCAATTTATCGGTCCCCTGCATGGAGGGTATCGGAACCTGCCCAACTCTGGGCTCTGAGTATTCCTGGTTCAACGGCACATCCACCTATTCGAATTGGGCGGCGGATGAACCTAACAACTATTGTACGAATGCGGAAGTACAGGAAAACCCTTCGCGTCAATGTTATGGCCAACCATGGATAGCGATGGGGCCGAATGGGCAATGGTCCGCCGAAGGCAATCATGGCCCAACGCCGTTGCTGCTCCCGGGAATCGTTGAATGGCCGCAGACGACGCTTGATTGTGTACAGGTCGCTACGCCGCCGGTGCAGCCAGTTAACGCGCCGTTGCCGAATACGTCACAAGGGGTTAATTACTGTGCCAATTCTTCCAAAAATTTATTGGAACAGTGCGTTGATACGACGACAGGGAAAAGTGACCTCTGTCCGTTTGATCAAACGCCATGCAATGAAGTTCAACAACCTGTTATCTGCCCCACAGGCTCAACCCTCAACACCACCCGGAATATGTGTGAGGCTGATGCCGTAACCACATGCCCCAATACCGGTGCTTATCAGTCGAACGTGGATCTCTGTTATGAGAATGCGTATCAGAATTGCCCGGCTGGCTATACCTTTGTATCTGCGGATAATCAGTGTGAGGAACCTCCTCAATGCGCGGCGGGATCAACATACAACCCGACATCCCAACAGTGTGAAAGCAATGTAAATTATGCGGCAGTATACCTCCCTATATATGGGGCGACCTATCTAAACGCGGTTAACGTGCCAATATACTACTGCCAAACAGCCACGTTAGGGGACTTCTTTCGTTCATCCCCTGCGTCAGGATGCACTTTACAGGGATATATAGAGAGTCCTTCCGGAGGTGGTACTTGCTATGGTTATATGGCCTACTCAAATGCCACGGGTGGTTATATTAACAGTTTAAATATAGGTTCTGCTGGCGGTTGTACTGGAGATTGCGGCTCAACAGATACGGTCTTATTGGGATGTGGTCTGACGTTTGACCCGAACCCCGTTTTTGACATAGGAACTTCGACTGTCTTAGCCACAAATATCAATTGGGGGTTACCCCTCTCCAGCGTAACCCGCCCTGCAGGTTACTACTGTATGGGTGAGGATGGTGGCACCCTCGGTCCAGGCAATGATTGTTATAAATACTCCTGCCCCAACGGCGGCACCCTCTCCGGGACGACTTGCAGTGGTGTGAGTCAAGTAAACCCTACCTGCCCAGGTGGGACTTTTTCGTCAAACGGAGGCTCAGGTGCCTTCTGTTTTGCCCCATACAATCCGGTCTGCAACGATCCTGCTTATGCTGTCCAGGTTCCTGGCCAGCCCGATTCATGCCAGTCTGCAGCCACTCATGTCTGCCCTGCAGGCACTACCTGGAACGGTTTGCCAGTAGCCGAATGCCAGGCAGTGCCCGTTTGCAGCATTGGTACCTACTCGAGCACCACACATGCATGCGTTAATCCAGTTTGCCCATCAGGGTCTACATGTTATCAGCCGATTGGCAACACCACACTGACGACTAGTGGATTGCCAATGACGTACTGTTCTCCTGACCCATGTCAGAACAATACAAACGGCATGATAAACACCAGCGACACAACAACAGGGCAAAATGACCTCACAAATGACGGTCAGAGAAGTGCTAATGGCACTTGCCTCGGTCAGTGGTATCTCTTCAACGGTACCGACATGCGCTGCAGGGTTTACGACGAGACAACAATGATAACGTCCGTCGCTGAGTTGATTGCAGAGATCGCGCTCTCTGTCACCGGTGTCGGTGAGGCAATGATGGCGTCGGAGTTGGCCAGTAGCATAATGACGGCTATGGATACAGCGCTCGAGTCAATGGGCATGGCGGCCGACGCCGCAGTTAACGCCGCTTACACGGCCATGCAGTCTGCGATCACGACGTTGACCTCAACGGCAGTGAACGGCACCATTTCCGGGATTGTGAACGGAAATTTGAACGGCGCGCTGAATTCTCTTTCCGCAGCGCCAATGGCGTTCGGCATGTCGGTGCTGGGCTCGGCAGTGCAAGGCCTCGCCAGCGGAGCTTGGGACTATATGAAGAACTTCGCGGGCATCTCTAGTGGGACAGTCAATCCCATCGGACAAACGTTTTCATATGTGGACGGGGCAGGCAATACCATGACGTACACTACTGCCGACGTGCAATCCGCCGCGAGCCAGACGCAGCTTATGAACAACCTCGAACAGTCGGGTGCCATGAACAGTGCGACAATATCCGGCACCATAACTTCCGGGAATACAACGTACTACATGTATCAAATGCCGGACGGTCCAATAGATTCAGGCAAATGTTATCTCGGAGTGATGGCGGTAGACAATGTCACAGGTCAGGCATCGTGGACGCTTAACCATGTAGTCGAGACGGCGAATCCAGGGGCCACTTTTTTGGGCCAGCTCCAGGGCATAGCATCGCAATATGCGACCAAAGTAGCGCCTATTGTCGAGAGTGGCCTTATGTCAAATTATTCAGTCTTGCACTGCTGCAATGACGGAACGGATTCATCCATTGGGGCCTGCAACCAGGATGAGTTCAAAGAATGGAGCCTGCAGTCGAACGTCGACAAGACATTGGGCCACGGGGCATGCCATATAGTTGGTTCTTACTGTGCACAGAGGTTGCTAGGGGAGTGCCTGGTGGAAAAACAGACATCATGTTGTTTTGGGAATCAACTGGATCGGATAATACAGGAACAAGGCCGGCCGTTGCTTTCGACTTTTCCTGCGGGCAATGTTTGGGGAACGGCACAGAGTCCGAATTGTCGGGGGTTGACTCCAACCGAGTTCCAGTCGTTTGACGTCGGTTCAATGGATCTTTCGGAGTATACCAACGACATTGCAAAGCAAACAGAGGCAGTCAACGGTTCGGCTGCCATGGGCAATTACCTCCAGGCGTTAGGGCAAGCTGTCTACAATGAAAAACCGAAATGAAAGGAAAAAAATCATGAAAAACGATGCCGCAAAACTCTCGCTCAGGCAAAAAATCGAGTCAACTATTGGTTTTGTTTTTTTTGTTGGAATGCTCGTGCTCATCGTGGTTGCGCATGTGTACGTGAAAAACCATCCGATCAATCATCATCGGCTAATACCGCCAATAAAGCAAATACCCCCAAAAAGCATTAATACCGCTGTGCATCAGGATGCCTATAACGTGACAGGCCAAAAATAACATGTCCAGTTCTGAGAATATATTTCACAAGATTGCCCTTTCTCCAGCGATAGCCGAAATCTGGCTTGGCGTCCTTTCGGATATCGCGCTGGATGTCCGCCTGCAACAGGGGGGTCGGATTGTGGTGGATATCAGTCGAGAGGAAACGGCCTATCTAGACGCGAATGGTTCCCTGATCCTGGCCGTATTTATCGATGGGCAACAGGTGACTATGTCGGTACCGGCGCAATTTTGGTGGCACAAAGGGGAAAAAATATGAATAAGCTCAAAATGGCCCTGCTGCTCCTGTTTGTTACGCCAGAGTTTGCTCTGGCGGCAAATGGCACAGAGTATGTGACCTGGGGTGGTTACGATGCGGTTACCCAGGCGTTCAACTTCGTTGCAAATGTATTCGCGAACCAGGAATACACGTTCATGTTTTCCGCTTTTGCGCTTATGGGAACCGCCATGGGGGCCTTCAAAGCCAATATGGAAGCGGTTCTGGGCAGGGGCAGCGTCTATGGCTGGGTCGCCCACATGCTTGTAGGGGCCTTCCTGTATTTTGGTTTGTTTGTGCCGACTCAGCAACTCTATGTCTACGACAATGTTCTGAATGAAACATCCCCGACATATAAATTGCCATTAGGAATGGTGCAGATCGCGGTGGTAGCGAATCTTTTGGAGGAGTTTGCCGTCAATACCTTTGATACTTCGGCGGGTCCCCCGCCATCTGGTGTGTGTGGGCAACTTCCGCCACTGAATTATGCAGATCTGGGTGGATCTGTCGGGCCGTATTTAATGCCTAATGCAACCGGTGCGTATATCACCGATGCAGGTGCCACTCAATCTATGGTCCAATACATCGAGGATTGTGTAAAATTTGCAATGCAGCAGGATAACAGCGGCATGACGCAGAATCTTATCTTAAGCCCTGGCTGCAACATGACGATATTGGATTCAATGCAGTACGCCGCCCAGCCGGCTATCCCAACCGTGACGTACATAAACTCGCCTAACAACACCGGCATTGCCACTACCTGCGATGTCGCATATCAAACCCTGTACACCTATTATACGACTCCGGGTAATGCCAGCGGCGCAATCGCAAACGCCTGCGCCAATACCGGCATCGCCGATATTGCCCAGTGTCAGACCGTTATCGCGAACACGTTGCAAAATGGATTGCAGGGGCAATCAATAGACATGCCGACCTTTATCGGGGCATATACCGTTGCGAACATAACTAATCAGACCATGCTCACGGAGCCCAATACAGCGCAGGGTGCGCAATATTACGCAATGTCCCAGCAAAACCAGCAGGGCATGCAGGGTGGTCTGTTCACCTCCATCGTGAACCCGATACAGATTGACGCCTACCTGGCCTATGTCATCTCCGTGATGCCGATAATAATTCTCTTCATCGTTACACCTCTCTGGAAAGCCGCATTAACGCTGGTGTTTAGCATGTTCTGTTTCTGCGCCCTGGTTCGCTCACTCGATGTCGTAACGTTCCACAACTGGGCAACAGCCTATCAAAAAGCACTGGCGGCCGCATCAAACACTGGAGGTTTAGGCGTGGGCGCCGCCCTGCAGCTGCCGCTCCAGAGCAATAGGTATCTTGGCCAATTTGCGAACAACCGTTCCGGAGTGTTCCTTTTTGCTACGCTAATTTCCGGGGCCTTGTGGAAGTTTGGGGATTCCGCATTGTCGCGACTTTCAGCCAACATGTCGAAGGCAAAGGATACGTTTGAAACGAATCCTGGTGGAGCCGCGATAGAAAAGACCAGGGAGGCGGCTGAAAAAACAGCCATGACCCAGGCATTGGCTCATGGTGTCCATGGCATGTACAATATGGGGCAGGGGTTGACGGCTAATACTATGGGAGATGCCGCTTCAGGTGTAGGCAAACTTAATGCGGCTCCAGGTCATGGTATGGATGGCATTCGGCAACAGGCAGAGGATATAGCAGAAAAAACCACGCTTTCTGCTGCTGGACGGGCATCACAATTAACATCGGAACAGGCAAGTCAAGCAGGTCAGGTTGCCGGCGCCCAGGATCGCGCCATGCTTGACGGACTCACAGCGGTCAGCGGAAAAGTGCCGTTTGAACAGGCTTATGATAATGCACAAACCAATACGCTTAAAAATAGCACTGAGATGCAAAGCTTCAAAGCTGAAAGCGATAAGCTGTCCAAAGAACTGGGCATTTCTCAGCCTGAGGCGATGCGTAAGCTGGCCGAGTATGGCGGTCTCAGCGCGACAGCAGCCACTGCAACGTATTGGGAAGGCCAGGGTGGTGTGGGAGCATTCAAGCAGTTTCAGGCCAATTCTGCCGCGCTTTCCCAGGGAGAACAGACTGGGATGTTACGTGCCGCAGATGCAGTGGGAATGGGTGCCCGCGAATTTTCTGAGAACCGCTCCCTTGTTGAACACCTGAAGGAGGCTGGTGTCCTCAAAGCGATTGGTGCCGGCGAGATCAATCACCAGGACCTCATGGCCATCGGCCGGGCCGGTGTGCTAACTGACGCCGGCAAAGCGGATGCCTGGAAAGAGTTGACCTCTGGCCCCAACGGCATGTCGATCAGAGATGCCACCGCTCTCGTAGAGTCTCACGGCATCATGGGCAACGTTGGCAGAGCGGAAATGACCGAAAAAATAGCCGACACATTCTTTGGCGGCCACGATCCATCGAAACTTATGCGCCAGTACCGAAGCCAGGCGGGTGTAGCAAGCGGCGTGCTTGATGGTCAGAGTGCGGCAGCGCTCAACAAACAACTCCCTGGTGCTCACTTTAAGTCAGGAGACAATGCAACATTTGCAATGGGTTCTGACGGAAAAATTCACATGGCCAACGCCGCACGGGGTGGGTTCGCCGAGGATAAATCCGGCCACACCACGGAGCGCTTTGCCAATACGGTCGTCAATTCGCTTTATGATAAGATCTCTGGGCAGCGCGTACAAAGCATGGACATCAATAACTCAACCAGAGAACGGATTAATAGCAGCCAAGCCTACGATTTGTCTAAAACGGCAACTAAGGACGGTTTGACCACTGAGTTTGCTTATAGGGATGCCCATGGAAACCGGGTAGTGGTCAGCGGCAGCACAGATGGACAGATAAATAAAAATATAGTTACGCCGGACGGCAAAGCAGCTGCAATCACTGTTGACCCGCGGTCTGGCCAAGTCGTGCTCAGCAACATCGAATCCGGAGAAAAGACGACATGGTTTAATAGTGTTACTGACGTGCAGCAGGGTACTCACGTCTCAGGTACTCTGTCCAACTCAGTCGGTAAGGCTGCTGAAGCTGTCGGATTTGACGGTAAAACCGCAGAGTTCGTGGCTGGTGCTGGTCTGGACTTGTTGAATGATGTTACAAAGGTTGCGGACACTGTAGTTCCTGCTGCTGAACAAGGTGCCGGGAAGGCACGTGATGTTGCAAGCAAGATGGAAAGTAAGTATGAAGAGGCAAGGGCAAAACACCATCCACAAGCATACGATCCCCTAATTATGGGAGGTGGGGCACGCAAAATGCCGTCTTCTAATCCAACAATAATAAAACCAACTGTCGCTAATTCCCCGTCTCCAACACCTCATGTGCGGCCTAATAGTAATGGCGGAATTTTATAATCGTTGACGGTTTGTCAAAAAGGTCATATTGTGGACTAGGGGTAATGTTATGAAAGCTAAATACTTTGCATTGGCGATATTATTAATAGCAGCCAGGATGGTCTGGGTGTCGGGGATGGACGGACTCGTATTCGCCGCTAAACTGTTCGGCCCTCTATTGATAGTAGTCGTATTAGCAAGTTTTACGCATACACGCTTGCTTGCGCCTGACGGACGGAGCTGGCATGATCCTCCTCGTTCACGTTGGTGGAGAAATCCACGACGGTTTTGGATGTCAGGTAACATCTATCATAATGATTAATTTAGAACAATGACTAACCTAAACGACCCTGATTCAACTAGGGTCGTTTTTTTATTCTATTTTATTTATTCTTCTATTTTATTCTTGACCTTGTACTTAGTTCTGCGCTATTCTTTTAGCATATTTTATAGATCCCTTGTGATTCTTATACTGGCCTGAGCACACGGCTGGTCGAATTATGAGGAAATATCCCCGCGGCATTGACCGTTGGAGGACGCATTCTGGGGATGGGCTTTTTTGTTCCTGTCGCCTCCCAGTCTCACGAACAGGAATAGATCAGGTAAGCCTTACCGGGGAGATACAGCCCCAGCTTACCGCAGAAGCAGCCGATTAATACCCGTCTGCATTTATTGGTGGTTTTGTGCCGGCGCGCACGATGAAGAGATCCTGATCTCACTTGAGATCGAGACGATCCCCACAGACCGAGACAGGTAAGCCTTACCGGCGGAGATCCAGCCCCAGCTTACCGGTGGAACGCAGCATTAATACCGTTGCGTCGATAACTTTTTTGAGAAGGCTCATACTCAGCCCCATTGTGGTGAACGCCCCCACTAGGGGCATTTTTGCGCCTACTTACTTACTTTAAACCCACGCGGAATTGGATACATCAATACCCCGCGCGGGTATTTTTGCGTCCAAACTCCGACAAAAAACCCGAAAGGAGAAAAATTATGGACACAAAACAGGAGATGGTCACATGCAGTCGTTGCGGACAAGAGGTTCAAGTCACTGAACAATCATCCATCAATCTACTGAAACATAGTATATGCGATGATTGCCTGAGTGAAGAAGAAGCTCTTGACCTGTATTATGCCGATCAGGAAGAACTGCAAAAACGCAAAGAAGAACTGGCAAAGTTTGCAGTAAAACTTCTCAAGACTGCAATCAAACGCGAACAGGATGAGTTAGCTGAATCGGAAATGCCATTGGACACAGCTAAAATCATCCTCAACGAAGGGAAATTGTTCGAGATCGATGTAAAGGCCCTTTTAGAGGATCCGCTGTTTAGCAGTTTCCTAAACTCATCAAAGTAATTCAATTTATCGCTTATTCGCGCCTCCTTTAGAGGCACCCGGAACCCATACGGGGAGCACAGCAACAACGCGCTCCCTGGGGGAGGGGTGCGTCTGCCGGCCAAATGGCCGTAACATCAAGGAGGCTTCTATGAATAAGCGGCAACGAAAAAACCTGGTGAAGTTCTTTAGTCGTACTTCAACCAACATCTTCGGTATCGTTATTATCGCAAATGCGATCAAAAGCGATATTCCGACCATACGAAGCGTCAGCTTCTTGCTGCTTTCAGCAGCATGCGCAGCGATGTCTTTGTATCTAGCCAGGAAGTTGGATGATTCGTCGACTTAAGAGCTGGCAACCGAAGGAGGGTCCATTAAGGACCCCATCTTCGGGTTGCATCGACCATTATGTCTCACGATGGTCGACACGTAGTGTTGCCTAGAGGGCCGGAGAGGGAACCGTAAGGTTCCCAAACGTCGGCCCTCCTCATTTGGCCCGGCTCATAGAGCCAGGCCAAATGATAACAACAGGAGCGACGAGCCACCGGCCTCGCTCCTTTTTCAGGCGCGCGTCTCTTGCGGTAAGCAAGAGACGCGCGAAAGCGCGCCGCCGCAAAACCGCGCGCAGCGCGGTTTTGCGGCGGATATAAAGCAGAAAAAGGCCTTGTCTGGAAGAGATAGACAAGAGACCAAATTTGCTAAGCTCTCCGCGCAGCGTTCGTCCACAAGTCCATAGGCCGAACCGGCCCGTAAGCGAAACACTAGCTTTCGCGGGCCGGCGGTCTGTGGACCCTGTGGGCGATAAACCTGATCGCCGGCAGGGTGGCTCGATGCCCCCTGCAGGCGTCGGCCGCCTGGTAGCAGTTAGCCAGGCGCGGGGCGTCAGGCCTCGACGGCCAGATAAGCCCCGTACGGCCCCTGAAGGTTCTGCCGGGACCTAATAAGGCCCTGTAAGGCCTATTCCGGAGCTAAAAAATCCTTGTAAGGACTTTAAAAGGCCCGAAGGGACTTTCAAGGCCTTTTGCGGGCCTTGTTCGGACTTTGATGGTACCAGTTCGGGGCGGTTCGATATCGCATCGAACTGTACGCGCCACATTTTTCTTGGCAGCGACTTGCTGTCTTTCCCCTCTTTTTCCCTTCTGCTGCACGGAAGGGTTGACATATACCGCGCCTCACATTCCCGCCCTATCATCTGCCTACCCCAGCCTGGTTGTTCCGATAACCCGGTAAACCACCGTATGCTTTGCTTTGACGCAACATAGATTCGAGGATCTATGAAAATGCTGCGGAGACTCAGGATATGTATCCTACGGGATACCGTGTCTGCGTCCGTTGAAACGCAATGTTTCAACGATGGTCATACACTCAACATCAAATCTGCCCCCTGGGAGGGCAAAGAAAGGAGATGATACTATGGGAATTACGTTGTTAGAAAGGCAAGCGCTGTGTATGTTCGGGAAAGGCCATGGAAAGGCTTCATTAACGCGAGAAAAATTGCTGTCAAACGTCCGGGAATTTTCCAGGTTCCTGCATACGAAATACGGCCTAGAAAAAATTGATAATATCAAGTCGAAGATGGTTGAGGCATATGTCAAGGACCTGCATGCACGGGGATTATCAGCCTCAACAATGGCCGGAAAGATGACTGCTGTCCGCGCGGTGGCGTCGGCCATACACAAACAGAACATAGTGGCCAGGGAAAACAAGGTCTACGGCATTGAGCGGATCCGGATCAATCCTCAGATAGTCAATCCCGAAAAAGTATCTGAAATTAGGGCAGAGATTCAAGCCCGTGCAGATGCCGGAGACAAGATCGCACACATGTGCCTAGCCGCTGAAAGCCTGCGTGCAGCCTTCGGACTAAGGGCCAAGGAATCCCTTATGTCATCTAAAATAATCCAAGAGAAGGATGGTACCAGGTACCTCCAAATCGAAGGGGCAAAAGGTGGCAGGCCGCGAGAACATTTGGTGAAAACTGAACCGCAATGTAGGGCCGTTCAGCTCATTATAGAAACGTCTAAAGCTGTCGGATCTGCAACCGGCCGGATTATCCCGCCTTCTCTCTCTTTGCGTCAGGCCTACGACGCCCAGAGGAATTTATGGAGAGCACTTGGCGGAACCCGAAATATAGGGGCGAACATGCACGGCGAACGTCATTCCTATGCCCGCGATCGTCACAAAAGCGGGGCGTCCAATCGACAACTCATGATCGATTTGGGGCACGGCGGGGATCGTTCACCCTCATCATATCTCCCAAAATAATTTTGGCTGTCCGTGCAGGACAGCCAGCTATCCACCAGGGGTACCCGATGCTGAACCATCCTGATCGGTTGCATTGTAAGATACATATCCGTGGATGGTATTGAACATCAATGCTCTTCACGGAAACTTTCAGGAGGCTTGCATGAAAACAATCATGAAGAG
>Ga0326727_10002542_pt1 | contig 61758 bp, 64 predicted proteins | sample MB2enrmetagenome_FD_207643 | JGI IMG/M metagenome (GOLD analysis project Ga0326727, IMG submission 207643) | Lab enriched peat soil microbial communities from McLean, Ithaca, NY, United States - MB29MY | ecosystem: Environmental > Terrestrial > Soil > Wetlands > Peat | place: USA: New York...
CCCCACTAGATGAAAAACTGTCTTACCAAGATCAATACCGATCGTGTGCAGCTCCATGGGACGCCTCCTCCGTTCATCCTTATACCCAGCTGCTGGCTGGGTAAAGGCGGCGGACCATCCCATTAGTAATCCGCCCTGGACGAAGGAACGAAGACTCGCCGATTTGCTGATCAGGTGGCGAAGTCACGCTGGCTGCTGATTCAATCTGTCAACCTGTCAACCGTGTGTTTGGTCTGACACTTACAATCGATTTTGGAATTTGTCCTACAGAGGAAGTGCGAGGTATCCCTGAGTTTATCTAGCCGGAGACGTGGGCGGGACCCAAGCCCTTGATATGAATCTTTCCCAAAAATCGAGCCACCGATTCCAGTTTCCGTAGATTGTCGGAAGTGAAGTCTGGCCCGGCTGCTGCCGGGCGTGGGGCCTTGCGTGAGACCTGAATCACGCCAATTACTTCTCCGTTCGTGTTCAGAATGGGCGCAGACATGAGCTTCTGAATTACTTGCTCGTCCAGTCCGGTGTCACCTAGTTTGACCAGTTCAAAAACGCTGAAGTGCTTTACCTGTGTGAAGCTATTGAAAAGTTCCGCCCGCTTGGTTTGCGCCGTGAGGGCCGCGACCGCCGAACTGGAAAGAGGGATCGCTCCCGCCGTCTTCAACTCCGCAGGGTATAAGAAGTTCAGAAGGCTTCCGCTAAGCTCCAGCAGGGCGATTTCCGTTTCTCTTACTTGGAATATCTTGGCCACGCAGGCGCAAATCGACTCGGGAGTGCTGAGCGAGTCTAAGCCCACAAGCTGTTCGATTTCCTTCATCTCTCCGAGCATGCCCGAGGAAACAGTGAGCGACAAGGTAACTAACGTGACGGTTTCTTCCTTTTCCATTTCAGTAACTTAGGAGGCAAGGAAGGGTCGGAAAACTATGGGAGCCACCTTCGGCTTGGGAGAAGCCGACGCCTGTGCTCGTCACCATGAGTTGTGACCGCCGTCATAAAAACGAGTGAAATTCCGGGCTAATCTTTCTTATGGCTGCCCACACTGCTCCCTTGAACCTTCAGCTCGCTCTCGAACAACGTTGTGAAACGCTGCACAAGCGCAAGTCCGCCGTGCTCTTTCGACGCGGAGAAAGAGCCTTCGGTCTGTTTGTCGTTCTCAGCGGCAAAGTGAGTCTGGACTTTGGGGTCGATTCCCCTCTCGCTCGGTTCTATGGTCCCGGTGCACTGTTGGGCCTTCCGGCGACCATCACACGGGCCAACTACAGTATGACTGCCACTGTGACCGAGGATGCCGAACTCGGCTTCCTCACTTCTACAGTTTTGGATTCGTTGCTGCGGGAGCGTCCGGACCTCTGCCAGCCGTTACTGGCGATTCTGGCAGAGCGGGTGATAGAGAACAATGAGTTGCAGAAGGCACTCTTCAAAGGAGACAAGCAGCCGCCCCGGCGCTCGATGGTTTTTTGAACAAATCAAGGTCTGCCGCCGCTAAACCTCTGCACCGAGTTTGAATCCGAATGCTGTTAGAAGATTCGGCGGAACATACTTGTCCTTCTTGTTCCGCTTTGCCCACGCTTTTAGTTCGGGTGACGCGGCGTATTGCTCAGGGCTCAAGCGCAAGGACTTTACGACCTGCTCGAAGGAACTCTGGGTCGCTTGCTGGCTCCCGATTCGGCATGGATTAGTGAAAAATGAATGGGGCTTTCGGTTCGACATCTTGACCCCGGAGATTGCCTTACGATAGCGCCGCAGTCATGACGCGAAGGTATTCTCGGACACCCGACGTGGTGATCGCGGTCACAGCTCATCTCGCGGCGGCGGCAACCCGGGACTTCCGGCGCCCGTATAACCCGACGCACTGAAGCCTGTGCCAGCAGGTTCCACCTCAATGTGCAATTGCAATGGATTGGTAGACGACGATTTTGAAACTACCTTGGCGTCCCAGAAGCCCGTTTCTGGATAAGTTCCGGTGGGCCGACGAACCGTACGGAATCGGTACGCATCCTCTGCAATGCGCACAGGCTATAATTGCGCGCATCGATGGCGCTTACCTCGGGCACCAGACTCGGGCCGTACGTGATCGTATCGCCAATAGGAGCGGGCGGCATGGGCGAGGTGTATCGCGCTCGCGATATGCGGCTCGGTCGGGATGTCGCGATCAAAGTGCTGCCAGAGGCGCTGGCTAATGACGCCGATCGACTCCGGCGTTTTGAACAGGAAGCACGGACGATCGCGGCGCTGAACCATCCGAACATCCTGGGAATCCATGACATTGGTGCGCACGACGGTGCGCCGTTTCTGGTCAGCGAATTCCTTGAAGGACAAACACTGCGGGAGAAGCTCGTAACAGGGCCGCTGCCGGTGCGGCGCGCGATCGAATACGCGCTCGGTATCGCGGCGGGGCTCGCGGCGGCACACGAGAAAGGACTCGTACACCGGGATCTGAAACCGGAGAACGTATTTGTCACTCGTGACGGGCGGATTAAAGTGCTGGATTTCGGGCTGGCGAAGCTGGTTAGGCCGGAGGAAAACCACGAAACTGCATTGACGCTAACGAGCCCGGCGACTTTGCCGGGTATGGTGATGGGAACTGTAGGCTACATGTCGCCGGAGCAGGTGCGGGGAGACTCGACCGACCCGCGATCGGACATTTTCAGTTTCGGCGCAGTGTTGTACGAGATGCTCACCGGCAAACGCGCTTTCAAACGTGAGACGTCCGCAGAAACGATGACCGCAATTTTGCGCGAAGAGCCACAGCCGCTAAACGACGCGGGGTGGCAAGGTCCGCTGGAGCTGCAACGGATTCTCGCGCGATGCCTGGAAAAGAATGTTGAGCGACGATTTCAATCGGCGAGTGATCTGGCGTTTGCCGTTGAATCGCTGAGTGGAACGTCGACCACGAAGACTGCGCCGCAGCCGAAGTCAAGGCGAGCGTGGCTCCCGTGGGTCATCGCCGCTGCACTGCTGATGGCGACTGCGGGCTGGGAAATGTTTCGGCCGGCGGCTGCACCGGCCAACCCGCTCGAAAAAGCGCATTTCACGCGCGTGACGGACTTCGAGAGCGTGGAAGCGGCGATCTCGCCCGACGGCAGGTTCGTGGCTTTTATCTCCGATCATGACGGCCCCTTCGATGTATGGCTCACCCAGGTGGGTACCGGACGTGTGAATAATCTGACACAAGGGAAGGCGGGCCCTTTACCTGGGCCTCTACGAAGCGTGGGATTTTCCGGCGATGGCTCTGAAATCTGGCTCGGCGGGGGTGATGTGGGGATGCGGCTGCGGCTTATGCCCCTGACGGGAGGTACGCCGCGTAATTTCCTCGGCGAGGAGACCGCCAACTTGGCCTGGTCACCGGACGGCGAGCGGATTGTCTATCATACCTTCACTAAGGGCGACCCCATGTTCGTGGCGGACCGCACTGGCGCCAATGCGCGGCGGATATTCGGCGACCGGCCTGGCCTTCACAACCATTTTCCAACTTGGTCGCCTGACGGTCGGTGGATCTATTTCTCGCATGGGACTCCGGCGACAAGGGAGATGGATTTATGGCGCATCGACCCTGATGGCAGGCACCCAGAGCGTCTCACGCAACGTAATACAGACATTGCCTATCCCACACCGGTCGGCAACCGCACAGTGTTCTACGTGGCGCGGGACGAGGACGGTTCAGGACCGTGGCTGTGGGCGTTTGATCTGAAACGCAGGGATTCGCGGCGCGCGAGCGTCGGTCTCGAGCAATATACGTCCGTGCAAGCCAGCGCGGACGGCCGTAAGCTGGTGGCCACCATCAGCAATCCCATCGCCGGTCTCTGGACTGTTCCGATTCTTGATCGCGTCGCCGAAGAACACGACGTAAAACCGTTTTCAGTGCCCACCGTGCGTGCGCTGGCGCCCCGTTTTGGGGGCGCGTCGCTGTTCTATTTATCTTCCCTCGGGACGGGCGACGGACTGTGGCGCCTTCGGGACGGACAGGCGACTGAGATCTGGAAGGGTGCCGATGGTGCGTTGTTTGAGACGCCCGCTGTTTCGCCGGATGGGGGTCGCGTGGCCATTGTGCTGCGGCGGAACGGGAAACGCCAAATGGATGTTCTCTCTTCAGACGGCGCCGAACTCCAGCCGGTCGCGGAGGGAATTGTCGCCCAGGGTTCGAGCTGCTGGGCGCCGGATGGCAAGTGGATCGTTACTGGTGGCAGCGACGCCACCGGTCCCGGGCTTTTCAAGATTCCGTTGGATGGCGGATCGCCAGTGCGCTTGGCCAGCGGGCCGGCACTCAATCCAGTCTGGTCGCCAGATGGAAGCCTGATCGTATACGCGGGTACGAATGTGAGCACCTTCGCTCCTCTCCTGGCCGTACGTCCGGACGGAACCAGCGTCGAATTGCCCCGCATCAGCTTGCGGCGCTTGGGCGAGCACGTGCGCTTCTCGCCTGATGGCAAGAGTCTGATCTACATGCAGGGACTGCTCGCATCACAGGACTTCTGGCTACTCGATCTCGCCTCCATGAAGTCGCGACCCCTCACCCGGCTACAAAACCGTGCCGCCATGCGGACCTTCGATGTCACAAGCGACGGGAAACAAATCGTCTTCGACCGCTTACGCGAAAACTCGCAGGTCGTCATGATCAATCTTCCCAACGAATAGGCCTCAATCCAATAACGAGCAGTTCGCAGTTTCCGACCACTCGATGTTTGAGTGACCACCTCGTGCCACCCCGAGAATGAGGTTTCCTAAAACACTCGAGTTTCGCGCTAAACGGAAGCTACGCCTGCCGAGTGCTCTAAACGAGGCGGGCCAGAAGTCCGCTTCTGGGAGCTTGCCATTGATGTCACCCAAACCCGTTTCTGGCCGACCGATAGATAGTTCGGTCGCCATAAGGGCGTTTATCAGTACTGATCTGGTGAAACTTCCTGGAAGCCGACTTCTGGCCCGGAATAACTTCCGGGTAGCCCGTCATCCGCCCAGGATAATCTATACGCACACAATATGGTGGGTAACCCTTCGCGACCACTCGCGAGTTCCGTAATATGCCGTCTTCCGCATCACCCTAACGAGAAACCTAACGGGCCGAGGCGTCAACATCATTCGAGGCTCATCGGAGGCGAGGCGTAGCGTAGGACACGGGACAGCACGAAGTAAACTGAAGACCGATTCACCGAGTTATTCGCTCGATGTTTCCCATATAGGAACGAAGGACTTCCGGTACGGTCACGGTTCCATCGGGGTTTTGGTATTGTTCGATGATCGAGATCAACACTCGGGGGCACGCAATCGCCGTGTTGTTCAGCGTATAACAAAAACGTGATTCGCCTTTGCCGCTTGGGGTCTTGTCGCGATAGCGAAGGTTGAGGCGCCGCGACTGAAAATCGCGAAGCGCGCTCCCACTATGAGTCTCTCCGTAGTTCTTCCGGCTCGGCATCCACGTCTCGATGTCATACATGCGCCATTTCCCCTGGCCCATGTCGCCGGTGCAATTCTTCGAAACACGATAGGGCAGTCGGAGTGCCTGCAGTACGGCTTCCGCATTCGCAATGATCTCTTCATGAAGTTGAATATGTTCGGTTTCGTCCGCGCCGTGAATGACAACCTGCTCAACCTTGTCGAACTGATGAACGCGATACAAGCCAGCCGTGTCCTTGCCTGCGGCACCTGCCTCACGCCGGAAGCATGTGCTCAGCGCACATAGCTTGATGGGCCGCTCCAATTCCACGATCTCATCGCTATAGAAACTCGCTAGCGGAACCTCGCTCGTGCCCACGAGTGCGCTTCCGTCCTGGGTTATGTATGCTTGATCTCGACCGGCCGGGAAATAGCCGGTCCCGATCATGCATTGCTCGCTGACCATTACTGGGACAACCATCAATTCGTAGCCCCGTGCGACGAGCAAATCCTGGGCGAAACGGAGTACCGACCAATACAATCTCGCGCCTAAACCGCGCAGGACGTAACTTCTTGATCCCGCAAGTTTGACCCCACGCTCTAGATCGATGATGCCTAATTCTTTACCGAGTGTGACGTGATCCTTTCCGCTGGCATCGAGTTGTAAAGGATAATGCGTAGGGTACGACCAGGTTCGCGTTACGACGTTCTCACGCTCATCTTTCCCGACCGGCCATGAAGGATCCGGAATCGCCGGCAATTGCAACATGATCGTCTGGCAGTCCGATTCGGCGGCAGTCAAGTCGGCCATCAGTGTATCCTGCCGCATTTTGATGGCATTCGCTTCGGCGATCAGTTACTCAAGCTCCTGACTGGTGCCGGCCTTCAGCTCGCGCTTGAGTTTCCCGACGAGTTCGCCGAGTCTCTTCTGCTCGTTTCGCAGGCTGTCGAGTTGCATCTGGGAATTGCGGCGTTTTGCGTCGGCCGTGAGCCAGCCGTCCACCAACTCGGGTGAGGCGAGCCGTTTGACAAGGGTCGCGTGCTTCACGATTTCCGGGTTTTCACGAATGAATTTGGGATCCAGCACTCGATTTTGCCTACGGATAATGCTAAGGGAATCCGAACCATGTATCATACCGCCCCACGGGTGCTTTGCTGACGCGAGTGCCCTCGAATAAAGTTGCTGGCCCGACTATTGCATCAAATCCCAAGAGAAACATCTGCGAGACTAGCCGCAGCAACCGCCGTATTGTCGGCTGGAGTTCCGTCACTGCCGGTTTGTCGGCAAATCTGACCTTACAGGTTTACGTCAGGGGTGCCCGTCGCTCGGCCACAATCCCGACAGACTGTCGCGCATCGCCGTATCGCATTGCACGCCTAGGTCACTACCTCCGCATCAATGTAGTGACACCGCCCGCGAAAGGCCGCTTGTGGGACGCGATCTTGCAGCGCCATTACGGGTCCAGCGCAGTTGACGACGATCGAACATCGGCTGCAAAAGTCGTCCAACGAATGGGCATCGAGGATATCAAGATGCGCTGCGGACGCTCTGCCATCGAACTCCGCCGCCAGAGCCTTCCCTTTGGCTAAGTCACGTCCACCGATTAGGATCTCGCCATCGCAGGACTTCCAGAGCTCAGACGCAAGGATTCTCCCGGTTGCACCGTAGCCACCAACGATACCGAAAGTGACGGTTCGACTCATTGCTCAAACCCCCACAGCATCCAACTGGCCAGGGTCGTGGCGTATCAGTTTAGCCCTTGCGTTTTTGCCTTAGCGAACGGTTTACCACGCCACCGGTCACAAACTTGTATGCCATGCCGAGCAAGTCGCGCAACACGTCGGGATTGACGCGAGCCAGGCGAACTAGAACGGCGTCATAGTCGACATAGTGATCCGTCGAGTAGTAAACATCCGGGGCTCCGGCGAGCAACCCGGCGCGATCATCCAGATCCATGCGAATGACAAGAGAATCGGGTTCGGCAGAGCGGTTAGCGGGCACGGATGCCAGAAGCTTTCCGTTGACCTTGAGCGCAGGGAGCCCGTACGCCGTGCCCTCCTTCACGCCGGTCAACCTAAGGCCGATATTCCGTACCATCTCAAAGTCGACCTTAGCAGGATTGTATTTTCTGCTCATGTGTAGTGTGTTGATCAAAATGCAGCTAGTTTATTTCTTGACAAGATGTAGCGTATACATTACATTTTGTCAAGCATAAAGGACATTATCCTCTGATTACGCGAAATTCAATTCAGCCGATTAGAACGCTGCTGATCGTCCTTTGCTTCGCCACCGCAATCGATATTGGAGCGGGCTGGCTGTTGGGACGACCCGAGTTTGAACCGCATACGCGAATCGTCTTTGCGCTGCTGCCGATACCGGCGAATCTGGTGCTGGTGGGCCTCATAGTCAGGAGCATTCGCAAACTCGACGAATTCTTGCGACATGTTCACTTGGAAGCGATCGCGATCGGATTCTTGCTGACAGGGCTAGGAGTGTTTGTTTACGGGTACCTGCAGAAAGCGCAGGTAGTGCGACCCCTGAATGTCGGGATCGTCTGGATTTTCATGGCCTTGTTTTACGGCATAGGGTACGTGATTGCGGTAAGGCACTACCGATGAAAAACCGGCTGCGTGTTCTGCGCGCAGAGAAGGACTGGACTCAAGCGCAGCTGGCCGAGATCGTGGGAGTCTCGCGGCAAGCCGTCATAGCCGTCGAGAACGGGAAATATGACCCGGCGCTTCCCCTAGCTTTCAAGCTCGCACGCGCCTTTGGGAAGACTGTGGAAGAAGTATTTGTCTGGGACGAGCCCTCGTAACTCAATCCTGTCGGATAAACGCTTCGAGAAGGAGGCATGAACGCATGAACCGCATACTACTTGCAGCACTGCTTGCCACCGTGACGGTGACGAGTTGCTTTGCTAAAGATTCACGGGCGGAGAAGAACAAAGCGATTGCGCGCAGGGTCTTCGTCGATGTTCTAAGCCAGGGAAAGTACGAAGTCAAGGCCGAGATCTATGCCAAGGATTTCGTGAACCACAAAACTACGAAGGACATTGGACTTGCAGAAGACACGACCGATGATCACGGGTGGCGCGCCGCATTTCCGGACCTCAATATAGTCGTTGAAAAGGAAGTGGCGGAAGGTGATTTCGTTACGGTTCTGTGGCGGGGCGGAGGCACAAATACCGGCAACGGCAATGGCTTGAACGCAACCGGAAAGAAAACAGCAGGCCGCGGCATTAGCATTTTTCGCATTGTCGACGGAAAGATAGAAGAGGAATGGACGGAATTCAGTCAGTTGCTCGTCCTTCGGCAGCTCGGACTCGTTCCCGAAATAAAGTAGCGCCGTTTTGGCGGGATCTCATATGCCGGCCGACTTCCAGACTATAGGACCGCGTAAGCAGGTTCTGCGAGTCCGGTATTACAGCGAGTTATCCGGACGGAAGCACTTTGACGACAGTCGCAGTACGGTGTGAAAGGGACGGTGCCTAGCCATGAATCCGTGGATCGCGAAGGCGCTGGTGCTCACAGGTACAGTGGTGATGATCGCCATTCGTGCGCCGCACGGGCACCGGAGTCGAATGGTCAAGGTCGCCACAAGCTATAAAACTCCGCTAGAGACCGGCCTCTTGGTTCTCGCCGGGGTCGGATTCTTCGTCCCTCTGATCTGGGTCGCGTCGCCAGCGTTTTCGTTCGCTGAGTACGCGCTGGGCTCTGGCCCGCTCGTCGCCGGTGTGATCTGCTTGGTGATCGGCCTCTGGCTCTTCTACCGGTCGCACGCTGACCTGGGTACAAATTGGTCGATCACCCTGGAGGTACGTGAGCAGCATCGACTCATCACGCAAGGCGTTTATCGCCGTATCCGCCATCCGATGTACTTGGCGCTAGCGCTGTATTCCATCGGCCAGGCGCTCGTCATCCCGAATTGGGTGGCGGGTCCGTCGAACTTGATCGCGTTCGCGATCCTCTGCGCGCTTCGCGTCCGCGCGGAGGAGAGGATGATGGTTGAGGAGTTTGGCGACGAATACGCAGCGTACTCGGCACGGACGAAGCGTCTCATTCCTGGCATCTGGTAGACAAGACTTACCGGTTACCAGGCGCAGTTGCGCCACTTGGCGAGTTCGTCGGCGTCTTGTAGCCGCTCAGTCGGCCTGAAGCTCTCAAGATACGACGTTCTGGGAAGCCCAGATTCGGATTCCGTCGGGATTGTCGGCAAACCTTACGTTACCGGATTACGGAAGGTTTGCCCGTAACCCAGATGCAATCTGCCACAAATTCACTCGACCCTGACCTCTTCTTGTTGCTGTTTTGTTGTCGCCGGTGACGTTGTCCGCACGACAGCGTCGAAACAACTTGAAGGGACCGGTAAAAAGCGAAAGCGGGCTCCCCGGACTTGGAAAAATGCACGAAGGAGAATGAACCATGAAGACCTACCAGAAACTGGCGCTGGCAGTATTGGCCGGCGTCTCGATCGGCATTGCTGGCGCCAAGTTGATTCATGCGCAGCAAACGAAGACGCCGCCTGGCTACGTCATCGCGGAAGTTGAGGTAACAGACCCCGCTACCATGCAGAAATATGGGGATAAAGTATCGGAAACGCTAGCGCCTTTCAATCACCACTATGTCGTTCTTGGCCACAAGATACAGGCTCTCGAGGGCGAACCGCCGAAGGGCGGCATCGTGATAATCGCTTTCGACAGCGCGGAGAAAGCGCGTGAGTGGTACGATTCGCCAGCCTATGAGGCGATCAAGCCAATCCGACAGAGCGCAGCCAAGAGCCGCATATTCATCGTCGAAGGCGTCGCCCCCCAATGACGGACAGGTCAAGCGGTTTTTCAGATGATTTCAATCGGCCGTCTGGCTCTCCATGGAGCCAGGCGGTTTAGCGCTGCGATTCGGTAAGTCTGCGATGAAACAACCTGCTTGTTGTCCCGTCGGAGGCATGCCGAGAAGAGCAGGACATCGCCAACGGGCCGAAGGTGCCGTATCGGACGGTTCCTGGCGAATCGTCGGCACCCCTTACCTTACTGGATTATGGAAGGTTTGCCCGTCATCCAGGAGGAATCGGCGACAGGTGCCAACGGAGCTTCCAATTTCCGCATTTTGACTTCGAGCCTGCGTTGGCGGATAGCGGCGATCAGGACAGGAACCGAGAAAGCATCCTTGCCGTCACATTCTCGCGCTGCGAGTTCTGCTAATCTCAACATTTACTGAAACCGCTGTTCACTCCAAGAGAGCGAGCATTTGTCCCATCTATGGCCGAATCTCCGATCACCGCGCGCAGTCAGGATTTTGCTACGTGGTACCAAGACGTTGTGTTACAAGGCGACATGGCCGAGCCCGCGGAAATCGTCAAGGGCTGCATGGTCATCAAGGCCAACGGCTACGCTGTCTGGGAGTTGTTGCAGCGCGAGCTTGACGGCCGCTTCAAAGCCACGGGTCACCAGAACATGTATTTTCCTCTGCTGATTCCGCAAAGCTTTCTACATAAGGAGGCGGATCACGTCGAAGGCTTTTCGCCTGAATTGGCAGTGGTAACGCTGGCCGGCGGCAAGCAACTGGACGAGCCCTATGTGATTCGCCCGACGTCGGAGACGATCATCGGCCACTTCTTCGCCAAATGGATCAAGAGCTGGCGCGATCTGCCAGTGCTGGTAAACCAGTGGGCCAACATCATTCGATGGGAGCTGCGCACGCGCATGTTTCTGCGGACGACAGAATTTCTCTGGCAGGAAGGCCACACCGCGCACTCCAATCACGACGAGGCTGTGGAGGAAGTGCGCCGCATGCTGGACGTGTACGCCGAGGTGGCCGAGGACGTAATGGCGGTTCCTGTTATCAAGGGCGTGAAGACCCAATCGGAGAAGTTCGCCGGGGCGCTGCAAAGCTATTGCATCGAAGCCATGATGCAGAACGGCTTCGCGTTGCAGGCCGGCACCAGCCACGACCTCGGACAGAACTTCGGCAAAGCGTTCGACGTCCAGTTCCAGAACAAGGAAGGCCAGCTCGACTATGTCTGGCAGACCAGTTGGGGCGTGAGCACGCGCCTGATCGGTGGGCTGATCATGAGCCACTCCGACGATAGGGGTCTAGTGCTGCCGCCGAACCTTGCGCCTACGAAGGCCGTGATCGTTCCGATCTATGGCAAGGGCGGCGAGAAGGATCGCGTACTCGAAGCGGCGCATCGCATCGCAAAAGAGCTTGGGGCAAAGGTGGACGACCGCGAAGGCCAGACTCCTGGCGCGAAGTTCTTCCATTGGGAGCGTCGTGGCGTGCCGGTTGTACTCGAATTCGGACCACGCGATCTGGCATCAGGCAGTATCGTACTCAAGCGGCGCGACACCGGTGGTAAGCAGCCGATGCCACAAGGCGAACTCGCGGGGAAGCTGCCTGCGCTTCTAGGTGAAATGCAAAAGAACATGTTTGACGCCGCGAAGCAGCGATTAAGAACGAATACCGTGCTGGCCAACTCGATCGGCGAAGTGGAGTCGATCCTCAATGATGTCACGGCCGAAAAAGGTGGCGGCAAGTTCGTCATGGCGCATGTGAAGGATGATCCGCGCTGCGACCTGCGGGTGAAAGAGTTCAAAGCCACGATCCGCTGTATTCCTCTGGTGGATGAATGTGACGGTCCGGGCAAGTGCATCGTCACCGGTGAACAGGTCGACCGGCGTGCGGTGATCGCGAAGGCGTATTAACCACAAACGATACGGCGGTTGGGGATTTTGCTCCGGGCGTATCGTCGGCGACCCGGAAGTTAGCCAGAAATGGGATGAGCAGGTCTTCGAGATCGGAGAAACTGTTTCCCATGAAAAAGACAGCGCAGCACCTCATCGCCGAAGTTCCGAGCAAACATTCTCCAACCTAAATAACCGTCGGCGTTGACTTGGGAGATACCTGGAGCCACTACTGCACGATCAACCAAAATGGAGACGTGGTCGACCGGGGTCGGTTCCGAACCAATCCCCAAGGAGTGGAGAAGTGGTTTAAGAATCTGGCGCCCGTCCGGGTGGCCATGGAGGCTGGCACGCACTCGATCTGGATCAGCGAACAGCTTCAACTGCTCGGACACGAGGTGATCGTGGCGAACGTGCGGGAGCTGCGGGCGATCTCTCACAGTGACCGCAAGAGCGACCAGGTCGATGCCGAGAAACTGGCGCGCTTCGCCCGGCTTGATCCCAAGATTCTGCGTCCCATCGCGCATCGCACGCTGCAACAGCAGCAAGCGCTGACGGTGATCCGCGCGCATGACCTCATGGTCCGCCTACGTACGGCAGCCGTGAACGCTGTACGCGGACTGACCAAGTCCTGCGGCCACCGCATGCCAGCTTCCACCACCGCATGTTTTGCCAAGCGCGGCTTGGCCATGTTGCCAGCTGGACTGGCACCAGCACTCGGTCCGGTGTTGGAGCAAATCGCGGAAATGACGACCAAGATCAAGCAGTATGATGGGCAGATTCGGCAACTTAGCCAGACCGAATATTCAGAGACACAGGCGCTGCTGAAGGTCAATGGCGTTGGTCCAATCACGGCCCTAACCTATGTGCTGACGTTGGGAGACAAACAACGCTTTCAACGAAGTCGCGACGTAGGTTGTTATCTGGGCCTGCGACCACGACGCAGTCAGTCTGGGGATCGAGATCCGCAACTGGGCATTACCAAGGCGGGGAATGGTTATCTGCGAAGCTTGCTGATTGAATGTGCCAACCATATACTTCGCCCTCCGGGGAAAGACTCGTCTCTGCGCCGCTGGGGCCTCGCCTTGGCGGCAAGAGGTGGCAAGAAAGCAAAGAACAAGGCTGTCGTTGCCGTAGCGCGTAAGCTGGCCGTTCTGCTTCATCGCATCTGGGTCACGCAGGAGCCCTACATCCCCTTTTACGCCGAAGCAGCCTGAGGACATACTATGCTGAACTGTTGCGAAGCCCCCGTGTTCCGATGACTGCGAGCCCGTTTTGGCTTTTCAAGCCGTTCCAGAAATAGCAGCATCGATTCTCCATTGAACCCCAAACCGCACCGAGCTTTCGACAAGCTCATCTAGAGTGCGAATAGAAACCCGGTGGAGAACAACATGTGTCGCGCATTCAGACCACAGCAAAAGCAACAACGCAAGGAAGGAAAAAACAAAAACAGACCTTGACCACAGTCGACCTGCTCATAGAAAACGGGCTTCGAGGAAGTTGGCCGGATCAGTAACGACAAGTCGGCATGTCACGACGTTTTCTCGCTGCAGCCGAGTAACTCTTTATAAGTGCGCGGAGCTCTCGTTCGCCTGTCGCAAACGGTCGATCCAATATGCCCAACCGAACACGATCGGGAAAAGGATGAGATCGACCGTCACGAGAACGTGGACGCTTGGCGGTGGCGCGCCGTTGAAGCTGAGTAACCAAAGCGCAGTGAATACCACAATGAATGTCCAGAGTACGAGATGACCAGCGAAGCGGCGCGCATGCGTCGAGCGCAGATACAGAATGATTCCAATCACCCAAAGTCCGCCTTCGACGATCAGTAATCCTAGTGGTGAGTTGTAGAGGCCGAGACCGTAATAACGGTGCAAACCCGGTGTCAGAGGCATATCTGGCCTGTGGCTGACCCAATCGAGGACCCAATGGCTCAGTACAACTGCGAACAGGACCCATGCGCCGCGCCCGTAGCGATGAGTTAGGAAATAAGCAGCGGCGAGGAGCGCGCCCCAAACAACGTCCATCGCCAGGCTGTGGCTCCAGGCAAAGTCGTAGAGGTTCAGTGCGTTGACCCGGGTGATGCCGGGTCGAATGCTGATGTGCTCAATGCCGACGGCGACGAAGACGAATACCAACAGATCGGCCAACAGGGCAGCGAACATGAGGGTTCCGACGGAAGTTTTTGGCGCCCAACGTTTAGCGCCGAAACCGATGGCAAAGTGGCCGACGAACATGCGCTTTCTCCGATCGCCAATGGTAAGACAAAGCAACTTGCCCGTATAGTCGGCAATCCAGAGATTGCCAGAAACGCCGCTTCGATGACTTCCGTCCTGCCAAGTCGGCAAGGAATCATGGAACATGGGCTCATGAAGGGCCCGGTTCCAGGCCGATACGATCGTTCACCGCATTGCGAAAACGTTGTTTGCATCCCAGGTAACGCTCTGTGGTTTGCACCGAAACGTGGCCAAGCAGGAATTGGATCTGCTCCAGTTCGCCTCCTGCTTCGTGGCACAGCTTTGCGCAGGTTCTCCGAAGATCATGAGGTGCTACTCGAGAGAGACCGCTGTTTGACGCCGCCTGTTTGACAATGGACCAGATCACTTTCGGTGTGAAGCCCGTACCCCACACACGGCCCGCCTTGTTAATGGACCGAAACAACGTCCCCGATATGATGGAGGCCGGGATTGCCCACTGATCAATTGCTGTCTTGACCCAATCAGGCACCGGAACGGTTCGAATGTGACCGCCCTTTCCGTTCAGGTCGGCGAGCACCCAATGCCCCTCGCGAAGCTGCAGTTCTTCGATTTTCAATGCTGCTGCTTCCGCCCGACGCAGACCACAGCCTGCCAGCACTGCGAGCATTGCATAATTCCGACGCTCTCGCAGAGTCGCGTTGCCAGCACCCGACAGCAGACGCCGGCCCTCTTCAGCCGTGAGCCAGTTACCGATCCTAACTCCGAGGCGGCGGACTCCTTTGACACGGCGGATTCCAGCCGCCAAGTCGGGGCTCAGTAGCCCGCTATCTGACGCTTCGTAGGCCAGTCGCCGGACTGCCGCCAATCTCAGATTGATGGTGGAAGGGGCGTAATACTTCTGCTCCAGAGCAATGCGATACCGAGTCACGACGGTTTTGTTGAACGCTAGTCGTGGCTCAGAGCAATACCATTCGATGAACTCACGAATTGCATGATCGTAGGAACGCTGGGAGCTCGGAGAGACTAGGCTGTTCAGCACAGCGGATTTTGACTGTTCGAGATCAGGCAGCTTGAGAACCGTTTTCGGGGCCTTCTTCCTTTTGGGATTCGAGGACTTAGTCATCGGCGCGGCCTCCTTTTGCCGCGCCAAACAGGATCTTTCCGATGGCTAGTTTCTGACTATCTGCCCGTTTATCGTTACCGATGTGGTGAAACTTCCTACAAGCCGACTTCTGGACCGTTTTGCGGGATTCAGATTTCCGGGTGGTCCGTTGATCGGCCCCAATCGGGCCTATGTCGCGTGATTGCTTGTGTTGGAGCGCTGGGCGTAACATGTACATCCGGTGACCGATCCCTCTTCCTTAATTGGCCGTGCCATCTCGCACTACCGCATCCTGCAGAAGCTTGGCGGGGGCGGCATGGGCGTGGTCTACGAAGCCGAAGACATGAAGCTCGGTCGTCACGTCGCGCTCAAGTTTCTGCCCGATGAACTGGCGCAGGCCCCCCAAGCGCTCGAACGCTTCCGCCGCGAAGCCCGCGCCGCCTCCGCGCTCGACCACCCGAATATCTGCACGATTTATGACATCGGCGAGGGCGGCGGCCGCCGCTTCATTGCCATGCAATGCCTCGAAGGCCAGACGCTCAAGCACCTGATCGGCGGGCGCCCGCTGCCGCTCGAGCGCATCGTCGAGGTGGCCGCCGAAGTTGCCGATGCCCTTGGAGCCGCGCACGCGAAGGGAATCATTCATCGCGATATCAAGCCCGCGAACATCTTCGTCACCACCCGCGGCCACGCCAAGATTCTCGATTTCGGCCTCGCGAAGCAGACTGGAGCGCCCGATTCTGCGCTCACGATGTCGGTGGACGCGTCCACCGGTGGCGACCTGACGGAGCCGGGCACGGCCGTGGGCACGGTGGCCTATATGTCGCCGGAGCAGGCGCTCGGAAAGCCGCTCGACGCGCGCAGCGACCTGTTTTCCTTCGGCGTGGTGTTGTACGAAATGGCCACGGGCGCCCAGCCATTCGCCGGAAACACTTCCGCCGCGGTATTTGACGCTATCCTCAACCGGCCGCCTGCTTCGCCGGCGGACCTGAATCCGCAACTCCCGCGCGAACTCGGACGCATCATCAGCAAACTGTTGGAGAAGGATGCCGCCAAGCGCTATCAATCGTCCGTCGAATTACTGGCGGATATGAAACAACTGCGGTGCGAATCCACGGGCGGACAAGCCATTGCCCCCGCCGCAGCTCCCGCAGCTCGCACCCTGCTCTGGTGGAGAAGCAAGACCGCGATAGCGGCCGGCGTAGTCGGATTGGCGGCAGTCCTGGCGTTGGGGATATGGTTCACTGTCTTCCGCGGGCGGGGGGAGGCCATTGATTCTCTGGCCGTACTCCCCTTCGTCAACGCGAGCGCTGACCCCAACGCCGAATATCTGAGCGAAGGCATCACGGAAAGCCTCATCAATAATCTTTCCCATTTGCATGATTTGAAGGTGATGTCGTGGAGTTCGGTGTCCCGCTATCGGCGTCAGGAAGTGGACCCGCAAAAGGCCGGAAGTGAGCTCGGCGTGCGCGCCGTGCTGATGGGCAGAATCGCTCAACGGGGCGAGAATCTCTCCATCACCGTGGAATTGGTGGACGCCAGCGACAACCGTCATCTGTGGGGTGAGCAGTACGACCGGAATCTTGCGGGGATACTGGGAGTGCAAGCCGATATTTCCGAGGCGATCTCGAGAAAGCTCCGGCCCGGACTCACGGGCGAAGAAAAAACGCGCGTCGCGAGATCTTCCACGGAAAACGCTGAAGCCTATGAGCTCTATCTCAAAGGCCAATACTATTGGAACCGCAGAACGGCACAAACGCTGCAGCGGGCCGCCGGCTATTTCCAGCAGGCCGTCGAAAAAGATCCCGGCTTCGCTCTCGCTTGGGCAGGATTGGCCGATTGCTACGCACTATATAGTTTCTACGACGCGGGTGCGCCGAAAGACGCGGTTCCCCGGGCGAAAGAAGCCGCGACGATCGCGCTGCGCATCGATGACGAAATTGCTCTCGCCCACGTCGCGCTGGCATGGGTGAAGCTGGACTACGATTGGGATTGGCCGGGAGCCGAAAAGGAATACAAGCGGGCCCTGGAACTCAGCCCGAATGACGGAACGGTTCACCAGCGCTACGGGGCCTCCCTGCTGGCCTTCGGCCGGTTGGACGAGTACCTTGCAGAGACCAAGCACGCCCGCGAGCTAGAGCCAACGTCGCTCATCATCAACTCACTCGTGGGGAGAGCTCTCTACTACTCGCGCCAGTACGATCCGGCCATCAACGATCTGCGAAAAACCCTCGACATGGATCCGAACTTCGTTTCCGCATTGTGGTACATAGGCTGGGCCTATGAGCAGAAATCCATGTACACCGAGGCGATTGCAGCGTTGCAAAATGCAGCCCGTATTTCCGGCGGCGATCCCGTAATCCTGGGATCGCTCGGTCATGCCTATGCAGCATCGGGTCGCAGGAGCGAGGCGCTCCGCACACTTGCGGGCTTGAAGGAGTTGGCAAAGCAGCGGTACGTCGCGCCATTTGACGTGGCGGTCGTTTACGTCGGTCTTGGAGACAAAGATCAGACGTTCGAATGGCTGCAGAAGTCTCTTGAGGATCATTCTCACTGGGTGATCTGGCTGAAATGCGATCCGAGGTTCGACAGCATTCGTTCCGACCCGCGCTATGGAGAGGTGATGCGCCGTATGGGCCTGCCCCAGTAAGCAGTTCGGCTGATCTCGACATCGCATCGTGAGGCAAACGAAAGCCGAATATGCCAAGCTGCAGTAGTTATCGCCTGCCAGATTTGCAATCAAGCCCGTTGACCAGGCTTGTGCCCCTCACGGTCCGGAAACGGGCTTCGGGGAAGTTGGCCAGATTGGTAATGGGAAGTCGGCTAATGTAAAGTGATCTGTCGCTCCTGAGTGATCGTCAAGCCTGAGGTCATGCGTGGATTGTCCGGCTGCACCAAAATCCTCGGTTCTACTCGCTCACGCTAACGGTGAAAACAGACAAGTTAACGCCCGCCAAATCGTCACACGGAGGTGTGCCTGAATTAATAGATTGTGAACTGGTAACGCAGCCGGTCGGACTGCTCTGTAGTGCGGCATTGGCAGAATGACGGCCGATCATCCACAGGGACGTGCGAGAACCTGTCGGTCTGGCCCAGTGGAATTTTGTGCGAATAGAACGGATCCGACCGACCATGAAACTGCTCGTTCTTGCAGAGCACGATCCAGAAATAATCAGCATTTACCCACCACTCTTTGGGTGACGGACCTCGTCCTGCGGCTCCTGCCTCGGAGACAGTTTCCGTGAAAAGCCCCTCTCTAGACGCTTGCCTGACTTCGGCCGCGTCCTTCGTTTCAGTTGTTGTTGCCCATGAACCTTGTTGCACCAGTGATTTGAAAAGAAAGGTACAAAGACCCGCTATCGCAACAATAAGTAACCCTGCTGTTAGCCACATGTGTTCTCGTTCCTGAAAAAAGCAAATCATCATCAATGGAGCTGAGACTCGTCCCATCCGCCGCCCAGGGCCTTAACTAAATTCACGCTTGCCGTGATCTGTTGTTGCCGGAACGTTAACGCCGCCTCTTGGGCATTCAGGAGAGCAGTTTGAGCAGTGATCACGTTCAGATATGGATCGATGCCGGAACGATATCGAACATCGGCTTCTCCAAGGGTTCTTCTTGCCGATTCAACTCCTGAGTCCTGCTCACGGATCACGTCGGACAAGATGCGAACGGCGGCGAGATTGTCTTCCACCTGTTGGAAAGCTGTGAGGACGGTCTGACGATAATTGGCGACAGTGCCGTCGTACACTGCTTGTGCCTGCTGCACCGTCGCACGTCGTGATCCGCCATCGAAAATAGTCTGTGTGAGGCTCGTACCAATGGACCAAACGCGATCCGGCCAGTTGAACCAGTCTGAGATGGAATTGCCCTGGAATCCGCCGCTGGCAGTCAGCAGGAGCGTGGGAAAGAAAGCTTTCTTAGTCAAGCCAACCTGAGCGTTGGCTTGCATAACGGCGCGTTCCTCGGCCGCGATGTCCGGACGCCTTTCCAGCAGTTCCGATGGAACACCAACGGGAACCGCAGCGGGATTCAACGCGATGACCTGCGGCGCCACCGCGAAACTGGAAGCCGGCTGCCCGATCAGTACGGCGATTGCGTGCTCGTATTGGGCACGCAGAACGCCGGCGTCTACAGCTTGAGCCCGCGTGGTTTCGAGTTGTGTCTCGGCTTGCGCGACCGATTCGTCTGAATCGAGTCCAGCAGCATAGCGGGCACGAGCGACATCCAGAGCATCTTGGTAAGCACTGACCGTGGTGTCGAGGATTTGCTGCAGACTGTCTTGCACTCTCATTAAGAAGTAATCGTTTGCAAGATCTGCTTGCGCGGACAAGCGCACGTTCTCCAAGTCCGCTAGGTTCACCTGGACACCATACCTGCCGGCCTTCACTGCGCTTCTTACACGGCCAAAGATGTCGGGCTCCCACGAAGCATCGAGTGTGCCGGAGTATGTGCTCGCCGTTGCGCCGCTCGGCCCTATCGGCTGCCGCGAACGCGTGAAGGAGGCACCCGCAGTCACAAGCGGGAAATATTGCGAGCGCGCTTGGCGCACGATGGCACGAGAGGCCTCGACGTTAGCAACTGCAGCTGCGATGTTCTGATTAGAGATCTCGAGCGACTCTTCCAATCGGTTCAGTTGCGAATCGTTGAATCGCTCCCACCACTTTCCCTTACTGAGTTGATCGCCCGGTTCACTCGGCTTCCAATTACCGAGTTCCTTGAATGTGGGTGGCGTTTGAACGCTTGGCCGTTCTTTGTTCTCTGCGACTGCAATAGAGCAGAGCGCAACAACCGCAACGATGATGACAATCAAATAATTTGTAGAGCGATGCATATCAGCCTCCGATGTAGACATCCACCAATTGGCCGGGATAGAGAGTGGCGCCTTTGACCGGCTTGACCTTGAAGATGATCGGGAGAACGCGAACGTCCACGCGCTCCTGGCGCTGGCTGGAAAGCTCGATCTTCGGCGAAACGATCGGCTGTGTGCGCACATACTCCAGGTCGATCTTCACGTTCGACCCGCGCACGGTCATTTGCGCCTTCATCTTGTCAGGCGCGGGAAGACGAGAGACGAGGATCTCATCCACGTACGCGCGCACGTTCAACTCGCTCTCGGAACTGCCCAGAACGATCACGGGCGTCATGCTTTCCGTGTAGCTGTCGTACGCTCCTTGTGCGGAAACATAACTTCCGACTGTCGGATTGATGGCCAGCACTTTTCCGTCCCGAGGCGCTCGGAGGCTGTACTTGGCCAGCAATGCGCTGGCAGACAAATACGCCTTCTGTGCCGCCTGATACTGACGCTGCTGGTTGTTGATGTCGTACGTCCACGCGCCCGCTTTCGTGAGGTCGCGTTGCTTCTCCGCGACTTCCAGATTTGCTTTGGCGGAGGCGACGGCATTAGCAGCGCTGTCCAAGGCGTCCTTTCCAATGGCCCTCGGATTGAGGTCATAGGCCATCTTCTGTTTCGTATACGTGTCCTGCGCTGTCTTTAGGGCCGCCTGCGCAGCCACAACCTGAGCTTCGCCCACTTCAAGGTTTTCCTTGCGGGGCTGTGCGCGCAGCCCTTCCAACGCACTTAACGAGGCGAGCGCCTGCGATTGCAATTGTTCGACCGTGGCTCTCTGGATGGACTCATCGATCTGAAGAAGCAAGTCCCCTCGATGGACATTCTGGCCTTCCTTGACCAGTATGTCCTTCACCGTCCCTGACACCTCGGGATAGACATTAATGTTCTGGCCGCTGGCCTGATTGCTCTCCAGGATGCCACTGGCATAGATGCCATCCTTGTACGGATTTGCCGCGGGATTGAAGGCTGGTGGCAATGCTGCCGGAGTTCGGGCTCCGACGTAAGCAACCACACAGCCCCCGATGAGGCCTACAACAGACACAACAAAAATTACTTTTCTCATGACACTCCTCCATTCGTCACCGAGACGAGGTGACCGTCCTCCATCTTCAAAATGCGTGTAGCCAAGTCGTAAATCCGGCTATCGTGCGTGACCACTATGACGCACCGTTTTTCACTCAGGATTTGGTTCTTAACGAACGTCACGATGCTGTGACCGGTGTCGCCATCGAGAGACGCCGTCGGCTCATCCATTACGAGAATGTCCGGCTGTGCAGCGATGGCGCGGGCGATGGCGACGCGTTGCTGCTCGCCTCCGCTCAGTTTCACCGGAGGCAGATCAGCGCGCTTTGTGAGCCCAACGATCTCCAGATACTCACGAGCCTTGCCGACGGACTCCTCCCAGGGCTGCTTTTTCAGGATGAGAGGAATCGCGACGTTCTCCGCCGTCGTCAGACGTGGGAACAGGTGGAAATCCTGGAATACGAAGCCAATCTTGTGCAGTCGCATCTTCGCCAGCTGGTCGGGGGCCAGCGACCATATATCGGTGCCTTCGACCGACACAGTACCGGCGTCCGGCCGAAGCACGCCGGAGAGAACGCTCAGCAACGTCGTCTTTCCGCTGCCCGATGGACCCACGATGTACAGCATTTCGCCAAAATGTGCTTCAAGACTCACGCTGCGCAGCGCAACGGTCTTGGCATCTCCTTCGCCGAACCACTTGCCTACTTCTGAGGCTTGAATCGCTGTCGTTGACATATCACCCTCTGAAAACCTGGAATGGCTCGACGTTCAGAACGCGGCGGATCCCGAAGTAGCTCGATACGGCTGCAATCACCACGACCATGAACAGTCCCAACCCGAGATTCACGACACTCATCTGCGAGGCGAACGAAGGCAGGCGCATCTTCGCCATCGTGATCATGAACGAGCACAGCCCCACGCCCAGGCCGTAACCAGTGAGTGCGGTCAATCCGGCCTGCGAGAGAATCATCGTGATCAACTCGCGGTTGTTTGCGCCCATCGCTTTGAGCGCGGCGAACTTGTCGATGTTTTCGAGAACGAACGTGTAGAACGTCTGACCGGAAATGGACAGCCCTACAATGAAAGCCATGACCGCCATGATCATGATGTTGATTCCCAGCCCGGTCTGCCACATGTAGAACGTCGAAGTACGGTCCACGAATTCATCCTTGGTCAGTGCGAGATATCCCATTGCTTTCACCTGCTCCTTGATCTTCTGGATATCGCTTGCGGTCTTCGGCTGTACCAGCACGTAAGAGATCGTGAAACGCGGGTTGGGCAGGTACTGCAACGCTCGGTTGTACGTCGTGTACAGCGTAGGCGTGCCAAACAGCGTGCCGCTGGCCACGTTTGCGATTCCGACGATTACACCCCGGTGATCGTTCACCTCAAACTGTGTTCCGATTTGAGGACTCCCCAGTTTCGGGTAATCTCCATCCTTGACCACAACGAAGGCATTCTCCCCGTACAAGTTCTCGATGTTGCCCTCGATAAGCTTCGGCCTGCCGTAGAGGCTGGTGTCGTCGAGTCCGATAATCGTGACCGCTTGGTAAGTGCCGTCGTCGAGTTTCGCCAAAGTCGTGCCCTGATACACCGGCACCGCATAGCTGACGCCCTGCAGGCTGCGCGCCGCGTCGAGCACGTAATCGGGCAGCCCTATGGGGGCCGACGCGCTCTGCACCGCCGGATCCATGATCCACATGGGTGCCGCGATGTTGTAAACGGTCGCCGAGGCCCGCTTCATCATGCCGATGAAGGTCGACGTCACCTGTAGCATCAAAAACACTGCAAAGCTGATGCCCACGAGCAGCGCGGTGAATTTGGCCTTGTCATTGACCAACAATTTGTAGGCGAGTTTGAGAATTCCTTTCACGACCGCCTCCCCAGCGTTTTGTCGATTTGCACTCGCTGCCCTCTGGGGCGCCGCTCTCGCTTCCGGTGCGCTATTTGCTCCATGCCAGCCAGCGAAAACTCCACAATGTGATCGGCAACTGCTCGGCGCTGCTCCGCGTCATTGAGGTCGAGATCCGGCCACAACCTCTCCAACATTGGTGGCGACTGCAAGTAGTGCAGAACCTGACCAACTACACTGTGTACACACCTGCGAGTACGAGGGTCATCGGGACCAGAACCAATGATGTTGCTCACCAGAACGCGAAGCCGCAGGTAGTTGGTCGACATCGCCTCGGCGACGCGATCGAGCGCTGGCGTGGGATGGGCCATCTCGTGCGCCATGATGCGGGCCATCCATGAAGACTTCCCCGCCTCGCGCGCCCTTTCAAGCCATGCGTAAATCAAAGCCCGCAAGCTAGCCCGTGGGTCGGAGGGATGCGCGAAGGTTCCATTCAACGTCGCATCCTGTTGGGCAATTACAGATGACTTCAGGACTTCGGTGTAGAGACCTAACTTGTCGCCAAAGTGATAGTTCACTGCCGCTACATTCGCCCCGGCTCGCGCACAGATCTCTCGCACGGTTGCGGCCTCGAACCCTATTTCCGCAAACACCCCGCCGGCCGCTTCAATCAGCTTCTCTCTGGTTACTGCTGCGGATGTTTGATCTGTCAATGTCATAAATTCCTCTTCGTTAGCTGTCACCGGGTCGCTAATTACGCCGCATCGAACTCCAAGATGTTCCCGTCCGGATCGTGTACCCGAAAATTCGTCCTGCCAAAGAACTGCTTCGTGGGAGGCTGGTCGGGCTCGATGCCTGAGGTCTTCAGTTCGTCATACAGCGCGTGCAGATCTGGCGCGTTCATCTCAATGTGAAAGTTCTTCTCGCTGAGCGGAATCGCAACCACTTGAACGTGTCCATCTCCGATCTTGAACTTCGCAAATTCGCCTTCGCGGTGCATGATTAGCTGTGCCCCTGGCAGCTTCGAATAGAACGCGACCGACTTCTCGACATCCGCGACATGCAAGCTCACACCTTCCAAGCTGGTTGACATGGTTCTTCTCCTTCTCCTCCAATCGGGTGTTTCAAACGCCCGTTTCACGCAGAGGCAAAGGGCACCCATTGTGCCAAACCGAATGCACCGGTAAACTCTTGAAAATTAAGGGGAGAGAGCTATCAGCCGCGGTTGACAGTCAAACTTGTCAATGACTGTCGTGACTTAAAACTCTGCGACTGTCGGGCTGGCGAGACATCTCTTCTGGCATATACTTCCGGGCATGAAAGGTGGCTTCGTCCGAGATCGAAACGACGTATGAGCGAGGATTTCGAGGGAAAGATCGGCAGCATGGGCGCTGATGCAGCGGCGGTGAAGCCGCAACTCGCACACTCCGGTCACTCGCTTGAACAGCAAAACCAGCGCCTGCAATTGCTTCTGAAACTAACGAACAGCATCACTTCAAACTTGACGTTGAAGGAAGTGCTGCACACGGTAGCCTCAAACGTTCGCGAGGTGATGCATTGTGACGCCGCGAACATTGCACTACCAGCCTCCGAACCGGGAACATTCCGCCTGCACGCTTTGGATTTTCCCGGCAGCAAGGGATTCTTTAAGGAAGAGCAGATTGTCACGCCTACCGATGACAGTCCGCCGAGGCGGGCGTTGACCACCCTGAAGCCAGTGAGCGGGCGAGTGACTTCTACGCGGGCAGCCGCAGATGGTCTGAAGACGGCCTGTTTCATTCCGCTGGTAAACCATGGCCGCGCTTTGGGGTACATGTCGCTTGGGCGAGCTACGGAGGAGATGTTCACAGCGGAAGACCTGGAGTTCCTCCGTCAGGCGGCAGGGCAGATTGCTATCGCGGTAGACAACGCGCTCGCCTACGAGGAGATACTCCAACTTAAAGAAAAGCTCGCCCAGGAGAAGATTTATCTCGAAGAGGAAATCCGCAGCGAGATGAATTTCGAGCAGATCGTTGGTAGCAGCACGGCGATCAAGCAAGTGCTGCAACTCGTGGAGACGGTCGCGCCCAGCGATTCCACTGTGCTGCTTTTGGGTGAGACCGGAACTGGCAAGGAACTGATCGCGCGAGCGATTCACGACCGCAGCCGGCGCAAAGAGCGAACATTCGTAAAACTGAATTGTGCCGCCATTCCCACCGGTCTTCTCGAAAGCGAGTTGTTTGGACATGAAAAAGGTGCATTCACCGGCGCTATCAGTCAAAAGGTCGGCCGGATGGAATTGGCTGACAAAGGCACTCTGTTTCTCGACGAAGTAGGCGACATTCCCGTTGAAATTCAGCCGAAGTTACTACGTGCTCTTCAGGAGCGCGAGTTTGAGCGTTTGGGCAGTACGCACACTCGCAAGGTAGATGTTCGCCTGGTTGCAGCGACGAATCGCGATTTAGAGAAGATGATTGCCGATCGCGAATTCCGCAGAGATTTGTTCTATCGATTGAATGTCTTTCCCATCCGGATCCCCCCGTTGCGCGAGCGGCGGGAAGACATCCCGTTGCTGGTGAGTTATTTCGTCCCAAAGTTCGCCAAGCAGATGCAGAAGAAGATCGACTCCGTGCCCCTCGCGGCGATGAAGGGATTAGCGGCTTGGGAATGGCCAGGCAACATCCGCGAACTTGAGAACTTCATCGAGCGCGCAGTAATTCTGACGCGGGGAAAGGCCCTTGAAGCACCTCTGTCGGAGCTGCGGAAAGCGAATGCAGAGATCCAACATGCACCAACCCAGCAACCGGCATCCAGGGATGACATTGCCAGGATCGTAAAAGAGACTATCAGAACTTTGAACGATAAGAGCGATGTTGCCGATGACGAATTTGCTCGGAAGCAGCGTGAAGAGATTGTGCATGCACTCACCGAAAGCAAAGGACGCGTCGGTGGTCCCGACGGAGCCGCCGTTCGCATGGGCATTAACCGAACGACGCTGCTCGCGCGAATCAAGAAGCTGCGAATCGATCCTCGGCAGTATGCCTGAAGTTCTTTAACCGCAACCGCCTCCTTCCTAACCTACCCATACGTGTCAAACCGTCCATTGACAGTGTTGACTGTCGATGCTGGTGCGTTGCGCGTACAAGCTGCAACCTCATCATTTTGCAAGTTCTTTAGTTTGGCAGCCGTTTTGCCCTGTCTTCTGACGTAGAGAACGATCAGGAGATGACATCGTGGCAACAAGAACAACTACTCTGACAACCAGCAGAACCAAGAAAGTTCTGTACTGGGCGACGACTGGGGTTTCAGCGTTTACGCTTATCCCCATTGGCATCGCTAATCTGCTGCGTGCGCCATCCGTCATTGCCGGTCTTAACCACTTGGGCTATCCGGCGTACTTCGCGACGATTCTCGGTGTTTGGAAGCTTCTCGGCTCCGCCGCAATTCTTTCGCCCAGGTATCCGCGCTTGAAGGAGTGGGCGTACGCGGGGATGTTCTTCACCCTCACAGGCGCCGCGCTGTCTCACACGGTCAGTGGCGATCCCATTGGGAAGATCCTTTTCCCCGTCGTCTTACTTGGTTTCGTGATGACCTCGTGGGCGCTGCAACCGGCACGATCGGCGGAGATTATCTCTGACGCCGCTCTTCGCCAGGTTGTAAGCGCGTGAACTGAGGTAAGGGCCAACCCCGAGGACTACATGTTGAGGATCTCCATCGTGGACACGCGAAGCCAGCGAAGGTTAGTTGTTGAAGGAAAACTCGTCCCGCCTTGGACGACCGAACTCAGAACTGCATATGACAACGCGAACACTGATTTGGGCAGCCGTGAATTGGTCGTTGATCTAAAGAACTTGACGGTCATAAGTCACGAAGGAGAGGACCTCTTAGCTAACCTCATGAACCAAGGGGCTCAATTTCGTTGTTGTGGCATGTTCGCAAGATTGCTGCTGCGGGAGCTTTCCAATCGCGCCCGCATTGTGAAGAAGGATGGGACGTAACGTTTTTCATCGAGTCACCCAAAGAACGAAGCCAAAATGTTGAACTCAAATGGAGATCGTGATGATTGCAGTTACAGGTGCTTCAGGAAAGCTAGGTAGTCTCGTGATGGATAGCCTGCAGGGCGTCGGGCGGACTTCAATAAAAACACCCGCGCAGGCTGGCTACATTCTCAATGAAAGGAAGACTTAAATGAATACTGAGATCACTATCCACCCCAAGCTCCAGCACTGCGGACTGACGACAGGAAACCTCGAGGCCATGCTCGATTGGTACGGGAAAGTCCTTGGCATGACGGTGAATGTACGCGTGGCAGCGATACCCGGATCACCGTTCAAGACCGTGGCATTTGCCAGCAACGACGAAGTCAACCATCGTCTCTCGTTTTTTGAGACGCCGGACCTTGCCGTCGACAAGGACAGAGATCGTCACGCGCGAGTGCAGCATATCGCTTTCACGTACGACGCGCTTGACGATTTGCTCGGTACCTATGTCCGGCTCACGAAACTTGGCATTCCGCTGCTGTGGGCCGCGGACCAGTTCATTCAAATCGCGCTCTATTACGAAGACCCGGATGGGAACATCATCGAACTCAACGTCAACAACTTCACAAACGATTGGACCGTTACGGAGCAGCTGAAACATCTACCGTCTCGTCTCCACGTCAATGTCGATCCTGAAAAGATGATCGCAGCGCGGAAGGCAGGTACCTCGCCTTGGGAACTACACGAGCGTGCGTTATCCGGGGAGTTTAGTCCAGCTGCGACCTACGAGCTCCATACAGCTCGTTGGTAATCCGTTTCAGTTTGAGGTTGTCAGGTGAAAGCGATCGCGCCGGTAACGCGGGTTCTCCTTGGGTTGATCTTCTCCGGTTTCGGATTAAACGGTCTTCTGCAAATTGTCCCTCCCCCAACGGCGCAAGGCGCGGCTGCAGTGTTTATGGGTGGGTTGACGGCGAGTCGTTACTTCTTTCCCCTCTTGTTCATCACCTACTTATTTGCTGGAGCCGCGCTCTTGGTCGGGCGCTTCGTGCCACTCGCGTTGACTGTGCTCGCGCCCATCATTGTGAACATCCTCGTAATGCACTTATTTGTTCCATCCTCAAAAGCCGAGATGTGCCTCGCGGTGCTCGTGACGGTCCTCGAAATGTACCTCGCTTGCTGCTACCGCGCGGCATTTCAGCCGCTGTTGCGTGCCCGCTATGACGTTGTAAACGGGAGTCGGCCCCTTGGAGGATTTCAATGATGGGAAGCAATCCGTACGCGAACCTGAAGCACCGCGAAGTGAACGGCAACCGCATGGCTTACATCGACGAGGGCGTGGGCGATGCAATTGTCTTCCAGCACGGCCAACCGACATCGTCATACGTTTGGCGAAACGTCATGCGGCACCTGGAAGGAATGGGGCGCCTTATCGCCTGCGACCTCATCGGCATGGGGGGCTCGGACAAACTCGACCCTTCCGTGGGACCGGAGCGCTATAGTCTCGCGGCTCACCGCGACTACCTGTTCGGATTGTGGGATCAGCTAGATCTCGGAAATCGTGTCCTGTTAGTCCTAGACGATTGGGGCGCAGTACTCGGGTTCAATTGGGCCAGGCTAAACAGGCACCGCGTGTGGGGCATCGTTCACATGGAAGCCGTTGCTTCCCCTCTGAATTGGTCCGATATTCCCGACCACGCTCACTCACTATTTAAAGCATTGCGCTCCCCACAGGGCGAACAGATGGTGCTGGAAGAGAACATGTTCATCGAGAAGATCCTGCCCCAGGCGGTCATACGACCATTTAGCAAGGAGGAAATGAAGCGATATCGGTCACCCTTCCTCAACTCGGGCGAAGACCGCAGGTCAATGCTCTCGTGGCCCCGCAGTCTGCCCATCGACGGTACTCCTGCAGAAGTCGCCAATGTAGTGAAAGAAAACGCGGAGTGGTTAGCACAAAGCGATATTCCAAAACTGTTCATCAGTGGCGAACCGGGCACGCTGGCTCGGGGCCGCATGCGTGAAATCATTCGCCGATGGCCAAACCAGATGGAGGTCACGGTGAAAGGTCGGAAGTTGCTGCAGGAGGACAGTCCGGACGAGATCGGGTCAGCGATCGCAGAGTTCGTTCGTCGGATGAGAGAGCGGGATCGGGCAAAGCTGAGCACAGTTAAGTGAAACTCAGCCAAGTCGGAATAACTGGTGAGAATCTCCAACATTTGCGCGAAGAAAGTATCTTGGTAAACACCATCCGTATCCGTCTAGGGCATGAGTCACTGGACGTGACGCTCACCTACCTCAAAGGCAAGGACGCCGAGTCAGAGGAAGCGCAGGAACATGCGAACAGCAGCAGCCTGGCGACTGTACGCATAGACTCAGGATCGCTTCCGGTGAAACCGGCCCTATTTCTGAATGGCATGGTCCTTCACTTGGACCAACAACATCCGAAACGGAGTCTTGGCTCTCACGGCATGTGGGAGAAGCGGTTCGATGCGAATGAAGGAGCCGGATTTGACCTGGACTGTCTCACTGCCCAGGTCGAACTCGCCTTCTCCTTCAACTACGTAGATCAGGGCCGGGATGGGAACTGCATGGGTTTTCAACTCGTGCCCTGCGGCAAAACCAAATAGGGTGATGTTGAATCGCTCGTCTTTATGCAACACAAAGCTCAGAGATCGAAGACTGCCTCTGCATATATAAGGATGAACTGCGCGGCGCCCCTGGTCGCTCCCGCCGCAAATCCGGATGCGGTGTTGAAAGGCGGCCACGTCGTTGTTGGGTCTGATTGACAACCGCCAGCATCGGCGGTGTTTCCACTACCCGCCGCTACGACCTGCGAAAGGCCAAGCCCCAGGACAGCCCGACATTTCATGTTAAATATTAAGTATTCCGATGAGCGAGTGGACGCCATACCGAATCCAGATTCCGAAGGAGTCGGCGCCGTCTTCAAGTGATGGCCAGCTCTTGGAGACGGTCTATCACGTAGTGCATGTTCGTATGGCGCGGCGCATCCTTGAAGACGGACACTTGCGCGCCGGGCTGATCTACGACGAAAGCAAACTGCAAAAATCGAGAATCTGCGTGACCTGGTTGTCGGCCAACACATGGGCTTTAGGGTCCATCTATGGCAACGTGCAGTTTGCCTTCCCGTGGAATGACCGTATCTGTAAACGGCGCTGCTATTGGGTGGAGGCGATGACGGGATACAGGCCTCACGCCTACCGGATTCTGCTGACTGACCGGGATTTGTCAGGATCGAAGCACGTTCGCGAATACGACCCGGAGTCGAACAGGGGCCCATTGCTACTACGTGATGGCAACTGGTACTGGAACAATCAGTTCACGTCGGAGTTCTTGATTGAGGACGACGTAGATTTGGAAGACTGCACGGGCTTTGACTTCGTCAGTCATCACTCAAGCATCTGTCGCCTCAATGGCGGCTCCTGCTCAGACTTCACACGCACACGCAGCAGCGTCGGAGGTCGTGTGATGGCCTTCCTTTTGGGCCACGGCTTGCATAGCGTCGATCACGTTCTCAAACAGCGTTCCCGCTTTGACCGGCAACGCAGGCTTTCCGACGCGGTGGACACGGGTATCGACGGCATCCGGCATGCCCTGGGCAAAAAGAAAGACCGGTTTGGTGGCGGTATCAAATCGGAGGCTTCCCGGCAAGCGGTTGTCCACGGCGCTCTTGCTCTGTACGGGTCGGGGAACACAACGGCCGCGCGTGCTCTTCTCGAACTCCTGAAATCGGCGGACGTTTTTGAGGAAGCGCTCGCCGAAATTGTTAACGGGCATTTTGGGATGACGCGTTGGACTCTGCCTGAGTAGTTGGAATGCGCGAATCGGCCCCGGGCTCAGCCATTTCGATGGCGGATATTCCGGATGCCTTGAGTATGTTGAGAGATCTCTCTGCATCTTTCCGCGAAATCTTCTCTCTCAAGTCCTTGATTTGGTCGAAGTGGCAGTCGCGCAGCTTCTTGCCGTTCCTGCAGGGGCACGGCCAGTAACCTTTCACCTTCTTGGCTGCCAGATAGTCGAGATATGTGGTCATCACCCGAAGATCCGATGTCTTCAGCAACTCGCGATAGAACTGAAAAACGCCTTTCGCGCCATGTGCCCATTGCCCAAAGGGCCAGGGCTGCCCCTCCTCCACCATGGTTTGTGCTAGGAAGAAACTATGGAGCGGGCTTTCTCGCACCGCTTCCGCTTCGACAATCCGCTCGCATGATCTGTACAGATTGAAGTTGGGAAATAAGGATTATGAACTTGGAGATTCAGCTACCACGGATAGCATACGTCTAAATCCTGCTCGGTAATGGCAAACGGGCCAGAGTTCAGGAAAATCTCATTCTGGATTGCTCTCGGAAAAGCCGGAGCCATGCCGAGATATCAGTACAAACCCGGACGACGCGCTCCAGACTGCTTCCCGTTGGCCGACACTACGGACACAATCCCTTCCGTCTCACGCTTCGTCTCGTCCACGCTCGGAACCTGTCTACCGGTCAGGCTTTGGGGCATCAATTCTCGGATCATAGTTGACCTTCGATTGAAAGTGGTAGAGGTCGCGACTGCTCAGGTCAGCGACCGATGGCGCCGCTGACCGTTCTTTCAGCAGTTCGGGAATCCATTCTGACTTTTCGGACGAAAAGATCCACATTCGGGCATGTCTCACATGCCCCTTGTTAAACGCCACAACCTGAGCATCAGAAATGTATCGGATTTGAACTTCTGGAAGGCGATTAAGCAGCTTTGCTCGCTTTGCCTCCGTTGCTCTTATCAGCTCCTCTGCAAATTTAAGGTCATGTGCGATCGTCAAAAAAGCGCTGTTGGAGACAGGAAAGCGAATTTCAACATCATTCCGGTCTATACCGGTTCCATACCCAGTATGCGAATACACCCGAATGACGGGAGTATCGCTTGTAATGAACCTCTGGGCGCCGAGCGGGTAATGCATGGTGAATTTCATTTGCCGGTAATATTGATATAGGTCCATCGCTGGCCCCATCGCCAATCTCAGCTTTTCGAAAGAGTTCTTCTTTTCAAGGTCAACTTGGGATTCCTCTATTTCAGCGAGAGTAACCGTACTCTTCTTGTTATCCTTGCCTACAAGATCAATCGTCTCTTGCGTTGGATTAGCTGCTCGAACATCACGCAATAGTCTTTCGGTCATAGCCTTCGTGTAGTCGATTGTCCGTTGGAGAGATGCTGGAGTTCGCACTTCTTGGAACGCCACGAGGAGGGCGAGTGCCGTCCTCTCGTCCCAGTTCAGCCGAGTATTACCTTTAGCGAGCTTCTGGAGAACTGGCAATCCTGGGGCCTCGACCGTCCTCTCGATGATCTTCTCTACGCTGTCGTCCCACTCGCCCTTTTCGTTTTTGAAGGCGTAGAAGTTCCTTTCCTTCGCTATATCCTGCGTTCGGCGAGGAAACATCTTGCCATTTCGCGCATAGCAAACCAGCTGACTTGCACCCGGAGCGAGAAATCCATCGAGATAAGCCTTGGTCACATAGTGCTGCTGTTTCGGCCTTGCCTTTGCCATTGTGCTTGATCTTCTCATTCACAATCGTAGACCATTGTTGACACTCGGGGCCGCATGGTGCGGATGGCCGAGTTCCTCGAACTGTGCGGGTCCCCGGTATGTGGGCCGCACATCACTGCGTATTTTCGGCGTGAACGCTGGCCAGTCGTTTACCAATGACCAATTTCAATTGGTGTTTCGGCAGGATTACTCCTGGGAAACGGGCTTTTAGCAAGTAAAGGAGAACATTCCCAGGTCGACCGCGAAGCGAGATTCGCGAACGAACATAGTGTGCCGACTGTGTGCAGAATCATCCTGGCAATACGGGCGACTGGGAGAACCGTCGGCTGACTGCCGGTGAGTCAGAGATCGTCGATCTGGGGGTGTACGTGATTTCTTGTGTGCCCATGGTGTGCGATTTCTTTGTGCGTTAGTTTCTTCTTGATCCAAGCCCATCGTGGACTGCCAATCAGTCGAAAACCGCAGCGGTTTTGCTGAGCTTTTGGACAGTCCGGTATCCCAGCTTTGTGCCAGATTTTTCGGCCGGCAGCGATCTGATTCCCAGCAGGCTGTCAGACGGTGGAACTGGCGCCTAGCCTGGGGTCCTAATTTGTCTCGGCAAGGTGTCCCAAAATCCCCGCAGAGGGTTCGGACATCCCTAGCCCGTCTGCTAGCCTACTTTGCTGGTCGGGGTCAGGTGGGCTCGCGCAACGCCTTTTAGATTTGAGCACTCGCAGTCGATTTCTGCCCAAACTGTAGGGTCGCACCCCTTTCCCAGCCGTCTCATCCAATCCAGCATGGGTAACAAATTAGCGGTTTCTGTATTGGATTTGGTGGGCATGCGAGCCGGGGAACCCGCGGGCAGCGCAATCGCCCGATCGGTGGATTTGGCACAACACGTCGAGCAGTGGGGATATAAGCGCTACTGGCTGGCAGAACATCACTCCATTCCTGGATTGGCTTGTTCGGCTACTCCGGTTCTGATTGCGCATGTGGCGGGAGCGACAAAGAAGATTCGCGTGGGAAGTGGTGGCGTGATGCTGCCGAACCACGCACCCCTGGTGGTGGCGGAACAGTTTGGAACGCTGGAGGCGCTGTATCCCGGACGAATCGATTTGGGGCTGGGGCGCGCTCCGGGCGGCGATTTCCTAACGATGCGGGCGCTACGAAGGGATTTGCAGCAAAGCGGGGAAGATTTTCCGGCGCTGCTCGATGAACTACAGACCTACCTTGGACCCGAGAAGCCTGGACAAGTGGTGAGAGCGATTCCCGGACAGGGGAGCAACGTGCCGATCATCTTGCTGGGGTCGAGCGGTTTCAGCGCACAACTGGCAGGGAGGCTCGGTCTGCCGTTTGCGTTCGCGGCGCACTTTGCTCCTGAGTATCTGTATGCAGCGGCGGAGTTGTACCGCGAGCATTTTCGACCCAGCGAGGCACTGCGGAAGCCCTACCTCACGGTGGCGGTGCAGGTGATTGCGGCTGAGACGGATGCGGCAGCGCTGCGGTTGTTCACTACCTCGCAGCAACGATTTCTGCGCCTGATCCGAAACCAGCCGGTGGAGTTGTTGCCCCCAGTGGACTCCATGGAACCCCTGTGGCAGGAAGGGGAGCGGGCGGCAGTGCGGAGCAAACTGGCGGCGGCGATTGTGGGAGCGGATGCAACGGTGAAGGCGGGACTGGAGAAGCTGGTGACCGACACGGTGGCCGACGAGTTGATCGTCGTGACCGATACCTATGAGCATGCAGACCGGCTGCAGTCGTATCGGAGGGTAGCCGACATTGCCAAGATGATCGAAGCAAAGCCAACCGTAGCGGTCGGAGCCTGAGGGCTCGCCGACAGTAGAATATGCATTGCAATGGCCGTTACCCTAGAACTGCACAACACTGGTGATCCTGGCGCCAGCGCCGAAGTTCGGGCACTGGTTGAACACGCTCTGAGCGACAGGCCGGGAGACTGGCGGGTGTCGATCGTGGGTTCTCGCGCCGACGACAATTGGGAAATGAAGATCTGGGGACCGAATGGGTTTGAGCGGTCCTATACATTGGTGGGAAGTGCGGGCGAGCACCAGCCTTCGGTGATCGGGAAGGTGATTCTGAGGTTGCTGCCGGCGAGGGGGGAGCGGGGGTGAAGATAAAATCCGGTCAAGAGTGTCGTCTTAGCGCCGCTTGACCAGCCGGGAGGGTTCCATGTGTCTACCAGAAATTGCGGTAGACACCCCCTTAATTAAGGGTTCCGTTTTCTCACTGAAGATGAGAAAATCCACAAATTGCCGGAGGAGACTTGGCTTTAAGCTTCGGCTGCACTTGAAGTTAGGCTCCCGATTTCCCAATGCATCTGGAAAATCTTGAGCCGTGTGAAAGAGAGTAAATTGAATCCCACTCTCTCCGCCATGTTTTCAATTACTTGAGGTTGGTTCCGTGCCGCTTCCCGTGCCGTTCACTACCAGACGCGCCACTTTTCCAGAGGCGGTAGCCATTTCGTCGGTCACCACTGTTCCGTAAACATTCACAGCCAACCAGCACGACCGAGCGCACGGCGGCGTAAACATCCCAGGAATCGTCTGTTCCTTATGCGCTGTCCGATGGCATATCTTGTCGATCTGTTTGGCCAAGGAGCAAGAAGTCGGGATCATCGAGTTTGTGTGCATTCTGTGGTTTAAAAAGCGGTCGCCCATGGTGGTCTTTAATCTCTACCTTTGTTGCCTGACTTTTCACTCCGTCGAGACTCGACAGAACAGGAGTTGGTGCGTCAAGTCGGCACACCAAGCTTGGGCAGCAACCATTGGGTCAACACCAGGTAAGCGACAACAAAAACGATCATCCATGCCCATTGCGGCATTCAGTTCACCCCCTGTAACGAACCAACCTTTGATCGAAGATGGCTTTTTTGTGCCTGGATTCCAATCCTTCGCCCAGTGCCGGTAGCGTATTGTTGCAAGTAAGCGGCATGCCTCGCGGTGCTGCGGCACACTAAGTCGCAAAGTTTGAACACGACAGGATCGGCGACACTATAGAAGACACGGTTGCGGGAACGCTCGCGGCCGACGAGCCCAGCATCGAAGAGGATTTGAAGGTGTTTCGATATGTTGGGCTGATTCCCATCCAACTCACTGACAATCTGGTTAACGGTCATTGCACCGCCTTGAAGTGTATGCAGGATGCGGAGGCGGCAAGGCTCCCCAAGTATCTGGAATCGGCGCGCGACCAGTTCGACCATCTTCTCGTGGATCATCGTCTGCCTTCTACTGGATGCGGAAGCAGCTGAAGGTTAGCTTTCACTATATAATTATACATGCATATAGCTGGAATATAGACAGAAGCTACGGAGCCGCTCGAATGCGATCTGACATCGACCAAGCCATCGTTTTGCTGAAGCGCGGTGACGCCAGCGCCATGGAGAAAGCGGTCGCGTTGCTGCAACGGTCAGTTTTCTCGTTCAGCATGAGGGTTTGCGGCCAGAGGCAGGACGCGGAAGACACGATGCAGGAAGTGCTGGTAAAGTCGCTGCCTTACCTTCCGAAGTTCGAAAGCTCGAAAGCTCTGGCTGTGTGGTTATACAAGGTGGCGAAGAACCGCTGTCTCATAAGCCGAAGGAAGAGTAAATTTGCGCCGAAAGTGGAACTCTCTCTCGAAGAGTTGATGCCGGACCGGGACGATTTCGAGCGACTCGATGGGCGAATAAGCGCGAGCCCAGAAGGGGCGGCCATTCGTGGTGAACAAGGCCAGAGGTTGCGCGAGGCGATTCGGAATCTTCCGCCAAACTATCGGATTGTGCTCGTGTTGCGCGACATGGAAGGCCTCACGGACGAAGAGGTCGCGGAAATCACCGGACTACGCCCAGGAACGGTACGCGTGCGCCTGCACCGTGCGCGCCTATTCGTACGTAAGGAAGTGGCAAAGCTGAACGTGAGAGCGAAGAATACTGTTGCGCGACGAGCGCACAGAAGTGTGGAAGCTCCATCTCGTAGCGCTCGCTGTAAGAAGATATTCGCCGCGTTGTCGGACTACCTCGATGGGACACTGGACGACTTTTCTTGTGAAGAGTTAGAAGCCCACATGAACGGTTGCGAACCGTGCAAAAAGTTCCTGCGGAGCGTGGAAAACACGATTAAGCAATGCCGGCAGTTGCCCTCGGATCGTCCAGATCCTAACGAAGCCGCCGCACTGCGAAAGCAAATCTTGGCAACCTACAGCCGGGCACTTGCCAACGCCGACGCCGGGAAGTGACCCAGGCTGATTCTTTCGGTCTGTACCCAGTCCATCCCCCGCATCACCCTCCGGCCACGTTCTTTTTTGTTGTAACAAATCCCTCAGCCTTGCATTTGTTCAGTTAGTTCCCACTAGGAACTGAGCAGGGGTATCCAAATGATTTCCGCCAAGGTCGAATTAACGCAGCCGTTAAGCCAGCAAAGACAGTTCGTGGCCCGCACTGGCACTGAACACCATCTCCTACTGGACGACGCAGTTGGAGGCAGCGGACCTAAACCCATCGAACTAGTTGCAGTTGGACTTGCGGGCTGCACGGCCTTCGACGTGATCACCATTCTGCGTCAGAAATATCACCAGAAAATCACCGGATACGAAGTGCGAGTGGAAGCCGACCAGGCGGAGCGTCCGCCCCAGGTGTTCACCGCCATACGTGTTCATCACGTGGTCAAAGGCTTTGAGATCGATGCTGCAGCCATCCAGGAGGCAATTCGCTTGTCCGAACAGAAGTATTGCTCGGTGGGAGCGATGATGCAAAAAACGGCGAGCCTCCATAACACCTATGAAATCGTTGCGGACACGACAGAGTGGATGGAGAACCCGCAACCAGCCCAAACTGAGGTCTGAAGAGATCTCTCGATGAAACAGATTCCTTTCCAACTCGGTGATCCAGATCACGGTTTCAGTCCTAGCAAAGAGAGCGGGGTTAAGCGGGCGCGCAAGCTCTTCTCTCAAGCAGATCCGAAACCTAAGAGCGCTCTTTTTGCTTTTCGCCGTTCTCGTCCGATCTGGCAACTCGCGGTTGTTGTCTCGTGTGTGACCGCGGCGATGCTCTCCCAGGAGCCACCTGCGCCCTCCCCTCTTTCGTTGGCGCAATCGGCGAGCATAGCTCTGGAGAAGAATCCGCTACGCAAAGCGGCGGTCGCGGATACCAAGGCGGCCTCCGCAGGTGTGCGCGAGGCGCAGTCGTTCCTCATGCCGCATGTGACCTTCTCGGAACTCGGCAACCGGGGTGACGATCCGATGTACGTGTTTGGCACCAAGCTTCGGCAGCAGCGGTTCACCACGAACGACTTCCACTTGAACCAGTTGAACACGCCACTGCCGTTCGGGAACTTCAGCACCCGTTTTGGTGGAGCCTGGAACCTGTTCGATTCCTTTGCTTCCTGGCACGGGGTCAGTCGCGCCAAGGAGATGAATACCGCTTCCACCCACCAGCTAGAGCGTACCGACCAGGAGATTTTGTTCCGCGTAGTGCAGTCCTACTACGGCTTGTTGCTCGCGACCAAGCAAGTGGAAGTAGCAGATCAGGCGGAGCAAACGGCCAAGTCGATCATGGAACGCAGCCAGGCGAGGTTCGACAGCGGGATGGTGGTAGAGTCGGACCTGCTGAGCGCGAAGGTCCGCCTGGCGAGCCGCGAGCAAGAACTCATTCGCGCGAGAAACAGTCTGGAACTCGCCCGAGCCCAACTGAATACCGCGATGGGTGTTCCTGTGGATGCTTTATATCAGCCCGCGGACCCGCTTGACGAACGGAATCTTGCATCTCCTTCGCTCGCTGACGTGGAGCAAAAAGCACTCACGAGCCGGCCAGATCTGAAGCGGATTGAATCCGAGCAGTCCGCACAACAACTGAGTGTTGCGATCGCCAAATCATCGTTCGGTCCGCGCCTGAACGTCTTCGCCGGGTGGCAGATGGACAATCCCACGCTGCTGGCTGGTGGCGGCGGTAATAACTGGCTCGGGGGCGTCGAACTGCAGTTTGACCTTTTCGAGGGTGGAGCGAAACGGGCCGCTCTGTCACGGGAACGGGCAATCGCTGAAAAGATGGCGGCATTGAAGCAGGCGGCCAATGACGCCGTGCGAATGGAGGTGCGCCAAGCCTACTACGATCTGGATTCCAGCCGCCAGCAGGTAGGAGTAGCACGCACGACAATTGCCCAGGCACAAGAGAGTCTGCGCATCAACCAGGATCGCTATGAGGGCGGCCTGATTACAATTACCGACCTTCTGGGCGCGGAGGAGGCGGCGCGCCGCAGCCAGACCGACTACTGGCAGGCGGTATATCAGTTTCACATCAGCTCCGCCAATCTGGAGTTGGCGAGTGGGACTTTGAATCTGCAATCACCGGCGGTTAATCCATGAATCTGATTTCTACTGCGAAACAAAGAAACCGAATGAAACTCGCGTCCGTGGTGACAGCGAGTCTCCTTTTGCTCGCTCTTGCGACCCTGGGGGGCTGCTCAAGCGAGCGTGAAACCGCCAGCGCTGCGCCGGCGACGGTAAGCAACGTGTCCGTGTTGTCTGTGCAACCGGCGAACGTTCCGGACCTGGTGGAGGCGGTGGGGACGTTGCGCGCGGCGCAGACGAGCCAACTTGCCGGCCAAATGATGGCGAACATTGTCGAGATTCGGGTACACGAAGGCGACCGGATCCAGCGTGGACAGGTGTTAGCCGTCCTCGACGAAGCCCAGCCGCGTGCGGCTCTCGACCGCGCGACGGCGGCAGATCTCGCATCGCAGCAGGGAATCGCCGCAGCCGACTCCGACCTTGCCTTGGCGGAAGCCACCTTCAAGCGGTATCAGACCCTGTACGAGAAGAAGTCGGTCAGCCCGCAAGAGTTCGACGAAGTAAAGGCCCGTTACCAGGCGGCGGAGGCGCGCCGCGACATGGCCCGTGCCGGGCAGACGCAGGCGAAGGCGGCCGTCCAACAGGCACACACCGCTCTCGGGTACACCCGTATCCTGGCTCCGTTCGATGGTCTTGTGACCGAAAAGAAAGCGGATGTCGGCGCGCTCGTCAGCCCCGGAATGACAATCTTTACCGTGGAGGACCTTCACAACTATCGGCTGGAAGCCACCGTCAACGAAACCGATCTGAAGTACGTCCGCATGGAACAGCAGGTTCCAGTCCTTATCGATGCCGTCGGAGATAAAGAGCTCAAAGGACGGGTTATCGAGATTGTTCCTGCGGCAGACTCAGCCAGCCGCAGCTTCCTGGTGAAAATCGAAATGCCCTCCGACCCAGCTCTGCGTTCCGGGCTTTTTGGCCGGGCGCAATTTTCTCGCGGACAGCGGTCGTCTCTTCTTATTCCGCGCACCGCGGTGGTGGAGCGCGGGCAATTGCAGGGAATCTACGTGCTTGATCAGAACAAGGTTGCCAACTTGCGATATATCACGCTCGGCAAACCATCCGGAGGACAAGTGGAAGTTCTCGCTGGCCTGCAAGCCGGTGAGACGCTCATCGCCGAGCCGGGTGACAGGGAATTCAGCGGCAAGAAGATCGAGTCGCACTAGGGAGTCATGGATGAGCACTGCTAACAGCAATTCCGGACAGGCCAACCAGCATCCAGCGCTTCGCCTGGCAGGAAAGATCGCTCACACGTTCATCGATTCGAAGCTGACTCCGCTTGTCATCGTCGCTGCCCTCCTCCTCGGTGCATTCGCCATCCTCGAAACGCCGCGCGAAGAGGAACCGCAGATCGTAGTTCCGATGCTTGACGTTTTTGTGCAGATGCCGGGCGCGTCCTCGCAGGAGGTCGCCCAGCGCGTCAGCCTTCCGATGGAGAAGCTGCTGCGCGAAGTGCCGGGGGTCGAATACATTTACTCGATCAGCCATCCCGGCATGAGCTTGTTGATCGTGCGCTTTTATGTGGGCACAAAAGAAGAAGATGCGATCATCCAGACCTACAACAAACTCTACTCGAATTTTGATCGCATCCCGCCCGGCGTCTCACAACCGGTGATCAAAGTCCGCTCGATTAACGATGTCCCGATCATGGCCCTGACACTTTGGGGAAAGAACTATGACTCCTATCGTCTGCGGCGAGTCGCGGGCGAACTGGAAAACTCGCTCAAGAAACTCGACGACGTTTCGGAGACGACCATCATCGGCGGCCAACCCCGCCAGGTCCGCGTTGTCCTGGATACACAACGGCTCGCTGCCTACGGTCTCACGCCAGGAACGATCGTCGGCCAGTTGCAGAGCGCGAACAGTCGCGGGCAGGCTGGGAGCTTCTCGCGCGACAACCGTGAATTTCAAGTTGAAGCGGGATTGTTTTTCACTCGTGTCGACGACTTGCAGCAAGTTGTAGTCGGAGTTCACAGCGGCAGGCCCGTCTATTTGCGCGACGTGGTGGAGAGAGTCGAGGATGGTCCGGCCGAGCCCAACAATTATGTGCTGTTCGCAAATGCCAAGGGGACGAGTGCTCAGGCAGCCAATTCTGAATATCCCGCCGTGACCATCACTCTCGCCAAGCGCAAGGGGACAAACGCAAGCATTATCGCGGACCACGTTCTCGAAAAGGTAGGTGCGCTACGCGGCTACATGCTACCCCAGGACCTGAATATCACGGTCACACGAAACTACGGGGAGACCGCAAAGGACAAGTCGGACGAACTCCTCAAACACCTGCTCATCGCAACCCTGTCGGTCACTCTATTAATCGGCTTGGCCTTGGGTTGGCGCGAATCTGGCGTGGTTCTGCTGGCCGTCCCCGTGACCCTGGCCCTTACGCTGGCAATCTTCTACCTGTTCGGGTACACGCTGAACCGGGTGACTTTGTTCGCGCTCATCTTCTCCATCGGCATCCTGGTCGACGACGCCATTGTGGTGGTCGAAAACATTGTCCGCCATTTTCGGTTGCCGGAGAGTCGCGGGCGTTCGTTGGTGGACGTCGCAGTGGAAGCCGTAGACGAAGTGGGAAATCCCACAATTCTGGCGACATTCGCGGTGATTGGCGCGATTCTGCCGATGGCGTTTGTCCGTGGTCTGATGGGACCCTACATGCGGCCGATCCCGGTCGGGGCGTCGGCGGCGATGATGTTCTCATTGATCGTGGCTTTTGTGGTTTCACCTTGGGCGGCATTGCGGCTGTTGCGGCATTACGCCGGAGACAGTGGACACAGCCACCACGGGGCCGAGGGATGGACCACGCGCTTCTACCGTAGCATCATGAACCCGCTGATTTTCAATGCACGACGCCGTTGGATGTTTCTCGGTGGGGTGGTAATTCTGCTGCTCGCGGCGGTTGCTTTCGTCCCATTGAAGTGGGTCCGCGTGAAAATGCTGCCCTTCGACAACAAGAGCGAGTTCCAGGTCATCATCGATATGCCCGATGGCACGCCCCTGGAGCAAACGACGCGGGTGGCACAGGCACTGGGACAATATCTGGGTCAGCAGCCCGAGGTCATCAATTACCAGATCTATGCCGGTACCTCCGGCCCCTACAACTTCAACGGTTTAGTGCGGCACTATTTCTTGCGCCGCCAACCCAATCAAGCTGACATTCAGGTAAATCTGTTGTCCCGTCATGATCGCAAAGCGCAAAGCCACGAAATCGCGCGACGCTTGCGACCGGAGTTAGACAAGATTGCTGAACCCTACGGCGCGCGTATCAAGGTCGCCGAAGTTCCGCCCGGTCCGCCGGTGCTTCAAACCTTGGTCGCCGAAGTTTATGGGCCAGACTACAAAGGCCAGATTGAACTGGCAGCCCAGATTAAGAAAGTCTTTCAGCAAACTCCGGGTGTAGTAGACGTCGATTGGTATGTTGAGGACCCGCAGACCAAGTATGACTTGAAGGTGGACCTCGACAAGGCGTCGCTGCACGGGATTTCCGCTGCGGACGTTACTCGTACATTGCAGGTGGGGCTGGGCGGCGCTGATGCTGGCCTGCTGCACGATCCTCAGTCGCGGGAGGATGTTCCGATCGAGGTGCGCCTGTCACGACCCGATCGTTCCGGCATTCAGGATCTTGAAAACCTCAGGTTCCCCACTCCTTCCGGTGGGCAGATCGCGTTGCAAGAAGTGACGAATCTGCAACAGACCACCATCGATACCAGTGTGTACCGCAAGAATTTGCAGCCGGTGGTCTATGTGACAGGAGATGTGGCGGGCGGAGAAGAAAGCCCTGTATACGCCATCATGAAGATGAGCGACGCCATCGACAAGATCAAGTTGCCCGATGGCTACGGGGTGAAGCAATACAAGGGCACAACCACGCCCCAACGCACCGACCGCTTCTCCATGAAGTGGGACGGCGAGTGGCACATCACGGTGGAAGTATTTCGCGACCTGGGACTCGCTTTTGCAGCTGTTCTGGTCCTGATCTACGTACTGGTCGTGGGCTGGTTCCGCTCGTTCATTATCCCGCTGGTCATCATGGCTCCGATTCCGCTCACCTTGGTCGGCATCCTTCCCGCGCACGCGCTGATGGGCGCCTTCTTCACAGCAACATCGATGATCGGATTTATCGCCGGCGCGGGAATCATCGTGCGCAACTCAATCATCCTCGTGGATTTCATCGAACTGCGGCGCTCGCAGGGTATGCCGCTGGAAGAAGCCGTCGTGGATGCGGGCGCGGTGCGTTTCCGCCCCATGCTGCTGACCGCAGCTGCGGTCGTCGTGGGCGCAAGCGTGATCTTGTTCGACCCGATATTCCAGGGACTCGCACTCTCCCTGATGGCGGGGGAGGTAGCGTCCACGGTGCTCTCGCGCATGGCGGTGCCCGTTCTCTACTACATGAGCGAGCACAGGAACCAGACGAAACCGGGCGCCGCAGAATCTCATCTTCAGGAGGTACAAGTATGACGGTAGAACGTGGTCTCCGATTGATGGCTGGAGCCTTTATTTTGATCTCGCTTGGACTGGGATACTGGATCAGTTCCTACTGGTATCTGTTCACTGCGTTTGTTGGGTTGAACCTGTTCCAATCCGGACTAACGAACTGGTGCCCCGCGATGTTCGTGCTTCGAAAGTTGGGATTGCGCGAGTCGTTACCACTTGTCTCGAAAGGCTGATGGATCACCATGCCGACAGCGGCGAAGGCCGCACCTAAGAATAGATACGGAGCGTCACGCCGGAATGCGGTCAAGACCTCCTCAGCGCTCATCTCAGATGCTCCACCACCCGGTCAGACACGGTCCAGGTACGCTTCCTCTCTTGCGCGCGGCTGATTCAGATTTCCAGCCAGCATCGCAAAAGTACAGTAGCTCAGCGCATCGACCGGCCAGCGTGGCGTCGCCGGGACCTGGGACTTCTAGTGGCCTGATTTGCCCATTCCCATTCAGCAAGCCAGTTTCTGCAGCATCTCCCTTCACATTGGAATTCCGACATTCTTCCACCGCATTGTGGGCAGACCAAGTTGACGATCGACGAGATGATGCTCGGGTTGGATTCGCCCGGTAGTGTGTCAAAGGTTCTCATAATCGCTCTCCTATCCAGACATCCGACAGATGCGCGAGGGGCAAACGCGGGCCACAAACAACGGAAATATGCCGCACGGGTCTTCTACGCTCTCGGGCGCTCCGAACTGGTTGGCTGCGGAGTCCGTCTCGGCCACCAAATGCCTGCCGCCTCGCTGCAAGATGAGAATGCACGCGCAATGCCAATGCCGAGCAACGAATAAGAGCTGAGAACCAAGCTGTTCCTGAGTGCGCGCGTATGTCGAATGCCACAACTATTGCCCTGCATTAGGCATGGATGACCGGATGTGGGCGGAACTTGGGCGTTGAGCGGCGACCCCCAGAAAGGAACGCCTTGCAAAGACATGTAACGCCAACTCGCTGAGGCTCTAGCTACCGCCTCGACGATTGGCATGTCGATTGCGTTCCAACGGAATGATCACAAGCTCCTGATTTGGTTAACAGTCATTACCTGGTCCGGATTGCTGGACTAACGGAAGCGTAAACCGAATTCATGGACATTCTGTGTGGCGGCCAGCGTCACGATTGCAGTTGCATTTTCGGGTGGGCTGGCTGGGCAAACTGCAGCGGTGAACTTTCCCGGGGGAAGCAGTGGTTCTGGCACGCAATGGAGCCTGCAAGTCGAGCGGATTGATCCCGGGCACCTGAACCTCGCGCATTCCTTCCAAGTCGTGGTCTACGAGAACCTCTTGGAAGAGTTGAATAAGACAAAGCGATTCAAGCAGGTCGTCCGCGAGGGCGACAGTAAGGCTAGTGAGATTCCGGACTTGCTGATCTTGAAAACAATGGTTGTGAAATATACGCCTGGGAGCGAAACGCAGCGTGCGGTGACCACTGTAAGCGGCGCACCAAAGTTAATGGTGCGGAGTCAACTCATCACACGGGACGGCAAAATTGTGCTCGATCGCACGGTGCAGGGGAACGTTCGCTTCTTCGGCAGTAATTTGCGCGCTACCCACAATTTGGCCCGCAATATCGCCAAAGCGACCCAGCAATCAAACGTGGCTATGGTCCGGGCATCGTACCGCGATACTCAGCCGCCAACTTTGGACGCCGACGGCAGGCAATGATCAGGCGGTCCGTTACGATGTGCAGCTCGCAGAGGGGGGCACCCATGAAACTTCGAACATTTCTTGTTACTTTAGCGATTCTTGGCACTGTGTGGCACCCTGCCGCAGCCCAGCCGAAGAGAAAGAGGACCCAAGTGGACGCGCCTCCGCTGGAGCGAGTTCTTTCCGGCACAAGCATGCAGTCTAACGCGGGTCTATCCGATGTGATTGCGTGCAAGCCGGAAATGCCACTGGGGCCGCAAGACATTCTCAAAGCGTACGAAATCGCCATGAGCTTAGTGTTGGAAAAGACATCGGCTGATTTCTTAGTAATAGTACAGACTCAGCAAGCGAACCAAATCAGCCGCGAACAGGCGGAATATCTTTTGCTGCAGAGCTACCAAGTGGCAATGATGCAGTATCAGGTGCTTAGCGCGCTCCGTGATGTTCTGAAACATGACATCGACGAAGCAGCATGGCAGCAGGCAAGGCAGCCGCTGAAAACGACAAGCTCCGATACGGTTTTAGTGGTTCCTTTTCCGGGCTCTGCCCCTGCATCCAGATGAGATCGAAATTCCGCCTCGCCAGGAGTCGCATGAACTTCACGTGCTTCACTGGCGAAAGAGGAGCGCGAACATAACATGCCATCCGTGGAGAAATTAATTGAGAGCGGTGAGGGTGTCGCCCTGGAATCGGGCACACCTTCCCCTGCACAGATGATGGCTGTTTTGTCCCATCGCTTACCGTATCTCTATCGATACGCCTATAGACTTTTAGGAAATAAAGCTGATGCCGAGGACGCGGTCCAGGATGCGCTGTTGGCTGCTTTCAAGCATTTGAACCAATTCAGAGGCGAGGCCCAACTTTCGACGTGGCTGACCACTATTGTTATCAATTGCGCAAGAATGCATTTGCGCAAGCGGTCACGCTATATCCATGTATCCCTGGATTCGCGAATCGGAGAAGAGCGGGAGTATCCGCTGTCCGACACTTTGGTGGATCACCGGCCCAATCCAGAGGATGAGTGCCACAAGGCCTGGGCGAATGCGCGCTTAATGGAGTCAGCAGCAAGACTATCGCCGACTTTGCGGAGAACGTTTCAGCTGCGGTATGTGGATCATCTTTCAGTCTGCGAAACAGCTCGCGTTCTGGGAGTTCCCATCGGAACCGTGAAAGCGCAGACTGCTCGGGCACGAGCTAAAGTGCTGAAGTCGATACGAGGGGTGCTCCACACGGGATCCAGTTCCCATAGACGCTTCCGGTAGCCCACGCATTCCATACCCTCGCTCAAGAGAGCAATTGTTTTGGCGGGACCAATCCGCAGGTTTAATCGCTCGGACAGATCGGATTGCTTAGGTTGAGCCCGGCACATAAAGCGTAGTTGAACACAGGGAACAATTTTCTGGGACACAATGCTGAACTACCCGCGGGTTCCATGGTATCTCGACGGTAAGAAGCAACCACCGCGAGCCGCTCGATGACCCAATAGGGTCAAGATCCAAGCACAGTCTGACCTCGTTTGCCCATATTCGGGCGCAACTGCCCTGGTAGTGTCTAGATCGTTCGCATCATCAGAGCATCTCCTGCGCAAGTCTTTGATGTGCCTAGTATTACGACTACCCGCTAATGGCCTTACGCTTGCCATTAACAGTTTCGCGTTGATCTTGGCGATTGTTCGTCATGAAAATTGGGGGCATTTTGCAAAGGAGGAGCCGATTCTGAGGCGAGAAGATCGGCGCCGCTGGCGAGTGTGCGATAGGAGTATCGAGTGGAAGGAGACAGCCGAAGTCAGGATCTCTTGCGGAACGATCCGGATGCCGTTGCAGCGGGAACTTGATTAGATACTTGAAGGCGCAAAAATGGGAATCTTGTACGAAGACCGGGTTGCGCGCATCTGTAAACCGAGAATTGCGGAGAGCTCACGTGCCATGACCATCACCGAAGATCGATATCGAATGCTGCTGGGTGCATCCACTGTCCTGGCCGATCAGCCCACGGTCAAAGCCGTCCTGCACAGCCTGCGTGGCGTTCTGTCCAGCACTTCCAGGCTGCACGGAACCGAACTCTACGTCTTAGACGACGAGCAACAAAGTCTGCACATGTTTGAGTTCGATCACGACCCGGACGTACCTCCAATCAAGATCGGAACCAAAGTGTCACGAATTGGCGCGGTGGCGCGGGTGCTTGAGGAACAGAAGCCAGTTTTCATCCCTGACTCATCACAGGAAATGTTGAAGCAGCCTGAGTTGGCTCCGTTTTCAGCCGAATCTGCCGGACGAGCCGCCTATTTGTTTCCCGTCTCTACCGCCCAGAAACGATACGGACTTCTTGCAGTGACAAAGTTGCAGGGCCAGCAGTTTGCCCCGGCAGACGTCGAGATGCTCACTGCCTTGGCTTCCCACGTTGCGGTCGCGCTCGAGTGCGCACTGGCTAGGGACCTTGCGGAGCAGTATCAACGTGAGCTTGCGGGGCAGCGCGACCGCCTTCGCCTCGTGCTCGAAATCAATAATCAAGTGGCGAAATTGGATATCAACGATGTCCTGCGCTCGGCCTCGACATCAATCCGGTCCTATTTTGGCTGTGACTTCGTTACCTTCTGGGTGCACGATGCGGAAACCGGCCTGCTTCAAAAGATGTTGCAGGACTTTCCGAGCGGGAAGGGCCTTATGGCGGGGGTCACTTCCGCTGACTTAAGCGTCACGGACATTGAAAAGCTGCGTACGCGGAAGGCAGAGACCTGGTCACGCCAGGACTTTGACAAACTGCCTGCAAGTCTTGCCGAGCCCCTGAAGGCAGAAGCGATAATGTCGTTTGCTTTTGCTCGCTTGGCAACCGAAAGCAAGCCCCTGGGCTTGCTGACCATGGGGAGCCGAAAGGCCGATGCCTTCGGACAATCGGACCTAGATCTCCTTGCGGAGATTGGCATCCAGATCTCGCTCGCATTGGATAATGCGTTCGCGTATGGACGCCTGCACACGTCGGCAGCTCGTCTGGAAGAAGAACGCCTCTACCTTGAATCGGAAATCGAATCTGAGTACAACTTCGAAGACATAGTCGGCAAGAGTGCCGCTCTTCGCAAAGTGCTGGACCAAGTCGCGATCGTTGCGCCAACCAGCTCCACCGTTCTACTGCACGGCGAGACCGGTACGGGCAAGGAACTGGTGGCCCGAGCGATTCACAATCTTAGCCCGCGGCGGGGGCGCACATTTGTTCGTCTGAACTGTGCGGCGATTCCTTCGGGTTTGGTGGAAAGCGAACTGTTCGGCCACGAAAAGGGTGCTTTCACAGGCGCCCTCATGCAGAAGCGTGGCCGCTTTGAGCTGGCGGATCACGGAACTCTATTTCTCGACGAGATCGGCGACATCACCATGGATTTGCAGCCAAAACTCTTGCGTGCCCTTCAAGAACAGGAGTTTGAACGCCTCGGAAGTACAAAGACCATCAAGGTTGATGTTCGTTTGATTGCGGCCACGCATCGCGATTTGGAGGGCATGATCCGCAACAATCAGTTTCGCGAGGACCTTTTTTATAGGCTGAGAGTCTTTCCGATCGAAATCCCGCCGCTGCGCGAACGACGCGAAGACATTCCACTCCTTGTCCACTTTTTCGTGTCGCGCCTCTCCCGACGTATGCAAAAGCGTATCCGGTCTGTCCCCAGACCCGCGATGGAGGCTCTGGTGAATGCCGATTGGCGAGGAAATATCCGCGAGCTGGAGAACTTCATTGAGCGCTGCGTGATACTCACGCAAGGAGACGAATTGAATGTGCCGCGAGCAGAGTTGAACCGATCCGCTGGCCGCAGTGTTATTGCGGCAGCGTCGACCTTCGAGGAAGCAGAGCGGCAGGCGATCCTCGATGCTTTAAAAGGCGCGTCCGGAAGAATAGCGGGCAAAGGTGGAGCGGCAGAGCGCCTCGGACTTAAGAGAACTACGCTGCAGAACAAGATGCACAGGCTAAGTATCACGCGCGCTGATTATTCGGCCTGACGGCATACGGTCGTCCGCCAGCATACGGGCAAGTCAAAGGCGCTCGTGTGGCCGCTCAGTTCATCCCTAGCGTACTGTTTCCTAAGCATTTAAATCAGAGTCGCATTTCGGCGATAGATATGCTCTTTCCTCAGTGCCCGCTCCGAGAGCTACACCAAGGGGACTAAACAATCACAGAGGGAACTAACAGATGAAGAAGTTAACCGAACTGGCAATTATTCTCGTTCTTTTTGGAATCTCATCCTGGGCTCAGGAAGTCAGAAATGAAGTGACGCTTCAAGGCTCCGGTTTCTTCAACAAGGAGACCACCGATGGCGGGATTGCCAATGAGCCTACGAACTCTGGCGGCGTGATGGCCGGGTACCGATTTAACCTCAAGAACTGGCTGGCGGCCGAAGGGGATTACGATTATTTCAGGAATAGTCAGAAGCTCTTGTCGGGCAGCGGCACCACATTCATACCGATGAATGTTCATGCCGCTACTGGTACTGCCATTGTGAAGCTTCCTTCCTTCAAAATGCCCTTCAACATACCTGGCGTCAAGATCGTGTCTCCATTCGTGCTCGCAGGAGGCGGAGCCATGTTCTTCGATCCACGTGGATCTGTAAATAACGAGCAGACCCGAGGTGCCTTCGTTTATGGCGGTGGATTCGATGTGCCGATGGCCAAACATATGGCCTTGCGGGCACAGTATCGCGGATTCGCCTATAAGACTCCCGATTTCGAGATGAACAGCCTCAAGGTCGACAAATACACTCATTCCGCTGTGCCCTCCGCCGGCCTGGTATTTACGTTTTAGACAGTCCCGGCTTCCTCCCTTCTTTCAACTCTTCAAGGCGGCTGCTTCAGCCGCCTTGATTTCTTAGCCGTACCAAAGGCTGCCCTCATGCTGGCGCCGCCCGTTATTCAGGGTGGCATACGCCCGAAAGACCGTTTAGTCTCAATGGGTTGCGGTAAGAGCCCCTGGCAAAACAGCTGCAAGGATGACTATAACCAGCGATTTGAGGCTGCTGGCGAATGTAGAGAGGCCATCATGCTACGTGTCCAAACGCAAGAATTAGACGGCGCTTTGATCTGCCGGCTCGAAGGCCGATTCACCGGCAAGGGAGCTGAGGAAGTCCGGGCGCTCGTCACGTGCTGCGATAGCAAACTGGAATTAATTGTCGATCTTACGGACGTGATGTTCATCGACGCCATCGGGGAAGAGGTGCTTTTGTTTGTCAAGAGGCTCGGAGCCCAGTTTGTTGCCGAGACTTCGTATTCCCGGGACGTTTGCGAACGGCTTCAGCTCCCGTTTATTGGCAAAGGTAAGTCGAACATGCAAGTACCGGGTAATTCGGACGGACAGGGGGCAGCGTCCTCGCCGCCGATGTTCAAGCACACCTAACCAGTGATCGAGCACCTTGTAGGGCAATGCCGGCGAGATGGAATGGTGAGCGCTCGCGGGCATTCTGTTTTCCTCATCTCCTCAACCTTTTAGAAAGCTATTGAATGTGCAGACCTCACCATGACGGGCGCAATTGGTTTCGACAGTGGCTCCGATTTCTCCCAATGCCCCTCCATCCGGAACAACGCGTGACTATCTAAATCCAACGCTCATCGGCCGATAGCTCGACTGCGAGTCTGAACTTATCTTCGAGTGTCACCCGGAACAGGATCCTCATCATTCTCGGAGTGTGTTGAACGTTAGCCACTGCCGCCCACTGCCCGCATTTGGGCAGCGCCCATCGACCGGATATGGGCACCACACAGCTTTCTCGAGCACTTCCATTTTTGATTCAAGAACTTGCCACGAATTTCAACATGGCACGGAACCTGCAGTCTTGGTGCACAAGAGCGACAACAGGATTCGTTCAAGTTCAAAGTGCCGTCAGGCCTCAAGCCGAAGTTCCAGGGATAAGAAGATGAAATCGAACCATCTCGCACTGCTTCTTACAATTCTCGTCTGTGCGTCACCGGTCGGGTCTCTTGCTCAACAAGCTACGCAGGACGGCCCGCTTCTTACCCTTGACGACGCAGTCTCCATTGCACTCACGAACAACCGGCAGGTGAAGAACTCAGTCTTGGAAGCGCAAAAGTATGACTTTCAGGTGAGCACGATGCGCAGCAAGCGGCTGCCACACTTCCAATTCGCCGCACTCGGTGGCGAGTTGCTGCAGCCCTTCGATTTCACATTTGCCAAGGGCGTTTTCGGGACGTATCCAGGGGTTGGGCCTATTCCTTCAACTGAAGCCAAGGTTCACACGCCGGCACAGTTAACCGCCTACTTAACTGGCGGCATGGATGTGCCCCTGTCGCAGCAATACAAAATCGGACTGGGGATTCGCGCCACAGAACTTGGGCGCGATATCGCGAAAGAAGACGTTCGCGCAGAAAGGCAGAAGATCGCGGCCGAGGTGCGCAGTGCATTCTTTGAGCTTGTTGCCACCCAGGCTGCGGTGGATGCAGCACGGGAAGGAGTACGAACGCTGGAAGAGGCACAGCGAGTTACGCAGAGCTACATGGCGGAGAAGACCGTGCTCAAGGGAGATGCCTTGGAGGTCGATGCGCGTTTGGCCAAGGCGCAGTATGACTTGTCGGTTGCGGAGAACGGGCTTGCCACAGAGCACGAGCACCTGAATCAACTCTTGGCACGGGATCTTGAAACTCCCTTTCGGGTTGATTTCATTCCTGAGGAGGACACGACAACTCTGGGTCTGGAGGAGGCGCGCCGGCAGGCGTCACAGAATCGCCCGGAGATCCGCCAGGCTCACCTCAAGGAAAAACAAGCCGACTACGACCGCCGCCTCGCCAAAGCCGAGTACATACCGGACTTCGGTGTCGCAGTTAGCTATATGGGGATTCAGAATGTGCAAGTCCTTCCGACGAACGTCGGTGTGGCCGGGTTTGCGTTGACCTGGGAGCCCTTCGATTGGGGACGCCGCCACAATCGCGTCCGCGAAAAATCCAACACTCTGGCGCAAGCGCACAACGGTGCGCAAGAGGCAGAATCGCAGATCGGGGTTGAAGTCGGGTTGAAGTACCGCAAGTGGAAAGAGGCTGCGTTGCTGTTGAAGGCCACCCGCACCGGTCATGAAGCCGCGGCCGAAGAATTCCGCGTCACCGGGAATAAATACAAAGAACAAGCGGCACTCATCCGAGATCTATTGCAGGCTCAAGCTCGAAGTTCGGAAACATCATTTCAGTATCAGCAGGCGCTCTCTTCTTACTGGACTAACCTTGCGGAATTGCGCCGAGCGATGGGAGAGGAATAAACGTGAGAACCGCGATGGCAACACTTGCATTAGCGCTGGTCATGGCCGGCTGTGGCTCGAATAAGCCACTGCAGCAGCCCCCGCAGGGGGTTCACGCTCAAGCCCTAGAGAAGCAGGCGGGCGTCAGCGCCGACGGCGTGCGCTTCTCGGCCGTAGTGACACCCGATTCGGAAGTTCCCTTGGCATTCAGAATTCCTGGATACGTCATTTCGCTCAAACAAGTGCGCGGCCAGGATGGCAGAATGCGCGACATCGACGAAGGGGATCGAGCCAGTCGCGGTGCCGTGCTTGTCCGCATCCGGTCCGCCGAATACGAGGACAAAGTGCGACAGGCGTCCTCGCAGGCTGCGGCCGCGGAAGCGGTTTTTCAGAAAGCAAAGCTCGACTTTGATCGCGCTACGCACCTCTATGAGTCTCAGAGCCTTACGAAACCCGATTTCGATTCGGCTCGCGCGCAATACGATGCCAGCGAGGAGCAACTAAAGTCCGCTCGCGCTCTGACGAGCGAGGCCGAAATCGCCGTGCGCGATACGTCTCTGACTGCGCCCTTTGACGGCGACATCGTAAAGAAATCGGTAGAACTGGGAGGATTTGTCGGACCCGGATCTCCGACGCTCGAGCTGGCCAAAACCGACATTGTGAAGATCGTCGTGGGAGTGCCTGACACGGTGGTGCGTTCCATAAAAGTGGGCCAGCCCGTCGATGTTGCAATCGATGCTTTCCCCACGCGCACCTTTCATGCACGCGTCAGCCGCATGTCGTCTGCCGCCGATGCGATTACGCGCAACTTTGAGGTTGAAGTCGCGATACCAAATCACGACCACTTACTGAAAGTTGGGATGATCGGCGCGTTGCAATTCGCCAATGCCGATGGCGGGAGCCGAGCGTCGGTGCTGCAGGTTCCGCTTTCCGCAGTTGTGCAAGCCAAGGACGGCAAATATGGTGTGTTCGTCGTCGCCGACTCAAGCGCAGGCCAAGTAGCCCGCCTCCACAGCGTGGAGATCGGCTCTGTCACTGGAACCGACATCACCGTACTCAATGGGCTTGCCCCAGGAGACCGCATCATCACCACCGGCGCCAATCTGCTTAAGGATGGTCAGCGTGTCGAGGTCCGTCAATGAAAGCCGAGAACCCCAATAACAGTCGTAACGTTGCACGATTCTTTGTCAACAACCGACAAATTGCCTGGGTCGCATTGCTCGTAACTCTGGCCTGGGGCGTGTTCGGGTACATGAACATGCCCAAGCGGAAGGATCCCGACATACCTGTGCGCATCGCGCTGGCAATCACACCCTGGCCAGGTATCTCGGCTGACAAGGTCGAGCAGCTGGTCACGCGGAAGGTCGAGCAAGCCATCACTGGAAACAGCAAGGTGGACCGTGTGGAGTCCACCACCCAGGACAACATCTCTGTTGTGCAAGTCAGGCTGCTGGACAACATCAAGAACACGCAGCAGGAATTCCAGGACATTGGACAACGACTGAACCAGGTAACGGACCTTCCCGACGGTGCGGGACCGATTACCTGGATCAGCGACTTTGGAGACACGGCAGCGCTGATGCTGACCGTCGCCAGTCCGACTGTCCCGGACCTTGAAATCGAGTTGCGTGCCCGCGGTGTGCGCGATGCGATTGAAAAAGAACGGCAGGGGCGCAGTGGCCGATTGACGGCCCTCTATTGTTATCCCGCATCGGTATCACCCGGCGTCATCGAACGTCCTTTTAGGATATTCGCTATGCAGGCAGAGCGAGACGGGGTAGCGCGAGATATTCGTCCATTATCGGTGGGAAGCTGCTCCGGTATCGATTTTGCGACTACAAAGTCCGATGACGAATTCCGTGCCTATGCGCGGCAGTTCATCGAGATGAAGCTGCAAGAGTATGACTTTCATCCCGACGCCTGGGGTCCGATTATCATTCGCGACCCTCAGTCCACCAAGGGACAAATCGCGGAAGTGGCCAGCAACCGCTATTCCTACCGGCAGCTGGATGACTTTACCGATCTGATCCAGCGCACGTTGCAACGTGTGCCCGAGGTGGCAAAGGTCCAGCGGGTGGGTGTTCTGCCGGAAGAGATTTACCTGGAGTACTCGGACGATCGGCTCGCGGCCTTGAAATTGCAGCCCACGAAAATCAAGGACATCCTCAACGCGAGGAATGTGACGGCTCCAGGGGGAATCGTCCAAACCCAATCGCGAAACGTCCTGGTTGACGCAACCGCCGAGTTCAAAAGCACGAAAGATATAGGCAACGTGCTCCTGGCATCGTCGCCTACTGGGGCGCCGCTTTACTTGCGCGATCTTGTTGACATATCGCGTGCCTATCAAACGCCCACCCGGTACCTGAACTACATGGTCTCTCGCGAGGCGGACGGAAATTGGCATCGCAACCGCGCCATCACCCTGGCCGTGCAAATGCGATCGGGGGAGCAGATTTTCAAGTTTGGCGCCGCAGTCGACAAGGCCCTTGCCTATGTGCGCCCGCAACTGCCAGCCGACCTCATTGTGGCTCGCACGTCGGACCAGCCGAGGCAGGTGAAGGAACTTGTCAGTCTGTTGATGGGTAGTCTCTATGAGGCCATTGTTCTCGTCGTAATCGTCGCCCTGATCGGTTTCTGGGACTGGCGTGCGGCCCTGCTGATGGCTCTGTCCATTCCTCTGACGCTGGCCATGACCTTCGGTATTGTTAACGTGCTTGGGATCGACATTCAACAGGTTTCCATCGCGACGCTGATCATCGCTCTCGGCTTGCTCGTGGACATGCCCGTTGTGGCGGGGGACGCGATCAAGCGCGAGTTGGGCTCCGGTTCCCCGCGCGATCTTGCATCCTGGATTGGGCCGACGAAACTGGCGAAAGCGATTGTCTTTGCCACAATCACAAATATCGTCGCCTACCTCCCGTTCCTGATGCTCACCGGAGACGTCTATTTCTTCCTATACAGCCTGCCCGTGGTCATGACCTGCACGCTGGTCGCGTCTGTCATTGTTACTTTCACTTTTATCCCGTTGATTGCGTATTACCTGATCAAGCCGCCAAAGCGTCTTGAGCCGCCCATCTCCGAGCGACGGCAGCACGGCTTCCCGGCACTTTACTACCGGGTAGGTGATTTCGCGCTCAGACATCGTTGGGGTACGTTCGCCGGCTCGCTCATCGTTCTAGTGTTGGGCGGAGTGTTCTTCCGAATGCTGCATCCGCAGTACTTCCCCAAGGATCTCTCCTACCTGTCGTACGTAGATGTCTGGCTTCCGCCGGATGCCCCGCTGGGTGCGACGGACACGGTCGCACAACGGGCAGAAACGGTCATTCGGCAAGAGGCGGAAAGATTTGGAAACGAACATCATCACAAAGATGTTCTAAAGTCGCTGACCACATTTGTCGGCGGCGGTGGCCCTAGATTCTGGTTTTCGGTCGACCCCGAGCGACAACAACTGAACTATGCGCAGATTCTCGTTGAGGTTTCCGACAAGCACTTCACCAACGAATTCGTTGGCCCGCTGCAGACGGCGCTGAGCCGCGAAGTCCCAGGCGCCCGAGTCGACGTGCGGCAGCTCGAGACCGGCAAGCCGGTCGGTATTCCCATCTCGATTCGAATTTCAGGTCCCGACATGGAAGTTCTGCACCGTCTCTCTGGCGATCTCCAGGCAATCTTTCGCGCCCAGCCAAATGCGACCCGGGTGCGAGACGACTGGGGCGAACCTGCGATGAATGTCCGTCTGAAGGTGGACCCGGATCGCGCCAACCTTTCCGGCATCACGAATCTGGATATAGCTCTCTCCTCGGCGGCGGCGATGAGCGGATTACCTATCTCAACGTACAGAGAAGCTGACAAACAAATCCCCATCGCCGTTCGTTTGCGGATGGAGGACCGTGCCGGACTGTCTGACGTTCAAAATGCCTACGTCTACTCTTTGTCCAGCAATCAGCGCGTACCTCTGAGGCAGGTATCGAACGTCACCACCGAGATGGCCGTATCGAAAATCAAGCGCCGCAATCAATTCCGGACGGTGACGGTATCCACGTTCCCGATTCCGGGCGTTTTACCGTCTCAAGTGCTCGCGCCGCTGCTGCCGAAAATCAAGGAGTTCCAGGTGAACCTGCCTCCCGGCTATTTCCTCGAGATCGGAGGCGAATACGACGAACAGCAGAAAGGCTTCAAGGAACTCGGCACCGTGATGGCGATTTCCGTACTGCTGATCTACATTGCGTTGGTTGTGCAGTTCCGAAGCGCGGTCAAGCCGCTTCTGGTGTTCGCTGCCATCCCCTACGGAATGACAGGGGCCCTCGCCGGCCTGGTGGTCATGGGCCAGCCCTTCGGATTTATGGGGTTCCTGGGAGTCGCCAGCCTTGTCGGTGTAATCGTCAGCCACGTCATCGTGCTGTTCGACTTTATCGAAGAGGCGCACGAAAGAGGAGAGCCCTTGCGAGAAGCGCTGCTCGATGCCGGCATCGTGCGACTCAGACCGGTGATGATCACGGTTGGCGCGACTGTGCTGGGACTGATACCGCTGGCCATGCACGGTGGGCCGCTCTGGGAACCACTCTGCTACGCGCAAATCGGAGGCCTCACCATCGCAACCTTCGTCACCCTGCTCCTTGTTCCTGTGCTCTATTCAATCTTCGTTCTCGATCTTAAGTTGATTAAGTGGGAGGCTCAGGAAAGCTCCTCCACGGCCACGCCAGGTGACATTTCCGAAGACAAGCCCAGCCCGGAGGTCTCATTGATGGATGGTCGTCGCCGGGAGGCGAAATCGATATGAATGCTATCGTGCAGTTCGTTGTGAAGCATGGCTACTCCATTCTGTTCGCTGCGGTGTTCGCGCACCAGATAGGTCTGCCGGTACCGGCGCCTCTGTTTCTGCTTGCAGCCGGGGCGCTCGCAGCCGCCGGGAAGTTGGGCCTCGTTCCCGCGCTCGGTCTGACCGTCACTGCCTGTGTGCTGGCCGACTGGATGTGGTACGAGGCGGGCCGGCGCTGGGGTGACCGAGTCTTGCACTTTCTTCACCGCTTCACGCGAGATCCTGACGCCCATGATCGGAGAGCGAAAGAGGCGTTTGCCCGGTATGGGTCTCTGATTCTCGTTCTGGACAAGTTCGTGCCCGGACTGGACGCGGTCGCGCCTCCCCTGGCCGGGTCGTCCGGAACCAGTCGGCTCCATTTCCTGGCGTTTGAAACCCTTGGCGCCAGTCTTTATGCCTGCGTTTATGCCGGACTCGGATATGTCTTCCGCCATGACCTGGACCGCGCGGCCGCTTATGTTGGCAGAGCGGGAACGATTTTGGCAAGCCTTGCATTCGCTGGATTTTGTATTTATGCTGCCCGCAAGCTGGTTCGTGGGCGTCTCTTCATGCGCGAGTTGCGACGTGTGCCGGTCACACCAAGCCAGAACTGAGAGTTAGACAGGGGCCCATGCGCGTGGAATATGCAAACCACATGAGCGGTCATGTTCTGCACCCTCCAATGCCCTTAAAGACGTGCTCGTGAGTAATTTCGGGCGACAAGCCAGGAAACCAGCGTGTTGGATCTGGCCCGTGCTCCGTGACCAGATGAGGTCCGTGTGCCCGCGATTGGGCAGGTACGGTCGTTCGCTGTTACAGGCTGTGGTGCACAACTCGAACATAAGAAATGACTTGATTGTGCGAGAAATTCGGCAGCCAGCGTGCGTAAGTCATCTGGTGTAGCTGCTTTCCGTCGTTTCGAGCAGCTGTTCACAACGAAGCTGTGGAGCATAGTGCGCCGCCGTGCACGCGCGGATGACTTACGAGGCAAGCGGCATAGGAGCTCAGTCCATGATTAGAAATCTTATATTGCTCACGATTACGTTTTTGATGTCCGCGTTGTCCCCTCTCTGCCGCGCTCAAGATCAGGGACCCAGCCCCGCTCAAAGTCAGCAGATCAGTATCGACTCCGCAATCGAAGTTACAAGGGCCAATATGCGGGCCGATAGGGCTACGATCATCACCACAGCGATGGACTTCAGCGACAAGGACGCTGCGGCATTTTGGCCAATCTACCGGCAATACGACTACGAACGATCCACTCTGGATGACAGGCGGGTGGCCGTCGTCAAGGAGTACGCCCAGAAGTACCCGAAGCTGAATGATTCGGAGGCGAAAGCCATGGCAGAGCGAATGTTCGACTACGATTCGCGTGTGGCGGCTTTGAAAAAGAGGTATTTCAAAAAGTTCAACAAAGTTCTTCCGGCATTGACGGTGACTAAGTTCTTTCAATTGGAGCGTCGCCTCGACTTGGTTGCGGATATGCAAGTGGAATCCTCTCTTCCTCCGCTCACGCAGGCACAGTACACCGGGCCGGCGAAGTAGGGCTTGAGGCATGGAGCCGTTGGACCGCAAATTTCATCCGGGGTACTCAAGGTTGCGCATCATGAAGCTTAGGACCGTGATGGTCGGTGCAATGTTGATGGTGGTGGTCATGGCAATGGCGCAGACACAGCGCCAGAGAGAAGCATTGTCCATCGAAGGCTACACGGGACAAGCAAATGTCATTCGATTCCAAGGGCGAGCGTTCGTGGACGTGCAGGACCTTGCGCGAATCACAAACGGCTCACTCAGCTTTGAGAAAGGTCGAATTACTCTGACGCTGCCTGGCCGCGACGCTTCGGAGCCAGTCGCTGACGGCGCCGGTGAATCAAGTTTTTCCCGCCCCTTCATGAAAGCGGCGATCGAGGCAATGGCGTCTATCAGAGAATGGGGCGGAACGTTGCTGGTGACGGTCCAGAATGGTTATCCCGTGGGAAATACTATGGCAGGAAACACGATCGTCGAATTCCAGAATCGAGCTGCCGACAGCGTCGCGTTGGCCTCGGCCGCGGCATCGACGGAGGCTGACTACCGCGGGCTCGAGTTGCTGAGGAACGAGTTCAATAATGTACAGGCCTGGGCCGACAGATACGTGACCGCTCGGAACTCCCTGAGCGCCGCCAACCTGACGATGTCTGAGAGCCCGCTCAAGGAGGATCAGGAGGCCGAAAGGGTCGTCCGTTGCGGTCAATTCCTGGCGCGGATGTTCGCCGGCGGTACGTTCGAAGACGATGCGGTGTGTCATTAGAGTGTTAAAGACGTGAACAACGGACTTCGCGAATCCATTACCGCCACCGACTGCGTATGTGACGCGCTGTCGCTGGAAGAAGTCGGATCCAAACCACGCCCCCGGTGGGCAGAGACAGAGGGGCTCCCCCTGCCTCTCGGGGTTAGTTGGGTCGAAGACGAGCAGGCGTTCAATTTTGCGGTGTATGCTGAGCGTGCTGAAACTGTGACGCTGTTCCTCTATTCGCGTCACGACCTGGCCAGCCCGATCCTGACGTTCCAGTTCGATTCTCTTCTTAATAAGTCAGGACGAATCTGGCACTGCAGGATCCCGCTCCGCCAAATGCGCGATGCTCGTTATTACGCTTACTCGGTTTCAGGAAAGGGAGTTGCCGGGCTTTGCGGCTTCGACCGCGAAAAGGTTCTCCTTGATCCGTATGCTAACGGTGTCTTCTTCCCGCCTGGGTTTGACCGCAAGCTAGCAATGGAGCCAGGCCCAAATGCTGGAAAGGCGCCGCTCGGAATATTGCCTCAGCATCGTATCGCTTTCGATTGGGCAGGAGATGTTCCACCCCAGCCCGAATCGGACGCAATCATTTACGAACTTCATGTCAAGGGATTCACGCGCCATCCTAATTCCGGCGTGCATCCATCCCGAGCCGGGACCTACGCCGGCCTGATCGAAAAGATCCCGTATCTCAAGGACCTAGGGATAACCGTCGTCGAACTGATGCCAATCTTTCAGCGCGACCCTCACGAAGGCGACTACTGGGGCTACATGCCGTTGAACTTCTTCGCGCCGCACGCGCAGTATGCCTCGAGTAGTGAGGACGATCAGCAACACCGTGAGTTCAAGAAGATGGTTAGGGCTTTTCACAAAGCCGGGATCTTCGTCGTGCTCGATGTTGTGTACAACCATACCTGCGAGGGAGATCACCTCGGTCCAACCTATAGTTTCAAGGGTTTCGATGCCACTGGTTATTACATGCTGTCCTCCGACCCGGCCAACCCATACGCCAATCACTCCGGTACCGGTAATACTTTGAATTTCAGCCAGGCTCACGTGCGCAAAATGGTCATGGATAGCCTGCGGTATTGGAAGAACGAGATGCACATCGATGGATTTCGCTTCGACCTGGCGTCAGTGTTTAGCCGCAATGCCGACGGCACACTCAATTGGGGAGAAGCTCCAATTTTCAATGAAATCGCCGCCGACCCCGAGTTAGGCCGATTGGCCTTGATCGCGGAGCCTTGGGATGTAGGAGCCTATCAGCTTGGTCGCGGATTTCCGGGCACGACCTGGCTGCAATGGAACGCACGCTTTCGTGACGATGTCCGCCGGTTTGTCAAGGGCGATGCGGGGATGGTCCCAGACCTTATGCGGTGCATTTATGGCAGCGATGACTTATTTCCAGACAATCGCGACCACGCTTATCATGCCTTTCAGACCGTAAACTACATCGATTGCCACGACGGATTCACGCTGTGCGATCTGGTTTCCTACAATCAGAAGCATAACTGGAAGAATGGTCTCGACAATCAGGACGGCATGGACGCGAATTACAGTTGGAACTGCGGACATGAAGGAGACGAGGGCGCGCCAGCGGAGGTTCTGGCGCTTCGACGAAAACAGGCGAAGAATTTTTGCTGTTTGCTTTTGCTCTCGAACGGCATCCCCATGTTCCGGGCGGGTGACGAGTTCCTGAACACGCAGTTCGGAAACAACAATCCCTACAACCAGGACAACGAAATCAGCTGGCTGGATTGGAATCAGCTCCAGACAAATCAGGACATATTCCGGTTCTTCAAAGCCATGATTGCGTTCCGGAAGGCTCATCCTTCTCTGTGCCGCAGCAGGTTCTGGCGCGAGGATATTTCCTGGTACGGCGTTGGACCCACGGCCGATCTGTCCCCAGATTCACGCAGCCTGGCGTTTTGCCTGCATGGTGCTTCCCAAGGCGATGACGATATCTACGTGATGATCAATGCATATTGGCAAGAACTGCAGTTCCAAATTCAGGAGGGTGCGCCCCAAGATTGGGCAAGAATTGTGGACACGGCGCTCCCGAGCCCCAACGATTTTTCAGAATGCGGTTTGCCGCTGCAGCAGTCGAGCTATCAAGTAGCACCGCGATCCATTGTCGTCCTGGTTCATACTAAATAAGGAACTGTTCTGCCGTAATTCTTTCCGCAGGCGCCGAAGGGCAGCGCCAATCCTCTGAGCAGGATCATGGTCTGTTGGTCATTATTGCGGTACACTGCGCCCATCGAGACGGGTAGAATTATTGTCTAATGCCTGTTCGGATGCGAAGGTGGGAAAATGGCTTGTCTCCGACAGCTTCTGCTTCGCGATCGGACCCATGCTGTGACCATTGGACTACAGCGCGGGATCATCGAACTGGGTATCCCTCAAAAGTATGACTCGTAAGTCCTCCTATATACCGTTTCGACACCTTTCCGTGTCCACTAGCATGGA
>Ga0326727_10002543_pt1 | contig 61752 bp, 56 predicted proteins | sample MB2enrmetagenome_FD_207643 | JGI IMG/M metagenome (GOLD analysis project Ga0326727, IMG submission 207643) | Lab enriched peat soil microbial communities from McLean, Ithaca, NY, United States - MB29MY | ecosystem: Environmental > Terrestrial > Soil > Wetlands > Peat | place: USA: New York...
GGCCACTACCCGCAAGTTCCAGCAGCGCTTCCGCCGCGACGATGGCGGGCGCGAACGCTTGCGGGCCCTTCTGTTCGCCAAGTCCCCTATTTCCTGGCGGTCTCTAACTTGAAAAGGTGCGTCCTACGAGTCGGCGGTGGCTCAGCTTTCTACGTTGCCTGATGAGAGGCACATTTGGAACATGCCGTCTTTGCTGAGAAAACGGGCAGCCCTCAACTGCTTTTCGATAGCCCTAATCCTCTCGGCTGCTTTGGATGCCCTATCCACAATGTACGCATGCCATTTCGCAGGTACCTGGGACGTGGAGGATAATCCGGTCTTTCGCGGGTTAGGGCGGGCGACATTCGGGACCGTGAGTCCGGTGGTTTTGTTAATCGCCATGAAGGCGGCCACCGTAGGCGTTTTAATCTTATGGCTCAGGTTGACTCTGAGCCGGGTCCCGGAACTCTATCCGCCGCTCGGCAGGCAGCTTGGTTTTTTTCAGTTTGCAAACTTCCTTTTTTGCGGGGTTGAGGTTCATGGGTGGAGATCCTTTTTCCTTGTTCCACCGGTCGGCCGTTTGTATCGCGGCTTGAGCGTGCCCGTTAGCGGGGCCTCCATTGTCGGTATGTTTTCAGCCTCTGTGGTGAATACTTTCCGCCTACTTCATGGATTCTCCGGCGTGGTGATGTTTTGGCTGGTTGTAGCCGGGGTTGGAGCATTCATAGGGTTGGAAATGCTTCGCCGGGACTTCATTTCACTCTGCCGCATCAACAGCAGCCAACCACCCGCTCCACCGAATGCGGCTTCGTCGTGTCGGTGAGCGTTAGGCGCCATGGGATCATGAGCATCCGCCCCCATTCTCGTTCATCCGCCCTCATCCTCGTGGCGGCCACCATGGTGCTGCTCGGCACGCTCTACTTTGCCTCGCTCCGCCTTGGCTACACTCATATCTCAAACACCATCAGCGAACTTGGAGAGACTGGTGCCCCACGGGCTCGCCTGGTGGCTTTCGGCTTTTTCCTTCCGGTCGGCCTTACGGTCTGGTTGGCGTTGTGGTTGATCCACCGCACAGGGCCAGACAAAGAGGCTTCGCTGATCCTGATTGCCCTCTCGTGCTTGGACACCGGGTACGTAGTGAGCGCCTTTGTGCCCTGCGACCCGGGAGCGCCTCTCTTTGGCAGTTGGCGCACGTTGGTTCACAACCTCGCTGGGTTGATGGACTATGGAGGCACAGCAATTGGTTTTCTCCTCGTTTCTCGACGCTGCGCAAAGAACGGAGCGGCGACCCAGTCTGCTGGCTTTGTAGTCGCCGGCGCGTTGGGTTTGGTCTGCCTAACCCTGCTCTGCCTTCAGCCGGCATTTCACGTCCGTGGCGCAGTTCAGCGCCTCGCTGAAGTCATCCAGTTCACCGGCGTGTTTTTCGCCTGCTTCCTTTTGTCGAGGAGAATGCCGCCTGACGTGCAAGTCCTCACTATTGATAGTGCCGGTGCGCAGTGATACCCCGGGCTATGGTGGCGAAACCAACGATGCGGCTGCGGATTGGGGGTTGGACCCATGTCTCCAACCTGCTACCGAACGGGGGGGCCGTTTCAGGGGACGGCAGCCAGGCGTTGCTTGAACTGGCGACAGGCTGCGGCGATGTCCGGGGCGTTGAGGATGGCAGACACGACGCAGATGCGCCGGACTCCCGCGGCGAGCAGCTCGTCCAGGTTTTCCAGGTTGATGCCGCCGATGGCGAACCAGGGGACCTGCACATGCTTGGCCGCCCAGCGCAGGTAGTCGCGCGCGATGGGCTCGGCTTCGGGCTTGGTGGCGGTCGGATAGACGGGGCCGACGCCGAGGTAGTCCGGCCCCGCCGCCAAAGCCCGCTCGGCTTGTGCCTGTGAGTGAGTGCTCAACCCGATGCCCACGCGCGGCCCGACGGGCGGCTGCGGGCTCACGGAACTTGTGAGCTGAGCGACGTGAGTGTGGCCGGCGGCGAAGAAGTCCTCCTGGCCCAGGTGGCAGAATTCGGCGCCGAGTTCCCGGGCAAGGGGATAATAGTCGTTGATGACCAAAGGCACGCCTGCCCGGCGCGTGACGGGCAGGATGGCCTCGGCGAGGCGGCGGACCTCGTCGAGCGGGGATTGCTTGGCACGGAGCTGGATCAGGTCAGCGCCGCCGTCGCAAAGCTGCCGCGCGACGTCGCCCGACGGACGTCCGTGCAGGTAGGCAGTATCCACGAAGGCGTAGAGCCGGCAGGCGGAGAGCGATCTCATTGAATACCCGAGCTAAGGCAGGGCTGTCCGGGCGACGATTTCCTCGCGCCGCGGGTGCCAGCAAAAGCGGGCGTTGCCGAAGAGAACCCTATGGCGGCAGCGGGCTTGTTCCGCCACCAGGCACTCGGCGAATTCGGTTATGCCGCCCACCGGCCTCGCACGGCAAGTGGCCGGGATGCAGGCGCTCTCAGCCGTCTCGGTGCACCCAAGGGCAGGCTGTTTTGTGTCATCAACTGCCGACATCTGCGGAGGAGAGCATCGTCGAGGATGGCGCCTCGGCCAACCGCATGTTCGTGCGGCTTGACGCGCGGCAATGGCCTGCGGTCACTTCTCTTCCTCGGCCGTGGCCGGCGGAGCATTCTTGCAGTCGGCGCACAGGAACTGCTGGCCGTCGTAGTAGGCCCGAAAGGCGCGCATGCGGCAGCCGCAGCGGTCGCAGAACTCATAAACCTCCAGCGGGTCCAGCTTGACGGCGATCCAGACGCGGCCATGCGCGCGGCGCACCAGGTCAATCTGTTCCGCCACCCGGTCACCTAAGTAATCGAAGACCTTGGCTCGGGTGCGGTCGTCGGTGAACTCCCATTCGGTGGCCGTGCCGGCGAGGTACTGGCCATCGTCGTTCACTATCAGCACTTTGACCGGCACGCCGTCACTCATGGGCAAGATTCATCCGCGGGCCCGGGTTCGGATTTCCAGGAGGCGCTTCATGACGTCGTAGAGGTTGCCGTCGGGCTGCTGAGTGCCGAAGGCGTCGTGCAGCTTGCGGTAGAGGGCATAAAGCTCGGTATAGACGGCGTGAGCTTGCGGGTCTGGCTGGAAGACGCGCGCTTTCAGGCCGGTCATGGCCTTTTGGGCATCGGCGTAGTTCGCGTAGCCGCCGGCGGCCTGGCCGGCAACCACGGCGCCGGCGATGGCCGCGCCCAGGGCGCAGGTCTGCGCGGAGCGGCTGATCTTGATGGGCCGGCCCGTCACGTCCGCATAGATTTGCATGACGAGCGGGTTCTTCTCGGCGATGCCGCCACAGTTAACGATCTGCTCGACCTTAACGCCGTATTCCTCGAAGCGGCGAATGATGGTCAGCGCGCCGAAGGCGGTGGCCTCGATGAGCGCACGGTAGATTTCGGCGGGCGTGGTGTAGAGCGTTTGGCCCAGCAACAGGCCCGTCAGGCGCTGGTCCACGAGGACGGTGCGATTGCCATTGTTCCAGTCCAGCGCCAGCAAGCCCGACTCGCCCGGCGCCAGCTTCGCCGCCGCAGCGCTGAGCGCTTCGTGCGAGCCCGCCGTTTTGCCGAGCGGCTGGATGTAGTTTACGAACCAGTTGAAGATGTCGCCCACGGCCGATTGCCCGGCCTCGAGCCCGTAATAGCCGGGCAGGATGCTGCCGGGCACGATGCCGCACAGGCCGGGGATGTCCGCCAGCTTGTCGCCCAGCGGTGCCACCATCATGTCGCACGTGCTCGTGCCGATGATCTTCACCAGCGTGCCGGGCGCGATGCCGGAACCCACAGCGCCCAGGTGGGCGTCCATGGCGCCGACCGCCACGGGCACGCCTGCGGGCAAGCCGGTGCGTTTGGCCCAATCGGCGGTCAGGCCGCCCGCGGGCTGGTCAATGCTGCGCGCGTTGGCCGGGAGGCGTGCGCGCAGTTGGCCCAGCTTCGGGTCGAGCCGGGACAGGAACTCCGCGTCGGGGTAACCGCCCCATGCTTCGTTATACATGCCCTTGTGGCCGGAGGCGCAGACGCCGATAGTAAGCTTGCCGGGCGCCTCGGTGCCGGTGAGCATGGCGGGCACCCAGTCGGCGCATTCGGCCCACAGGTGTGCGGCGTCGAACACCTCCGGGCTGGTGCGCAGGCAGTGGAGTATCTTGCTGAAGAACCATTCGCTGGAATAGGTGCCGCCGCACTTGGCGAGGTATTGGGGGCGAAGCTTGCGCGCCAGCGCGGTAATCTCGCCCGCCTCGGCGACGCCGGTGTGGTCCTTCCAGAGCCAAGCCATCGCCGCCGGGTTCTTGGCGAACCGGCAGTCGAGCGCGAGCGGGCGGCCATTGCGGTCCACCGGCAGCGGCGTGCTGCCTGTGGTGTCCACCCCGATGCCGATGACCTGCGCCGGCTTGAAGCCCCGCATTGAACGCCGGGCGAGCGCGAGCGCCTGCTTGATGGTGAGTTCCGTGCCTTTGACGTAGTCGGCCGGGTGCTGCCGCGCGAGGTTGGGGTCGCGCGACAGGATAACGCCTTGCGTGCCGTGCTCGTAGTTCCAGACGGCGGACGCCAGCTCACGCCCATTGGCGACGTTGACGATGAGGGTGCGGACTGAGTTGGTGCCGTAGTCGAGGCCAATGGTGTAGTTGGTAGCGCTCATGGCTCCTTAGTTTACGAACCCGCGCCCGCCTGTCGAGCAAATCAGGGCGCCCCTCAGATTCGCAGGAAGAGCTTCCGGCGATACATCCAATATAAGATCAGCCAGAGCACCAGCAATCCGGCGGCGCCATGGAACAGCGGCTCGTAGGGCGCGCCGAACAGCTTGAAGAAGCTCCGGCCCAAGTGTACGCGCAGGGTCTCGGCAACGAAGCCCTCGATCAAGCCGCTCATGCAGTACGCCGCAATTGAGTTCATGCCAATGACGATCAGCGGGAAGGACCAGGCCTTTCGTCCCAGCACATCAATGAGGCTGTAGAACGCGGCCAGCAACAGGAAGCACCAGCCGGCGCTAAAGATGCCCCAGCTTGGCGTCCAGATGCGCTTGACGACAGGGCAGATGCCCAGCCAGCCGATCAGTCCGCCGAGGGCCAGGCCAATTACTCCGGCGGCGGCGAGCCACTTCACTTTGGCCCAGGGCGCTCGGTCGCTGCGCAGCACGCTCCCAGCTATCAGGCCCAGGATCATCGTGGCCAGCGTCGGGATGAACGCCAGGGTGGTATAGCCGCCGCCGTTATAGGCGAAGGGCTTCACTCGCGGAAAGAGGTTCAGCCACCACGTGTCAAAGGCCCAGGCAAGGTTGCTGTTCTTGTTCCAGTGCGCGGCGAAGCCGGTGAGCAGGTGCTGTTCGCGCCAGGTTGCCGGCACGCCCACGCTGGTGTAGTCAAAGTCGGACCCCGGCAGTGGGTAGAGGACAAAGGCCGCCCAGTAGCCCGCCAGAATCACTGCCGCAGCGATCCATTGCTCGCGCGCCGGACGCTGACCGAGCAGGAACAGGAAGAAGTATCCCATGCCAATCTGGGAGAGCGTGTCCTCAAACGTCCAGCGCGTCTGCGGCTCGCCGACCGAGCGCAGGAACACGCCAAGCAGCGTCAGCACCAGCGCCCGCCACAACGCATGCCATGTCATCCGGCTGCGGCTTTGCCCGCGCGCCGCGCGGCTCGCGAGTGAGAACGGCAGTGCTACGCCTACCAGGAATGAGAACGATGGCTGGATCAGGTCGTGCAGGGAGCATCCGATCCACTCGGCATGGCTTTGCTGGTGGCACAGGAATTTCCAGAAGCCGCTGTCCGGCAGCGCCGTCGAGACACGGCAGGTGTGGAGCACCTCGGCCATCATCAGGAACATCACGAGACCGCGGTAAGCGTCGAGCGAGCCCAGGCGGCCTGGAACCGGGCTTTGTGAGGTGCTATTCATTGGCGCAGGTTCACTTCTGGGCTTCGACCCAGCGCGCCAGCAGCCAGAGCAAGTCCGACAGGCGGTTCAGGTAGATAATAATCTCAGCGTTTTGGAGCTGGCCGGCCTCCTGCAACCCGCATACGCGCCGTTCCGCCCGGCGGCAGACGGTGCGCGCGACGTCCAGCGCCGCCGAGGCCAGGTTCGCGCCCGGCATGGCCCATCCCTTGAAAGACGCAGTGGCCGCCTCAATTTCCTGTGCAACTTGGCCGAGCCTGCCGGTCATGTCCGGCGTCACGAGCGAGTAGCCGTCCTTCAGGTAGCGGGGAAGATCTTCCACCGCGGTGGCCAATTCGCCCATGACCACCACCAGCTCTTTCTGGATCGCCGCCAGGTTGATCTGCACGAAGTCATGTTGCGCCACGGCCCGGGCCAGGCCCACTGAGGCGTTGAGTTCATCCACTGCCCCATAGGCTTCGACGCGCGGGTGCGACTTGGATACCCGCCGCTTATACATCAGGGTCGTTGTGCCCTGGTCGCCAGTCTTGGTCACGATGCTCATGGTTCGTTAGTTACTGCCGCTCCACCTGGCGTTTGTAAGCCAGCACGCCCTCGACAATTGCCCGGGCCATCTTCTGGCGGTAGGCGGCGGTGAAGATCTTCCGGCCTTCGACTGGATGCGACATGAACCCGGCCTCGATCAGAGTGGCGGGCATGGTGGCGTCGCGCAAGATGGCGAAGCGCGCCCGGCGCACTCCGCGGTCCTCCGCGCCCAGGCTGTGGGTCAGGGCCTTTTGCAGCTCGTAGGCGAGGAAGAGGTTCTTCTCGTTGCAGCGGTTTCCCGGGAAAGGCCCCACGTCGCCGCCCTCGCCGCGCGCATTGGTGGAGGTCGCGCGGGCGGGCGTGAGGCAATAGACTTCCGCGCCCTGGGCCGTTTCGCGCGCGGTCTCAGCGGCGTTGAAATGGAGGCTCACCAGCAGGTCCGCGCTCTTGCGACGGGCGATTTCCGGGCGCGTGGTCAGTTCGACGAACTCATCCGAAGTGCGGGTTAGAATCACCTTGAAGCCCGCCTGGCCAAGCTGCTTGCGGACTTCCTGCGCCAGCAGCAGTGTGTAGTTCTTCTCCTGGTTCGTGCCGATGGCGTAGCCGGTATCCTTGCCGCCGTGACCGGGGTCGAGGCAGACGGTCTTGACCCGGGCTTTGCGTGGGTACTTCGGCGGGGACAGGATGGGCAGCAAGGTTGTTTGCACGTCCAGTTGGGCCAGGTAAGCGTTTCCGCTGCGGAGCACGGGCGGAAACAGCAACCAGACTTCGATCCCGTTGATCTGCGTTTCGCGGTGATCCACCGTAAGCACGAGCTTCGCCGCTTGATTGCTCAGTTGGAGGGATTCGTCCTGTTTCAGCCAGTGAGCTTCGAGGCCGTTATTCCTGGCCCAATCGGCCAGCCGCACGTAGTCCTGCCCGGCAATCCGCACTTGCTCGGCCCCAGCCTGCCCCGCCCACCAAGCCAGGCCTAGCAAAACGAGCAGTAATAACCTGGCTGGCGATCTCATGCCTGCGGAATCTGCATGGCCGGCGGACTTAATTCAAGCCTGGGGACGGTGGTGCCCAAGGAGGTGGGTTGACGTGTAGGATTCCGCCCTACACTCGATTTAGACCTCGCCTTACGAGAGGATTAGGTCTCGCCCGATAGACAGGAGAGCACCTCGCCCTATCGTGCAGCTTGGCAAAAGCAAGCTGATGAAGCATACAGTCAAGTTTGGCGCAAGGGCAGCCGTGGTGGTTGTGACAATGGCAGTTATTGTCCTCGCCATCGTCCTCTTGAAAGGCGGGTTTGGCCAGCCCGCCGGGAAGCATGCCCCGCAGGAATCCACCGCGGCTTCCAATGCCCCGCCGTCCGAAGCAACCTTGGAGCTGGCGCCGAGCCAACTGAGTGCGATCAAGATCGAGTCGGTAGGGAGCCGGCCTTTTGCCGTGGAGAAAGAGGCGCTCGGCAGCATTGACTTCGACCAGGACCTTGCAGTGCAGGTCTTCTCGACTTATCCGGGCAAAATCATCGCCGCCCTGGCGGAGCTGGGCGACGAGGTTCAGAAGGGGCAGCCGCTCTACACGATTGCCAGCTCAGACCTGATCCAGGCCGAATCGTCACTGATTAGCGCCGCCGCCACCGCGGCTCTCACTTCCAAGGAGCTGGCGCGCGTGAGGGACCTTCACGGGACCAACGGAGTTTCCGAACGAGAGGTTGAGCAGGCGACTTCCGATCAACAGGCAGCGGAAGGCGCACTTAAGGCGGCGCGCGATGCGGTCCGGTTGTTCGGCAAGACTGAGGCCGAAATCGAGCAGATTGCGGCCACCCGCCAGATTGACCCGGCCCTGGTCGTGCCCAGTCCAGTCAGCGGCTGGGTGACGGCGCGCAACGCGCAGCCGGGCCTGTTGGTGCAGCCCGGAAGCGTCCCGGCCCCATACACGGTGGCCGATCTGGGGACCAAGTGGATGGTGGCGAACGTTACCGAAAGCGATAGCCCTCTCTTCCGCGTGGGCCAGCCGGTCCAAGCCAGGGTGATGGCCTACCCCGGGCGCGTCTTCGCAGGCACGATTTCGAGAATGGGAGCCGCCGTTGATCCGAATACGCACCGGGTCATGGTGCGCTGCGATATTTCGGATCCTAAACACGAGCTGCGGCCCGGCATGTTCGCCAGCTTCATTATCCGCGTTCGGGACCCAGTCGAGTCGGTAGCGATCCCGATGAGTGGCGTGGTCCGAAACGGCGACGGCACGATGACCGCCTGGGTCACCACGGATCGCCGTCGCTTTATGCAACGCATCCTCAAGCTCGGCCTGGTCCAGGGTGGCTATTACCAGGTCCTCGAAGGCTTGCAGCGAGGCGAGTTGGCCGTAAGCGACGGGGCCGTGTTCCTGACCAATATGCTGGAGGCGCCGCCGAGTGATTGAGCCCCGCGAGCGCCTTTTCTGAACCATAACCGCGCTTATGCTCAAGTCCGTTATCGCTTTCTGCCTGAGCCGCCGCGCGATCGTCGTATTCGCCTTGCTGGCCTTTGCCGGCGCTGGGTTTTTCGCCTATAAGCAGCTCAACATCGAGGCCTATCCGAATCCCACGCCGGTCATTCTGGAAATCACCGCGCAGGCACCGGGCCTTTCGGCTGACGAGATGGAGCGGTATTACACCCGACCGATCGAGATTGGGCTCTATACGACCCCGGGGATTGATGTCATCCGCTCCACCTCGTTCTACGGGCTGTCCTTCGTGCGGGTCGTCTTCAAGTATGGCGTGGACTACCACTTCGCCTACGGCCAGGCGGCAACCGCGATGCAGCAGAACGTGACGCTTCCCGGGGGGCAGGTGCCGACCATCCAGCAGAACAGCGCCACCGGAGAAATCTTCCGTTACCAGGTAGTCGGACCGAAGCGCTTCGGTATCACCAACCTGCGAACAGTCCAGGATTGGATTGTCCGGCGGCGCTTGTTGACGATTCCCGGCATTGTGGCTGTGAACAGTTGGGGCGGCCCAACCAAGGAATTCCAGATCGAGGTGAACCCGGGCAAACTCGAGGCTTACAGCATCACGGTTCCGCAACTCCTCAACGCGGTAGGCAACGCCAACGTCAACGTCGGCGGACGCGAAATCCGGATTGGGCAGCAATCTATTAACATCCGTGGCGTCGGGCTCATTGATGACGGGGGCGAGGATGATTTAACGCAAGGCGACAAGGTTGATGACATCGAAAACATCGTGCTTGCCCAAAACAACGGCGTCCCCGTGCTGGTCAAGGATGTGGCCAAGGTATCTGTGGGATATGTGCCCCGGCTCGGGATCCTGGGGCGGGACCGGGAGGACGATGTGGTGGGAGCCATCGTCGTGATGAGCCGCACCGAGAAGACCGCCGACATGATTCCAAAGGTCAAAGCCGAGATTGCCAAGATGAACGGCGACGGCAGTCTGCCGCCGGGAGTCAGGGTGGTCTCCTACTATGACCGCTCGTCGCTGATTGCGGTGACGACGCATACCGTTTTGCACAACCTGCTGTTCGGGTGTTTGCTGATCTTCCTGATCCAATGGGTCTTTCTGGGGGATCTTCGCAGCGCGATTGTCGTGGGTTTGAATATACCCTTTGCGCTGTTCTTTGCCGTGATCCTGCTGGTGATGCAGGGCGAAAGCGCCAACCTGCTTTCGGTCGGGGCGGTGGACCTGGGCATCATTGTGGATTTTGCAGTGATCCTGGTGGAGAATATCTTTAGGAATTTCCAGCGGCAGCCAGAGGAAAGGCAGCGCCTGCTCCAGCGCCTGGCCGAGGGCTTTTGGGGGCCGGACCCGACCCGACATCCCATGAACCACACAGCGGTCCACGGATGGACGGACCGCTTGCGGCTGATCCTGGTTAGCGCCCTGCAGGTGGACAAGGCGGTGTTGTTCTCGGCGCTGATCACCCTGGCGGCATTCGTTCCGTTGTTCACGATGCAGGGAGTCGAGGGCCAGATATTCGGCCCCATGGCTCGCACCTATGCTTACGCGCTGGCCGGTGCTTTGATCTCCACGTTCACCATCACCCCTGTCCTAGCGTCATTCCTGCTTCCCAAACATGTCAAGGAGACGGAGACGATCGTTATCCGTGCGTTGCACCGGGTTTACAATCCCGTGCTGCGGTTTGCGCTGGCCCACCGAGCCGTCACGGTAGGGATGGGTGTAGCTTTTCTCGCGGTGGCCGCGCTGGCCGGGTCGCGGTTGGGCAGCGAATTCCTGCCCCAGCTCGAAGAGGGCAACCTGTGGATTCGCGCCTCGATGCCGATGACGCTCGCCCTGCAGGATGGCGAGGAGGCAGCAGGCAAAATGCGGCTCGTTCTGCTCAAGCACCCCGAGGTCATCACCGTGGTTTCGCAGCATGGCCGGCCCGACGACGGCAGCGACGCCTCACCGTTTTCCAATGTCGAGCTGTTCGCACCGCTGAAACCCTTCGACCAATGGCCCCGAGGGTTGACCAAGGAAAAGCTAATCGGGCAGATTCAAGCGGAGTTCGAGCGCGAGTTGCCGGGAGTCTCTTTCAACTTCTCCCAATACATCCAGGACAACATTGAAGAGGCGATTTCCGGGGTGAAAGGGGCCAATTCGGTCAAGATCATCGGGCCGAATCTTGAGACGCTGACCAAGCTGGCCGGTCAGGTCAGGGACCAACTGTCGCAAGTCAAAGGGATTGCCGACTTGGGGGTGTTTCCGGTCCTTGGACAGCCGAACTTGAACATCAAGGTGAATCGCGCCCGGGCCACGCGCTACGGTCTCAACTCCGGCGACGTCAATTCTGTTATCCAGGCGGCGCTCGGAGGAGCCGTCGCCACCACGGTGCTGGAAAGTGATCGGCAGTTCAGCGTGGCCGTACGTTACCCGGCTGAATGCCGGGATAGCGTAGAGAAAATCCGGGGCATCAAGGTGGCCTATACCGCGAGCAACGGGGCCAACGCCTACATCCCCTTGAGCGAGCTGGCGACGGTCACCCTGGAAAACGGCGCGGCCTGGATCTATCACGAAAGCACAGAACGCTTCATCCCAATCAAGTTCAGCGTGCGCCAGCGCGACCTTGGGAGCACCGTCGCCGAAGCGCAAGAGCGGCTGGCGAAGAATGTCAAACTGCCGAGCGGTTATCGCGCAGTGTGGGCAGGCGAGTTCGGGGACTTGCAGGAAGCCAAAGAACGCCTGGCGATCGCGGTTCCGGTTAGTCTGCTGTTGATCTTTGGGCTCCTCTACAGCCTGTTCAATTCGCTCGTAGAGTGTCTGCTGACGCTGTCCGGGATTACCTTCGCCATGGCGGGCGGTCTAATTGCCCTTTACGTCTCGGGGCTCAACTTCAGCATCTCGGCAGCGATTGGCTTCGTTTCCCTGTTCGGCGTTTCTGTCATGAACGGCATTCTGCTGATGACTTACTACAATCAGGCACGGCTGCGCGGAGGGACCCCGCTCGAAACTATGTTTCATGCCGCCTCCACACGGATGCGGCCCCTGCTCATGACCGGCCTATGCGCGTGCATCGGCCTGTTCCCGGCGGCCATCTCCACCGGCATTGGCAGCCAGGTGCAGCGTCCGCTGGCCACCGTCATCGTCGGCGGCATGCTGGTTGGCCCGATCATGCTGCTGATCGTCGTGCCCGCCCTCAAATTGATCGTCCTGAGCCGCGCTGGCCGCCAGCCCCACCCTGAGGCTCCCTCACCCTAGAATCACGCTATGAGGACCAGGCCCTTTCTCCTTCTTGTAATTGGCTTTGGCGCACTAACCATGCGGCTTGGGATGGCCGGGGAGATGACCGGCCAGTCCGGCCAGGCGCCGTCGTCCGAGCACGGCGCAAAAACGACCAGCGCTCGCCCTGCTGACGAAGGCCATGGCGCCCAGCCTCGCGTCGCCGTGGAGCCCGGCAGGACGCCTTTGGCTGAGAAGCGAGCGATGACTCAGGCCGTGAAGAAGCGCAGCCTTGCTCAAGGCGAAGAGGCCCAGCACGTTCCCCCGCCTCCACTGCAGGGACCCGCTGTAAGCCAGCGCGCTGCGATTGCTGCGGGAAGCCGCCCTCATTCCCTCAGCTCGATCCAGACTGTGCGGAACGTAACGAGTGCTGGAACGACAAAAGAGTTCGAGCAGCCGCGCAGCTTGCCGCCGATTTCGCCTGTCGTGAGGTACCCCGCTACGACTACGACGCCGCTGTACGTGGTTCCCGGTCGCGGGCTTGGCCCGGCGGTCATCGGCGGCCCAACCCACTCGAACGCGAAGAACAACGGAGTGCTCAACGGGACCGGTTTTGTGCACAAGCCATGAAAGCGGTCACGTTCATTCTTGCGGCGGTCTTCCTTGCCGGTTGCGCCGTAGGTCCCAATTTTAAGCAGCCTGCTCCTCCAGACGTTAAGGGCTATACCGCAGCACCTCCTTCGACCACGAGTGGCGCGACCAACATTGCAGGCGCAGCGCCTCAACGCTTCATGGAAGGCCGCGACATTCCGGCTGAGTGGTGGCACCTGTTCCACTCCAAGGCCCTTAACGCGCTGATCGAGCGGTCTCTTACAAACAATCCGGACCTTAAAGCGGCGCAAGCGGCGCTGACTGTGGCGCGGGAAAATGTGCTGGCGCAGAAAGGCGCCTACTTTCCCAGCATCGCGGGGGGCTTCTCCGCGGCGCGCCAGAAGACCTCAAGCGAGATTGCCCCCGTGCCTAATTCCGGGGCGTTGTATTTCGATCTCTACACGCCCCAGGTCAGCGTGTCCTATGCGCCGGATGTGTTTGGCTTGAACCGCCGGACCGTGGAGTCGCTGGATGCCCAGGCCCAGCAGGCGCGTTTTGCCCTGATCGCCACGCACATCACGCTCAGCGCCAACGTGGCCGCTGCGGCCATACAGGAAGCGTCCCTGCGGGGACAGATTGCCGCGACCCGGGAACTGATCGCCATCAACACCAACATGCTCGAGATTCTGCGCCGGCAGTTTGCCAGAGGCTATGTTGGCCGGCTTGAGGTCGCCGCCCAGGAATCGCAGCTCGCGCAGGTTGTCGCCGCTCTGCCGCCCTTGCTCAAACAACTGGCGCAACAGCGCGACCTGCTGGCAGCGCTCTCGGGCGCTTTCCCCAGCAAAGAGCTGGCGGAACAATTCGAGCTTACGAGCCTGCAACTGCCAGAGGAATTACCCTTGAGCCTGCCTTCGCAACTGGTGGCTCAGCGCCCCGACGTGCGCCAGGCCGAAGAGAATCTGCGCGCCGCCAACGCTCAAATCGGCATTGCGGTCGCCAACCGATTGCCGAACCTGACGCTGACAGCCGACGCGGGAAGCATGGCCCTGCTGGCTGGCCAGATGTTTGCCGGCGGCACTGGCTTTTGGACCCTGGCCGGGAACGTCACCCAGCCCATTTTCCAGGGTGGCGCCTTGCTGCACAAGCAGCGCGCCGCCCGAGCAGCCTACGTTCAGGCCTCGGAGCAGTATCGCAGCACGGTCCTGGCGGCCTTTCAGAATGTGGCCGATACCTTGACGGCGCTCGAGCAGGATGCCAATGCGCTCACCGCCGCCGCCGCATCCAAAGAAGCGGCAAGCACCACGCTTGCGCTTGCCAGGAGACAGTTCCAGTCGGGCTACGCCAACTACCTGGCGCTGTTGAGCGCCGAACAAACCTACGGGGAAGCTACGATTAGCCTGGTCCAGGCCCAGTCCAATCGCTACGCCGATACCGTCGCGCTATTCCAGGCTTTAGGCGGCGGATGGTGGAACAGCGCAGGCCTTGCCAAAAACTGACAAGAGGGGCAAGGCCAAGGAGGCGCAGCATGACGCCAGGAGACAATAAGGAGACGCGGCGGGTTTTCATCGTGGATGACCACGCCCTGGTCCGTGAGTGGTTGACCAACCTGATCAACCAGCAGACCGGCCTCGCCGTGTGCGGGCAAGCGGCAACCGCTGCCGAGGCGATCGCCGGCGTTGAGACCTCAAGACCCGAGGTCGCTGTCGTGGACATTTCGTTGAAGGATTCCTCAGGCATCGAGCTCATCCGGGATTTGAAGCATTCCCATCCAGAGCTGCAAGTGCTGGTCCTCTCGATGCACGATGAATCGCTCTACGCCGAGCGCGCCTTGCGCGCCGGGGCCAAGGGTTACATCATGAAGCGCGAGACCACCAGGAAGGTCATCGAAGCCATCCGGACTATCCTGGACGGCAGATTCTATCTGAGCGAGGCAATGGCGCAGTCCATCACCACAGAATTCATCCAAGGCAGGACGCTTGCCACGCATTCGCCCATCGAGCAGCTCAGCGACCGTGAACTGGAGATCTTCGACCTGCTCGGGCAGGGAGTGGGAACGCGCCGGATTGCGGAAACGCTGGGAGTCAGCATCAAGACGGTCCAGGCCCACTGCGCGCGCGCGAAGGAAAAGCTCAAACTCACCAGCGCGACGGAGTTGGTGCGCGAGGCAGTCCGCCATTGCGAGAGGCAAAGGGAACACGCTGCTGGCAGAATGTGAATAAGGATTGACGCGAGAGGGACCACCAGTGCGTCAGCCACAAGGCCAGCCAGACCAGGAGCCCTACCGGAAAAAAGAAACCAAAAGCGACCACGTGAGCCTGTGGGGCGCCAGATTCTCCAAGCTCGCTGATAGTGTTCGAGAGGTGGCTGTAGGCGGGGCGGAGCGACGCAAAGTAGAGGGTGTCGAGCAGCACCAAGGCCGCCGCTGCTGAGATAAGCGATGGCGAAAGATAGCGGCAGCCGATGCTCACAACGCCCAACGCCGCGCCTCACCTACCGCCGCCGGGGAGGCAGGTGGAGCGGAGAAAGGATATGCGAACTCACCCAGAGCGCCGAGCGGAAAACGGGGGCGGCGGTTAGGTGCAGGCGCCCCGTTAAGACATTCGGTCGCTACTCCTGCTGCCGATCCAATCAAGCAGCAGGAAAGTGCAAACGAAGAATGGGAATACTCCATAGAGGGTGTCACTCGCAGAATGCGAATGTCTGTCAACCGCCGCAAAAACCGTCAGGCAGAAGAGTGAACCGATGAGCCACGCAACCGCGCCAGCAATGGAGGTCGGAACATAGAACCAGCCCAAGCGTTTGAACCACTTCGTTTTCATAAGCATTAATACATTGGAGACCCACTTTGCGCTACAAAGTGAGTGTTGTCAAGCTTTGGTCGCGGCTTAACGCTGCGCCTGACATGGGCGTGAACTGGTGGGGTGAAAGTCCCCTATGTGGGAACACGGTTGTCGGGCCTCTCATAACGAGGGGCACTTGCATGGGTTTGCTCAGTAACGACGGCTGTAGTAGGTGGCCCAACCGGACAGGGGCTGGCCGCGGAAAAGTTTCCAGGCGACACTGAGGAAACCGACCAGCGCCACCAAAGCCATAATTCCCGCGAAGACCCTTATCAGTATGCCCTCGCTGCTCTTGAACCCGCTAAAAATGCTTACCCATCCAAAGCCGGCGAAAAAAACACCAAGAAGCGTTAGAATGACCACGGCCCTGAATTTAGAGCCCTCCCTGGAGATCATGGCCAGGCCGAACAACAAGAACACGACGCCGGCCAAAGCCTGGCACCATCGATCAGCATTGGACTCGCCCTTGGGAGGGTGAGCGAGTGCGGCTGCAATCATGATGCCCAAACCAATGAGCGCCAGGACTACTCCGGTGCCGATAGTGCCGACTCGATCATCTGATTCGTCAATCATCCTAAGGTAGAGCTAACGCCAAGCGTCAGCCACGGGAGGCAGCCGCCGCTGACGCTCGAATACAGGCTGAGCGAAACGGCTGCCTCCCGTTGGCTGCACGCTCTTGTGTGCGCCTGACTTGGGCGTGAACTGGTGGGGTGAAAGTCCCCTATGTGTGAACACGGTTGTCGGGCCTCTCATAACGAGGGGCACGATGGCCCAAACATTAGACCGAGGCAACTGCGGAATCGCGCGGTTCCGTGGGAAGGAAGCCAGAGGTCAAAGCTGATGAGCCGACGAACAGGCGTCAGCAGAACACGACCATCGGTGGTCTTGTTCCCGGGGCGATGAAGCCGATTGGCTGAGCTCTGGGCAGCGATCACCGTGGCAGAGAAAGAGTGACTGCTCTATCCGTCAGGACTGCCAGGAACCGCCGGACGCGGACCCGCATGTCCGGTGGTGTGGGAGGCGGGGGGAGAAATCCCCCCGCCGACCCGATTCGGCGCAAGAATACAGGTGATTAATCGGCATAGTGTTTGTATTCATATTCGGGCGGAGGATCATAACCGCAGGATGGCATATTGAAATTCGCGTTCCAGTAAATCTTGATATACTTGACATGGCCATCCACGAAGGAGTCCACGTTCCTGGCGTCGTTAACCCCGTAAAGCCCCGAAGACAGTTGTTTGGGTTGGTGCCAGGACCAGGGAAACATAGCCGACACCTCGTAAAGAAGGTCTGTCCGAGCCGGATCCTTTACTGATGCGGCGGTGAGGCCAAAAACGCCCGGCCAGGAAGTGTGGTTAAGGAAGGCGGGAGGCGGGTTCGTGACGCCGTTGCCGGCGTTAAAGGCATAGCTTGAAAAGTCAGAATCGGATTGCTCGTGCAGGCTCAGGGCGTGATAGACCAGGGTCGGGAAATCGTAGTAGAACGAGTCCACCGGACAGGCGAAAAGCTTGTCCTGCGGCGAGGACGGACCGCGCAGGCCGACATAGGATTTCATGAGACCCTTGTAAAAGAATCCGACGTGGTTGGTCTCTATCGAGCCGCCCGTTACACCTGGGGCGGCTGGGAAGCTGTCGCGGTTATCCCCGGCGTACAAATGCAGTCCGAAACCAATCTGCCGCAGATTGCTGATACATTGCGTTCGCCGCGCCGAGGCCTTTGCTCCGGATAGCGCCGGCAACAGTAAGGCCGCCAGAATGCCGAGGACAGCAATGACCACCAAAAGCTCAATCAAAGTGAAGCCAGTACTCGTGCGGCAGTTTACTGTCACAGTAGCTTGGACAGCTAATCGGGCTGCACCTCACGCTGGCGCCGAACGCCCGTGATGAGGCGCGCCGGGCCAATGACGCCCGATACGCAAACAGAGCGCCGTCCCGGCGTCGCCTCCAGCACGATAGTTCGGCGCGTCATTCATTTAACTATAGTCGCTCAGGCGGAGAATCTTCCCCCCTGCAAGCTCAAACACGGAAACGCCCCGCAGGTCAAGACGGCTGCCAGCCTTCAGGTCGGGTGAGAGATCCGCCCGCAAAACGGCGTGATAGTCAATCTCCGCAACAATCCTGCCCTGCCCCTCGGTCAACGAGAGCACCCTCTGCTCTCTCGTGGCAAACGCCTCGGCTGACCGCCTCGCCAAGCCCTCAAGCTCGGCCTTACCTTCGGTGCGAACGGTGACCTTCCCGCCCGAGATATTCTCGAACACGCACGCGTCGTCAAAGAAGGCCAGCATGGCACTCACGTCTTTGGCATTGTATGCCTTGATGTATCCCAGCAACAGGTCTCTTGCGCTCATAAGGGAACCGGTGCCGCCGAACGAAAAAAGGTCAGCGACGGGAGCCAGCCGCCGATGCCTCTCCATTTGTCCCTGAGCGAATCGGCTGGCTCCCGTTCGCTGCACCGTCTTGTTGGCTGTCTTTGAGAAGCTGCCGTGGGAATTGCATATCCCATCGATGCCACCAATAGGTGCCATCGGCATCCTGGAAGAACAAATGTGTTCCGCCGGCCCCTATTCCGTCGCTCTCCAGCAGGCCCATTCGACCATTCTTGTAGTGCAGAAACGCCCGCATTTTGACGTCGGTCACTTCCGACCAGATAGGACCGCACAGGTCCGGTCCCTGAAGCCGATGCCCTGGCGACATAATAATTGAACCCAGTAATTGGCGAATCAACAGAGGTCCTTCGCCTGAGCTCCCGGAATAGGAGATGATCTGGACGTAGTTGATTTCACCGCCAAGAAACTCAGCAAGGCTTATGGGTCTGGCCAATTCACGAAACCGTTTCAATTTGGCCTGCGCTTCCTCCAGAGATGCAACAGAATAGAGATTCTTGAATCCCAAACCCACGCTCGTAAACTGATTGTTTTTAATGACCGGCGCGTTGGATGTATCCGCTAGGCAGCGACTCCAACCACTACATGCTATGGTTAAGACGGTCGCAAGAACAGAAGCTCTCTTCATGCAGCTCGTTGTTGTCAGCCAACGACGAGCGTCAGCCACGGGAGGCAGCCGCCGCTGGCTCACGAATGCAGTCCAGGCGTAACGGCTGCCTCCCGTTGGCTGCACGCTCAGGTTGGGCGGCTGAGGTCTCATTGCACAACCTGTACTCGGTAGAAACCCTGCGGGCGCTCTCTTGTCGAATCAAAGATTGATATATTTGTCCCTGTCGGCCTGACCGCCGGTTCCAGATTCATCCACCGGGGCTGAGTGAGTGATGGTGTCCACTGAACCTGGTAGAGCCTCTTGGTTTCTGAGTCCCAGCGAAGCTCGATTGCCGAAAATGCATGCAGTTCCGGCCCGGGCGCTGTGGCCCCATTCAAGGTCGAACGTTCTGTGGCGGATGCCGGAGAAGGGCCTGTGGAGACATAAGGAGGCGCAGTGATCTTGAAGGTCGCCGTCAGCGCTCCCGCATTGTCATGATACTGGCCGGGGTCCCCGGTGTAGGTGTAGGCATCAGCGAAGCCCAAAAAGAGCCGGGTGGCTGTTGGGGGAATTTGGAACCGCTGGTTTGCGAGCGCCCCGGTGCCGGCGAGCGGGGCGGCGATGCAAAAGGTCTGGCCGATTAGCGGTGAGAGGGTGGCAAAGCGCGTGCCTAACGCCGATGCCCGGAAGTCTAATTTTGGGGGTGCTGGGCTTGTGGACTCATCGGGGCCAAGGAACACCCCCACCAGGAAGCCCTCTCGGTCGTGCCGAAGGCCAGAGATACCGCCGGTGGAGTTGATGTCGGTCGGGAGCGGGTAGCCCTCTGGTCCGTGAAATCCCAAACCCGTGGTCAAGGTGCATCTGCCCGTGAGACTCGTAAAGGTCAGGACCTTGCCCGGTCCGGCTGCGAAGTCGTAGCTTGGGGGAAGAGTGCCGGAGCCGCCGCCACCGGGATGAGGCGGCGTGGTGTGCCCCGCCCCAAAGATGTTTGCATCTGCGCTGACGGAGAGCGTCGCTGCGTGGCACTGCACCATGAACGCCGCTAGTGCCGTCAACTGACTGAGTAGCTGTTTCATATCTTCTCCTGCGTATTCCGTTATGACTGATCCGCCCAACGGCGAGGTGAGCGATGGCTGGCCCTCCAGCAACTCTCGAATTGCCAAGCAGCGTGGCGGGCCAGCCATTCGCTCCACCGAAAGTTAGACGCCGGACTGTGCATACCTCTCCTTGAGTATCTGACTCAGTCCTCTGAGCATTCTGATCTGAAGCGCCGCCTTGTCGCTCAGGGGCAAATAGTAACTCACAAAGGCTCTCCGATCATCGTACGACTTCGCCCAAATCTTGAAGCAGCCCTCGACCATCTTCACGAGGAGTATCTCACGGGCGTCTTCGGACCACGGCTGCGATCCGGGCCAAGCTGGGCGCTTCCTCCCCGGATTATACAAAGGAGCTTTGTTATCGCGGCGGGCGCGGTCCATCTCCGCCCGCATCTGGCCGAGGGCATTCTTGATTCGCCTGTCTTGGTCGAACGCGCCAGCGTCGTAAACCCTGAGGAGGATGCCGCCAACTACAACAGCGTTGTCCCAGAGACAACGTGCCCTCCGTTTCTCCTCTTCGTGCCGGGCCTCGTAGGCCCTAGTGGGAAACCGAGGGCGGTTGGAAATGTCGTAATCTTGGGTCCAGGTAGCGCATTCCCTTTCGACAGCATCAGCCAAGCGGCTGAGTTCGTCCGCTTCCCGAGCAATCTCCGTGTCGCGCGCCATTGGCATACGTAACCGCACAAGCGTCTAACGCCAAGGATCAGTGACCCGGCGGCAATGATGAACAATATGGAACAGAGACGCCATCGCCGGGTTCACTGCATCCGCTTGTTCGGCTCTCTGCGCATTAGTAAAGTCTCACGCACAGCAGTAACACAACAAATATAGCCGGGGCGATGATGACGCGTTTTAGTTCGCCACGATCCTTTAGACGCTGTCGGAATCTGATCACATAGGCTGCGCACCACAGAGCGAAACTCGCCGGAACGGAATACCCTCCCAGCGGGTCCCCCAGTCCTTGCTTCCACAGGAACAGAATGAGAACCAAGGCTATCGGCAGCCCAGCCAGAAAACGTTTCTCATCTGGCTCCGGTGTCCAGAGCGGACGTGAGAGGACGCCAAGGAATTGAAGAAAACGCGGTAGTGGGCCTTCTTTTATAGGCGGCTTTTGGATCATCTTCATAAGAACATGGCTTTCAGAGGTCCGGGTACAACTGCCGAACGTCCGGGCTCACTGGCGCGGCGCCAGCGGGCTCCAGAATACAAACAGAACGCGACCGCCGCGTCCAGTGCAGCCCGCTCGTTGGGTGGACCAGTTAGAGCCATTTCGCGCCCTCGAGGTCAAGGAGGTGCCACGCATAGTAGCCAAGCACCCCGGTTAGAGCGGCAAGAGCGAGATTCACCCAGCCTCTTCGGCGGTCACGCGAACGCAGTTGCTTCAAGCCGATGACGCAGAGCGCAGAAAGACAAAGGATGTAGCCAAGAAGCAAGGCCGGATCTAGAATCGGCGCGCCCAAGGGCCTGAGCCTTCCCGGTTTGTAATAAATAACCAACCCGATAAAGCTCAGGGCTACAACCCCGTATAATCGGAGCGCAAGCTGGATTGCCCAGGCGCAGCGGTCGTTCAGGAGAACCGCCAACCACCCCCACACGCTCGATTTTGCGTTCATAATTCGCTCCTTGCTATAATAGATGACACCTCAAGCTGGTGCTTTGTTAGCTGTTTTCAGCCAACGACGCACATCACTGGCGCCGCGCCGGTGACCTCCGATATTCATAGGCCCACCAGTCGTCAGTATCTACTCCAAAAACGGAGCGCCCACGCGATGCAGACCAGAGTCCAGCCAACCACACCAAACGTGCGCGCCACCCGCCGGTACCAGCATTCCCCAGCTTGGCGGCTGTAATGGTAAGCCACTTGTGTGAGCAGCGACCCCGCCGCGCAAAGCAGTCCCAGAGCCACAACATCCTTCGGCCAGCCGCGCCAATAGGCCCCACGGGAGGTGTAAACAAGTCCGGGTACGTACACCTGTTGAGCCCGCAGCAGCCAGGTCCCGAAGCCGATGCACAAGGCGGAGGCAAGGAGGTACACGGCCTGGGCCGCTCTGGACATGGGCTTCATCAAATAACCCACCTGAGGCGCCACCCGTTGGACGCCAGACCGCCGCGCCGGGACCCAGAAGCGTCCGCGCTGGATCAAGCCGCTGGCATCCGCATAGACCCCCTCGAAGGCGAGGCCGGCATCCCACCGGGGCGCCCAGTAAGCCAAGGGGCGCCACCGCACCCGAACCGGGGCGGAACCCTCGTCGCAGAGGGATTGCACGACCCGTGCCCGCAACCGTACCACAGAGAAGGCCAGGACCAGCCCGAACAGGGCCGCGACGATCGTCGCGACGCACAGAAGCGCGAGCCAGCCATTGTTTGCCAGAGCATTCATTACAGCGTTCGCATCTGTTTATGTGACAGCTTGGCTGCTGCGTCCTCACGCTGGTTCGCCCAACAATGTGCGTCAAGCGCGCCGCGCACCTGGGCTCCGAGAAACAGGCAGGCGCAACCCGGCGTCGCCTGCACGCAGTTGGGCAAGTTCATGCAGGCCTCCTGGCGGGGTAGAAACCAACGCAAGTGCTGAGCGCAGCCGCAATTGCAACATCGGCGACCAGCTTGCGCTGGCTAAAGTAACCCAGCGCGACAGGCCCCGACTGTTCCTTGAACACAAACGGAAAGCCTAAGCGGTCCACCCCGTCTGGCGTATCAATGCTGTCGGACATCAGAACGCTCGCGACCAAGCCGACAAACGCGAAAGCGAATAGCGTTGCAAGAAAGGCAACCGTGAATCTTCTCATGCTTATCCCCAAAGACGGCGTGCCGCCCAACGCCGAAACTGAGCGATGCGGGCGGCCCAGCGCGCCCGAATTAGCAAGGGATGCCGCCCGCCCGCATTCGCTCCAGTGATCTCGTTAGCCTCCTTTTTCATGCAAGAATCCAACTAAAGCCGCCATCGGGCTGCTCGCCTGCAAATCTGTGGCAACAACCTTGGCATCGCTCGCAACCACATCCAGCGTGTCGTCCTTGAAAGTAATAGCCCAATGCCTCGCTCGCAGAACAGACCACTCAGTCGTTTCTCGCGAACCGGTAATCTCATTGAAGGCGTAGAACTGCAAACCGGCCTTGGCGTAGGGATGCTTGCCGATTCCCTCGTCGTTGATGGGAGAAAGGCGATGGTCAATCACATCAATGAACTGGACTATGGCGTAACGCACCGGCGAAGTATGGGCCATAGCATAACAAAGCCACAAATCGCCTGAATCCCAAAGAAGCGCCTTCATATCTGGAACGGTAAACTCCGGCGCATCCTTCCATACGAATGACTGTGGTGATGACATAGCAGGCTAACGCGGAAGCTCACTGGCCGGGAGCAGCCGCCAGGGACGGTCCCATTGGAACAAACTGAACCCGCTGCTCCCGGTCCAGTGCAGCGCATTGTTCGGCCCTGTGAGTGCTCTACTCATCGTCAGCCGTGAACGTCGTGTGGTCGCCTACAAACACGAATCGGCTCCCGTCCAGGAAGAAGATGGCCTCGCGACCCAGGGCAGACGTGAAGCGGTAGGACTGCTTCTCCTCGGGCTGTGTGGTGGGGAGGATATCGAGCCGTCCATGCCCCGACAGCCACGCCAACCTCTCAGAGTCCGTCTTCCCGGCGAGTAGGCTCCGGACAGCGCCCGCCTGAGAGACAAGGTCGATCAACTGGAATGCGCCGCTCATCGTTGGGCCGAACGACCTGGGTCAGGCGCGCCGGGCCGCTGACTCAGCAATAACAGACGGGCGCAATCCGGCGTCGCCTGCACCCAATGGTTCGGCGATTTCAATATGCCCCTCCACGTGGGGTGCGTCCCGACCCATCAGGGTACTTCCCGTGAGTGACCATGTTGTCGTCCCGGCAAAGCTCATCGTAACACCAGATCAGGATGTTGTCCCCGGGGCGTGCCTTCGCCTTCAGGTAATCGAGCAAATCCTCCAGGTCGTCGAAAACCAGCTTGTATGGGTTACCCCCGCCGTACATTACTCGATGCTCGACGATAATGGAACCACGCCTTACGGTCGTCTGCTCGATAGTACGGAGGATTTCACTGGACAGGATGTTTGGGCCGTCCGTCGTCCACTGTAGTCGAGAATCGCTCATACCTTCTTCACCGAACAAGTGATTAGACAGATCTGGATAACATCCCATTTTGGGGTGTTATCCAAACACCCCCCTCCTGCTCCACGGATGAAGGTTCCCATTCATCAAGACCCTTTTTACTCCTCGGACCTGTGCCAGTAAAGCCCAATCTTGACGAGTTTCCAGCTTGCCTCGGCCCAAGCACTTGTCCTATCGTCACCCACCTCGCCCGAAGGCGGGCGGTATCAGCCACAAATCGTTCCGATGCAAGAGGTTGCCAGAGAAACCTGGGTAGCCTATGAGCGGCGCCTGGAGCGGGCCGAAGTCCCAGCGCTCCAGCGCCCGGACTACCATAAGTGGACCCGCTTCTACCTCGATTTCTGCCGTAAATACGGCCACCCGCCACGTGCGCCCACAAGCTTGGGGCCGTTTCTCAATAAGTTGGCGGCCAAGAATCAATCGCCGGAATCAAGACAGCAGGCCGCTCATGCCATCAAGCTCCTCCTGGGACGACATGCGGAGCCAAGCCCGAGGTTCCCGGTCCAAACGGCCACCGCGAGCACCCCGCCCGCTTCAGGCGGCCAAGGAAGCTAAGAGCCCCTTGGACCTTGGCGTTATCACGCCCTAGCCCCTAGCTTGTCAGGCTACGAACTCGCCGTCCAGAGCAACGTCCATCTGGCCAAGCTCGGCTGGCGCGACCTGCCCCAAACCATCTCCGCCCGCATCCTCGCCCAGTAGGCCAAGCGCCCGCTGAAGCCAGCCCAAGCCTGACGTTTTCCGGCCCAGCCCATCGCCGTGCCCGCGCTGGCCACGCAATATCCCCACCTATACCCCATCTATACCCCCTGTATTCCCCCTGTAAACCCCATGTATACCCCCTCTATTAGAATACAGGGGGTATAGAGGGGGTTTACAAGGGGTATAGAGGGGGCTTACTTGGGGATTAGTGGGGGATATGCCGAGGGGGTGGAGCTGAACGCGGGCAGTTCCTGCCAGGGACTTGGAACGCGACAAGCGGGGACACGCCGCCCGCGCGACCGGGCTCTTGGCGGACGCCCTGGGGAGGCCCCTGCCTGAGCAGTTACGATTTGCTTCGGAGTGGCTTGCACAACACCCTTGGGAAATGAAGCACGCGCTCTATTGGGCTGCCCCGTCACTATTCGTTGCTTTCTGCGTTTCCGCCGCGCCAGGCACGCCCTCGGTCCCGGGCGAAGCGGCTCAGCATGACGAGCGGCTGGCGGTCTATTTCCGCGCTGAGACCGCGTTGCTGGCCAGCCGCTGTCTGGCGGACATTCACTCTCTTGAGGACTGGGAGGCGCGTCGCGTGGAATACCGAAGGCAGTTGCAGGAGATGCTCGGGCTTTGGCCCGCGCCGGAGCGGACAGACCTGAAGCCGGTCATCACGGGAAAACTGGAGCAGCCGGACTTTACCGTCGAGAAGCTGTACTTCCAGGCGCTGCCTAGGCTTTACGTCACCGCCAACCTTTATTTGCCCCGGAAGCTGGAGCAGCCGGCACCCGCCATCCTGTACGTGTGTGGCCACAGCAAGGTGGTCACGAATGGCGTGAGCTGCGGCAATAAAGCGGCTTACCAGCATCACGGCGCATGGTTTGCCCGGAACGGCTACGTTTGCCTGGTCATTGACACCCTCCAGTTGGGCGAGATTGAGGGGCGCCATCATGGCACCTTTAAGGATGGCTTGTGGTGGTGGAACTCGCGCGGCTACACCCCGGCGGGTGTGGAGGCATGGTTTGGCATCCGGGCGCTGGATTACTTGTGCTCGCGTCCGGAGGTGGACAAGGAGCGCATCGGCATGACGGGCCGCTCGGGCGGCGGGTCCTACACGTGGACAGTCGCGGCGCTGGATGATCGCGTGAAGGTCGCAGCGCCCGTCGCGGGGATGACTGATCTGCGCAACCAGGTGGTGGACGGCTGTATCGAAGGCCATTGCGACTGCATGTTCTTCGTGAACACATACCGCTGGGACTTCCCGCAGTTAGCGGCACTGATTGCGCCGCGTCCGTTGCTGATCGGGAACTCGGACAAGGACAAGCTGTTCCCTTTGGATGGCGTGCTGCGGCTGTACGAGCAAACCAGGCGCATCTATGGGCTTTACGGCAAGACCAACCAGCTTGGCCTGCTGATCACGGAAGGCCCGCACGCGGATACGCAGGACCTTCAGTTGCCGGTCTTCCGCTGGTTCAACCGCTTCCTCAAAGGCCAGGACCCGCTCATCGCCATGGCCGCCACAAAGTTCTTCGCGCCGGAGCAGCTCCGGGTTTTCGACAAGCTGCCCGCGGACGAGGTGAACACCAGGATTGACGAGAGCTTTGTGCCGCAAGCCGCGCCGCTTCCCCCGCCATCGAGCCTGGGGGAGGGCAAGCAGAGGCAGGTTGATTATGTGCAGGCGCTCCGCGAGAAAGTGTTTGCCGGCTGGCCGGAGAGCAGCGCGATCAGGCCGGAGCTGACCGGGCGCTCCGACAACGCAGGGGTTCGCGTCCGGCGGTTCGCGTTCCAGAGCCAGCCGGAGGTGTGGTGTTGGCTGATTGTAGTGGAGGACCGGAAGATGAAGAGGCCTGAGAAGCTAGTGTTGACCGTGCTGGACGCGGCGAGCTGGAGCAATGCGCCGGCCAGATGGCTGTGGCTGGGGGGCGCGACGGCCGAGGGCTGCGCGGATCTGCGGCTAGAGATGAAGGCCGAGAATGCTGTGCTGGCGTTCTTCGCTCCGCGCGGAATTGAGCCGGCCGGCAAGCCAGGGAATGCCAGGACGGCGACCAACATTCGGCGCCGTTACATGCTGCTGGGCCAGACGCTCGATGGCATGAGAGTGTGGGATATCCGCTGCGCCGCGCAGGCTGTCAGAGCGTTGCCGGAGTTCAGGGAAACCCCGCTGTATGTTCGTGCGCAGGGTGAGATGGGGGTCAATGCCGCCTACGCGGCATTGTTCGAGCCGCAGATACAGAAGTTGAAGCTGGAGCGGTTGCCAAAGTCTCATGCCGAAGGGCCGGATTATCTCAATGTGCTGAGGGTAGGGGACATCCCGCAGGTGCTCGATTTGCTGGGCGAGCGGGCAGTCATACGTGACAGCTCTGGGCTTGGTATGTCGAATCAAGGTGAAGCGCGATTGCCTTGAATGCAGTGTCGAACCGCGCCCGTGAACCGCGCCGATACGAGCAAACTGCTCGCCCGGTGGGCATGACCGCCGCTACGGCGTAAGCCGGCGCTAATGGCCAGATGCCCTCCCCCCGCTCACTCGGTTTTGGCAGCGCGGATGCGCCCTGAATAACCCCGCTCTGCTGGCTCATTTTGCCCATATTGTTTAAGTAACGCCGATTAGCGGGTCATTTTGCAGGCGCGTCCCCTTCAAACCAAGCCTCGGCAGGCATCCTGCTTCAGCCACCAACTGGAAGCCTCTTTGGCAAGTTGTCTGACTAGGAGGGACACACGGTTTCTTCCTGTTCGGATTTACACCAAAGGCGCTTGCTTTATGAAGACAGGATACTTGATAGACATGGATGGCGTGATCTACCGGGAGAATCAGCTTATCCCGGGCGCGCAGGAGTTTGTTGAGGCCTTGATTGGCGGGGGCGCTCCTTTTGTCTTCCTGACCAACAACTCCTCGCCGACGCCGGAGGACCTCTCGGTGCGTCTCGGGCATCTCGGCTTGCCGGGCCTCTCCCCGGGGCACTTTTATACCTCCGCGCTGAACACGGCCGAGTTTCTTAGTGAGACGCACCCTGCCTGCACGGTATTCGTGATAGGTGAGGGTGGCCTCTTGAGCGCCCTGCACGAGCGCAAGATCGCCAGCGACACCATCCAGCCCAGTTACGTCGTGGTCGGCGAGGGAGCCGTTTCCATGGAAAAGCTGGCCAAGGCCCACTCGTTCCTCGAGCACGGGGCTCGTCTCCTGGCCACCAACCCGGACAATTGGTGTCCGGTATCCCATGACGGCACTCGTCCGGGAGCTGGCGCCACTGCCGCTTTCCTGGAGGCCAGCACGGGCCGGCGCGCCTACTACCTCGGCAAACCCAACGGCTACATGTTCCACCGGGCCTGCCGCAAGCTCACAGATATGGTGGGTGGGCCTTCGCCGGAAAGCATAGTGGTAATTGGCGACACCATGGAAACGGACATCCGTGGCGCTATCGAGGCGGGCCTGCAGGCCTATTTGGTTCTGAGCGGATCCACCAACCTGGAGGATGTCGCGGAGTATGTCTATCAGCCCACCCGCGTCCTCAATAGCGTCGCCGATCTGATTGAGGAATTGAAGTCGGGGAAACCTTCGAGCCGGCTCGATAGTCCGGTCTTTAAGCAGGATATCCTCCGCCGTCGCCGCTTCGGCAACCGCCACCAGACGGATGCGGAACATCCGGCCAAGTCCCGTCCGCGTGCCCCCATGACCCGCTAATTGCCGGAAGCTGACCAATTCTTCCCTTAACCTTCGCCCATCACGGTGATGACGATTGTCCGCCGGCGCGGTTTGATGTCGCACTCCAGGTGGAAGACCTGCTGCCAGGTGCCCAATACCAACTTCCCGCCCTTGATGGGGACGGTGATCGAGGGGCCGAGCATTGTTGCCTGCAAGTGAGAATGGCCGTTGCCGTCGTGCCAGGCTTGTTCGTGGCCGTAGTCGCGGCCGGGCGGGAATAGCTTGTCCAGCATGCTGGGCAGGTCTTGCTGGAGGCCGGGCTCGAACTCGATTGTGCCGATGGCGCCGGTGCTGCCGACATTGAAGATATTTGCCACGCCAGTGTGGATGCCGGAGGCGCTTACGACCTGAGCGACCTCGCCCGTAAGATCATGCATCTGACGATGGCCCGCGGTTTGGAGCTGAATTTCTCGCTGGTAAGTCATCCCGCTCTATTACTCCAAAGCGGGCAGTGGGTCCAGGCGAGGCAGTTGTTCCCGGCGGAGCCGCCCGCGGCGCTGGCTCACTTGTTGACGAACTCCGTCGTGTCGAAATAGACCTTCCGGTTGTGACCGTCCGCCGTGGCGACTTCTATCAGATCATACTGCCGGTTGGCAGAGCGCAGGGCGGCCTGGCTGGTCTGGTGGCAGCCCGGGTAGTTTTGTTGCAGCCACAGCTTTTCGGCCAGGATGCCCAACTCCCGGTATTTGGCTTCGCGGATGACGACCGCGCTTTCGCACGACGATCCATCTCCGCCGGAAAACACCAGCGGCTCCGTGGCTGGCCGAGGCGTCTGACAACCGGCCAGCAGCCCTGCGAAGCATATCATGATGAGCATTCTCATAATAATGTTTGCTTTCCTCTGAATGAGAGGCGCATAAGTCATGCCAAGCTCTACTGTTGAGAAAGGCTCAAGGAATAGCCCTAATCCACGTGAACGGCACAAGCCGGACGATTTTGATTCCCCGCCAGCCGGCTGGATGTCAGAATTCGCCTGGCTAGAATGAGAACTCGCCCGAATACCATGCTGACTGGTTCACCCTCTCCAACCCATGCCCTGCTGGCAGGCCTGCTCTTCGCTGCGTCGGCGGGGTTTTCTGAATCCAGGGCCGTCACGCCGGTGGCCGACGAGTTGGCGGACGCCCGGCAATGGGCCGCGGCAAACCTGTCCGGGGTTCAGCAGACCAATCTTCCCTTCTCGTTCAGCTTCGGCGGCCGGGATTCGGCAGGCCTCTTGAAGGCGTGCGAGTTCAAAGCCGGCTCGCGCCAACTCGATGACCAGCGTACGGAGAACACCTGCGTCTGGACTGATCCCCAAACGGGTTTGCAGCTCCGGTGCGTGGCCGTCGAGTATCACGACTTCCCGACAGCGGAATGGACGCTCTATTTCAAGAACACCGGCACGAACCCCACGCCCGTCATCGAGAACATTCAGGCGCTGAATCTCGCCCTGGAGCGCGGGGCGAGTGGCGAATTCCTGCTCCATCACAATGTCGGCTCGCCCGCCGACGGCAACGACTACGGTCCCCTGGAGACGCCGCTCGGCCCGAAGGCGACCAAGCGCATCGGCGGCGCCGGTGGCCGGCCGACCAACACCGATTGGTCCTACTTCAACATCGCCTGGCCGGGCCAGGGTCTGATCGTCGCCGTCGGCTGGCCCGGTCAGTGGGCGGCCGAGTTTGCGCGCGACGACGCCCGCGGCCTGCGTTTGCGCGCGGGCCAGCAGCTGACGCATTTCAAGCTTCTGCCCGGCGAAGAAGTGCGCAGCCCGCTCATCGTCATGCAGTTCTGGCGCGGGGACTGGATTCGCGCGCAGAACATCTGGCGCCGGTGGATGATGGCGCATTCCATGCCCAAGCCCGGCGGCAAGCTGCCTCCGCCGCAGCTTGTGGCCTCCAGCTCGCGCCAATATGAGGAGATGATCAAGGCCAACGAGACCAACCAGTTCATGTTCATTGACCGCTACACGGAGGAGGGCATCAAGCTGGATTACTGGTGGATGGACGCCGGTTGGTACAACCATCACGGTGGGGGCTGGCCCCGTGTCGGCACGTGGGAGGTGGACACCAACCGTTTCCCGCACGGGTTGCGGGCGGTGTCGGATTACGCACACAAGCACGGGGTGCGAATCCTGGTCTGGTTCGAGCCGGAGCGGGTCACGGCGGACACCTGGATTACGCGCAATCACCCCGAGTGGGTTCTCGGCGGCGCGGGCGGCGGCCTGCTGAACCTGGGCAATGACGAGGCGCGGGCCTGGCTGACCGAGCACGTTGACCGGCTCCTGACCGAGCAGGGCGTTGACCTCTACCGTCAGGATTTCAACATGGACCCTCTCGGCGCCTGGCGCGGCAACGACGCGCCCGACCGGCAAGGCATCACTGAGATCAAGCATGTCACTGGCTACCTCGCATACTGGGACGAACTGCGCCGCCGGCATCCGAACATGCTGATTGATTCGTGCGCCTCGGGCGGGCGCCGCAACGATCTGGAGACCATGCGCCGGGCCGTGCCGCTGTGGCGCAGCGATTATGCGTATGAGGAGATTGGCCATCAATGCATGACGTACGGCGTTTCTCTTTGGCTGCCCTATTACGGCACGGGCACGATCGCCACGCGCAGCGCGCCTTACTACGGCAGCGGGCTCACGCCGGTGGAGTCTTATCCCTTTTGGAGCGACGCGGCTCCCAGCCTGGGCCTCGGCATTGATATGCGCGTGCGCGAGATTGATTACGCCGCCCTGCGTCGGCTCGTCACCCAGTGGCGGCAAGTCAGTCCCAACTACTACGGCGATTTCTACCCGCTGACGCCGTGGAATCGCGACGACCATACCTGGATGGCCTGGCAGTTCGACCGCCCGGAACAAGGCGAAGGCATGGTCCAGGCCTTCCGCCGCCACAACAGCGTTTATGAATCCGCCCGCTTCAAGCTCAGAGGGCTGAACCCGGAGAGCCGTTACCGGGTGAGCGACTTTAATGGGGCGGCCCCGAGGGCGATCAGCGGCCGGGAGTTGGTGGAGCAGGGGTTGCAGATCACCCTGCCTGACATGCCCGCGGCGACCGTGCTGAGATACCAGGAGGTTTTCAGCAACAAGTAAGATCAACATGACTCCATTCGAAACCCGGCCTCACTGGACCATCCACTTCAAGCCGGCTCCCACAAGGCTGGCGGCTGCCTGGCTGGCGGTTGCTCTTAGCTCCACGGCGCTCGCAACAGCCGCCCAGTCTTTTAAGCACTTTCGCTGGGACTCGACAAACGGCGTGGTTCTTCAGGCGGGCAAGCGAGCCATCTGTTTCGGTGGGAATACCAATGCAGCCTCACTCCAACTTCGCTTTCCCGACGCCAACGTGGTTAGGGCCCTGGGGAACCCAAGCCTCAAGGAGTACGACGACGGGCAGTTGCAGCTCACGTACACCACGGAGTCACCGGACGGGATTCCTCTCACAATCGAGCGTGTGGTGAACGAGACCAGAGATGATGACGGAACTGCGGTTCTTCAGAGGTTCACCCTCACGCCTGCCCGCCCGCTGACTAATGACATCGAGGTCGGGATTCCCGTTGCGCTGCGTATGGGGGAAGAGGCGTCCGGGCCTTCGATGCTTTGCCCCCTCAAGAGTGGCTGGGCGAAGACGTTTCCCTTGTCTGCCGGCGAGGTGCGCGTCGAGTATCGCTTGAGCGCTTTTCTCACCGGCAAGGAAACCCCGGCCCTGGCTCTTCCCTTTGTCCTGGTGTCCGGGCGCCTGGGCGCCGCGGCCATCTTCGCGGACCCTATGTTCAGCACCCTGTTCTCGCTGCGCACCGGCTCGAACCAGGTCGAAGGCACCCTGCGGTTCCGGTACGCCGCCAGCAAGGTGCGGATCACGGGGCCGGAGACTCGCACCTTCGCTGCTTGGCTGCCGAGCACCAGAAACACCGCCAAGCAGTTCCCCGCCACCGCAGACGCCTGGTTCCGCCTGATGCTGCCCGATGTGCCGCCCGGCCCTAAGTGGCTGCACGACATTGCCATGGCGGGCTACGATTTCCTGAGCGACGACGGCAAGGGCTGGGACCGCGACGTGCGGTTGCTGGCGGATTGGATCAAGCCTCCGGAGCGCCACCGCGTGGCGCTCTGTCTGCACGGTTGGTATGACGCCCTGGGCTCCTACTGCTACGACACGCAGACGGGTCGCATGAAGGAGCAGTGGATGGCGTTCGAGCGCACGCGCAAGGTGAGCTTCACGCAGGCCGAACTTAAGCGCCGGTTGCGCCTGGCACACGACCTCGGGTTCCGCGTGCTGCTCTACTTCGCCGATGGCGTGGCCGCCGACAGCGGTGTGCCGGGCTACCGCGACGATTGGGCTTTCCGCGATGCCAGGGGCAACCGGATAAGCGGCTGGCAAGGGCCGGATACCTTCGGCCCTACCTACATGCGCAACCTCGGCAATCCAGAGGTCGTCAGTTGGTTTACGAACTACCTGGCCGCGCTGCTGCAGACCTATGGCGCCGACATTGACGGCCTGAATTGGGATGAGACCTTCCACGCGAATCTGGGCCAAATCTCTCAGGCACCTTCGCGGGTGTATTGCGACCGCACCATGATGGCGCTGGTGAAAGCCCTCACGCGCCAGGTCCATGCGTTCAATCCGCAGAAGGTGTTCCTGACCTCGGACTGCATTGGGGCGTACGGATGGAAGGATGTGCCGGGCTATGCGATGATGGCGGACGGCACCTACCAGGATTCGCACTGCGAGTGTGATGCCTGGTCCTATGGGCTGTTCCCGAACTGGCGCAATACCCTGTGGAGCTGCAACTGGTTTGACATCGTGGACTTCCAGCGCACCCGCTGGGGCGTGCTCAAGTTCGGCGCGCCGGTGGCCATCTCCAACGGTTGGGGCAATGACTGCGGCCCTTCGGAGTGGACGCCGCGACAGCGCGATGCATTCCTGTGCCTCTTCCGCGAGCGCCTGAAGATGAAAAGTCCCGTGCGCTTTCTCACTGAGGACCCTGCCAGGCTCGAGTCATTCTCTCCCGACCATCAGGTCCAGGGTGACGCGATCCCCGAGCCTGCGGCGGGCGAGGTCAATTGGGCTCTGGCCACCAACGGCAGCCGAGCGAGCGCCTCTTCCCAGGAGGCCCACGGCTTTGGGTCTCAAGGACACGCCGCTTGGCCGCCCTCAGGCGCGATTGACGGCCGCCGCGACGAGGCCGGTTGGGGCGCGGGACATGGTTGGGCCAGCAAAGCCGGTGAGTCATTGCCGCAATGGCTGGAAGTGGACTTCGGCCAGGAGCGCAGCGTACAGCGTTTCGTCGTCATCTCCTACGACAAGGAGAAAAGTCCCGAGACGGCGGGCAAGTGGGGCGTGCGGGACTATGCCATCGAGATTTGGGATGCGCGGAAGCAGCGGTGGAAGCCTGTTGTGCAGCAGGCATCTGAGTTCCCCGGGAAGGTGCGCGTTTATGGACTGCCGAAGCCTGTCACTACGGACAGCTTCCGAATCGTCGTGAATGAAGTCGCACCCCTGGATGGCCAGGCCAGGTTGTTGCAGGTGGAGGCATGGGGGCGCTGAATCATGGACTGCGGCGTCGCGCTTCGCTTGCCGCCGCAGTCCACATCAGCGCGCGCGATTTATCCCTGCGATCGTCACCGGGCCTCGCAGCGCGGGTCCATTGGGCCGAGGCGCGCTTTGGACGCCCCGAGGATTTGACACGTCGCGGGGTTTGTTGTCTGATTCACTGCAACAAAGCGAAAGGACATCACATGAGACTCAGGTCTGATTCGAACCCCGATCTCCGCGGCTTGGCGGTATGTGTCGCGCTGGGGGTTTTGCTGCTGGGCACAGGCTGCGAGAGCATCTTTGGGACGAAGGGAAAGATGCCCGTGGTCGCGAAATGGGGGCGGTTTGAGCAGGCGTTCACGAGCAGCGTTGCCTATTCCAATGCTTTGCAGGACGCGCGGCTTACCGTCACCTTTGCTTCTCCGCTGGGGACGACGCACCAAGTGGACGGTTTCTGGGACGGCGGGATGACCTGGCGGGTGCGCTTTTCGCCCGATCAACCCGGGCGCTGGACGTTCAAGACGAGCTGCTCCGATGCGCCCAATCAGGGGCTGAATGGACAGACCGGCGAATTCCTCTGCAGCGCCGCGACGGGTTTCACTCGTTTCCAGCGCCATGGACCGGTGCGCGTGGCGCGAGATCATCGGCACTTGGAGCACGCTGATGGCACGCCGTTTTTCTGGCTGGCGGATACGGTGTGGAACGGGGCGCGCATGTCGGCGCCCAAGGACTGGGAGGTGTATGCGCTTACACGGGCGCACCAGGAGTTCACGGTGGCGCAATGGGCGGTGGCGCCCGGCTCGGATGTGGCGGCTCAATTCCCTTTCAGCGGCACTAACCGAATTGCCATTAATCCTGAGTTCTTCCAGCGGCTGGACGCCAAGGTCACCACGCTGGGGCGGGCGGAGCTGCTAAGCGCGGTCGCGCCGCTGCTGGAGTTGGGCGTGCCGGAGGGCCGTGCGGCGGCGCTGCCGGTGGACCAGGCCATCCTGCTGGTGCGTTACGTGGTAGCGCGTTGGGGCGCCGAGCCGGTGGTGTGGCTGCTGGCGTTCGAGGGCGGCAACCAGGGGAGCAATGTGAGCCGTTGGAAGCAGATTGGCCGGGCCGTCTTTGGAGAAGGGCCGCACGCGCCGGTGGTGTTGTGCCCGGGGGAGACGCAGTGGCTGCTGGATGAGTTCCGCAGCGAGGCCTGGGTGGACGCGTTCGCTTATCAGACCGTGGCCGATTATACAGACGATGCGCTTAAGTGGACGTTCGCCGGGCCATTCGCGCTGGAGTGGCAGAAGGAGCCGGCGCGGCCCGTCATTCCCTTCACGCCTTTTGAGAATGCCATCAATCCGCGGTCGCAGAAGCGGTTCAGTTCGGACGATGTTCGCCACGCGGTGTATTGGAGCCTGCTCCTGACGCCGCCAGCGGGGGTGAGTTACGGCGCCGAGGCGGTGGCGAATTGGGACGTGGCTGTCAACCCGGCCGCGGCGGATGCCAAGGTGCCCGAGCTGCCGGCGTGGCGGAAGGCGCTGTTCCTGCCGGCAGCCGAGCAGATGAACTACCTGGCGAAGTTCATGGAGGGCATAGAGTGTTGGAAGTTGCGCCCGGAGCCGGGGGCCGTGGCGGTGCAGCCCGGGGATAAGTCGGCGGAGCGTTTTATTGCGGCGGCTGGCACCGAGGGGAAGGAGCTTTTGCTGGTTTACGTGCCCGAGGACCGGACGGTAAGCCTATTCCTGAAGGCACTGCCTCGGTCGCCTGCGATTGGCTGGTACAATCCGCGCACGGGGGAGAAGAATCGGGCCGTAGCCGTCGTGGGCGAGAGCGCCTGCCAGGTGCCGACGCCGAATCCCGGCGACTGGCTGCTGACGGTGACGGAGGGGAAGAGGTGAGGAAACGCGATGAACAAGACGGCCAGTCAATTTGAGGGGCTTCTGTCCCGCTACTTTGAGACGCTGCTCCAGGATAACCCCACCTTCGCCACCATGTCCGCTGGGCTGCGCGACGGCGAAGGCAAGCTGGGGAGGCTGAGCCTGGAGTTTCATCGCAAGCGGGAACGCGAGCGGCAATCGGCGCTGCGGGCGCTGGAGGGGATTTCCCCGCGGGAGCTTTCCAACGAGCAACAGCTCGACCGGCTGGCGCTGCGGAGCCTGCTGCTGAAGGAATGCGAAGATTACGCTCGGGGCCGGCATGCGCTTGAACCCAACGCGCCGGATCTGTTGCTCAACATCCTGCTGCATGAGCTGCTGCGCGGAGACGAGGAGCCTACGCGGGCGGCGCGCAACTTGCGCTCGCTGCTCAAGCAGGCGCCGGATTTCCTGGATGAAGCGGCGGCGGTGGTGCGTCGCCCGGAACGGGTGTGGCTGCGGGTGATGGAGCAGACGGTGGCGGGCGGCGTGGCGTTGCTGGAGGGCGTGGGGAAGTTCTTGCAGAAGGCGGGGGCGCTGGCAGGAGATCAGGCGCTCCGAGATGCGGCGGGGAAGGCGATGCTGCGATACCGTCAGCGGGTACGGCAGCGTCCCCTGGCGCCGGCCGGCTCGTTTGCGATTGGCGCGGCGGCGCTGCAACGCCGCGTGCGGGAGGAGCTGGGATTGGATTACACGCTGGGCCAGGTGGAAGCGTTGGCGCTGGGCGAGGTGGAGCGAGTGGGTGGGCTGCTCAAGGCGGCCTGCGGGCGGTTTGGGCGCAACAGCTCGGCGGCGAGCATCATTGCCGAGGCGCGCGCGAGCTGGCGTCCGGGCACGGACCTGGTGAAGCTTTATCAGGACGAGACGAGACGCATCGCACAAGGATTTCGCCAGGCGCACGCGGTGACTTTTCCCAAAGGAGACGTGCTGCAGGTCAAGCCCGTGCCCGACTTTCTGCGGGCGGTGATACCGACGGCGGCTTACCTGCAGCCGCCGGCGTTCGCGAAGGAGCAACGCGGCGTGTTCTGGGTGAGCGACCAGAGCGCGGCGAAGCAGACCGAGGCGGAGAAGCTCGCCGAACAGCAGCAGCACTTTGGGCTCCCGCTGACCTGCGCGCATGAAGGTTACCTGGGCCATCATTTGCAATTCGTGACGGCGAATGGGCACCCGAGGCGGTGGCGGCGGCTGTTCGCCCACGCGGTTTTCTACGAAGGCTGGACGCTTTGGTGCGAGCAGATGCTGGTGGACCTGAGAGTGGACCGGTCACCGTGGCTGCCGGTGCAGCAGTTGCACGACGCGCTGTGGCGGTGCAACCGCATCCTGGTGGACTTGCGCTTGCAGACCGGGCGCTACAGCCACGAGCAGGCTGTCCGGCACTTGCAGCGGGAAGCCGGCTTCACACGCGCGCGGGCGGAGGCGGACGTCAACTGGTACACGGCGCAACCCGCTGTGCCGATGAGCTACTGGCTGGGGCGGCTGGAGAATGAGCGGCTGCGCGGGCGGTTGATGGACGGGCGCGGCTGGAGCCTCCAGGAGTTCAACGATTGGCTGCTAAGTTTCGGAACGATTCCGCAAGCGTGGATTGAGAAGTACGGGCTGGATTAGGAGTTGAGAGAGGGTCTGGAAACGGCGTGCCCCAGCCGGCTTCTTCCTTGGGGAGAAGGGCATGGGACGGGACAGGCTTTTCCACACCGGGAAGGCCCTAGCCCGCAGGTCCGACTTCAGGAACCGAGCAGGCCATGCCCTAACCGGCCAGTATTTGGGGGCGTTCCTTGATTTGGCTGTCTCCAGCGCACTTCCGAACCTTCAACCCTCGCAATTCTGAGAAGAGCCCAGGGGTGTGGCAGTGCATGCTTGGCGCATCGCTCGATCCGGCCGGGCCCTGTTGCACAAAATGCTGCCGCCACTTGCTAACGGTGTTTGGGCGGGTAGCCGGTGTTGGGGTTGCCTGCTTGCCTTACTCGGCCTCGGTGAGGGTAATGTCGGCTTCCCGGGAGGCGAGGGTGCCTTCGGGCTCGGGGACTGAATTTATGACGTGCGACATCGGGGGGGAGTCCAGAGAATTATACCTGGTGTTTACTGGCCGTGGGGCGGCGACGATGCCTGGGGGGCTAGTGCCCTCTTGTTCGTCCTGTGTCTCGCGGTTGCGGTTTCTGGCTGGCTGGTTGTGCCAAAGGACACCGTAGAAGGTTGCGAGGCCCGCTGTGGCTACGAGGAGCGAGAACATAGCTGAACTACAGATCTTCTGGTGGGTGATTGGCTTGGGCGCGTTCGCGTTTGAGCTCCTGTTCGGCGAGGAGCCAGTCGTCGAGCTCGTTGCCCGGAGTGCCGCCGCGCGTCAGAAAGATTTGGTGGGCGCGTTCACGGATCTGCTCGTTGGGAACGAAGCCGTTGGTTGGCGCGGCTGAGTTTGGAGCAACTGGAGGTTCCTCTCTGGGGCGCAATGTCTGTTTGCCGTTTCGCTTCTTCATGGTCTTTTGTGGTTTCATTCTCGTTCTGTGCTGGTGTCTTGGTATTACTTTGCACTTTGAAGTCGCCGGTTGAGCTCCTGTTCCATGTCTCGCCAGTCATCCAAGGTCATATGGCCGATGTCCGCTCGCGGGGGTGTCTGAAGGATTGGCTGGCTGAATCGCACGACATGCCAAGGGCAGATTCTGACGCGTAATTGAGCCTGCGCGCGCAAAGCCAGCCTTCTGGGTCCGGTGTTCCGCGCGGGTGCTTTCATCTGGCGTATGCCGGGGGTTCTGTCCGGCCTTCGGGTGGGGTTTGGAGAGAGACCCTTCTCGACTTCCTCCGCCCGTGAGCGCCCGGTGCGAAGAGGCCGCAAAGCGTGCCAGAAAGCCGTTCTCGAAGATCCCTTCCCTTGACGACGAACGCGTCGGCACCGGCCTTGAGGGCCAGTGATCTCGAAGTGGAACTGTCGTCCGAAGTAATGACGACGACAACGGGAGGCTGCTCAAACCGCTTGATGTATTCTGTAGCTTGTATGCCGTTGAGCCGCGGCAGATGAGAATCCATCAAGACCAAGTCTGGCGACAACGCCGCCGCAGAGCGAAGCGCCTGGCGGCCATCGGTGGCGGCACCAACAAGAACGAAATCGCCAACTTCCTTCAGGATCTGGGCGAGGATCTTCAGCATTAGAGGAGAATCGTCCACGACCAGGGTCCGAATGGCTGCCTCGGATGAAGCTCTCCTCATAGTGGCTTCTCCCTGGTTGGGCCTGTTGGCGTTGAGGGCGCGGCTTGGGTGCCGGCAGGGGCGGCCATGGCGGTAGTGACCAATCCGCTCTCGATTTTCCATCCGCCGCCCAGTGCTTTGTAGAGACTGATGAGGTTCTGGGTCACTGCTCTGTCGCTTTGGACAAGATCGTCTTCCGTGCGGTACAGGGAGCGCTCGGCATCGAGGACGTTGATAAAGCTGGCGAGGCCATTGGAGTAGAGTTGGTTGGCCAAGTGGAGGGAGTCCTGGCTGGACTTCACAGCATCTTCGAGGGAGCGGCGGCGGATTTGTTCCTTGGCATAGGCGACAAGAGCGTTCTCGACCTCCTCAAGGGAGGTGAGGACGGTCTTCTCGTAGGCGGCAAGTGCCTGCTCCTGGCGGGCGTTTTGCACGCGGATGCTGGCCCGAATGCGTCCGGCCTCAAAAAGTTTCCATTGCACGGTCGGTCCAACGGACCAGAACAGGCTGTTCCCGGTAAACCAGTCGCTCGCACTAATACTTTGGAATCCAGCGAGGCCGGTGAGGGAGAATTTAGGGAAGAGATTGGCGGTGGCAACGCCGATGCGGGCGGTGGAGGCGGCGAGTTGACGTTCAGCCTGTTGAATATCGGGGCGGCGGCGCAAGAGGTCCGACGGGAGTCCTGCCGGCACGTTTGGCGGGGCGGCAGGAATGGGGGCTGGCTCTGACAGCTCGGCCAAGAGCGCCCCGGGTGCCTGGCCCAGCAGCACACCGAGACGGTGGATCGAGGCCTGGATGCTGCTTTCCAGGCTTGGGATAACGGCGCGGGTGGTTGCGAGCAGTGTGGCGGCTTGCTGCACGTCGAGGTCGCTGGTCAGGCCATTTGTGAACCGGTCGCGGGTGAGGGCGAGAGCGTCCTCCTGGGCTTTGATGTTTTTGTTGGCGATGTCCAGGCGGCGTTGAAAGCCGCGCAGCTCGATGTAATTGCGTGCTACCTCGCCGAGAAGCGTCACCTGCACTTTTTGTCGGCCGAACTCGGCGGCGGCAACTTCGGCCTTGCCGGCCTCGACGGCGCGGCGCTTGCCACCGAAGACGTCGATTTCCCAAGCGGCGTCGAATCCAGCCTGATAAACGTCGTTTTCGAACGGGACACTGGAGGGGAGATCGAGGGAGCCGATAATCGGCTGGTTCTTGCTTTGGTTTTGGCGCGCATAGGAACCGCCGGTCCCAAGCGTGGGCCAAAGATCGGCCGAAACGATGCGGTATTGGGCGCGAGCTTCGCGCACACGCGCGGCGGCGATGCGGAGGTCGTGATTGGCCTTCACCGCACGTTCGATGAGGGAATCCAACTGAGGGTCGTTGAAGGTCTTCCACCAGGAGGCGAGGGAAGGCTCGATGTTTGTTTGGCTGCCGGCGGTGGGTGCATTCCATTGGGCGGGGACGGCGGTGTTTGGGTGCTGGTAGTTGGGGCCGACGGTGCAGCCACCAAGCAGGCAGACGAGCGCGACCAAACCCACAGGCGATATGCAGCGACTGATCTGCGCGGGGAGGGGGTGTTTGGGAGTAAGGGTATTCATACGGTCTTTTTCAGTGGGCCACAACCGGGCCGCGAGCGACAACGCGCTTGAGCAAAACGACCAGTGGGATGGCGATGAAACACAAAACGGTCAGCAACCAGAAGGCGTCCACATACGCCAGCATATTGGACTGCTGGACCAACGACCGATACACCATGCCATCGGCCATTGCTGGCGCTTGGGCTGCTCCCACTTGCGCCGCCAGAACCGCCTGGGAGCCTTGGGTTGCCATCTGATACGCCGGATCGTAGGGAGTTACGTGCGTTATCAGCGTCGCCTGATGGGCTTGCGCCCCGCGAGTCACCACCGTTGTCATCAGCGATATACCGATGCTCCCGGCCAGGTTCCGGGCCAGAGCGAAAATACCGGAAGCGTTACCCATCTGCTCCTTCTTGAGCATGCCCATCGACACGGTGAGCAGTGGCACCATGCATAGCCCCACGCCAGCACCTTGGAGGAAATTGGGCAAATCCAAGTAACTCTTGGCGAATTCGAGATTCAGACCTGCGAACATCCAGGAGGAAACCCCAAGCAAAAGAAATCCACCGCCGATTAACTTCCGGGCGTCAAACCGATTTATCATCAGGCCGGCCAACGGCATGAACACCACCGCTCCCAATCCGCGAGAAACCTGAACCAGTCCGCTATCAAGTGAGCTGTAGCCCATCAGCCCTTGCAGGAAAAGCGGCAACAAGGTCATCGGCGCATAAATGAACACCGCCGCGACGCTGATCAGCACCGTGCTAACGGCATAGTTGCGGTCCTTGAATACGCGCAGGTCCGCAAGGGGATAGCTGCTTCGGAACTCCCAGATCACGAACCCGACGAATGTCGCCGCCGAGACCGCTGAAAACCAGCGGATCCATACCGCTGCAAACCAATCCGCATCTTGGCCTTTATCCAAGACGACTTGCATGGTGCCCAGCCAGAGAGTCAGCAATCCGAACCCAATGCCGTCTATGCGCGTCGGCTTGGCCTTGCGGATGTAGTCCGGGTCGAAGACAAACTTGCGAACCATCCAAACAGCCAGCAGGCCAATTGGCACGTTCATATAAAACAACCAACGCCATGAGTAGTTATCTGTAATCCACCCACCCAGCAGGGGGCCTACTACCGGCGCGACAATAACCCCCAGGCCATAGAAGCCCATGGCAACACCATGTTTCTCCACTGGAAAGGCTTCCAGTATGATGGCTTGCGACAAGGGCTGCAAAGCCCCGCCAGCGGCTCCCTGCAAAACACGCGCCGCCACAAGAAATGCCATTGTAGGAGCAACGCCACAGAAGAATGACGACAGGGAGAACAACGCAATGCAGACTAGCAGAAACCTTTTCCGCCCGAAGAACGACGAAAACCACGCGCTGGCTGGCAGGACTACCGCGTTGGAGACCAGGTAGCTGGTCTGAACCCACGTTGACTCTGTGGTAGTCGCTGAAAGGTTACCCGCAATGTTCGGCAACGAAACGCTGACAATAGTCGAATCGAGGACCTCCATGAAGGTCGGCAGGACCACTGCGACCGCAACCAGCCAGGGGTTCACGTCGGGATATGCTTTGTTACTGTGCATGCTGAGCGGCGGTTGGAGCTATTTGACGCGCACGGTTGGTTCGACGGACATCCCCGGGCCGAGCACAAGTTGATCGGGGATGTCCTCGCAGACGATCTTGACTGGAACGCGCTGAACGACCTTGATGTAGTTACCGGTAGCGTTTTCCGGGGGAAACATACTGAACCGGGCGCCGGAACCGTTCTGGAGGCTTTCAATCCGCCCCTTCAGTTTGAGACCCGGGTGGGCATCCACTTTGATCTCCACGGCCTGACCGACACGCATGCGAGCCAACTGGGTCTCCTTGAAGTTGGCGACGACCCAAAACTGACGGGGCACGAGGGCCATCAATGCCTGCCCAGGATTCACATAGGCCCCCTGCTCGACGGTTCGGCGCGTGACGCGGCCACTCTGGGGAGCCGTGACCCTGGTATAGGAGAGATTGAGTTCCGCCTGGCGGACAGCGGCCTCGCTTTGCTGAATGTCGGCAGCGGCGGTGTCAATCGCCGCGCGGCTCAATCCCAGTTGCGCTTGGGCGGCGAGCATCTTGCTGCGCGCGGCGAGAACCTGAGCTCCGGCGGAGCGAGCCTGTGTTTCAGCCAAGTCCAACTGGCTGCGGGAAACGGCACGGCTCTCGACGGCCTGGTAGCGTTTCAGATCGGCTTGCGCACGGCTGGCCTCGGATTCGGCAACGTTGAGGTTCGCACGCTCTTGCTCAACTTTGGCGTCGTCAACGGCCGACTGCGCCTTCGTTTGTTCAAGCCGGCTCCTGGCACCCAGCAGAGCGGCCTGGGCCTGGGCAAGCCTCGCCTGATAGTCACGGGGATCAATTTCGAGCAGGAGGTCGCCCTGGCTGACCATCTGGTTGTCTTGAACAGACAGGCGGTCAACACGGCCCGGAACTTGTGGCGCGATGGGGGTGACGTGGCTTTCAATGAAGGCATTGTCGGTGGACTCGTAAGGCTCGATGAAGCGACAATAGTAGAAGGCGGAGGCGACGCCGACGAGAAGGACAACGGCCAAGAGAACAATGCGCGTCTTGATCTTGGAGCGGCTTGGAGCGGCTGGAACGTCCGGCTTCCCTTCGCCATCGCGTTTGGTTCCTTCGTGCGGGGCGACTCCTGGTTGGCCCGGATGATTGCGGGCTTGTGGGAGCGGTTCGACGGTGATGGCTTCGTTACGTTCCATAGGGTTCGTGGTGTTTGTTAGTCTGGTCTGGGTGGTTGCTGGTGGCGGTCGTGATCAACTGACGGCGGTGAGTGAGACCGCTTCGTTGCGGTCGTTGCGCGTTTTGCCGGCGGCGTTCGGATCGAGCGTGGGTTTGCCGTCCACGAGGAACAGGTATTGGTGGTAGCCGTGGGGCAGTTCCAAGCTGGCCATCCAGGAACCATCGGGCATCTGGCACATGGGGTTGGCATTGGACTGCCAACGGTTGAAGTCGCCTATCAGGGAGACACGCGTGGCCCCGGGCGCGCGGCAGAAGAAATTGATGTGATGCCGGGTGTTCCTGGCGGAGTAGGGGTTCGGCGCGACAGCAGGGGCGAGCTCAGAGGTTGACGCATTCATGTTACTTGGCGCTGGGGGCAGCGGGCTTGGCGGCGTGGAGGACTTGATGGAGTTGGGCCAGGATTGCAGCTTTGGTAGCGGTGCCGACGAGCCTGGCGGAGGGAGTTCCGTTCAAGAAGTAGAGCAGCGTGGGAATGGACTGGACACCGTAGCGCAGGCTCAGGTGTGGGTTGTCGTCAGCGTTGACGGCGACGAGTTTCAGGCTTCCGGCACAAGCAGTGGCGACCTCGTCCAGCACCGGGCCCAGCGTGTGACAAGGCCGGCTCCAAGGTGCCCAGAAGGCAGCTAAGACAGGGCCCTTTGGCAACAGAACTTCCGACTCGAAGCTTTTCTCTCCGACTTCGGTAGTGCGCCATTTATCCAGTTTTTCGTTCATCTGTGGAGCGATATCAGACTAGCTAGGACATAATGCACGGCCCTTACCAAGCGGTTGATGTATTCATAACACGCTGTATCAATTGAACTTCCGTATGGTATCTAATGGACTTTGTGGCGTCGGAAAATCGGATCGTCCGACATATCGACGTTGCAAAGGCTTGTAGGCTCGGGTAGAGTGGGTGGCTATGGAAAGCAATGCTGACCCGCGGTACGATGCCAATCTGGCGGCGCGGCTGTTCCTGGAATTGGCGAACGAGCACTCTCTGGAGGGGTCGCTCCAGAGGGTTGTTGCAGTGGTGGGGGAACGGCCGGACATGGCTTGTTTACAGATATGGTGCGTGGGGGAGGGAGACCTGTGTTCCCGGTGCCCACTCGCGGAGAATTGTGAGGACCGTAGCCGCTGCCTGCATTTGGCTGCGGGTCGCGGTGTTTCTGTGGCGGGGGAAGCGGGGAGTGGCGCCTATTTTGGGGACGGGAATCAGAGGCTACCGCTTGGGTATGGGTTGCTGGGCAAGGTCGCGGGCACGCTTGAGGCAGTCCTGCTGCGGGATATGGGTCCGTCCGATTGTGAGGGTATCGGAGTCGGGTGGGCTAGGCAGGAGCGGATTCGCAGCCTTGGGGTCTCGCCCGTGGTCTTCAAAGGGCAGGTTCTTGGCGTGATGGCAGGGTATTCGCGCGGGGACGTCGGGGAGGATGCGAGGCCCTGGATGTCGATTCTTTCGGACCATGTTGCCGCGGTAATCGCCAATGCCAGAGCTTTTGAGGAGATTCAGCGTCTTAAGGCACAATTGGAACTGCAGAACATATATCTGCAAGAAGAGGTCGTGGAGGCGCGAGCCTTCGGGGACCTGGTGGGGCAGAGCGGCGCGCTGCGGCAGCTCGTGAGCCAGATTGATCTGGTGGCTTCGACTGAGGCCTCAGTGCTCATTCTGGGAGAAACGGGGACGGGCAAGGAGCTGGTTGCGCACGAAATCCACCGCCGCAGCGGGAGAAGTCAGCGGCCGCTGGTGCGGGTGAATTGCGCGTCGATTCCGAGAGAGCTTTTTGAAAGTGAGTTTTTTGGCCATGTGCGCGGTTCCTTTACCGGTGCGATCAAGGACCGAGCCGGCCGTATCGAGGCGGCTGAAGGGGGGACTTTGTTTCTGGATGAGATTGGAGAGCTGCCGCTGGAAATGCAGAGCAAGCTGCTGCGCTTCCTTCAGGAGAAGAAGTATGAGCGAATCGGGGAGGAGCGCACGCGGCAGGCGGATGTGCGGATCATCGGCGCCACGAACCGGGACTTGAAGAGAGCGGTTGAGGCGGGTCGTTTTCGGGAGGATCTCTATTACCGCTTGTATGTGTTTCCGATCCAAGTGGCGCCACTGCGGGAGCGAAGGGAAGACATTCCCCTCCTGGCGAAGCACTTTATTGATATTTCAGTCCGGGAGCTAAGGTGTGAGAGGCCGCGGCTAACGCGCGGCGGGGTGGCGGAACTGACGGGGTACGATTGGCCGGGGAACGTGCGGGAGTTGCGGAATGTGATCGAGCGGGCGGTAATCCTAGCGCGCGGCGGCTCATTGAGGTTCGATCTTCCGGTAAGCGGGGCGCCTGCTCATAATCCCCACCCTGCGCTCGAGTCGGCGGTCGAGGAGGGAGCAAGTGCTACCCCAGGACTGCTGACCGAGGCGGAGGTTCGGAGGCTCGAAACTGACAACCTGCTGGCGACGCTCCGAGCTACCAAGTGGAAGATCCGAGGCCCGGGCGGCGCGGCGGAGCTGCTGGGGGTGAAACCGACGACCCTGTACTCGCGCATGCAGAAGCTGGGAATCAAGCCGCCGGAGGCGGGAAGCACGGGAGCGGACAGCTCGGACGGAAGGTGAGGGTGTACGACGCGGGCAGGCGGAGGTGGTTTGGCTGTGACCCAGTCCAGGGCGGAGCGGTTGCCGAGGCGGTATTCGAAGGTCTCGGGCGGGCCATTTGGGGAGATGCTCTCGCTCAAAACTGCACGCCGACTTTGAACCAGACGTAGTTGCCTTTGAGCGTGTTCTGTGTGCCAATCTGGGGAAGCCATTTCACTTCGGCGGCCAGGCCCACCTTGCTGAATTGCGCGGCGTACGAAAGCACCGGCCCGACGCCCACGGTCATTTCCTCGAAGCTCCCCAACCGCGCGCCGCTGCCGCTGTCGCCCGTGGTTTGCGTCAGGTAGAAAGCGTTGGCGCCGACACCGATAAAGCCTTTGCCCAGCGGCAGATGCTGGGCCGCGGTCACGTCAATGTGGAACTGCTGTCCGCTTTGGTAGTCCGTGGTGGTGTTCTCGGTGTTGATGTCGTAGCCGATGTAGGTGGTGAACTCGATGCCGTTCTTCTGGCCCAGGTAGCTGACCAGCACGCCCGGCTCGAAGGTCCAATAGCCCAGCCCCTGGTTGGCCAGCCGGTTCTTCTGGTAGTCCCCTGTCGGCGCGTAGATGCCGCCGAAGAAGTCCACGTGCAGGTTGGTGCTCCAGGTGGTCCAACTCAGGGCCACGGGCCAGAACTCGATGTCGCTAAGGCCGCTGGCCGAATCACTCCGGTTTACTGTCCTGCCGCCCGAACCCGCCACCTGCGCCTTGACGTCCGTCCACACGAACGGAATGGAGACGCCGGGGGCGTAATTCACGCCGAGGAGGCTGAGCGGCGTGACCCAGAAGGCGCCGAACGAATCGGCGTAGGAGGTCGCCTCCACGTTCAAGGCGGTCTGTCCGGCGATGGGGAACTGGCGATTGGCGCTGGCGTCGCCGTTGTAGTAGAGAAAGTAGTTGAACGCGCCAATGGCGGGCTCGCCTGGCAGCACGTCCACGAAGGACGCGAACGAGCCGGGCGTGTAATGGCCGGCGCCGCCCTCTTCGGCGCGCGCAGCGATGGCGGCAGCCAGAAGCAGGAAGACTGCGAGGGGCGCATACGCAAGTCGTTGGTAACGCCGGCAGGGACGCATTCCCCTGCGTCCCTGATCAATTCGCTGAGAGACAGATGGGGACGCACTGGAATGCGTCCCTATCAACCGCTCGCGTATCCGCCCGCCTGCGGGGTGACGACAGGTTGGCATGATCAGTTTCCTCTGAAGTTCGTCAGATTCCCTGCCGGTGGGTTGGGGTACTTCCTGACCGATTCCTCGTATTCCTTGACCACCTTGAATACAGGCTCTCCCGCCCATAGGTAGTTGGGAAGCTGCAGATCCTCGTGCGGATCAACCTCGATGTTGTAGATCTTCGGGTAGTACATGGGCGCAGCGCTGCCAAACATCCCGCCCAGCATTTGCTGGCCCGTGCCGGTCAGGGCCATGTCCTTGAAGTAGATACGCCACTGCTTCCAGCGGGCGGCCACCAGATCCGGGCCGATGAAGGTGAGCAGGGACTCCCGGGCTCCCATCGCGCTCTTGCCGGTGAGCACGTCCGTCTGGTCCACACCGTCATACGGACGATCCGCGGGCAGCTTGGCGCCGAGGATGGCCGCGAAGGTCGGCAGGAAATCCATCTCCGAGAACATGGCGTATGAGGTGGTGTCAGGCTGCACGTGCCCAGGCCAGCGGATGAAACAAAAGGTCCGGATCGAGCCTTCGGTCGCGTCCCCCAGCGCGCCGCGGAAGGGGCCGGGGCTGCCCATGTCGGGCAACCCCAGGCCCGAGGCGTCCCAGGTCATGAAGTACTGGCCCGTGGGACCATTGTCGGACGCGAAGACGACAATAGTGTTGTCGTCGAGCTTCAGCTCCTTCAGCGCGTCGAGCACCTGCCCGAGGTGGTAGTCGCCTTCCATCATCTTGTCGCCGTACTGGCCGACGCGCGACTTGCCGGCGAAGGGCCTGGACGGCAGGTTCGGCGCATGGCCCATCGAGAATGGCAGGTAGAGGAAGAACGGCTTGCCCGCCGCCTGCTGCTGCTTCATGAACGCGAGCGAGCGGTCGGTCAGCTCGTTGTCAATCTCCGCGCGGACCGCAAGCGTGAAGGGCTTGACGCGTTCCAGCGGCCCGCCCGCCTTCTGCTGCATGATCCACACCCCCTTCTCGATCAGAACGCTCTCGGGCACGTTGCCGGCGCTGTGCGTTTGCATGACCTGCGGGACGTCCGCCGCGGTGTCCCACGAGGCGTCCGGCGGGATGCCGTAGAACTCATCGAAACCGTGCGCGCACGGCAGACTCTGCGGGTCGCTGCCGAGGTGCCACTTGCCGAACATGGCGGTCGCATAGCCCGTGTCCTTAAACAACTGGCCCATGGTGTACGCTTTGGCCGAGAGCGTGTTGGGCCCGCCCGGCAGGCCGAGAAGTGACAGGCCATTGCGGATCGAGTATTGCCCCGTCATAAGTGCGCAACGCGACGGGGTGCATCCCGGCTCCACGAGAAACTGCGTCAGGCGAAGCCCCTCCCGGGCGAGCCGGTCGGTGCGCGGCGTCGGGTATCCCCTTAGCTCGCCGCCGCCATAGGGGCCCATATCGCCGTAGCCGACATTGTCGGCGAGGATGAAGACGACGTTGGGTTTCTGGTCCGCAGCCTGGGCGGCGGACGTGTTGAAAGCCACCATGCCAACGCCAATGAGTGCGGCGGTAAGGAGGCTTGGTTTATGTGTGGTTCTCATACGCAGTTTATTTGGGTGCTTGTGCTAGTTCGTTTGCCGGTTTCGGTTCCTGGAACCATCAAGTCAAACTGCTGACCGAGCATCACTGGGTCAAGGCCCTTGGCAGCCCCGATGACCACGATCTGCGTGCGCGGCCTCCGCCCGCCCCACTCGTCCTGCAACGAGATGTCCACGCGCCTGCCGACCACTTGCAGCACTGCCCGCCGCTGTGGCGCGTCGGTGGTATAGACCACCCCTTTGGCCCGGTAAACCGTTCCCGGGAGCTTGCGCATGGTTGCCCGCAACGCTTCCAGCGCCAGCGGCTGGTCCGTCTGGTAGCTCCACGTGCTGAACACCTTGGAGTGGTCGTGCCGGTGGTGCTCGTGCCTGAGGTGGTCGTCATGACAGGCCGGGTCGGTGCAGTTAGGCTCAGCGGCGCGCGAGTAGGCGCGGGCAGGATCGAAGCGGCCGACACCCAGCAAGATCTCGTAGGGCACCTCGCAGTAATTGGTCTCGACGATGCGGAGACGGTTGAAATGGTCGTCGAGCCAGGCCCTGACTTTCCCGACCTGCCCGGGACCGGCCAGGTCCACCTTGTTCAGGATCAGCATGTCCGCAAACCCGACCTGGCGGAGCTTGAGGTCCATCAGGGGGGGATACTCGGGGTGCGCGAAGACCTGCTCCGCGTCCACCACGCAGATGACGCTGTCCAGCCTGATGCGGTCCCGCAGATTGGCATCGTTGAAGGTCACGAAGATGCCGGCGGGATCGGCGACGCCACTGGCTTCGAGCAGGATGTATTCGATGGTCTCTGGGCGGGCGAGCAAGGCGGTGACGGACGCGACGAGGTCGTCGCGTATCTGGCAGCAGACGCAGCCGTTGGCCAGGCTGATCATGTTGCCCTCGACCCCGACGACGAGTTGGGCGTCAATATTGATCGAGCCAAAGTCATTGACGAGAACCGCCACGCGCAGGCCGTGATTCCCGGTCAGGATGCGATTGAGCAGCGTCGTCTTGCCCGCGCCGAGAAAGCCGGTCAGGATGGTGAGGGGAACGGCCTTGCCGTGGTCGGCAATGGTTTCCATGCCGTTATTTCTTAGGGATGAACTTACTCAAATCAATGTTCAACGCCTTCGCCATCGCGAGAAGGTCAACCAACTGCGGGTTCGGGAGCTTGGTGAGCGGCTCGCGATAAACGTCCGGCGGATAATACTTCTTCGGATCAATCTCGAGGTCGCGCGTCAGTTGCTCCTGCTGTTGCTCGCGTGGCAGCCTGGGCTGTGGAACGACGCCTTGTCCCGTGGCGAGCGGCAGCGGGTCACCGAACAACAGGGTGGGAGGCGGCAGAGCCTGGCCCGCGAATCCCGGCAGCACGGCATCGCGTGCCCAGACCGCATCCTTGGTCACGTTGACGGTCACCACGTCCGGCGCGCCATAGAGGAAAAGCCCCTTCCAGTGGGCGCGAATGTCGGCGCTTTGCTCGTTGAGCGTGTCATTGTCGAACGCGAGGTGCGTGGCCATGCCGACCCGGGGGTTGACCTGGTTGATGAGATAGCCCGTGGCGTAACCCAATGTATGGTGGATGTCCACGGTGTAATTGAAGAGGAATTCGGGCAGCCCATACTTGAGCAGGTTGATGCGCGCCAAATCAGGCTGCAATTCGGTGACAAAGACATCTACGCCCTTGGCATATTTGGCCGTCAGGCCATCCGGCCGGCCGTCGCCGGTCCACACAAACGAAAGGCCATTCCAGTCCAGGCGATAGGCCGAGGCGCCGTCCTTGACGTGCGAGCGCCGCCAGTGGCGGATGGTAACGCCATTCTTGTCGTAACAGATGCCATTCTCGTCCTTCCAATCGAACTCGTTGACCTCAACCTCGTAGCCGTCGCCGATCGGGCAGGCGTCGAAGGCTTCCAGGTGCCACTTGAGCATCTGCTTCATGCCGGCGACCATGCCCTTGGTGCCGAGCTCCGGGGTGCGCCCGGAAGGGCCGGTGACCCGCAGCGGCATTTTCCACCGCCCCGCCCACGCCGAGAACGGGAGGAGATAGGACAGGTCGTGGTAGTGGTCCACGTGCAGGTGGGTGATGAAGATGTCGTTGATCGCCGGCACCGGGACGCCCATGGAAAGGATGTTCTTGACGCAGCCGGGGCCGAAGTCGAAGAAGAAACGGTCGCCGTTGCCCAGCTCAACCATGATGCAGGTGCCAGCCTGGTCGCGCCGGGGCGGGAAGGGGCAACTGCCGACGAATGAGATGCGCATCTCGTCCGGCCCGAGGGGCTCACTGCCCGGGAAATAATTCATCCGGCTGCGGACGGACGGCGTTGGCTTGTAGTAGGGCGGGAACTGCAGGCCGGTGCTCGGTCCCCCGCCATAGGGATTCGTGGGCTGGGCGGCACCTGGCTGTGCGTCGGCTGCCGCCGCCGGGGATACGGCGGCTGCTGCCATGCCAGCGGCTGCCGCGCCAACGATCTTCAACATGTCACGCCGGACCATGGTGTTCTGTTCCTTGTTTTCATTGTTCATATCTGCTGATGCCTTTCGTTGATGGTTGACTACTGATGGTCATTTGTGCTTTGACGCCGCCCATTACTTAACACCCGGCGGGTGCTCCCGCAACTCGCCGCCGCCCGGCGAGCGGACGGTAATAAGCTGAAGGTGATGACTTGGGTGCTGAGGCCGACGACGTATTGCGCGTCGTCGGGGTGGTTGGGATAGGCAACGCAGAAGCACAGTCCGCGGCACGTCTTCAGTGAAATGTGGAAGCCCGCGCAGGCGCCTGGCGAGAGCGGTCTCGGGGCAAGCGATTCCTCCTTGACGACGAATACCTGGATGGAGTCGTGTCTCAGAAATGGATATAGGAGTTACCCCCCTTACGCTACCGTAGCAACACCGTAGCGCTGCCGTAGCACTACCGTGCAACTATGGGAGCGGGTCTTGAGCAATTCTGGTTTTGGGCCAGCTTTGGGCCTCTTTGCCTTAAAAGAACGGCCTGGCAGGGGTGTTTTGAGGCCAAATGAAGGGATGGCGCCTGGGACGGAGCGGTTGAAAAGAAGGGTCAGCAGGAGGGGTTTTGCCTGGGGTGAATTAGATTGACGGCGTCTGCAAGGGCGGCAGGTTCTTGACGATTCTCACGGTTTCGAGGCTGACGGTGATGACCTGGGCGATGAGGCGGACGATGTATTGCGGGTCGTCGGGGCGGTTGGGGTCGTTGGTGATGCCGCTGCGTTTGTCGGTGCTGACCTGGTATTGGTCAATGAGGCGCTCAAACTTGCGGAGGCGGCATTGGGCCGAAGAATATCCGCAGGACCTTTTCCCTCCCAATGACGCGCACCAGTTCGTGCATCGTGCAGTACATCACAATCAGCACGAGGAGAATGATCTGGATGGCCCAGAAATGCGGCCATACGATTTCCGACAGCAGCTTTCGGTTACCGGCCACCAGGCCGCCGGCCTGCCGCGAGAAATCAACCAGGCGTTCCAGATAGTGAACGAGCCCGGACACCAGCAGGTAGATCAGGCTTTTCCAGGCGACGTTGTGGATCAGGGGTTTGTGGGGAAAGGCGTTCATCATGGGCAGCATGTCCGCGAGCAACACCGCCTTGCCCAGGATGAGGGCGCCGATCGTCACCGACACCGAAGCCCAAGGCGAAATCCCTGTCCGCTTCAGCATCAACGCGCGGATGAACGCGACGAGGTGCAGAGCCACGAAGAAGAAGATCGTCGGCGGGAGCACCGCGAGGAACTCCTCCTTGAGCTTGTGGGAGAGTTTAGTCATTCAATACGTCCATCCGGCGTGAATCAGGACGCCCTTTAGCATTGGTAGTCGGTCATGGTTTAGGAAAAAGGTGTCTGCTTGGCTTGTAAAGTCGTGGGCCGCCTCGGGGAGACAGCCCGCGTGTTTCACAATCGGAGCCGATGTACATTGCGCGGCTTGCACAGGCTGTACGTGATAAGATTGCTCTTAATCGCCTCCGAAAAGCCGTGCTCCGGACCGCCTCCTCGGGGCTTAAAACGAGTAGGTCACTCCCAGCTTCAAGATGGGCCAGAAGGGGAAATGCTTCCTGGTATCCTCAATCTTGTGCTTCTCGCCGGAGACGGCCAGGCTCGCGGTCGGATCGCTGGCCATGAGCGAGACCTGGGCATCCCCGATGTAGGCCACGCCCAGTTCGCCGAACATGGCCCAATGATGCGCGTGGTCAAAGTAGAAGAAATTGCCGCCTATGGAGACATAAGCATTGACGGCCTGCGGCCGGATGTTCAGGTCCAGACTGCCCGTGTAGATTCTGCCGTTGAGCGCATAGGCCCCGTAAGCCTGGCCGGTAAGCTCGCTTTGGTCCACCATGATGCCGACGCTGACACGGAAGGAATGCCGTTTCCAAGGATAAATATCCAGCGCCACCGTCTCGGTAAGCGGCTGGAACTTGGCATTGTAGGTTATGTCCTCGATCTTGGCCGACCCGGACCAGTAGAAGTAGTCCATGCCGGCGTGCACGCCCAAGTGGTTCGAGAACCGCCAACCGATCGAGCCGCCAGCCCCGGTGGTGCCCACCTCAGCCGAGAGGCTTAAAGGATGATAATAGGCTTCCACGATGGAGTTCGTGTCTATGGTGGATGTGCTGCTGTCTCCTTTGCTCTCAGCGGTCGGGGAGGTTTGAGCGTTCAGGCTGAGCACGCCGGCGCCAAGCAGGCACGCGGTGATTAGGGGTGGTTTGATGGAGTTTCTTTTCATTGCTATTGTTGGTTTCTTGGATTGTCTATTCGGCTTGCTGGTGCCGGTTTCAGGGACGCCGTGCGCCACCTGGCGTCGAACAGGTTGCCGGTAGTCTGGGCTTTCTGGAAAGGCATGCCGTCCTACCCTTTCATTTGAACACTTCCACGGTCGCGAACGGCTCTGCTGACCACGGGCGGAAGCGATTGATCGTGAACCTGGTCTTCTGTCCGGGCTGCACATCCACTAGCACGTAATTATACTCCTCCTTGGGTGCCTGGCCTTTCCAATAGAGATCGGGCGGGTAGTCGGCAGGAACCTTAATGTGCGTGCGGCCCGGGAGAATCGGGTCCTGTTCCGCGCCGCCGCCACCCAGCAGCAGGTACTTGACGCCGTCCACGTCGTAAAGCTCGGTCGTGTGCACATGCCCGTTGAAGACGACGATGTCCAGGTCCTTGGCGTACGCGGCAATCGTCTTGTGGGGATTCTGGTCGTCAGGGATGGCGCCCATGCCGGAGCGGGCGAAGGCCGGATTATGGAAGGCGATGAAGACGTTCCTGGTCCCTGCACCCTTGGCCTCATCCAGCCACACCTTCAACTGCTTCATCTGTTCCTCGTATGAGGGTCGGGTGGCGCCCCAGACCGTGGGCTCGCGATAGTCGTATTTGCCGGTCCACAGGAAGATGAAGCGGGCGCCGTTGAAGTCGAACTTGTAGATGAGTTGCTTGTCCGAGACCCCGAGCTTCTTCAAGTAGGGGAAGGAACTCAATACCCCTTCAACGTCGGAGTCATTCCACACTTCGTGATTGCCGATGGCGGTGAAGACACGGCCCGGCAGTCCGGCGGCGCGCATCTCCTCGTCCGGGGGCGGCAGCTTCTTCAATACGTCCTCGTTCACCAGCTTCCAGTACGGGTTGTCGGAGGGTTTGCCGCCCTGCCGGCCCCACCAAACCAGGTCGCCGGTGCTGAGAATAAATCTGGCCCGTCCGCTCTGGACATCTTTCACGATCTCGCGGGCAACCCAGTCGCCGCCTTGGAGCCGGAACATCGTGCGGCGCACGCCCGGCAGCAGCTTCACGTCCTCGACTGCCGCCTCGGTGACCCAGCCTTTGTCCACCGTTAGATAGGTCACTTCGCTGTGGGTCATGAACGGCATGACCATCTCCACCAGCTCATGGGTCGCCGGGTCGTAGATGAGCCTGACGTCCTTCTGGACGACCTCTGCCGCGACTTTCTCCGGCAGCACCAGCTCGAACATATCCGCCATCAGGTCGCGCGCTTCGGCCTCCTGGTCTGCGCGGTAAGGCAGGTACATCATGGAGCGCGAATCGCCATAGACGGCGAAGCTGAAACCCTTGCCGCCGGCGGAACCCTGGCCGCTCGCGCAGCCGGTGCAGAGCGCCAGGAGCACAGCCGCGGAGAGAATCGTGTTGATGGCTCGGGTGAAGATGACTGGTTTTGTTTTCAGCGGTAACGCTCCTTTCTTCGTTTGTTCATTCGGCGCGCAAGGAGTGCGGGCGGCCCTTGCGAGCCGCCTGCCGTATGGGGAATTCGACTATTCGCCGGCGTGTTGCTTGATCATCGCCTCGATTTTCTTTTTCAGGGCCTCCAGATTGAAGGAAGCCGGGTCCTGCATCGGCGGGTAGTCAATCGCCGTCATGGCGAGCTTGCCGACTTCCCGCTGGACCACCACGAAGCGCCAGAACTCACGCGCATAGAACTCGTTCAGGTATCCCCCGCCCAGGTCGTTGAGGCTCTGGCCGCGCACGGAAGGCGTCCGCTCGAATGGATCCTGGCGCAGATTCACGATTGTTGGCATGTCGGTCGTGACCTTTTCTCCCGGCCAGCCGTAGGGCTGCTGGATGAACTGGAACTTGAAGTCATCAATGCGGATGGCGCCGAGCTGAGGCCCGCCAAAGTAGAAGAGTTCGTGCCGCTTGGACGGGCCATTCCCGGTGAGGAGGTCCATCTGGTCGTAACCGTCGAGATGGTTCTTGTAGGTCTGGCCTTCGAGCGTCACGCCCTTGAGCAGTTGGTCAGTGATGTTGGGGTTGCCGGCGGCGTGGCACAAGGTGGGGAACCAGTCGAGGCCGGAGAAGATGCCGTTCACGACGGTGCCAGGCTTGATGTGGCCCGGCCAGCGGGCGATGCACGGCACGCGGAAACCGCCCTCAAAGGTGGTGCCTTTGGTGGCTTTGAACGGTGTCATGCCGCCGTCCGGCCACGTGAACACCTCCGCCCCGTTGTCAGTGGTGAAGATGACGATGGTGTTGTCCGCCTCGCCGATGTCGTCGAGGTGCTTGAGCAATTCGCCGATGCTGTCGTCCATCTGGGCCATGCCGGCCTCCTCGACGTTATAGTTGCTCTCGTAGTTCATCATCTTCTGGTACTTCGGGGGCAGGTAGGTGAAGACGTGCATGCGCGTGGTGTTGTGCCAGATGAAGAACGGCTTGCCGTCCTTCTTGGCCTTGTCCATGAAATCGGACGTGCTCTTAACCAGCACTTCGTCGAAGGTCTCCATGTCATACTTGGCCTTGCGGCCTTGCTGCCAGTTCTGCATGTCCTTCATGTCGGGGAACGGCGCCAGCGGTCCTTCATCCTCGATCTTCTGTTTGCCAATCTTGCCCCAGCGCGGCTGCTCAGTGGAATCATCGGTGTCCGTCGCCCAGCAATGGACCAGGTCGCGCGGGCCGGTCTTGTCAATCCAATCCTGGGGATAGTCGAACCAATACGGGTCGGACATCGCATCGAGGTGATACAAGTAGCCGAAGAACTCGTCGAAGCCATGCACCGTCGGGAGGTATTTGTTTAGGTCGCCGAGATGGTTTTTGCCGAACTGCCCGGTGGCGTAGCCCTGGGCCTTGAGGGCGGTGGCGAGCGTGCAGGCTTGGGCCGGGAGGCCCACGTCCGCACCCGCCTGGCCCACGGTCGTCAGGCCCGTGCGCAGGGGAATCTCGCCGGTGATGAAGTTAGCGCGGCCCGCCGTGCAGCTTGCCTCGGCGTAGTAATCGGTGAACCTCATGCCCTGTGCGGCCAGCTTGTCGAGATTCGGCGTTTTGCCCGACATAATGCCCTGGTGGTAGGCACCGATGTTGAACCAGCCGACGTCATCGCCCATGATGACGAGGATGTTGGGTTTCTTGTCCGCCGCGTGGGCCGGGCAGGCGGCGCTCACGAGCGTCGCTACGGCCACGAGCAGCGACAAGCCGTCATGGATTAGATTTCGTTTCATACGTTTTCGTCTCTCTCTGTTTCTCTGTCTATCGAGCTCTCCCGTTTTATGTGTTTGGTTTACGCGGCCATGGCCCTCAAATCCCCACAGATTGCAGGAAATGGGATGCGCGGACCCCTTGTACAACAGGGAAGGAAGGTTTTGACCGCTGCTCACTATATCCCCTCTGTTTGTTCTCCTGTCAAACGGGTCAGCCCGTAGTTTCGACCTGGGGGAAAAGGGCGGGGAATGGTAATCAGTGATCAGTGATCGGTAATCAGTGGCGAGGGGCAGGTATCACAGGTGTTCCTCCTCCGGAATCACCGTGCGGCGGATGGCTTCGAGCAGAGCCTCCCCGGAATCCATCTTGTGCAGATACCGCTCGTCTCGCTCACGCCAGGCGGTGGCAACTTACAGCAGGGGGGGCTTTGATGGTTTCGAGGCTGCCGGTGATGACCTGGGCGATGAGGCGGACGATGTATTGCGGGTCGTCGGGGCGGTTGGGGTCGTTGGTGATGCCGCTGCGCTTGTCGGTGCTGACCTGGTATTGGTCAATCACCCAGTCCAGGGCGGAGCGGTTGCCGAGACGGTATTCAAAGGTCTCGGGCGGGATGCCTTCGAGGGTCAGGAAGTCGTTATAGACGATGGATGCGGTGGGGGCGGGTTCCGCGGGGTTGCCAGCTTTCGGGTCGGAAGGAGAATGGGACGCGGTGAAACGCGTCCCTACCTTGATGAGCTTCATCTTCTCGACGCGCCAGTTGAGCTGGGCGCTGGGGTTTTCGCGGCGGGTGAGGGGGTATTCTTTGGCCTGCTCGTAGCCAATGTGGAGGTCGGCGAGCTGCTTGCCGGCGGCGGCGAAGGCGTGGAATACCTCCGAGTCCTCGGGCGTCGGAGCGCCGCTGTCCGCAGCCGCGGCGGGCTCGAAGGTGACCGCGGCTGCGGGTTTGCCCGACGCGCTCCTGCTTGCCGGGCTGCTGCGGGTCGGGAGACCCGCGCTCCGGACGAAGGGAATGCGCGGCAGTTCGCGGCGGAGGTTGGCGGCGTAACGCTCGCGGTACTGCGGATGGTGCAGGATCGCATACCCGAGGTAATGCGGGCAGTTGGCGCGGCAGCGCATGAATGAGTTCTGTCACCCGATGGTTGTATCCGACTCCCCGCTGCGGGTTCCTTCCGCGTTCGGCTTTGGCTGGCGCAGGCGATAGAAGAGATAGATCGGCGCGCCGACCAGGGTGAGCGCCGTGCCGAAGGCGGAGTTGATCAGCGCCGGCTTCCCCGCAGCGACTGCCGCGCGGTAGCCTATGATGTCGTTATACACCGTGAAGGCGAGGTAGAGCGCCGCAAAAAAGATGAACGTCCACGGCACCAATGGATAGCCCGGCACCTTGTAAGGGCGCGGCGCATCGGGCTGCTTGCGCCGCATGACAAATACTCCGTAAGCGCCGATGGCGTAGAAAGCCCAGCTTACGAAGATCAAGGTGTCCGTGAGGGTGTCGAACGTGCCGCTGAACAGGAGGAGGATGCTCCAGATTCCCTGCACGACGAGCGAGGCGGCGGGGGTGTGGAATTTCGGGTGGGCTATGCCCAGCCGGCGCGGGCAGTAATCCATGCGTGCCATCGAGAAGTAGAGCCGGGCCGTGGCGAGAATCGTGGCGTTGGCGGTGCCGAACGTGGAGATCATCACGGCGGCGGCGATCCAGCGCCCGCCGCCGGAGAAGCAGCGCTCGGCCACGTCCGCCGCCACCAGTTTGGAGCGCGCCATCACGTCAATGGGCAGCACGTAGGCGTAAGTGACGTTCATCAGGATGTAGATGGCGGTCACCGTGAGCATGCCCCAGAGCAGGCCGAGGGGGATGGTGCGCTGGGGCTGCTTCACTTCGCCGGCGATGTAGGTGAGCTTGTTCCAGCCGTCGTAAGCCCAGAAGGCGCCCTGGAGAGCGGCCACAATGCCGAGGACCAGGGCCAGCCCGCTTAAGTGGATGTGGGCGCTCGGAGTGGTGAGATTGGCCGCCGCGCCGCCCGTGGGCAGGCAGAAGGCGCCCAGCACCAGCAGCAGCATGGCGGCGACCTTGGCGACGGTGAAGATATTCTGCACCAGGCCGCCGAATCGGACGCCGACATAGTTGATGGCGGTCAGCAGGACGATGAGGCCCGCCGCGACGCCCTTGGTCCCGATTTCCTTGAGCGGCAAAACGTCGCCCACGAACGGCACGTGAAACGACCAGGCCGCGACTGCCGCCGAGAACTCTGGCAGCTTCACGAACTGGGTGGCGTATTCGGCGAACACGTATGCAATGGCGGCAATGGAGCCGCTCTGCATGACGGCAAACGTGGCCCAGCCATATAAGAAGGCGAAGAAGGGGCCATACATGCGCTCGAAATACACGTACTGGCCGCCGGTCTCGGGGATGAGGCTGGCGACTTCGGCGTTGGTGAGCGCGCCGAACAGGGTGAGCACGCCGGCCAGCACCCAGACGCCGAGCAGCAGTTCCGGCGAGCCGATTTGCGCGGCCATGACTCCCGGCTTGCGGAAGATGCCGGAGCCGATGACGCCCCCAATGACCATCATCACCGTAGTGAAAAGGCCGAGCGTGGGAAGGAGGCCAGAGTTGAGGGGGCGCGAGGCGTTGGAGGGGCTCATGGGCGGAAATCCGAAGGCCGAAGGAGCGGGGAGCTGCGAGGCCCGCGTAGGGGCGGGGGGCCGAGTACGGCGTCAGCTCGTATGCCGCCGCCTGCCTTCGGACCCTGCGCCCTCGGGTTCATTCAGTCTTGAGCTGCTTCAGTAGCTTCACGGCGGCGTCCACGAGCATCTCGCCGCCGCCAGGCTTAACGCGGGCGTTGGTGACTTCGTAGCTGCCTTCCGTGAACGCCTTGCGCGTCGGCACGTAGCTTGGGCGGTCGTTGCAAATCTCGATCACCAGCGTGCGCTTGAACGGGGAAGCCTGCTTGATGGCCAGGCCCAGCTCCACGAAGATTTCGCATGGCAGGCAGACAATCGCCGTGTCGGCGTCGAGGCGGAACACCTGCACCTCCATCGGGCAGAGCGCGCCACGGCCGGCCAGGTCGAGAGTGCGGACGGCGGCGACTTTGGTGAGGAAGGAGACGTTGGTGCTGGAAAACTGCTCCATGGTCTTGCGGGCGTCCGCGATTTGCTCGGGAGTGACCTCCTGAAGCGGCACTTGCAACGTGGTGCTGCGCGCGGCGAGCGCGGGGTGGCTGATGACCGGGATGTCCTTCGCATGCTCGATCACCAACTGCCCGAGCGTGTTGCCGATGTGCTCGGCTAGGTCGAACTTCTTCCTCGGGACTGCTTTCTCGTGCACATTGATGTGGTTGAGGTCCCCGCACGTGCCCAGGCCGAAGACCGAGATGTAGTCCCCTCCGAAAGCGCGCCGCAGCGTCTGCTCCAGGAAGTATTCGTAGTCCGCGCTGTATTCTGTGCCGCCCACGGTATCCGAGTGCACGGCAAAGGTGGTCACACCTGCGAACGGTTCCTGCGCGCCTATGCCGCGGGCGAGGAGCATGCCGACGTCGGGATCAATAGGTCCGGCGGGACGGACGATGTCAGGATTGAGCAGGCCGGGGTTGAAGACGACCTTGCCGTTCTTCATCCAATAACGGCGGTTGAAGGAAAGCCCTTCCTGCTTCGCAATGCCCGCTTGCAGTCGCGCTGGCCGAAGGTGTGCCTCGGCGGCGACAATGACCTTGACCAGGCGCTCCGTCAGGAAGGCCGAGTAATCAATCTTCTCCTGCGGGTCCTCCCCATGCGCCTTTCGGGCGGCCTCGTGGAAGTACTCGCGCAGCGCCCCTTCGTAAAGCGGCCCCGTATGGCTGTGCGTAGCGCAGACGACAATGTGGGAGACGGGAATGCCGGTGCGCTCGCTCGCCTGCGCGCGGGCGCTGGCCGTGTCGCTCAACTGGACGCCCACCAGGTCGCAAGAGACCAGCGCAAGCTGCTCCCGGCCTTGCTGGAGAATGATGGCCTTGGCGTGCAGTGGATCGTGAACGCCCGTCGAGATGCGATCGTTGAAGTAGCCCGCCATGCGGTAGCCAACCGGCGGGGTGATGTCGGTTTCCGCGGCGCCGATGCGGAGACCGGTGTCGCGCGAGGCCTGCGGACCGGTATGGCAGCAGCCAGGGAGCAGGCATGCGCCGACGAGCAGCGTGGCGATTGAAGCCGACCTAGTTCTCTTCATGTGCTTGTGATACGATTTCCCGCCCCGCAGCGCAAACCCCGCTGGCGGTTACGCAAACGCCTTGGGAACAACCTCAGGCGGCCCCACGCGCCGCGCGTAGTCCAGGATGACACGAATCGCTTCCTGCGGGTCGTCGGTGATCGTGACCAGATCCAGATCGCCCGGGCTGATGAACTTGTGCTCCTGCTCCATGCGGGTCTTCATCCAGGCGAGCAGCCCGCTCCAGAAGGCGCGGCCAAAGAGGATGAGCGGGAAGGCCGGTATGCGCTCCGTCTGCACGAGGGTGATGACCTCGAAGAACTCGTCGAGCGTGCCAAAGCCGCCCGGCATGAACACAAAGGCCAGGCTGTATTTCACGAAGCAGACCTTGCGCGAGAAGAAGTAATGGAAGTGCATGGGAATGTTCGCATAGCGATTGCCCTTCTGCTCCCGGGGTAATTCGATATTAAGCCCCACCGACCTGCCCTTGGCGAGCGCGGCCCCCTTATTGGCGGCTTCCATGATGCCAGGGCCGCCGCCCGTGATGAGAGCGAGGTTGTGTTTGGCCAGGCCCCGTGCGAGCTCGACGGTGGAGCGGTAGTAGGGATTGCTCGGCTTCATGCGCGCGGAGCCAAAGACCGTGACGCCCGGCCCGACTTGGGAGAGAGCTTCAAACGAGTCCACAAACTCGGCCATGATACGGAAGATGCGCCACGGGTCTTCCTTAATGAAGGCGATGTTGGTGCTGTTCATGGCCGGGAGAATAGCAGGCGCGGACGCAGTTTCAACCGGTTGCTCGCCATTCACGGCCTCAGCGGGACATCTTGGCACCACCGCCGGAGCGCGGCTGTCCTCAGCTGCAGCACGTGAATAAAGGAGCAGATCTCGGGACAGTGGGGCAAGCTTGCGTGGTCGGTGCTGCTGCGGCTGAGGACAGCCGCGCTCCGGCGGCATTCCGAAGGCTCGGAGCTGTAGCAGCATCAAGACGCATCCCGGCCTCGGGGCCATTGGCAAAGTCCTTATGGACTGCGGCGGCCACCCCCGGGTTGCCTGTAGGGCTTAACCCTACATCAAAACTGGCGCTCAGCCTGACAGACACGCGCCCGCGGGATGAGTTATAAGCTGGCGTAGATTGGTGGCTGCTGAAGGGGCGGCCTGGTTGAGCAGGTGGATCGCAGATGCTTGCCGTTAGCCCGGCGCACTCAAACACCATCGGGTCCCAGACCGCCGCTTCAGCAGCTTCCCCGATGGGCTCCGGTTCCGGCGCTCCGTATTCCCCGGCTAGAGTCCTTGAATCTTAAAACTGGTTGTAGGCAGATCAAGTTTTAGGCGGCGATTTTTTCGGCGACGTAAGCGTCCAGAGCGTTTTGGAATTTGGCGTAGGCGGTGGCCAGGGTGGAGGATGGCA